>Ga0134127_10000012_pt1 | contig 367597 bp, 301 predicted proteins | sample KB31753_FD_96459 | JGI IMG/M metagenome (GOLD analysis project Ga0134127, IMG submission 96459) | Terrestrial soil microbial communities with excess Nitrogen fertilizer from Kellogg Biological Station, Michigan, USA - KB3-175-3 | ecosystem: Environmental > Terrestrial > Soil > Unclassified ...
ATAATTCCTAGTTATCAGGACGAAACTATACACTGCGGGACCTCGCTCGGCGCTTCGAGTGATTCGCTGCCCAAAGCGGGTCTCCAGTAGCAAGACGGCTGGTCAGAAAGGAATTCGGTCCGTACAAGATGCCGAATTCCTCATGTGTCGAGGCAATCTCATCTACCGCGAACGCGACCGCGAAATCCGAGACGCCTCCGGTCGCAGGCTCGATCGCAGCCAGGCGCGCCGATTCGGAAAGGGCCAAAAAGAGATCGTCGCGATCCCACATCAGGCCACTGACTCTTCATGATTGCCAGCCGCGTCGCATGTGTGCGCGCACTAGGAAGGATTAGTGCGGATCATTGAATCGCACGTCATCACCCCCGCTCTGGAAGGTCGGCGAGCTTCACACGCGCGATCAGCCTCGCCGGTTGGCCCTCAGATTCTCGGCCTCCACCGGCGAGCGAAACCGCCGGAATAGCCAGGAGTCACGCGGTTCGTGAACCGGTCCGGGCCGGGATGTGTGCGAACCAGATCAGGGAACTCTCGAATGAGACCCTCGCGCTCGATATTGAGCTGCCGGAGGCGCAGGCGCGCCCGTTCGCGACGAAGGAATCCGCCTGACTGAATACGTCGGCCCGTCATTGCTCACCTACGCTTGTGTTCCTGACGCAGGCCGCCTGGCAATAGCCGGAATTCACCGTGGAGCATGGCTCATCTGCGACAAACTCCCACTCGCAGCACCTGAGCGTTCCGCACTCGTCCTTTGTCGAACAACACGCAAGAGGCGGCTCCTGCCGAGCGAACAGGGATGGTGTCGCCATCAGCAGCGCCAGAAAGCAGCCGATCAGACCTACCGCACGAATCTTCATGAAGTGACCTCGGGGCTTGTTTCTGCAAGGCTGTTGCCGCGACGCGGCGTGGCTGTGTCGCCATTGCGCCTCAGTCTTTGCGTTTTGTAGCGGGCAGCGCGTTGCCCGCGCGGGCAGATCCTTGCCCAACCGTTGGAGGGCCGGTTTGCTGTTGCGGACCTAGGTCGATTCGTCTCGAACGGCATCGCTATTGCGACTGGATGTCCAAGCCGACGAACCTGAGGTCGGGACGAGGTGAATCCGAAGTGTCGAACCGGCAATCGAGCCTTGCTTCATGGGGTGGGTTATTACTGCTCGTAATGTCCGTGAGCCTGAACACGCTGCAGGCGTGGCGCATTCGCGACCTCGTCGAGCCGAAACAGGCGGTGTCTTCGCGCATTGGCAAGTCGGCTGCTCCCCTGACGGGAGTGACACTCGCCGGTGAACGCCGGACTCTCGTCTTCGTCGATACCCAGCCGACTGTGATCTACTTCTTCAGTCCGGCTTGCCGGTGGTGCGAAGAGAACTGGGCCAACGTTCGCGCGTTGTCGGCGGTGAGCGCGAACCGGTTCCGCTTCATGGCCGTGGCCGCGGAAAGCGATCTGGGTCAGTTCGCCCAGGCGCGGAAACTCGATTTCGAGATTCTGGGCGGCATCTCCCGCGAGTCCCTGAAGGCCCTTGGCTTGAGTGCCACGCCCCACATGCTGGTGGTATCCTCCCGAGGCCAAATCAGTCATGAGTGGCTCGGCGCGTTCAGAGGCCGCCAGGCGCGATCGATCGAGGACTTCTTCGAGATCACGCTGCCGGGATTGTCGCGGCCCGCGGAGACGTGGTGACGCCATAGCCGGTCCAGCACGTGTTCGATGACAGAAGCTATCCGCGTCGAACGGCTCGGTGTCCGCGTTGGTCGAAAGACGATCCTCGAGGACGTCTCACTGACCGTCATGCCGGGACGAACAGCGGCAATTGTCGGCGGGGCTGGGGCCGGTAAGTCGGTATTTCTTCGGACTCTGCTTGGCCACTTCACCCGCTCGAGTGGCGAGTTGCGCGTAGTCGGGTTCGATCCTGGGGTGAACCCTCGAGACGTCACGAGGCACACCACATTCGTGGCCAACCCAGACGTCTTCGAGCCGCAGCTCACAACATTGCAGAATGTTGTTCACCTCCTGACGCTCGTCGGCGCTCCCGTGCCTGACCGTGAGCAGCTTGTGCGGGCCCTTCGGGACGTTGACGTCCCGGATCGCCTGATTGATGCCCGGACCGCCGAACTGAGCGGCCTGGAGGCACTCGCGGTCTGGCTTTCCATCGCAAGCCTTCGGACAAGTTCCCTCGTTCTTCTTGATGAGCCGACCGAGTTTTTGGGTCCAGCCGACACAATGCGTCTGGCGTCCCTGTTGCACGAGGTGTCGACCCGCGGAACCGCAGTGCTACTCACAACTCGCGATAAGCGGTTCGCGGAAGACTCTACATCCTCAACGTATCTGCTCGAGTCCGGACACATATTGCCCGCTCACTCCCTCTCGACCGTGGCTTCGAGATAGCACGGGATTCATGTTCACGACCCTCTGTCGACTGGCGCGGGTCGAGATTCTCGGGTGGACTCGACGCCGATCGCTGCTCATCGTATTCATCGGGCTCGCTGCGCTCGTCCTGATTTCAATTGCCGTGGGCCTGCAGGACCTGGCATCAAGAGAGCAGGACTACCACGCTCAACTGGCGAGCATCGTCAAGGAGCAGGTCAAGCCGCGACTGCCGATGACCGGCGCCGGCGTCGAACGGGTCTTGCGCGTCGCGAGACCGGCTGAACTCGGAAGCCTGGTCGCGCGAGGCGAGGACACTCGACTCGCGTCCTATTTTGACTTTGGACCGGGCGGGTTGCAGTGGGGTCAGGCTGCCGGGTCCGATGCCTCCCAGATGCAGGCGGCCTCCGTTTTCGATCTCGAGTCAATCATCCGTGTGATCGGCGGCCTGATTGCACTGCTGCTGGGAATCGATGTCGTGGGCGCCAGCCGGTTTCGTGGGCAGCTTCTCGCCTGGCAATCGCTCGGCCTCGATCCTGCTGTCGGTGTTGCCGGCAAACTCCTTGGATGCGCAGGGCTGCTGGTTTCAGGATGTGTGCTGCTGCTCGGCACCGCCGCCTTGGCCACCGGCCTTCAGCTCCGCGATGACGCCCCGGGAATCGCAGCGCTGCTTACATCGAACTTGGTGCCCATTGCGCTCTACCTGTGCGTCCTGGCAGGGGTCGGCGGGGCGGTGGCGCTTTGGTCGCGCAGCCTTGCAACAGCGTCGATAGCTGGAGTCGCTGTTTGGTTGACGATTGCGATTATCGGTCCCCAACTCGGTGGCATCGCGGGACGCCTACTCGTCCCGGTCACGTCACGGGCAGAGTTCGAACGCGCCCGCGATCAGCGCTATGCAGAAGACAATCGAGCCGTTGAAGATGCGTTGGGTGAGCAACTGGTCGAGGCGCTCGCCGGCCGGCCCGAGCAGGTCCCTCCCGTGGAGCCGGACGCGGCAATCAAGCAGTACGAGACAAGACTCGAGAGCGTTTGGAGCGCTCGTACGCAAGCCAGCCGCGAACTCGCGCGTAGCACGGAGCGCGAATGGGCAGACGCGCAGAATCGTCAAACTCAGCTGAACCGCTGGTTGCAACTCCTGACGCCGGGCGCCTGCTTCGATGCAGCGACTGCCGCGCTGTCAGGCACGGGTGGAGGTCTGTCGCAGGCATGGCTCGAACTCGCGGAATCGCAACAGCGCCAATTGACTGCGGCGCTCTTCGACAACCGCTCGCAGCCAACGGTTCGATTCAAAGGGGAGATGTTTGCGTTTCGTCGCCACGCGACCCTCCGATGGTCCGATCTGCCAGCGCCGCCTCCCCTTGAACTTCGATCTCGATGGCGTGAAGCCCGCGAACCACTACTCGCCCTGGTGGCCTATCTCGTTCTGGTTTCTCTGGCCATTCGCGCAGGGGCGCGCCGCTTGAGTTCCGGTATCTAGCCGGCCGGAACTAGGTGCCCTCGTCGTCTGTCTCGCTCGCCGGCACCAGGTTGAGCTGTCGCAGCTTGTTGAAGAGCGTCCGGCGTCCGATGCCGAGCGCGGCGGCCGTCGCGGTGCGGTTACCTCGATGGCGACGCAGAGCCGCTTCGATGGCGGCGCGTTCGATGCGCTCGGTCGAACGCGCAACCAGATCGACAAGAGACTCACCGCCAATCGGCGGATCGCTCGGTGCGGCCGCCGTCGCACCAACGCCTGGGAAGTGCTGGGCGCCGAGGAGCGACCCGTCGGAGACGATCATCGCGTATCGCAGCACGTTCTCGAGCTCGCGCACGTTCCCCGGCCACGGGTGAGCTTCACACAGCTCGCGCGCCTCCTGCGTCAGGCCCGTGATGCTGGTGCCGAGCTCCAGATTGAGGCGATCAATCAGATGAGGAATGAGAACGGAGAGATCGCCACTCCGTTCGCGGAGCGCCGGCAGGTGAATCGGAAACACGCGCAGCCGCCAATAGAGATCTTCCCGAAACCGGCCCTCGGAAACGGCGTGCCGGAGGTCGCGATTCGTCGCGGCCACCACTCGAACGTCGACAACCCTGGCCTGCCGGCCCGCAAGCCGTGTCACTTCCCGTTCCTGAAGCACGCGCAGCAGCTTGGCCTGGATGTCCAGTGGCAGCTCCCCAACTTCGTCGAGGAATAACGTACCCAGATGCGCGCGCTCGAAGTGGCCCTCTCGCGATTCACGGGCATCCGTAAACGCGCCTCGCTCGTGCCCAAAGAACTCGGCCTCCGCCAACGTGCTCGGTATCGCCGCGCAATTGACGGCAACCAATGGACCCTGAGCCCGGCGGCTCAGACGATGAAGGCTGCGAGCGGCGAGTTCCTTGCCCGTTCCTGATTCCCCGGTAAGCAGGACCGTCGCGTCCGTGCCGGCCGCTTTCGCAATCGAACGGCGAACAAGCCTGATGGCCTCGCTCTCTCCCAGGATCTCGAAGAGAGCCGACCGGGTCCGCAACTCGCCCTCGAGTTCGACGACCCGTTGTCCCAGCCGCCTGACGCTCAAGGCCCGCTCGACGGTGAGGAGAAGCTCGTTGTTGTCGAACGGCTTGGTGATGTAGTCGAACACTCCCGATTTCATTGCGTCGACGGCTGATCGGACGGTGCCGAAGGCCGTGATGAAGATGCATGGCATCGTTCGATCGCGCTCGCGGATAGCCTCGAAGACGGCGGCGCCGGTGATGTCCGGCAGCGCGATGTCGAGCAGGGCCAGATCGAATTCCTGCGCGGCGACGGCCTCGAGTGCCTCGCGGCCGGTACCGACGGCGTGTACTTCGTAGCCCGCGTGCCGCAGCAGACGGCCCAGCGCCTCGCAGATCTTCGGCTCGTCGTCGACCACCAGAATGGCGCTCAAACGGCCTCCGTCAGTGGGAGCCGCAGCCGGACCCGCGTGCCTTCGCCCGGAGTGCTTCCCACATCGATGGTGCCGCCATGCCGTTCGAGCACATCACGACAGTACGGCAGGCCGAGACCGGTGCCTTGCGGCCTGGTTGTAAAGAAGGGCTCGAAGAGGCGCGGCAGGTGTTCGGGCGAAATCCCGATGCCATTGTCCGTGATTTCAATGAGCGCCGCCGCCTCAGCGCCGGTCGCCGCGCTCACCGCAGCGACGACGCGACCGTTGTCGCGGCACGCCTGGCAGGCGTTGAGAAGTAGATTCGTGATGACCTGACGCAACTCCCGTTCATCGCCGTGAATCTGGACCGGCTCGTTATTCGCCTCGACGGTGATGACGACCCCTCGCTTGTGCGCGTACGCGCGAACGAAACGGAACACCGATCGGACGAGCTCGGTCAGATTGAGCGTTTGCCGCCTCGTTGCAGGAGGCTGGCTCAGCTGCAGCATCGCCGTCACGGTCTGGTCGATTCGATCGACTTCCTCCAGCACGTCGCCGAGGATGGACTCTCGCTCCTCCGGAGTGACAGGTGCGTCCTTCGCGAACTGTACGAGCGAGCGGATAGCCGCCAGTGGATTCCGGACCTCGTGGGCGACGGACGCGGCGACCTGGCCTGCGATGCCAAGACGATTCGAGTGACCGAGGGCGTCTTGTCGCGCCCGGAGATCCTCCGACCTCGTCACCTGTTGCCATGTCTCAGCCGCCCGGACCGCATATGCCTCGATCATGGACCGCCGTTTCGAGAAAGAGGCGAGGTCGTTGACCTGGCACAACACCACGAATGCGACGAGAGTGCCGCCCACAACCAGGGGCACGCAGGCATCTGCGGCGAGACGCTCAATCGCGTTCCGCTCCTCAACCGTGAGGTACGCAACGACATCCGGACGTTCACGAAGGACGAGGACTTCGGCGTTGACGCGCAGCCACCGGATCATCCGGCCCTGCCCGTCGAAGGCCTCGGCCTGCGCGCCCGAGACCCAGGTACAGACGTATCGCGACTCGCCCGATCGTTCCAGGAAGAGTACGCCCGCGTCTCCAGCCCAGCGCCGAAGGGTCTCCCCGATTTGCTGGCGAAGGGCTGCGGACGTGCCGGCTGCGGCAAGTTCGGCGACCAGCGCCTCGAGCAGATCACGTGCTTCGACCGCCGATGGTGCGCGGTCCTGATTCTTGTTGGCAGACAACGTCGGCAATGATCGCACGGCAACGCGACGTGCGGCCCTAGCTGAACGTAATCGCCGACTCGAGGATGGCGCTGAACAACCGTGTGATGGTGGCGCTTGCCTCGAGCGGCTTGTCGACAAAGGCCATCCCGACGAACCAGCCGCGCTGGGCACGCCGGCAATGCTGGACCCTGACCTTGTGGACGACCTCGATCGATCCGAATTTCAGGTGGACCGTGTGAACCGTCCGCAGCGCGATCGGGGCGGTGGCGAGAATCGACAGGCCACCCATGCTGATATCGTGCGGCACCGCCTTGGCCTTCTCCGCACCAATCGTGACGCGCAGGTTCCGCGGCGCACCGAGCCTCATGTCCCGGCGGCGGCTGAACGCGGAGGGTCCCATGCGGGCTGAGACTACACGCCCCAACTATCGAGGGGAATCCGGGAGGCTACGTGTTTTAGGGGCTCGGTACCTACGTATCCTTTAGGGGACCGCAACCTTATCTAAAGTTGCTTGCAAAAGCGCCCAGTCTACGTAACAGTACGTAGGTAGATTTGGGGTGACTCAGTCATATGGCAGCACAAAACGATAGGACTCGGCAGTGGGCTCGGATCGGGGCGGCAACGCGGTTACGTGAAATCGACGGCGAGCGCCAAGCCATCCTCAAGGAGTTTCCGGAGCTGAAGTGGGCCAAGAACGGCGCCACGTTCGGTGGCCCGCGCCGGAAGCTGACGGCCGATGCGCGGAAGAAGCTGAGCGCCGGTATGCGGAAGTACTGGGCTCGGCGTAAGGCGGCCGCGGCGGCCAAGAGCGCCGGAAAGAACTAGGCGGCCGGTCCGCGACCGGCCAGCCACGCGGCGGCGTCGCGCTCGAACCAGGCCATTGGGCCTTCAGCAGCGTAGGCGGGGTGCGGAAACGCACGCTCGCCGCGCCGCTCGAGACCTATTTTCTCCAAGACACGCTGCGAGGCCAGGTTCCGAAGACTCGCCATCCCAACTATGCGCGGCAGTCCCAGAGTGACGAAGCCGTGGTGCAGTACCGCCGTCGCCATCTCGGTTCCATAGCCCTTCCCCCATGCTGCCTCGAGCAGCACGAAGCCCACCTGAATGATCGTCTCACCCTGAATGTTGTTGAGTAGGTGGAAACCGATGCTCTGGCCGGTCGCGCGTTCGACGGTCATCCATATGCCGAGGCCGGGATTGGCGTCGTAGTAGTCGAGAATCCGGGCGGCCAGCATTCGATCGACTGCTTCGGCCGTCTGCGTCCCACCCAGATAGCGCGTCACCGACGGATCCGCGTAGAGCGCAACGAGCCACTCTCGATCTCCAGGCGTGAAACGCCGCAGCCCCAGCCGATCCGTCTCGAGCCAGAACGCCATTCGAACTTCGAACTTATTTCTTAATGACCGGCAACTCAACTCGCCGTGACCAGTCCTCGAACGACCCGTCGTAGAGCAGCACCTTGAAGCCGAGCGTCCTTGCGGCAAACGCCACTGCCGTCGCCTGCTGGCCGATGTGGCAATACGTGACGAGCGTGTCACCGGGCTTTGCGCCGGCCGCCACGAACAACTGCGCCAGCGCATCCGCGGGCTTCAATTTCTGTTGGGCGTCGAGAGTCTCGGTGTACGGAACGTTCATGGCGCCCGCAATGTGGCCCGTACGGTGCGGACGGTCAGGGGATCCGCCAGTCTGAGCGCCGGTATAGAACGCCGGCAGCCGCCCATCGATCACGACAACACCTGGCTTCTCCAGTTGCGCCTTCACGAAATCCGCGTCCACGATCGTCGCCTGGATCCGGAGCGGTGACAGCTTGCCCACCACGGCCGCCGGCATATCGGTCACGAGCGATCGGCCGTCCCTGACCCACGCCTCAACGCCGCCATCAAGCAGCGACACCTGCCGCCCCAGACCTGCATAGTCGAGCGTGTAAAGCACGCGCGTCGCCGACGCGATTCGATCCCGCCCGTACGAAACCACGACGCGGGAATTGTCCGAGACGCCGATGGCCTCGAGCTTCGCGCGCAGATCGTCGGGCGCGGGCATCTGAAGGGTGAGCCCGGCCGGGCTGGTTGTATCCGACACCGCGATCTCATTCAGCGTGATGAACCGCGCGCCTGGGATGTGGCCCGCGTCGTACTCCGGCTTCACACCAAGATGAAGCAGGACGAGGTTAGAGTCCTTGAGGTGATCCGCCAGCCATGCGGCAGAGACGACGAGCGCCTCGCGCGGCGACTGCGCTGCCGCCGGCGCGAGGCTGATGAGTACCAGAGAAAGGACGAAGGCGATGGTCTTGGTCCGCATGCCACCATTCTAGGGTCGTTTGGCGGCGTTCAGGCGCTTCACCACTTCTGCCGAGAGATCGAGACCCGGCTCCACTGAGAGCAACGACAGTCCACCTGGATCGGCCTGAATGGCCAGAATGGCGTCGAGCTTCTTCTCGACTCGCAGGGCGTTGATCACAGGCAGAATTAGCCTCTCGAAATCCGCCAGCACATCCTGCTGCGCTTGCTCGCTCAGGACCTGGGCCTCCTGCTGCGCGAACTGGGCTTCTCGCTGCAAGCGCGCGAGGTCCTGGTTCCACTGCTTCAACACGCCGTCGGCGACGACAGAGCGCTGCGACTGAATCTTCTCCGTCAGTCCCTGGATTTCCTTGTTGCGAGCCGAGAGCCCGGCGAAAAGTTTGTCATTCAACACCCGCCAGCGTTCCTGCCCCTGCTGGCCGGGGTTGGACTCGGAGAAGACCACCTGGAGATTCACGAACCCGATTCGGGCGCCGACAGGAATGGGCGCCGTTGCTGGTGCCGTCTGCGGCTGGCCCGGCGCCGAAGGCTGGGCTACACCCTGAGCAAGGGCGGGCACAACTGCCGCGCCGATTACGAAGACGAGTAGGACAACCACTCTCAAATGACGGGCGTACAACATCCGATAACCCTCCTGACAGTTTCGGAGCCTGTCCACCGGAGCCTTTGCCGAAGGTGGAAACTGTCATCGCTTTGGACGTCCCCGAATTCGAGGGGGCCGGGTTTTCACAATTCTTCTGTTAACGCCAACAAATCACTGGCGTAAAGCGTCTAAGGGGCGGATGCGACCAAGACTGATTCGACTATTCGTGACGATGAGTGTGTGTGCCGCTGGGGCTATTGCCCTGACAATCGGCGCGGGTGCCGCGCCGCAGGCGGGTCAAGCGCCGCCACCGGCGGGCCAGGGCGCGCCGCCGCCTGCTGGTCAGGCAGGCGTTCCGCCGCCGGGCCAGGGGCGCGCAGGCGCACCGCCGGCTCAGCCCCCGGCTCCGCCGCCAAGCCTGGCCGCGCTCGAGCGCGCGGCGACAATTCTTGGAGAGGCGCGCAAAGCGATGGGCGGCCCGGCCCTCGAGGGCGTGAAGACGCTCACCGCGGCGGGCCGAACCAAGCGCGTGCGCGGCAACAACCTCGTGCCGATCGAGTTCGAGCTGGGCATCGAGCTGCCGGACAAGTACTTTCGCAAGGACGAATTCCCCGCCGAGGAAACCGATCCGACGTCGCTCGGTTTCAACGGAGACGGTTTGATTCAGATGCCGGCGCCTGTGGCGCCGCCTGCGCGGGCCGGCGGTCCTCCCCCGCCGACGCCCGCGCAGTTGGAGGCGCAGCGCAAAGCGCGCGTCACCGGTGTCAAACAGGACTTTGTGAGGTTCGCTCTCGGCATGTTTGCCAGGTCGTTCGAGACCTATCCGCTGACGTTCGCATTCGCGGCACAGGCGGAAGCGCCGCAGGGCAAGGCGGACGTGCTCGACGTCACCGGTGCGACCAATTTCAAGCTGCGGTTCCTGATTCACAGCGAGACGCACCTCCCGATCATGGTGAGCTGGCAGCTGCCGCCGACGAGCGTGCTGCTGCGCGCACCGGGACAGCCGCCGCCGGCCACCGTTCCGCCGGGTGCGGTCTTCGTTGACGTGCCGGCCCCGCCGGCGGCAAGCGCTACACAGGAAGAAAAGGACGCGTACGCGAAGAACGTGCAGGGCCTGCAGGCCAAGGCGCGTCAAACGCCCGTGGAGCACCGGATTTATTTCGCAGACTATCGCGATGTGAGCGGCGTCAAACTGCCGTTCCGTCTGCGTCGTGCCATCGGATCGGACACAACGGAAGAGACGACCTTCGACAGGTATCAGGTAAACGGAAAAATCGACCCGCGGCGTTTTCAAGTCGTGAAGTAACCAAGCGGAGAGGATTGCACATGCGTGCCAAGTTGACCGTGGTGTGTACTGCCGTCGCCCTTGCCCTCGCTGGCCTCGTGCCGGCGATGGCGTTCGCACAAACAGCACCTCAGACACCCGTCGCGAAGCTCATCGTCACCGTCGTCGATCCGACGGGCGCGGTGCTGCCGAAGGCGACCGTGACGGTTGTCGGCCTCGAGCCGGCGACGAAGGCCGCAACGCTGGATCCACTCAAGGCCGACGACAAAGGTCAGGCAACGGTCGACAAACTCGTGCCGGGACGCTACACGATTCGAGCCGAGTTCCCGGGCTTCACGACCACGGACCTCAAAGAAGTGCGCCTCCGGGCCGGCGAGAACAAACAGGTCGTGATCCTGCCGCTCAAAGGCATGTCCGAGGGCGTGGTCGTCGGACGCGATGCGCGTGATGTCGCGACGGATCGGACGATGACATTCGGATCGGTGCTTACGCGAGAACAGATTCAGGCCCTGTCGGACGATCCGGAAGAAATGCGCCGGCAGCTTCAGGAGATGGCCGGGCCGGACGCGGTGATCAAGGTGGACAGCTTCGAGGGCCAGCAGCTGCCGCCGAAGGCGCAGATCAAGTCGATCCGCATTTCCCGCGATCAGTTCGCGGCCGAGAACCACAGTGCGTTCTCCTCAATCGACATCATCACGCAGCCCGGCATCGGCCCGATGCGGTACAGCCTGGGCGGCAATTTCTACGACAGCAGCCTGGACGGGAAGAACCCACTGGTAGGGGCGAAGGGCCCCGCCCAGAGACGCGGCGGCAATGGAAGCATCGGGGGCACGCTGATCAAGGACAAGGCCGACTTCTCCATCTCGGTGTTCGGCAGCAACGACTGGAGGACGCCGGTACAGATTGCCACCAGCCCGACGGGCCAGGAGATCAGGCGCAACCTGGACATCAGGACGCCGCTCATGAACACGAACGTAAGCGCTCTGCTCAACTATGCGCTCACGAAGGATCAGACGATCCGCTTCGGCATCAACGGCGGCCAGTTCGACATGAAGAATCAAGGCATCGGCCAGTTCGACTACATCGAGCGTGCCTTTTCCCAGGAGCAGACAAACTGGGGAGTTCGTTTTCAGGAAAGCGGCCCGCTGGGCAGGCGCTTCGTGACCAACACGCGCTTTCAGATGAATGTGGGCCGGAGTACCACCAAGACCGTCACCGAAGCGCCGACCATCGTGGTGCAGGAGGCGTTCACGAGCGGCGGCGCGCAGCGGAAGGGCGGCAGTGAGAACAAGTCGTTCACGTTCCAGCAGGATCTCGACTACGTCCGGGGCCTGCACTCGTGGCGAAGCGGCGTCATGCTCGACGGCGGCTTCACGGGAACGAGCTTGTCGACGAACTACCTGGGCACCTATACGTTCGAGAGTCTGGATGCGTACCAGCAAGGCCGCCCGCGCAGCTATTCGCGGCGTATTGGCGACCCGACGATCGAGTACTGGAACCTCCAGACGGCGTTCTATGTCCAGGACGACTGGCGGCCGCGCAAGAACATCTCCGTCAGCCTCGGCATGCGCTACGAGACGCAGATGCGCGTACAGGATCGCAACAACTTCGCACCACGCGCGGGCTTCACATGGTCGCCGCTCAAGAGCGGGCGCATCAGCGTCCGCGGCAGCGTTGGCGTCTTCTACGACTGGTTCCCGATGAACACATACGGGCAGGTGCTCCAGACGGACGGCACGCGCCAGCGGGACATCAACATCGCCAACCCGACCTATCCGGATCCAGGTCCGCTTGCCGCGGCATCGACGCCCACCAATCGGTATCTCCTCGAGGACAGCCGAAGGATGCCGATGACGAAGCGGGCGAGCTTCGGCATGTCCGGCTCAATCAAGCGACTGTCACTTGGTACAACCTACAGCTACAACCGGTCCTCGAATGTGCTGGTCGGCCAGAATCTGAATGCGCCCGTGAACGGCGTGCGGCCGGATCCGAACTTCGCCAACGTAATCCGCGCAGTGGGTCTCGGAGAGAGGATCTCGCACAACGTGAACGGCAACATCAACGTGAGCCTCTCACCCGGCGCCACCGGACCGATCGGACCGGCGCCTGCCACCCAGAAGTTCTTCAGCCTGCGTCGTGGGCTGAACGTGGGCACCTCTTTCGGCATCAACAAGAGCCGCGCCAATACCGAGGGATCGTTCAGCGTTCCCGCCACCGGCGACTTGTCCAAGGAATGGGGCCGTAACGGCGGTCTGTGGAACGCGTACGTGTTCATCAGCTCGCAGATGATCAAGAACCTCAGCATCAGCATGAATCTGTCCGCGAATGCGGGCTACTACTACACCATCCGGACGGGCAAGGACGACAACGGCGATCTGATCTTCAACGACCGGCCGGCCGGCGTCGGCCGAAACACCGAGCAGGCCCCGGTGACCTGGTTCAACTCGATGAGCGTCAGCTACAGCATTGGATTCGGCAAGCAGGCGTCCGGGTCAGGCGGGTTTCCCGCGGGCCTCCCCATGATCATCGAAGGCGGTGGCCGGATCGCGGTGCCGGTTGGCGCCGCGCCAGGATTGGCCGGTGCTCCGAGTGCTCCGCGCTATCGCCTCAATTTCCGCGTGTCCATCAACAATCCGACGAACACTCCCAATTACAGCGGCTACAGCGGCGTGATGACGTCGCCGTTCTTCAGGAAGCCGACGACGATCGACGGAGTTCGTCAGATCACGTTCAACATGGGACTTTCGTTCTAGCTGCGCGGTTCAGGGTTCAGGGTTCAGGGTTCCGCCGATGCGGAGACCCTGGACCTTCTGCTCTCCCTCGCCAATCGAAATCTTGATCGACGCGGGTACGAACTGCTCGAGGTACGTGGGTTCGTACTGCTGGGTTGCGTCGAGCTCCGTAAGCGCGCACAGGAAATACTCGCCAGGTGGAAGACCCGAAATGCGGTAGCTGCCGTCGATGCCGGCGCGAACGGGACGAGTGCGCCTGGAATTCCACGTCCAATGAGCGCGGTTTGTCGAATAGACCAGTACGTAGAACTGTGGCGCGGGGCGACCGGTCGCATCCAGCAGCTTTCCACTGAGAACAGCCGGCCGATCGGTGAATGTGACCACCAGGCCGCTCCCGTCCTCGCCAGCGCGGATCTCGAATGGCTCGTCGATAAGATCGCGGCTGTGGAACATCGCGGATTTCGGAACCCACGCCGACGTCGCGGGTGAAGGCACAACGAGCCTGACCGTTCCTGGAATCACACCGGTGATGCGGAAACTACTGTCGGGATCGACTGTCGCCGTCATCCCTGGCGGGGAGTACGGCGCCGCGGCTTCAATCCGCGGCGCGAACGGCGTTCGGCTCTGCGGCGCGGGCGTGGTGCCCTCGAACACGAGGCGTCCGGACATCGTCAACGCGGGCTCGAGGAAGATCTGGATGTCGGTCCGATCCTCGCCGGCGAGCGTCACGTCGACACTTCCCCACATCTGCGGCGCCGGGACCGTCCGCGCCTGCAGCGTGTACGAACCAGGAGGCAACGCCGGAAGAAAGACCTGTCCCTGCGGTCCCGTCAGGTGAACGCCCATCGTGTACCTTCCGTCGAACGTTGCGCCCACGTCCTTCGGCAGCCGGAAGACACTGACGCTTGGCATCGGCCGGCCACCTGGCCCGAGGACGGTGGCAACGATCCGCGCTGTAGGAACGTGCTCGAGTCCGAAGTCCACGCCCGCGCGCTCCTCGCCTTTCTGCACCGTCACAACCGCTGCTGCGGACACGTCGACCGTTCCGGGGAAGTAGGTCGGCGCATCGGCAGTCGTTCTTCCGAGTGGCGGATCGGAAGTCGGACCCGGCGGCTGCGGACCTACCCCCGGGCTGCCGGAGACGAGCGCGGTCGCCCATCGCAGTTCTTCGATAGTGGCCTGCCGGACACCGTCCCCCGCTGGGCGTTCGAGCAGCGATCGCGCCGCGACGACGTAGTCCCCGGGCGCGAGACCGTAGATTCGGTACATGCCGCGGGCATCCGTTGTCGCCGTGACCTGGCCGGTGCTCGCCGGCCGGCGCCGCCGGGTGCCATTCACTGTCTGAATCTGAATGGCTTCGACGACGACCGATCGCAAACCCTGAAGGGCGGGCGTTGTCAGCCGTCCGGAGATGACAGCGCCACGCGTCAGAACGATCGGTTCAGCGCTGAACGACTGCCCATTCGCGATCGGAATCGGACTGCCGGGAAGCCCGAGGCCGGTGGCGCCATAGTTCGCCTGCACGTACGCGCCCTTCGTTGCGTTGAGCGTGTACAGCCCGGCTGGCAAATCAGCAAAAAGATACCGGCCCTTGTCGTCGCTAGACGTGACGCGCGAATCGCCGAACGCCGATCGGACCAGCGTCAGCGTGACGCGCCTCAGCGGCGTCTGTTCCGCGTCGGCGCCGAGCACGACTCCCGAAATGGAGCCCGTAGCGGTGGAAGACGCCTGGCCGGCCGGAAGAAGTGCGGCGGCAACGACGAAGGCCTTCAGCGCGCGGATCACCGGCGCACCGCCGAGCGCAGATCCAGGCCTTTGCGTTCCCCAGCCGCAAGGGAGATTTTCTGGGCCAGCGGAATCAGCGCAGTCAGCTCAACCGGATCCGAAAAGTCTGGCACCGCACCATCTATCGCCACGATGTAGTACTCACCCGGTGGCAGTCCGACAAAGATATAGATGCCGTTGCGCAATGGCACGGAGGTGGCGGTTCGCCTCGATTGCATTCCCACGCGGCGCCACATTGTTCGATCTACCGGAAATACGCCGACAATCGGCGCGCCCGGCGCTTTCTCGTTCGGGCCTCGGACGGCGCCGCTGATCGCGGTGAATTTGTCAGTCAGCGTGATGGTGATGTTGTCGAGGCCGCCTTCACCAAGCTCGACCGGCCGGTCGGCTGCATCTTCACTGCCGGCCATCGCCGACTTCACTACCCAGCCGGCCGGGAGGTTGAGAGCCTCGAGGACGTATGGACCCGGAACGAGCTCCGGAGTCGCGAACTCGCCGTCAGGGCCGACGACTCCGGTGCCGGGCGCGAGCGCGATTGAGCCGTTCGTGCCGGGCACAGCACGCGGCACAACTGTGATGCGTTCGAGCTGACCAGCCGCTGCTGGAGGTGGCGTGCCCTCGAACACAACGCGGCCAGTGAACCGCACTCCCCGCTTTGCAACGACATCCAGGCCGTCGATGTCTTCCTCGCTGACCGACACGTTCTGAATCGCCCAGAGCGTTGGCGGTGCCGGACGTGCCTGACCGCCGGCCATCGGTGCCGGCCCGGCCTGTCCCGGCAACGGCGCTTGCAGCACTCGCACCCTGTACGGCCCTGGAGAGACCGTGGAAAATGCGAAGCTTCCATCGGCGGCCGTCACGGCAACCGCTTCGTCAATCTGACTCGGCGGCGAAGACATCATTGTTGCCGGATCGATCGGTATGAGGCGAACGGCGACGTTGACGAGCGGACCATCAGGACCGCGCACGCGACCGCTCACGCGAAGCATTGGTCGCGGGGACACCTGAATGTTGACGCCCGGCTTCTCGTCGCCCGAGCCCACGGTGACGATGGCGGCCGTCGCTGCGCTCGGCGCTGCGGGATGAAAGGTCGAGGGATAGGCGTAGAGCCGTCCGCCCGCCGCGGTGAGCGGTGGCGCGATCCATCCCGGCCGTGGAGGCGTGACAGTTGTGGCGCCCAATCGCACGCCGGCAACCGCAGGCAAGGAGACGCCCGCTGCGCCCAACCGGCCCACGAAGGCGACGACGCCGTCGCCGCCTTCGGCGCGAACCTGGATCCACTCGTCGAGCAGAGCGTTTGGCACCGTGGTCGGCGCAGTCAGAATGCCGACAACGTAGTCGCCTGGTACGACCTCGGCCCAGTAGATGCCGCGGTCGTCGGTTGTTGCCGTCGTGTAGTTCTGCATCACCGGCTTGCCGGACACTAGTGTTCGCGTCAGCACCGACACCGTGACTCCGACGACCGGCTCTCCTGCTTCGTCGATCACGGCGCCACTGATGCCGGAGTGCCGCCATAGGTTGATCGTGACGTCGCCGCGCTTCTCACCCTCACGGACCTCCACGGGCCTCGGGAGGTCCAGTGACCTCCGTACCTGATTCGGCTTCGCCTGCTGGTAACCCGCGGACGAAAATCCCTGAGCGGCAGCGCTGATCTGATAGTTGCCCATCGGTAGATCGCGGAAGAGAAACCGGCCGCTGGTGTCGGTCACCGTGAGACGTGGACCACCGGCGACGCCGTTCGTGAACCGCTGACCGGCCGTTCCCAGCGCGGAGCCGGTCAAGGTCACCATCGCGTCCGGCACTGGGGTTGTCGTGCCGGCCTCGACGACCCGGCCGAGGATCAGACCGGTGCCGGCCTCAATGGGCTTCGACGAGATCTCCGAATTCCCCAACGGCGGCGGAGGTGGCGGTGGAGGCGGCGGGGCTCCCTGCTCCGCGGCCGCCGATGCGTAGAGCAGCCCGATGCCCACCACCAGCATCGGACGCAGTGAGTGTCGCTTCATGAGTTGGGAGTATTAGACACCTACCTTCGCCCACCGGCGCCACGCACTCACTGCGCTCGTGGCTTCGGCGGGGCAAGCCCCCAATGTTCTCTGTGGGTTGGCGTCGTGCTCGTCCTTGGCGTCGTTGGCGTCGTTACTGCATACTCAATCCACATGCGCTGGCAAGGCATGCGTCAGAGCGGCAACGTCGAAGACCGGCGCGGTGCGCCGGGCGGAGGCTTCAGCTTCGGCGGCGGTGGCGGTGGATTCCGCACCGGCGGCATGGGGATCGGCGGAATCCTCATCCTCCTCGTTATTGGATGGCTGTTCGGCGTCGACCCGACGGCCCTCCTCAATCCCGATCAGCCACTCGACTCAGGGCAGGTCACAACGAGTGCCGATCCGCTGAAGCCGCCGACGGACGAAACCGGCAAGATGGTCTCCGCGGTGCTCGGCGACACCGAAGACGTGTGGACGAAGATCTTCAGCGATGCCGGACTCCGGTATCCGGCCCCCAGGCTCGTGCTATTCAGCGACGAAGTGGGGTCCGCGTGCGGCGGCGCTTCCGCGGCGATGGGCCCGTTCTACTGCCCGCGCGATCAAAAGGTCTACATCGACCTCGGCTTCTTCAACGATCTTGATCGCCGCTTCGGCGCACCTGGAGACTTCGCGCAGGCGTATGTCGTTGCGCATGAAGTTGGGCATCACGTCCAGAACCTGTTTGGTCTGCTCGCCGGCGGCTCGAATAACCAGCAGTCCGTACAGCAGGAGCTGCAGGCTGATTGCCTGGCTGGCATGTGGGGTCACTCAGCGGGCGGGCGCAACTATCTGGAGGCCGGGGACGTTGAAGAAGGCCTGCGAGCCGCGGCGGCCATTGGCGATGACCGGATCCAGCGTGCGACGCGGGGACGGGTCGTGCCCGAGTCCTTCACGCACGGGTCGTCCGCTCAGCGTGTCGATGCATTGAAGCGTGGCCTTTCGAGCAGCACGCTCGAGGGTTGCGGCGTCCGTCCGCGCTGAGCCGGCCCTAATGGGCCCGCCTGCAGAGGCCAAACGTAGGATGGGGCTCTAGCCCCGGCGTTCACCGTTTGAGCTCCACGCCGGCAATCCACACCGACTTGATCGCGCGCGTCGCTGAGATGTCCCTGGCGGGGTTCTGCGTCAGGACAACCATGTCGGCCCACATTCCAGGCGTCAGCCCGCCGATGTCGTTGCGGCCGATTGCGCGCGCGGTATTGATCGTCGCGGCGCGAACGACATCGCCCGGCGCCATGCCGGCTTCGGCCATCATCGACATTTCGAGGTGCTCGAAGAATCCCTGGAACCGCTCGGCGGACGGGCCTGAATCCGTGCCCATCACAATCAGCACTCCGGCATCGGATGCCTTCTTGAGATTGCGCTTCGCGATTTCGAGACCCGCCTTGTAGCGCTGGGCGGTCGCCGACGAGGCCATCGCCTTCTGGCGCGCAGGGTCCTGAAGCTGCGCCACCACGTCCTTATCAGCTTCCCGCAGAAAAAACGGATCGTTGAAAAACGCCGGCGTCGACTCGTAGACAAAAGTACTGATTTCACGCGTGAGCGTCGGGCAGTACGGCACGAAGCGCTTCCTCATGAGCAGGATCGTCTCGTCGTCCAGTTCCTTGTCCCGGACGCTGTGCGCGATCATGTCGACGCCGGCCTTCAAAAGGTCTTTCGCATCATCGAGATAGAAGATGTGGGCGGCGACACGGAGCTTCCGCGCGTGCGCCTCCTCGATGACAGCGCGGTACACGTCCGGCGTCATCTTCGCCGTCGTACCGAGGTTGTCGTCGACGCGGATCTTGATGATGTCCGGCTTCAAGGCGGCGACGCGCGCAACGTTCTGACGCGCTTCATCCGGCGTCCGGCCGGTGATCACATCGCCGGCGACGAAGATCCTGGCGCGGTCGAGCCCAGGCGCGCTCTGCGCGTCACGAAGGGCGAACGCGGGCGCCTGTTCGCCTCCGAGACTGAAGACCGTGGTCACGCCGTAGCGCGCATACACGCCCAGTTGCCGCCGGGTGTTTTCCTCGGTGTAGGCGCGCGGTTTGAGACCGTTCACATCGGAAATGTGCGCATGCGCGGCAACGAAGCCGGGCACAACGTACGTGCCGGCAAGGTCAACGATGCGGGCACCAGCGGGGTTCAGTCCCTTGTCAACCGCCGCCACCTTCCCGTCGCGCACGACGATGGACATTGCCGTGGTCTGCAACGACTCGATGCCAGGGCCCATGGCGATAATCCTGGCGTTGGTGAAGACCGTCACTCCACCGGCATTCGTCTGATCCGGCGCGGCCTGGACGGCAAAAGCAAGGCACAAGCACGCAAGGCATACCGGTAGACCAACGCGAATTCCAATGGCTTGATTCATGGAAGGGATGCTAACTTGAATCGCGATGCAACGCACTCGCGGGTTCCCTGGTCTCGCGTTGATCCTGGTTTGCGCTCAGTACGCATGTAGTCGGACTGTTGCGCCCAGCGCCGGACCGATGACTCTGGCGAAAGGGTCGAGCGGAACCGTTGGTACAGACAACCGAGTTGGTCAGTCCGTCATGATTCCGGCAGGAGAGTTCCGCGATCTCCGCTTCAATTGGTATCTGGACTCTGACCGCGACAGCGCCTTCGGAACTTTGTATCTGCTGAACGCGGAATACCTCGGCTACGAACTCGGTTTGCGGTCTTCCTCGTCCCTGGTGGCACAGACGAGCCGTATCGAGAACGGACAGTATGTGTTCGACAGCACTCTCACGATCGCCGGGCCACTGAAATACTGGTTCTACACCGACAAACAAGGCCCCGTTGTCGTCGACGCGTTCGCGGACGCGTACAAGGAAGGCGACGGCTACATCACGACCTCCTCGACACTTCCCTTCCGAAGACTGACGGCGCCCGGATCTGAAAACCAGATGCCCCCAATCTACGTTGACTTGGATTTCAGGCTGACCGGGACGTGGGTGGTGAAATGAAGCACCGGCCCTGTGCTACATTTGTTGGTCCGCCTGTGCGGTGAGTGTAGCTCAATGGTAGAGCACCGGACTGTGGCTCCGGTGGTTGCGGGTTCGATCCCCGTCACTCACCCCAAATCCATTTCACATCTCTCATTTGTCATTGGGACATCGGTCCTCTGGACACTGCTCCTGATCGCGGCGGCCGCGGTTCGCTGGCCGGGCCTCGGCACCGATCTCTGGCTCGACGAATTGTGGGCGCGGCGGATGGCGATCGCGATGCCGTCGGCGTTCACGACGTTCACGCTGCATCACGAAGTCAATCACTACCTGACGACGATTTGGTTCTACATGACCGGTCCGGATGCATCGGCGCTGATCTATCGCCTGCCCTCGTTTGCCGCGGGTGTCGCGTCGGTCGCCGTCGCGGGCCTGATCGGACGTCGTCGCAGCGCCGCCACCGCCGTCTTTGCGATGGTCCTGACGGCCTCGTCGTACGAACTGATCGTGTTTTCATCTGAAGCACGCGGGTATTCGATCGCCGTGCTCTGCACGTTGCTGTCGTTCCTCCTGCTCGATCTGCACTTCGAACGCCCGCGGCGATGGACGTTCGGCGCATACGCTTTCATCGCGTCGATCGGACTCTTGACTCAGCCCGTTTTTGCGACGGTGCTGGCAGCCGCGTCTGCGTGGTCGGCGGTCGAATGGTGGTGTGCGAAACCTCGGTCGGCGGCGTCGGCGTGGCGCACCGGGGCGCCGCAACTCCTACCGCTCACCGCCCTGGCCGCGCTCTACTTCGGTGACTTGCGGCACGTCGTATCCGGCGGCGGAACCGGCATCACCTCGTTCTTCGATGCGTATGTCACCGGTCTCGCGTGGTCACTCGGCGCGCCTGACCCAGCCACCTTCAGGGTGGCCGTCGCCATCGTCGCGGCCGTGGTGATCCTTGCCGGCGCGCACGTCGCATCCGTGGCATCAAAGGGAGCGGCGGTCTTCTTCATCGGCGCGATCGTCATCTTTCCGAACGTCGCGATCGTGCTGCGCGGATCGGAGATGGTCTACACGCGGCACTTTCTGCTCGGCAGCGTTCTCACGCTCGTACTGCTGGCATACCTTCTCGGTTGGATGTGGGACATGGGCAGGGCATCACGATTCTCAGCCGGGGCTGCGGTTCTGCTGTTCATCACTGCGAATGGCCTGCATCTGCAGACGTTCCTGGAACGCGGCCGCGGCAAATACCAGGAGGCGATCCTGTTCATGGCCGACCGCACCGCTGGTCCGGTCACGATCGCGGCCGATCATGACTTTCGCGTCGGACTGGAGCTGGACTACTACCTGAAGCGCGTGCTCGGCTCGCGGCCGGCGGCCTTCATTCCCGAGGGCGCGTGGCCCCGAGGCGGGCCTGCCTGGATCGTCGCCAACGCCGACCACTACGAGGCGCCGGCGCTCCCGCACAGCGTGTACGAGGACGCGGCAGGCAACCAGTACGAGCTCGTGCGCACCGTCCCCACATCACCGCTCACGGGACTGCACTGGTTTCTTTTCCGCAATCGCGCCCCGCACTGATGAATCACAACAACTCCCCCCGGCCCATCCGGAAGTAGTCGCTGATCATCACACCTACGAGGACGGCGGACAGCCAAACCACGAGCTGCAGCGCGAATCTCGGGACCGGGGAGAAGTACTCGCGCCAGTCCCGTTCAATCACTGCGAGCCATACGCTCGACGCCACGACCCAGCCGATCGCCCGCGCGACGGGCAGGGCGATCCAGTCCTCCAGAAGGTCCGGGACGAGAATCACGATAAACACCATTGACGTCCAGACGAGCCCGCTCTTCCACACCAGCCGCCAGCCGCTTGGATGACTCATGTTTCCCGAACCCGAGAACCCGAGAACCTGAGGACCCGAAGAACCAGTACTATAATCGCCTCGTGCAACCGCCGGACTCGCTGAAGTCCCTGTCGGATCCGATCTATGAGACCTTCTACGGCCTCAAAGAACAGCCCTTCGCCATCTCTACCGATCCGAGGTTCCTGTTCCTGAGCGCGCCGCACCGGCGCGCCTACGACGAGCTGATGCACGGCATCACGCGCGACGAGAGCCTGATGCTGCTCACCGGCGAGACCGGCAGCGGCAAGACGACGCTGTGCCGCGCAGTGGTCGCCGCTACGGGCGAGCGCACGTTCTCGTCGATCCTTCACCAGCCTTACATGACCGGCCCGGAGATGCTGAAGCTCATCCTCCGGGACTTCGGCATGGTCTCGAAGGAAGAGCTGCGGCGCGGGGCCCTGGCCGGCGCCGACGTAGCGCACCTGATGGACGTCCTCGAGACGTTCCTGGCGTCGCTGCTCGCCGTCAAGGCGCGCGCGATCGTCGTGATCGACGAGGCCCAGAGCCTGTCCCCGACATTGCTCGACGAAGTGCGCATGCTCACCGCCTTCGAGCGTGACGGCAAGCGGCTCGTGCAGATCATTCTGTGCGGGCAGCCGATGCTGTTGAACACGCTCAAGACGGAACCGATGTATGCGCTCAACGAGCGCATCACCCGGCGCGTGGCGTTGACGCCGCTGTCGGAGGCGGAAGTCGAGCAGTACATCTATCACCGGCTCGCGATTGCCGGTGCCGCCGACCGGATCACCTTCGAGCCAGAGGCGTTGCGGCTCATCGCGGAGTTGTCTCGCGGACTGCCCCGCCGGGTCAACGTGCTCTCCGACCGGACGCTGCAGGAAGGCCGTATCGACGGCGCCGCGCGCATCAACGGAACGCACGTAAAACGAGCGGCGCGCGCGCTGGCGGGCGCTCAGACCGCGGCGGTCGAGTCGGGCGATCCCCACGTCGCTGAAGTCGAACCGGCCGACACGATCGACCTGTCGGGCGACGCGTTGTCGCTTTCGATCGGCAGCGAGCGCAGTGAAGGCCGGAGGTGGAGACTGCTCGCCGCCGCCGCTGCGGTCACGCTCATCGCCGGCGGCGGCGGGTTCATGTACTGGGCGAGCGATGTCACCGAAGCCTCGATGGAGCTCCCGCCAGTGCCGCGCGCCGCGCTGACGCGGCCCGCGGCTCCGCCGAAGATGCTGTTGCCGTCAGACGAGGAACTGGAGAAGTACTTCAGGGAGATGCTGCTGGGAGTCGCGAGGGCGCCGCTAGGCGAGATCCCACGCGATCGCGACGAACTCGACTGACACGCCGCCACGCTTCGGCGTGAGGGTCAGCACCTCCGGCGCGTCCTGTCCGGCCGTACTGACGGTCACTTCCAGCCGTTGCGTCCGCGCCAGCCATCGATCGAAGTTCTTGGCCCACCGCGTGAACTTCTGCAAGTCCATCGCGCTGTTCGGGAGCGGCTGGAACGTCCCCTCGCCCGGCGGATCCTTGAGCAGTTGCGCCTGCGTTACGTCGGTCGGCTGGGCACCTTCCCAATCAACTGACCGGGTCCCGGTCGTCAGCGGCACGACGAAGGCGACGGCCTTGACCTGGTCGATCTTCCGCTTGCGGTCCTGGAAACGGACCTTGGCAGCGCCGTACAGCTTCGGGGTGTAAGTCCCTTTTTTACTTGTACTTGGAAGGAATAGCTGTGGGATTTCAGGTGACCCCAACGGCCGCGTTGGTCCCTCGAGGGGCGCCTTGGCTGTGGGAGTCACGGCCACGATGCTAGTACGGCCGGGGGGGCCGTGTCACCTTGACGAAAGGGCTAGCCCCGGGCCCGCTTTTTCGCGCCGCCGGCCGCAGCCACGGCCTTTGTCTGGCCTTGCTGGGCAACCTTCGCTGTCCGCTTCTTGGACGTCGAGACCCGCTCGAGGCTCTGGCGCAACGCTTCCATGAGGTTGACGACCTTCGGCGCCTCCTCCTCCTTGGGCAGCACGACTTCCTTGCCTTCGATCTTGGCGTCGATGATCTTGCGCAGCTCTTCCTGGTAGTCGTCCTTGTACTGGGTCAGATCACCGCCGGTCTCGAAATTGCCGATGACCTGACGGGCGAGCTTCACCTCGTCCGGCTTCATCTTCGCCGGCACCGTCTTGAGCTCGTCGATCGAGCTCATCGACCGGACCTCGCTCGCGTGCCGCAGCGTGTACATCACGAGTCCGTTCTCCCGCGGCTGAATCGCGACGAGATACTCACGCCCGTACAGGGCCACCTTTCCCACGGCAGCCTTGCCGGCCATGCCCTCGCGGATCACGGCAAATGCCTCGGCGGCGACGGTGCCATCGGGCGCGAGGTAGTACGGCCGCTCGACGTAAACCGGATCGATCATCGACGCATCGGCAAACTGCACCACATTGATGACGCGCGTCGATTCGGTCCGCACCTTCGCCATGTCCTCTTCGTCCATGACGACGTACTTGCCCTTCTCGAACTCGTAGCCCTTGACGAGATCGGTGTTGGCGACCTCGACCTCGCACGTCGGACACCAGCGCTTCTGCTGAATCCTGGTCCGGCACTCGCGGTGCAGCTGGTTGAAGCTGATGGTCGCGGCCGCGTCCGTGGCTGGGAAGACACGGACGGGGATGTTGACCAGCGAGATCTTGAGATAACCCTTCCAGGTAGGACGCGCTGCCATATGTGACTCCAGACGACAATTATCGGCCAATAATGGGGCCGGGCGTAATTTCCGGAGGAAATTACGCCCGGCCCCGAGTTTCCGTCATGAAGTTCACAGATATTCGCAGTCCCATGCTCGCGTCGCTGCAGGAACCACCCGTGCAGCAGAAGGGCCTGGTGTACGAGCCCAAGTACGACGGGATCCGGGCGATCGTCGAGATCCGTAACGAGCCCGGGCGTCGTTTTCGTGAAAAAACGACGCCCGGGCTCGTTTCGATCTTCTCCCGCAACGGCCACGACAAGACGCGCCAGTTCCCGGCCATCGCGAAAGCGCTGGCCTCCCTTGGCAAACGGCTCAAGGGGCCCGTGGTGCTCGACGGCGAGATCGTCGCGGTCGATCGCAATGCCCGGCCGCTCGGTTTCCAGCACATCCAGGGACGGATACATCTGACCGCGGATCCCGACATCGCGAGAGCCGAAGGCGACCAGCCGGCGGTCCTCGTGGTCTTCGACCTGCTCCGCGACGGCGACGAGGACCTCCGGAAGGTCGCGCTCGCCGCGCGCAGGCTGCGCCTGCAGGATCGGATCAAACCGAAGGGGGCCGAACGGGACGTGATCTGGCTCAGCGAGATCGCGCTCGACGATGGCCGGCCGATGCTGCAGCGGGCACGAGCTGAGGGGTGGGAGGGCCTGATCGTCAAGCAGGCGCAGTCCCTGTACGCGAGCGGCAAGCGTTCGCCTTCCTGGCGCAAACTCAAGCTGCTCAAGCAGCAGGAGTTCGTCGTCGGAGGCTGGACGGAACCTCGGCAGTCGCGCCAGCACTTCGGGTCGCTGCTCGTCGGGTACTACGACGACGGCGGCGCGTTGAAGTGGGCGGGGTCAGTCGGCACGGGTTTCGACGAGAAGGAACTGATTCGCGTCGCCGCCCTGCTCAAGGCTCGAGAAACCGCGGCAAGCCCGTTCGACGACAAGTTCAAAACCGGCGAGCCCGCGCACTGGGTGAAGCCCACGCTCGTCGTCGAGATTCGATTCACCGAATGGACGAGCGACGGCCTACTGCGGCAGCCTGTGTACCTGGGAACGAGGGAAGACAAGAGTGCGCGGGCGGTCCGGCGCGAAGACGGCAAACCGGTCGCGAAGCCGGTCGTGGCGTCGCGCGTCAGCTGGCAGAAACACCATCGCGTGCGGGACGGCTCAAGCCCGGGAAACGACTCCCGGGCTCAATACTCTGCTGGAAACGACGCCCGACCTCATTACGATCTTGTCGAGCGCCTCAACGAGCTCGAGGACGCGCGCAAGGACGGGGACCTCGATCTGCCGAACGGCGATCGGCTCCGCGTCACGAATCTCGCGAAGGTGTTCTGGGCTGACCTCGGGATTACGAAGGGCGAACTTCTCCGCTACTACGTGCAGGTGGCGCCGCTCATTCTTCCTGCCGTCGACGATCGACCGCTGGTGATGAAGCGGTTCCCGAATGGCGTCACGAAGCAGGCGTTCTACCAACAGCGGCATCCGGAACAGTCGCCGCCAGGCGTCCGCCGCGAGGTGCTGCCGGAAAATATCGAGCCCATCGATGAAGAGGGGCCGCGCGATCGACTGATCGGAGGGTCGATCACGACGCTCCTCTACATGACCCAGCTCGCGGCGATTTCGCAGGATCCGTGGTTTTCGCGGGTCGCGGACCCGCTGCACGCCGACTACGTGGCGATCGACCTCGATCCCGGCGAGGGCGCGGGTTTCAGCCAGGTCCTTGACGTGGCTCGCTGGGTGAAGGAAGAGCTCGATCGCCTCGGCGTGCCGGGCGTGCCGAAGACGTCCGGATCGCGAGGCATCCACATCTACATTCCGCTGCCGCCGAAGACGACGTATGACACCGGCCAGTTGCTTTGTCACCTGGTCGCAGCGATGGTAACGGAGAAGCATCCGAAGGTCGCCACGATCGAGCGCATGGTGAAGAAGCGGCCGAAAGGCACGGTCTACGTCGACTATCTCCAGAACATCCTCGGCAAGACGCTGGCCACGGCGTACTCCGCGCGCGCCAGCGACTATGCCGGCGTGTCAACGCCACTGGATTGGCGCGAAGTGAAGCCCGGGCTGGACCCGCGCGACTTCACGATTCGAACGGTGCTGAAACGATTCGCGTCCGGCGACGACAAGTGGGCGCCGCTCCGAACACAGAAGCCCGTGAATCTGCAGGCGGTGTTGCGCCGCGCCGGGAAGGCCGTCAAATCCTGACACGGTGGTCACGGAGTTTGATGCCGCGACACTTCACGCGCTTCGCGCCGGCGCCGACCGGCTATCTACACCTCGGCCACGTGGTCAACGCGCATCACGTGTGGACGCTGGCTCGCGAACACGGCGCCCAGGTGCTGCTGCGGATCGAGGACCACGATCGCGAGCGCTGCCGGCTGGAGTACGAGACCGCGATCCTGGACGACCTCGACTGGCTGGGCTTCACGCCGGATGTATTCCCCACCAGCGCGTTTCGATCGGGAAGCTGCGAGTCGAGACAAAGCGAGCGCGGCGAGATCTATGCGGCCGCCGCACGAGAACTCGCGGCGCGCGGTCTGCTCTACGGCTGCACGTGCAGCCGTAGTCAGATCGTGGCGGCCAGTCCGATCGAACATCGCTACGCCGGCACCTGTCGAGCGCGAGGCGTCGCGCTCGGCAGTGACGTGTCCTGGCGGTTGCGAATCGATCCGGGCGTCGAGACATTCGACGATCTGCTGCTCGGATCGCAGACGCAGGATCCGGCGGCGCAATGCGGCGACGTAATGATTCGCGATCGCAAGGGCAACTGGACGTATCAGTTCGTCGCGTCGGTCGACGACTTCAAGCAGGGCATCGACCTCGTGGTACGTGGCCGCGACCTGCTCGCGTCGACCGGCCGTCAGATGCGCATTGCGCGGCTGCTTGGACGAGAAGCACCCGCGGCGTTCGCGCATCACGAGCTGATCATGAAGTCACCCACCCAGAAGCTGAGCAAGTCCGATCACGACACCGGCGTCCGAGATCTTCGCGCCGCGGGATGGACGAGGGATCGAGTGATCGAAGCGGCGCTCTCGGCGAGCTGACCACCTTCGCCAAGGCTATGGTGGTCCGCCGTAGCCCCGCGCGAAGGCGGAAGCCCGCCGACTACGGCTGCACCGAAATCACAATCGCATTTCCCGATGGATCGCGCACGGCGACGCGCCCGGACGTGATATCCGCGGCGATGCCTGCCGCCGTGATCCGGCGCGCGACATCGTCTACTGCCGCCGCATCCGGCAGAAGAATCTCGAAGTGACGCAACCCGATCGCGCCCTCAGGCGGCCGCGGCGCTCCGACCCCGCCCCATACGTTCACGGCGATGTGATGGTGATAACCGCCTGCAGAGAGAAATGAGGCGGACTCCGCGTACCGGAGGATCAAATCGAGCCCCAGCACATCGCGATAGAACTCCTCACTGTCTTCGACGAATGACACCCGCAGGTGCATGTGCCCCATCGTCGTACCGGGCACCAGGCCCTTCCATGCTGGACCATCGGCTTTCTGCGTCTCTTCATCGGCATCGCGCAGCAGACTCTCGACGTCGAGAGGATCCAGCGTCATCTGGATCTGGCCGTTCACTCGCCGCCACTCGTCGCGGGGCCGGTCACGATAGACCTCGATGCCGTTGCCATCAGGATCCGCGAGATACAGCGCTTCGCTGACGGCGTGATCCGAAAAACCCTGCATGCGCGTGCCCATGTCGGCGAAGTGCCGAAGCGAGCGTGCAAGATCCAGCCGAGACGGCACCAGGATCGCGAAGTGATAGAGACCCGTCGTGTGCGGCGGCCGGGGAGCGTCGGGAGACCCATGGAGCACGAGCAGCACGCGATCACCGGCGGCGAGGCCTGCGGTGTCGTCACGCCGCCATGCTTCGATGAAACCAACGTGCTCGCCGTAGAACGCGACCGATCGCGAGAGGTCGGACACCGTGAGGTGCACGGCGCCGATGCGCGCCGCCGGATGGAGTTGGTTCATACTCTTCGAGCATCCTTTCGAACTTCGAACGTGATTATGCCCCTCCCCACTGAGCTGCAGAAACTGATCGATGAACTCGACGCCGCCGATCGCGACGCGAAGGCGGTCGCATCAGGATTGAGCGAGGCCGCCGGAACGGCGCAACCGGCGCCGGGCGCATGGAGTGTGGCCGAGTGCCTCGACCACCTCGCGACGTCGAATCGCGTCTACCTCGCGCCGATTGGCGAAGCCGCGTCACTCGGCCGCGCAGCCGGACGGATGCGCCGCCGGCCCGCCCTTCCGGGCTTCGTCGGCGGCCTGTTCGCACGCTCGCTCGAACCGCCGGTCAATGTGAAAGTGAAGAATCCGAAGAGCTCGACGCCGCGGCCTTCGCCGCCGCTCGCCGTGTCGCTCGCGGCATTCTTGGAATCCCAGGAGCATGTGCGGGCCTTCATCCGCGCGAACGCCGATCTCGATCTCGCGAGCATCCGGTTCGTGAACCCATTCATCACGTGGATCCGGTTCAGTCTGGCCACTGGTCTGCACGTGATCGCTTCACATGACCGTCGCCACTTGTGGCAGGCAGCGAACGTCCGGAAAATCGTGGCGCCATGAGCGCGTACGAAGGAGCTCGGGATCCGGCGCGCGCTCGGCGCCGGCGGCTGGTCGGTCATCCGTGAGTCTCTGCGCGAAACCCTCGTGGTGGCCGGCATCGGCCTCACCCGGGGCGCGATCGTCGCTTACGCCGCCGTTCGCGTGACGGAACTGCGCCTGTTGCGCCTGAGTGCCGAGCGCACGCTAAACAGTCAAACCGAAATAAATGCGATGGGTGTGCTGCTGGCGACCGTGCAAAGCCGCATCACGCAGCTGACATAGCGGCTGGATACGCTTCATGGGGCACTCAGGCTGGCGTCCGAGAAGACGCGGGAGGCTCACGCCAAAGACGACCCACGCTATCGGCCGTGATTCATTTGAGGCGACCGTGAGCTGATTGTCCGGGCAGGTAACTTCGCGATAGTTGCACTTGCCGATCGCTCACGATCTCCGGCCTCAATGAGCCGGCCTCTGTGGCCGCCAACTTGCAGTCTCTCTGAAACAGACAGATGGGAGGAGCCGGAGATGGCCGTCGAGCTGTCTTGCCCCACGTGTCGATCGACGAATGTCCGCCTGCTGGCGCACGTCACTGGTGCACATTCACCAGATTTCTATCGTTGCGAGTCGTGTGCGCACGTGTGGTGGGTACCGAAGCCTGGTGTCAACGGAAGCCAGAACACGATCCGGGAGGATTCAGGCCAAGGCTCGAACGGACGGTCCTGAGGCAGGCACCGCTGTCCCGCTCCGGCGCTAACGCCGACAATACCCCTGGTGGCGACCGCGCCGGATACCCAGATTCCCTACCTCGAACGGCATCCCGAGGCGGGGGGCCCTGTCGAACGGGTTCCCATCCTGAAAGTGCCGTTCACGATTGGGCGATCCGAGGACGCCGACCACACCATCTACTCCAGCAAGGTCTCCAAGGAACATCTCGTCATCCTCCGCAGCGGAGACCGCTACGCCGTGCGGGACCTGGAGAGCACGAACGGGACGTTCGTGAACGGCAGCCGAACGACAGATCGGGTGCTCGCCGACGGTGACATCATCCATGTCGCGCACGTCGAGTTCTGCTTTCGCCATTCGTCGGCGCCGTCGCACGCCGTCAGACCCGCGGACGAAAAGTCCGTCGAGCGGACGCAGCTGATCGTCGCGGAGCAGCCAGGCAGTCTCATCCGCGGCACGGAGCTCCTCCGCGAAATGATCGATCGCGAAACTGTGGAGGTGGTCTATCAGCCGATCGTCGATCTGCGCACGCGCGCGGTCGTGGCGTACGAAGCGCTGGCGCGCGGGACGCATCCCGAACTGAGCCGAAGCCCGGCGACGCTGCTTGCGCTTGCCGAACAGTGCGGTGTCGTCATCGAGTTGAGCCGGCTGTTCGCCCGCAAAGCAGTCAGCTATTGCGGGCGGTTACCGAGCGGCACGAAGGTATTCGTGAACATGCACGCGGACGAGCTGAAGCGGCCCGACCTGCTCGAGTCTCTCTCGGCGCTGCGTGCGCTGGCCCCGAGCGACCATCAGGTGGTGCTGGAAATCGCCGAGGCGAGCGTGACCGACGTTGTCGCGATGGCGGAGAACAAGGAAGCGTTCACCACTCTCGGTCTCGAGTTCGCGTACGACGACTTCGGCGCCGGGCAGGCGCGTCTCGTCGAGCTTACGGACATTCCGCCTGACTATCTGAAGATCGACAAGGCGGTCATACAGGGCATCGAGGCGGCCGCGCCCCGGCGTGAAATGGTGGGGGCGCTGCTCAGAGTGGTACGAAGGCTCGGCGTGCGAGTGATTGCAGAGGGCGTGGAAACGGAGCTGGTCGCGGGCATCTGCCAGGAACTAGGCTGCGACCTCGGACAGGGCTATTTGTTCGGGCGCCCCACATAGACCGACGCGTCGCTACTTCTTCGACGGACGATCGATCGTCACTCCGGCCCGCGCTTCGAACGTCTTCAGCATATCCACTCGGTCGTCGCCGTCCAGACGGAGGATTGCGTAGGTCTCGCCGGTCTGCAGAACGAGCCAATGGCGCGATCGGCCCATGATTCCTGGGACGTCGATCTTCCCAGCCGGCGCAGCAAACCCTGGCTGCCAGAGTGGATCCCTCGCGTGCACGTACGTCGCCTTCGAGATCTGCCCGTAGGGCATCGTCGTCAGAGGTTGGGTACCGCCCGCCGGCACGGCGCTGATTTCGCTGCTTGAGAGCGTGAGCGTCGCATCCTTCGTGCTCGTGCTCGTTCCGCTGACTGAGAGCCACTTCACGTTCTTGAAGAGCGCCGGAGGAACGGGATCGCTCGCCGGTGCGACGTCGGGCCGTGTCCGCGTTGGGGCGATGACCGTCGCTGCCGGCTGCTGAACGGCCCGGGGAGAGCTAACTGGCAGAGGCAGGGTGCTATCGACCGCTGGCGTCACGACAGGCGTCTGAACGGCCGGCGCCGAATCGACCACACCAGACTGCGCCGGCGCGCCGCCAACCGGCACCATCATCCAGACCGCAACGCCGACGAGGAGAACAGCAGCGGCAGGCCACGTCCAGGTGCCCAGACCGCGTCTGCGCATGGATCGCTGTGTCTCGACCGCATCCTGCGCAGCGGTCGGCAGCGGCTCCACCGGTTCCGCGAGCGAGGGCCGCACCATCACCTCGGTGGCCTCGGCCACCCTGGCATCCGGAAGTCTCGGCATCGTGCCGAGGCAGCGCGAGAGCGCCTCATGGAATTCCATCGCGGACTGGAATCGCTGATCCGGCGCCTTCGCCAGGGCGCGACCGATGATCTCCCCCGCCCACGACGGCAATTCCGGCTGGACGAGGTTGACCGGCGTCGGCTCGTCGTTGACCTGCGATTGCGCCATTTCGAACGGCGTATCGCCGCGGAACGGCAGGGCTCCGGTAATCAGGCGATAGAAGACGACGCCCAGCGCGTAGAGATCGGCGCGGCAATCGATCTCCGTGCCGATCACCTGTTCCGGCGCCATGTAAGCGGGCGTGCCCATCATCGCGCCCACTCTCGTCAGATGGACCGCGCCGTCGATGCGCGCAATCCCGAAGTCCAGGATCTTGATCGTCCCGTTCGCGGTGAGCATGAGATTGGCGGGCTTCAGGTCTCGATGCACGACGCCGGCGCCGTGCGCGTGCGCCAGCGCCTCCAGTGTCTGCATGCAGAGCTCGGCGGCCCGTTGCGGTGAAAGCACGCCGACCTGCTCCACGATCTGATGAAGGGTCTGGCCCTTGACCAGTTCCATCACCATGACCAGCCGGCCTTCGTGTTCAATCAGCTCGTACAGCGTGGCGATTCCGGGATGACTCAGCCGTGCGAGCGCGGCCGCTTCGGCGCGGAAGCGCGTGGATGAACCATCGATGTCCGCTTCCAGGATCTTGAGCGCGACCGGGCGGTCCAGCAGCTCATCCACGCCGTGGTAGACCGCCCCCATCCCCCCGGTTCCGAGGCGATCGACCACCCGATACTGTCCGATCTTCCTGCCCACCATCGCCGAGTACGGTGTATCGGTAAACCGGCGGGGACGCTCCAGTGGAAGGCGCTTTCTCCTCTTGACATCCCAGAGGATGGAGGGCTACGCTCCTCTATACATCACAGAGGTGAGTGGCATGCCCGATTCCGAGTCGTCCATTCTGCAAGGCACTCTCGACCTGATGGTGCTCAAGACGCTGGAACACCTCGGCCCGCTGCACGGCTACGGAATCGCCCTGCGCATCGAGCAGGTCGGGGAACGTGCCTTGATCGTGAATCAGGGAACCGTCTACCTGTGCCTGGTCCGCCTGGTTCAGAGGAAATGGATCCGGGCCGAATGGGGCGTCTCCGACAACAACCGCAAGGCCAAGTTCTATTCCCTGACGAAAGCCGGCCGGAAGCAGCTGCGGGCCGAGACTGAGAACTGGGAGCGCGTCGCCGGTGTGATGGGACGGGTGTTGAACCCGCAGGCCGGGAACTGAGTCGTGCTCGCGTTCCTCAATCGGATCGCCGCCCGCATTCGCGGGTTCGTTCGTCCGGGCGGCCTCGAGGCGGACTTCGACCAGGAAATGGCTGCGCACCTCGAGATGGCCGAAGCAGACGGCCTGCGACGAGGGCTCACCGTCGAAGAGGCACGCCGGGCCGCCCGCGTGCAATTGGGCGGGACCACGCAACTTCGCGAGTCGTGGCGCGCGGCATCGGGCCTCGCCTGGCTCGACGGCTTCGCGCTCGACGCCAGGCTGGGGCTCCGCATGTTGCGTCGATCCTGGGGGCTCACGCTCGCCGGCGGGCTGGCGATGACGATCGTCATCACCATCGCCGCGGTGGCCTTTGTGTTTCTCGACGAGTTCATGGGGCGCACCGCGCCGCCACTCGATGAGGGCGAGCGCGTGGTCGCGCTTCAGAGCTGGGACGCGCAGGCGCACCGCCGGCGCGATGTACCCCGTCGCGACCTCCAGCGGTGGGGCGCGACGCTGAAGTCGGTGGAGGATCTCGGTGGGTTTCAGACCATCGAGCGCCGCCTGATCATCGACGGCCGGCCGGTCGAGTGGGTGCGCGTTGCCGAGATCACCGCCTCGGGCTTCCACCTGGCGCGGGTGCCACCGTTCCTGGGACGGTGGCTCGCCGAGGCCGACGAGCAGGCCGCCGCGGCACCGGTGGTCATGATCGGATACGACGTCTGGCAATCACGATTCGCGGCCGATCGTGCTGTCATCGGCCGGACGGTACGACTCGGCGAAATCATTCACACCATCGTCGGCGTGATGCCCGAGGGCTTTGCGTTCCCGGTGAACCACCGCTACTGGATCCCCCTGCGATTGGATTCTGATACCTCCCTGAAGGCCGCGCCCGACGGCGTCGTTTTCGCGCGGCTCGCGGCGGGCGTGTCGCTGGAGGGCGCGCAGGCGGAGCTCGCGACTGTGGGACTGCTGCCGCCGACAACGATGCCCTCGCGCGACAACGCGGTTCAAGCAACGACCGCCGAGGCCCGCCGCCCTCGTGTCGTGCCTTATACGTTTGCGTTTACCGATGACGTCGAGCGCGGCGAGCTGGCTTGGCAGCAGCGGATCATTCTGCTTCTTGTCAGCCTGCTGCTCGTGCCGCCATGCCTGAACGTCGCAATCCTTATCTATGCGCGAACCGTCACGCGCCAGGAAGAGTTCGCCACCCGCTTCGCGCTGGGTGCGAGCCGCAGTCGCATCGTCGTGCAGCTGTGCGTGGAGGTGCTCGTGCTCTCTTCGACGGCGGGAGCCGTAGCGCTTGCAATCACACGCCCGATTCTCGCCCAGATAGGCGAGATCATCAGGCGGTTTCCGGACCTGGGCGGTTCGCTCCCCTTCTGGGTCGACTTCGGCTTTTCGTGGCGCGTTGCCCTCTTCGTCGCCGGCCTGTGCGTACTGGCCGCGATGATTGCCGGCTTGGTACCTGCGCTCCAGGCCACCGGTCGCGTCCTTCCTGTTGCACTCCGCTCGGTGGGCAGCCGGACGAGGATCCCGCTCGGCGCGACGTGGACTGCTTTGATCGTCGCGCAAGTTGGGTTGGCCATGGCTCTGCTGCCGTCCACGATCGAGTTGGCGTGGGGAAATCTGCGGCCCTCGGTGCTGGGAGCCGGATTTGCCGCAAGCGAATTCCTGACCGCGCGGCTTTCAGGTGACCGAGACCTTCGGCCCGACGCCCTTCGGCAAATCGAAGCGGGGCTCGGCGCATCAGACGTGACGTTCGCGGCGGCATTGCCCGGCGTGGAACCTCAGACGTTGATTGAGATGGATGACGGCACCGGCGGCGCTCGCGTCAGGCGTTACGTGAGAGCCAATCAGGTCGACCGAGCGTTCTTCACGGTACTCAACGTCCCGGCTCTGGCGGGCCGAACGTTCGACGGAAGGGATTTCGGCGCGGCGGCAACGGCGATCGTGGACCAGACGTTCGTCCGGCAGGTCGTCGCCGACGGCAATGCCGTCGGCCGCAGGGTCAGGCCGGTTCCTGCCTCGGGAGCGGAGCCTGGCCCCTGGTACGAAATCGTCGGGATTGTCCCCGACCGTCCCGCGAATACGTCGCACGGACGGATGTATGTGCCGGCACTGCCTGCTCCGCGTGGACCCGCCCCAATCCACATCGTCCTGCATGGCGGGCCCGAGCCGGTCGTGATGCAGCGCCGCCTTCAGCAGATCGGAACGAACCTCGATCCCGCTCTCCGCCTGGATGATGTGCGGCGCCTCGACGAGGTCCTCAGCGAGGCGCAGGTGTCCAGCAGCCTGACGTCCTGCGCTCTTGCCATCGTGACGCTGAGCGTGCTCGTCCTTTCAGCCGCTGGACTCTACGCACTCATGTCGTTCACAGTCACCCTCCGGCGCCGCGAGATCGGCATTCGAACGGCGCTCGGTGCGCGGCCGGGACGCCTGCTGGTGAGCATCTTCGCCCGCGCGATGAAGCAGATCGCCGCGGGCGTCGTTGTCGGCGTGGCGGTCGCGCTCGCCCTGCATCGCGCGTTGAACATCGAAGTCGAGGGCGGATGGCACATCCCGGGGATCCTCCCGGCGGCCGCCATTTTCATCCTGACCATCGGTCTTCTGTCCGCGGCCGGACCAGCTCGTCGCGCTGTGCTCGCCGATCCGACGGAGGCGCTACGGGACGGTTAGCGGTGTCTAGACGCGCGGAGGCTCGAGTGCGCGTCCGCCCGCTATGATCGCACCCATGCGACATGCTCTCGCCTGCCTCTTCGCGTTGGTTGGTCTCAGCGTCCAGCAAACTCCCCCGCCGCAACCGCAGGTCGCGCGGGTCACAGACCTGATGCAGATGATGGCGGCGCTGCCCGACACCGCGCCCGCCCGGCCGGCGAAACCGCGGCGCGTGCTCGTGCTGGCGCGAGCCGCGGGGTTCGTGCACTCGTCGATTCCGCTCGCCGCGCGGACGATCGAAGCGCTCGGCCAGAAGACGGGCGCATGGACGACAGTCATCACGTACAACGCGGCCGACATCAACGCGGAGAATCTGAAGCAGTACGACGGCGTCTTTCTCGCACAGACGACGGGACACTTCCTCGACGATCCGGCTGACTCCGCCGCGACGAAAGCGCGGCGCGACGCCCTGCTGGCGTTCGTGCGCGGCGGCAAGGGACTCATCGCGGTGCATGCCGCGACCGACTCGTATCACGGTGCCGGGGTGGACGGCGGAGGCCCGCTGTGGCCCGAGTGGAACCACCTGCTCAACGGCTACTTCAAGTGGCACTGGTCCTTTCCGACGCAGATCACTGTCAAGACCGAGGATCCGGAAAACCCAATCAACGCGCCCTTCACGTCGGTGAACCAGTCCGGCGCACGCCAGGCGCGGCCGTTTCAGATCGTCGACGAGGTCTACACGTTCAACGAAACGTCGTGGTCCCGCGCGAACGCGCACGTACTCACGAGCATCGACTACGCGCGGATGCCGGCGGAGATCAAGGCGCAGGAACCGGCGCCGCGCCGCAGCGATGGTGACTACGCGCTGAGCTACATCCGCCGCGAGGGTAACGGGCGCGTGTTCGTCGAGGTCCTCGGCCACGACGAGTCGATCTTCAAGCTCACGCCGATGCTCGCGCACATCCTGGCGGGCGTGCAGTACGCGCTCGGCGATCTGCAGGCCAACGACGCGCCGAGCCGTTAGACGGCGTCGCGCGCTGCTTTACTTCAGCAGTGCCCCGATGGTCTTCAGGTTCTTCGACGGCATCCAGGTCTTGTCCATGTACAGATCGATGAGCTTCTGGTGGTCGGCTTCCTTGAGCGAGCCGTCCTTGATCTTGGTGTCGCCCTGGCCCTGTTTCCAGGCGCCCTTCCAGATTGCGCGAAGGACTCGAGTGCCATCGGCCATCACCTTGACCGTCTTGGTTCCGAACAACGGCCAGAGGTCCTTGCCATCGGCAAAGGCATCGACGATGTCGACCGGCTTGATGGTCGAAAAGGTGCGCTGCATCAATTTGACGATCTGGACGGCTGCGTCATGGCCGGTCTTCGGGACCTTGATAGCGGCGCCGGCCTTTTTCAGCTCGTTCTCCATCATCTGGAGCACATCAACGGCGTTCTGCCGAAGCATGTCTTCTTCGTAGGCGGAGTGCACGCCGTCCCCGCGCTTCTCGCCGTTGGGCAGCGTCAGGCCGTTGAACATGTGGGAGATGTGCAACGGCTGGCAGGCGTCGCCAACGTAGTGGGCCATGATGCCGGCGGCGGCCACGAATCTATTCGCCTCGCCCTTCTTGACGGCATCGACCATCTCGTCGAAGAACTGCCAGACACGGAAGGGCACGCAGCCGCGGCTCTTGTCACCGACGTTGGTGTAATAGGCACTCCAGAAGGCGGTATTGACGTTGGCCGGGTTCTCGCAGAGTTGCAGGAGCGTCTTGTTTCCCTGCAGTGGATCGGGCTTGTCCATGTCGGCGAAATGATTTGGATTGTCGGCGCCCCCACGAATCGTCAGTCCGTGCGCCCAGATGCGGTCAGGGACGTCGGCCAGCGGTACGAGCCCGCCGGCTGCCTTCTTCGTGATCTTCGAATGGACCTTGATTGAATCCTTCGGGTACGACACGACATTCTGGTTCGCCTCCATGAGCGTGCCGAGCTTGCCGCCAATCCCTTCGCAGGCGAAGTGTCCAATCGTGTAGTGGCCGACGGGTCCCCAGTACTCGGGAAGGCTTGAATTCCAGTCGCGCAGCAGCGTGACGTTGAGCTCGCGGCAAATCGTGCTGAGCGCAGCCGCCAGCGCAAATCTGCCGACGCGGACGCATTTGCCGGAGTCCACCCAGGTGTGGCCGCCCCACTCCATGGCGAACGGCCGGAGCGCGACGAGCTTCTCGTCTTTCTGGCCCTTGTTTCGCCACTGCTCCCAGAACCAGAGCGTTCCGGAATCTCCGTGTAGCGTCCCCGGGTCACCCGGGCGGCGGGGGCGGATCAGGAAGTCGGTGACGTAGTCGGTTCCCCCTGCAGTGGAGTAGCGGTAAAAGAGCGCCGCGACTTTGCCGCGAATCTCGCCGGACGCCGCGCCGAACGCCCTGACATCCTGGTCGATGATGTCCAGCGTCAAGGTGTCGGTCGTCAGGTCGAGCCACTCGCCGAGCGGCCCCATGCCGGCGACCTGCGTCGTCCAGTTGGCTATGTTATCGATCCTGATCAGGCCGGCGTCCAGGTGCAGCAGCACGTTGTCGCCGGGCCAACCGCGGTACATCTCGGTGAATTTCGCCAGGCTGATCTGGTTTTCGTGCGAGACCCCGATGCGCCGCCGTTTGCCGCTCACGGATGTGTACATCTCCCTGCCCGCGGCGCCGGTCACGTGTCGATTCGTGAGCGCATACGTCAGGTCGCCGTCGGTCACGAGGCAGCCGAGCGACCCGAGATGTTGTTGCCCCTGCACGTCCGCATACGTCAGGTATCCGCCGCCGATGAAGCTGTTGGCGAACGACAAGTGGTAGTCCGGCGTGGACGGCGCACTTTCCTCCTGGACCAGCACCGTGCAGGTGGGGATCACGCGGCCATCCGGCAGATACAACGCCCTCGGCACCATTCGGTCCGGGTCCTTCAGGAATCCCTTGCGTGGCACCCACGAGTTCACGAACACGAGCACGCAGGGCCAGGACCAGGCCGTCACGACAGAGTTGAACAGCGTCCTGGGACCGGTGGGTTTTCTGCCCTTGGGTTTCGTATTCGGCGGGTGCTTCGCGAACCAATCGCCTTCGCGAATGAGATACCGGCCGACGGCGGTGCCCACGACGTTGGGAAGATGAGCGAGATGCACGTGGTAGTGGTGACGCGCTTCGAGCAGGTCACGCAGCGTCAGCGTGCTGTAGTTTCGTTCGGGCGGGAACTGGTTGTCCGGCGTATTGACGCGGCTGCTGGTCGCAGGCATTGGAGGGACTCCTGCCCACGCGAAGCTCTCAGGATTGGCGGCGTGGACAGGGAGAGCCTAGCCCTTTCGTCTGACATCCACAACGGCGTGACGTCATCGCCGGATCAGCTCAAACACGACTCTGACGCTGGCGCGAACGCCCACCTTGCCGAGCGCAACGGTATCGACTGTGTCGCCGCTGCTGACCCCCACGACGTTCTGACTCGTACCCGCGTTGCCTCGATTTCCGGCACCCCAGCCTGAGGACCAGCTCGAGTAGTAGGACACGCCGGAGTTCTGGCCAACCTCGTCGATCTGCAGAGCCTGACCCACGGTTTCGCCGAGCGCCGCTGCCATCTTCTCCGCCTTTTCTCGAGCCGCACGCGTCGCCAGTTCGCGCGCCTGTTCGCGGTACTTCTTGAGCTCAGTCGTCTGGAACTCCACGTTGAGGAGATAATTCACGCCAGAATCCAGCGCCGCCGTAATCAAGGCGTCGACCTTCGCGGGATCGCTGAGCGACACGACAAACATGTTGCGGATCGTGAACCCCGCGAACACCTGCCTCCCACTTGGGCTCTCGAAGCGCTGCTCGATAGAGAGTCGATCGGTCTGAATGTCCCGATCAACGATGCCCATGGCCTTGATCGCCGCCAGAGCTTTCTTCACGATGGCATCGTTCTGCCGCTTCGCTGTGTCCAGAACCATGTCCCGAGTATCAACGCCGAACGTGACAATCACGCGGTCGGGCGCCACATTGACGAGCGATTCTCCCGTCACGCTGATCCTGTGCCGGTCGTCGTAGGTCTGTTGCGCGTGTGCCGTCCCGGTGAAAACGAGTATCCCCAACAACACGCAAACGATCGTTTTCATGACAGAGAGTCGCGGGTCCTTTGAAAGCGTTCCTTCTTGATCTGGCATGTGGTGGAGCATCCCGTACACTTGACTGGTTAGCAATCTGCCTCTCCCTGCTGCCCCTGTTCGGCACACTGTTGCGAGAATTTGCACACCCGTTCTTGTTGACGTTTTCGACGACACGGTAGTGCGCCCGTCATGACGGCGTACCGTCACTGGGGTGTCGGGCCGGCCCAGGTTCCACGTGATTGCACAACGCAACACTTCGGCGCCCCGGCGCCCAGCGTGGCACCCATATTGCTCTATGGCCGGGGATGCGTGTCGCGTTGCCCTTGCGGGTCTTCACTCTTGCGTTATCAATGTCAGCGTCAGCCGGTGCAGACAAGTGCGACCGGGTGCGGGCCCTGATCCCGGTTCCGATTCCTGTGCCAGCGCCGGCGCCAGTCGAGACGGCAACGTCCGACGATGTGTTCGACTCGAGCGTCCTTCATGATCTGCACCTGACGGTCAACGCTGCTGATCTCGATTCGCTCCGGACACACTTCGGCGAGAACACGTTCTATCCGGCGGATCTCAAGTGGAAGCAAACGACCGTTCGAAACGTCGCGATCCGATCCCGCGGGACGGGCAGTCGCAGCGGCACGAAACCTGGGCTGTACATCGACATCAACCGGCTGACGCCTGGCCAGACTTTTGTGGGCCTGAAGGGCCTTGTGCTGGACAACCTCCTTCAGGATCCCGCGATGATGCGGGAGGCGCTCGCCATGTCGATCTTCGCGCGTATGAGCCTGCCCGCTCCGCGCGTGGCGTTCTACCGCCTGTATCTCAACGACCAGTACGAAGGCCTGTATCTCCTCATTGAAAACATCGACAAGCCGTTCCTCAACCGGACATTTGGACGGGATGACGGCTATCTGTTCGAGCATCACCTGACCCAGCGATTCGACGGGGAATACATCGGCGACGACCTGTCTGCCTACCGGTCCCTGTTTGAAGCACGCACCAACAGCGGCGAATCAGACTCGGCGCTGTACGAGCCAATTCGCGCGCTTTTCGAGGCCGTCAACGCGCCAGAGGAGATCAAGGGACGGGCGGAGCTGGACGCCCTGCTCGACTTGCGGCAATTCGTGCGGCTTCTCGCGGTCGAGAAGGTCATGATGGAAATGGACGGCCTTGCCGGGCGCTGGGGCATGCACAACTTCTATCTCTATCGCGACAAGAACGCCGGCGTGCACTCGTTCGTGGTGTGGGACCGTGATCGTGCGTTTGGGGAGTACCTGCTCTGGGGATCGATCTTCGATGGCACCGCCGACAACCGGCTCGCCCAGCGCGCGCTCGGCTACGGCGACCTCCATGACCTCTTTGTCCAGACGGCCGAAGACACGGCCAACCTCATGCGCAACAACGGGTGGCTGTCTTCAGAACTGGAACGCTTCTGGACCCTGATACGAGAGGCAGCCTACGCGGACACCCACAAGCCGTACTCGAATGAGGAGATCGATGGTGACATCGAGTCGCTTCGGGAGATGGTCAGGGATCGGCCGGACGTTGTCCTGCGTGAAACTGGCGCGATGCGCACCGGAGCAAATCGTTAGGGCGATTCCACGACGCCACAGCCGATCGTCAGAACGCGATCTGGACGCGCAGGACGCGGCTCCAGAAGGCCGGACGCGCGGGAACGGGCCCGTGGTCGGGATACAGAATTGACTCTCGGATTACATTTATCTGCACCTTGAACCAGCGCGATGGGTACCAGTTGACGCCCGCGGTGAGCGCGCGCAACCGGTTGCCGAGTATGTTGTCCGCGCGAGAGCCGGTCGAGGGTGAATCGCCCGATGCGCGGCTTGCGAACCGAAGCTCCTCTACCCGGGTGGCCAGTTCGATCGCTCCCGGACCGCCATCGAGCACGGATCGCCTGGGCTGCGATGGACCTGCCGCCTTGGATTCACCCGTAACAATCCACGTCCCGCTGACGTACCAGCCCGTCGCGAGTAACGGCGAGAGGTCTGTTCCGCTCACGCTCTGCCGCTCGCGGGCTGACGCGACCCGCACGTACTCCGACTTGATCGAGAGCGGCCCGGGCCGCCAGCGTAGCTCAACACCGGTCCGCCGGATCGGACCGCTGACCCAGAGATCGGGTTCGTAGAACTGCCAGCCGAACGCCGTCTCGCCTTCAAGCGACGAATAGCCCGTCGGCACATCGCTGGACGCGAATGCCGCGCCGAAATCCAGGGTACTCGCCACCGACCTGGCCCTCCGCCAGGGCCGGGCAGTGACGCGTGCCGCCACCGTCCTGCCGCCGTACACCCGCTTCGGGTTGCGCCGGCGCGCGTTGTTGCCGTCATGCTCGAAAACACCCGCCTCGTAGGTGATGGCCCTGTTCAGCAGCCGACCGTGCAGCATGACGCCACGATCTCTGCCCGGCGCTAGTTGATCTGCCACGCGTGATCGGTGCACGAAGTCCAGGTTCGCCGCCGAGGTCGTCTCATCGAGGCTGAACGGCAGCTTGAACTTGCCGGCCTGAATCTGAAACGCATCGAACTGCTGATAGTTGAGGTAGACGTCGCGCCACGGATCGTCGCTCACGAACTCACGTTCGATCTGAAAACGGACCTTGCCGCCCACCACGCCGTCAAGTCCGACGCGCCTCGAGGCCCACATCAGATCCGCAGGAACGTCGAGTGACGCGTCCGACCCACGCGAGTCCGCTTGCAGCCGCACCCGCAGGTCAATGCGCGCGACAGTTCCGAATCTTATGGCGGGCCGATCGTCCCACGTCACGCTGACTTGCAGCCTTTTGTTCTGGATTGGTTTGCGTTCGGCGAACTCAGTCGCCGCGGGCGGCGACTCTTGCGTTGGCTGACAGATCTGGGCCTCGGCGGTCGTACAAAAAAGTGCGAAGGCGATCGTGAAAAATGCGATTCGCAGGATTTTGAGGCTCATACGCTGGTGATCTGTGCGTAGACTGCTCCGAGGAGCATCCCTTTGCGAAGATTCGCTATCGTGGTCATCTTCACCGCGGTACTCGCGGCCAGCTGTTCGAAGACCCCGGTCTCGCCCAGCACCGGCACATCGTCGGGCACGCCGGCCGCTGGCGCTTCGATGACGCCGCAGATTCTCGTCGGCGCCGGCGACATCGCCCGCTGCGGCTCCGAAGGTCAAGAGCAAACGGCGGCGCTGCTCGACGGAATCGGCGGGACCGTGTTCACCGCCGGTGACAACGCGTACCCGAATGGGAGGCTGGAGGACTACCGCGACTGCTACGCGTCCAGTTGGGGACGGCACCGTAACCGGACGTATCCATCGCCCGGCAATCATGAATATGACATTCCTGGCGCGACGGGCTACTTCGAGTATTTCGGAGCGCGCGCCGGGTCCGGCGAGGGCTACTACGCCTACTCGCTCGGGACCTGGCGGATCTTCTCGCTGAACAGCGAGATTCCGGCCTCGGCCGGATCGCCACAGGCCCTGTGGCTGGAGAAGGAGCTCGCGGCGGCCGGCGCCCGCTGCGCGGCGGCGTACTGGCACCGGCCGCGTTTCTCGTCCGGTTCGCACGGGGACAACCGGGACATGACGGACCTGTTCCGCATTCTCTACGCGGCGGGTGTCGAGTTCGTCATCGGTGGACACGACCACCTTTATGAACGGTTTGCGCGGATGAGCCCCGACGGCGTGGCCGATCCGAACAACGGCGTCCGATCCTTCGTCGCGGGGACCGGTGGAACGCCGACCAGCATGCCCCTGATCGTTCGCGCCGGCAGCGAAGCGCAGCTGGCCGCCTGGGGCGTGGTTCGATTCGACCTCTCCTCCACCGGCTACAGATGGCAGTTCGTACAGGCGGGCGGCGGAGCGATTCTGGATTCCGGTAGCGACGAGTGTCACTGACGCACCGTCGGTGCGGCGAGAGTATACAGGCTTAGTTCACTCGCGGTTGCGCTTTGTTACATCGTGCCCGCTAGACTCACTTCGGAATCTGCGCGTCGATCTTCGCTATCGCAGTTTTCGCCGCGGTCACGATGTCGCCGCGTCCGATGGTGGCGGCGACTTGAAGCGTCTTTTTCGCCGCGCCGGCGTCACCGGCCAGCAGATAGGCCATGCCCAGGTGGTACTGCGACACCGGGTTTCGGGCGTCGCGTTTCACGCTTTCCTCCAGTTTGCTGATCGCCGCCGCCGTCTCGTTCTTCAGGTAATGCGCCCAGCCGAGCGTGTCTGAAATGTGCGCCTCCCGCGGAGAATCAAGGTAGGCCATCTGAGCCAGTTGAAACGCCGTCGGCATCTCACGGTTGGTCACGAGATATATGTACGAGAGGTTGTTCGCGGCGATGGGGGCGGGTTGCCCGAGCGCGATGACCGTCTTGTAGCGGTCCTCGGCCTCAGGCAATTTGCCGAGTGACTCCAGCACCATCCCGAGCATCGTGCCGGCCCAAACGGAGTTGGGGTTGCGACGCACGAGCTCCTCGAACTGCGCCTGCGCCTCTTTCAGACGGTCGTGGTTCGCATAGTAGACCCCGAGCAGACTGTAGCCCGCCATCCGCTCCGGCGCGACCTGTATCGCCTTCTTCAGGTTCTCCTCGACCTTGTCAGGGTGGCCGACCTGGGCGTACGTCTGCGCTGCCAGCACGAGGAAATCCGGCGAGGGTGGCGTCGCCTTGAGATGTTCTTCGACGCGCGCGAGCGCGTCCTTGGTACGGCCGGATCCGAGGTCGATTTTCACGAGCCCCGTCGTGGCCTCGACGTCTTTGGGCGACGCCTGGATGGCTTTGAGGTAGGTCGCGCGGGCGGCCTCGAGTTGCCCGTCGGCTAATTGCTGGGCCGCGATCAAGTTGAGCACGAGCACGGAGTCCGGAGCGTCCTTCCGCAGGGCGGCAAGCGCGATCGCGGCGCGCGCGCGGTCGTTCTTGGCGAGCAGGACACGAACCGCCAACGCCCGCGCGTGAAGGCTCTTGGGTTCGATCTGCAGCGCGTTATTCACGTACCCAGCCGCCTTCTCGGCGGCACCGTTGGCAATATGCAGTGCTCCCAGCGCCAGAAGCGCGCCCATCGACTGGGGATCGCGTTTGAGCGTTTCGTTATAGGCCTTCACGGCCTCCTCGAACCGGTCCGTGTCCGCGGCAATCTGGCCCATCAGCAGGTACGCCACACTTGTCAGCGCGGCCGACGGCTCCTGCTTGACGACCGCGTTGACCTCGCCGAGCGCCTCACTGAATCTGCGCTCGGCACGCAGCAGCCGGGCGTGCATCACGTGCGCAGCCGAGTCGTTGGGATACTTCGCCAGCACCGCGTCCACGAGTTCCATCGCCCTCAAGCGTTGACCGGCGGATGCCTCGAGAGCAGCCAGGCGGACATTCGCCACGACAAATCCATTGCTCTTGGCCGACAGCTCGACGAGTACCCGTCTGGCTTCGTCGGGCTTGTTGAGGCTCACGTAGTAGTCCGCGAGGAAGAGCGTCGCCTCAGGGGTATTCGTCACTTTGACGAGTGTCCGAATGTAGGGCTCGGCGACGGCGGTGCGATTGGTTGCCAGATAGAGCGTCACGAGCGCGCGGTTGGCGGCTGCGCTCTCCGGCTCGAGCGCCAGGGCGGCAATGATGGATTGTTCGGCGTCCTTGATACGTCCCGTGCTCCACAGCCAATTGGCCAGGCCGAGGTGCGTGATCGCGGAGTTTGGCGCCGCGGCGACCGCCCGCCGGAACGTCGCTTCGGCTTCGGCGCGTTTACCTTGCCCGTGGAGCACGCTCGCCAGGTTCACGTACGGCTGTCCGTCCGCCGGCCTCAGCGCGATAACGTCCTGAAATTGTCTGATGGCAGCATCAAACTGCTTGAGACCCGCCTGCGCGTTGCCGAGCAGCAGCATGGCGTCGACATCGTTGGGCGCGAGCGCCAGCGCTCGCTGAGCGCGCATCTGGGCTTGCTCGAAGTCACCGCCCATGATGAGGATGTTGCCGACCTTCACCTGGACGGCGGCGTCATCCTGCGACAAGTCGGCGGCACGGGCTGCTTCCGCGATTGCCTCCCGGTAGTTTGCGGTGCGAATGTAGACTTCCGCGAGCTTCATTCGCAGGTCGCCGCGCTTCGGCGCCGCTTGAACCGCGACCCTGTACTCCAGAGCACTTGACGCAAGATCGCCGCTTGTGAAATACGCTTCGGCCTTGCGCGCGTGCTCGTCGGGATCCACCCTCGCACAGCCGACACCCAACATGACGAATGACACAAACGCGACAACGCCGAGTCGTGCAGCCATGGAATCCCCCAGACTCCGAGAGAAAAGCCGGCTCCGCCCGAGGCGGAACCGGCCTATGAGAGCGAATGCAGGAAAGCTACTTGCCGTGAGAGCGTCGCCGCACGAGCCTTACGGTGAACAGGAGCCCACTTCCAAGCAACAGCATCGATGTTGGTTCAGGGACTGCAGCGACCGCAGGCGTCACGACTTGAAGCTGATTCGTGTTGCCTGGACCGCTTCCGGTGGGAAAGCCGGATGTCGGGAATGACACGCCTGTGAAGTTCACGAACAGGTTTTGATCGTTTCCGCCGAGCGTGTTGGGACTCACGCCGAAGGCCGCCGCGAGCACCGAGTTCAGCAGGCCGGGCGCCAGCGTGCCCGTAATGCTGCCAGTGCACTGAGTCGGCGCGCTCTGGCAGGTGTCGTCGAACTGCAGCACGACGTTGGAGTTCGGGTCGAACAGCCCGGTGAACAATGCGGTGCCGGCCGGGATTCCGAGCGACGGAATACCGCCGACCACGGTGAGTGACGAGCCCGCGCCCATGTACGCATAGTCGTTCGAACCCGTGGTGGTGATGGGGCCGACAAAGGCGCCAGTCGTCACCTGGATACACCCGAAGGTGGCGCCTCCGCTGGGTCCGCAGGTTCCTGTGATCGCGCCGGCGACAAGCGGGTTGATCCGCGCGACATCGTCGATGGCGCCGTTCGCGAGCGTCACGGTGTTGCCGACCGTGACGAGGCCACCTGGGTGAGATGCGGAGTTGTTGAACGTGACCGTATCGGCGTACGCGCGCCCCACGCCTAGCGTGAGGATGGTGCCGAGGCAGACGAGGACTGAGACAGACAAGCGCTTCGTGGGCATAATCTCCCTTTCGCCGCAGAAGCAATGCGTCGACGTGACGCATCGCAGACCCACGCACTGCAACTTTGTGACCAACATCGTTACCAACATCGGCGAATTCGGTCACCGACGCTTTGCTGCCCGCCACTCTTTAGTCGCACCCGCGCTGCTTAGGTTGTGTCGACTGCAGATGTACATGCTGCCGTTCGCGACCTACGATCGCGTCGGCGCGCACGATGCGTCCGGTGCGTATCGAACGGGATACGGATCGCTTGCACGCGCGAGTTGCGCGACCACGAGTCGCTGCAGGAGCTGGTCGACCGTCAGCCGCCGGAGCATTTCAACGCGCCGCTGACATGTGGACGGGCCGATGTCCGACTGTGGCGGCTGTCTTCGTACAGTTGGTAGAGATCTTGTTGTCCGCACTCTGACTAGCCGGATTCCGCGGACAATACATTGGCCACCAAATTGCTCCGCCAGTTCACCTCAACTGGATAGTCGCTGGAGACGTGCATATGGCTCATACCGCCGCGGTAATTGGCACTCACGTTGGGTTAGAAGAGGAGGTCGTGGAGTTCAGGTCCGAGGAGGCTGTCCCTTCGGTTTCCGAGCTGATAGACACCGGCCACGACTGGTTCAATGAATTCCCGGCAGAGGAAGTGTTCCTTGAGCCGCCCGCAACGCTCCTGAAGTTCGTTCCTCGCCAGGTCGAGTCGTCGCCGTCGCCAGAACCACGGGTGCTACCGGACTATCGACAGCGGCGGTATGGCCTGATGATCACAGGCATCGCAGTTGCCGTCGTGTTGGCTCTCCTGAACATCGTCCTCGTTCTTTAGCCGTCCAGCCCGACCGCCGGCCTGGATGTGAACGAAAGCGCTTAGGCCGACCGGACCTTCGGTGCTTGCTGGGAGGCCGCGGGCTTTGCTTCCCACCATACATAGCCGCAGTTGTCGCAGCGATAAAACGTCGGGGAGTGTCGGCTAGAGACGTGCGGGAGGTGACGCACATCACTACAACGGCAAGCCGGACAGCACCGGGTCTCCGAGACCATCACACGGGTACGCTACCGAGATTGCAATCTGCAGACTGTTCAATTCTGAACACTGCGGTCTTGGGCCAATCTCGCTGCGGTTCGTACCCAGCAGCGGCGTGACGACGCGAGCCGGCGCAACAGAAGGCCGTCCGAACTGCGACCGTTTCGTGCGTCGCGGCTAGAATGTCCCACGCATGCGCACCGTGCCGATGCGATACACGACGACGCCCGATGGCGTTCGCATCGCGTACGCCAGTTTCGGTGACGGTCCGGCGCTCGTTTTCGCGTCAAACATCTGGGGCGATCTGAATGCGCTTCGTTTTGGCGAGCCGAACCCCGGTGACGTCACCGACCGGCTCGTGAACCTCGGCTGGCGCGTTGTTCGCTATGACGTGCGCGGGATGGGCGCGTCGGATCGAGCCGTGAATCTGAGCCTCGAGGGACGAGTGCTCGACCTTGCGTCAGTCGTGGACGCACTCAGCCTCGAACGATTTGCCGTGGCCGCCATCGACTGCGGCACTCCGACGGCGATCGCGTATGTCGCCACCAAGCCTCATAACGAACGCGTCACTCGCCTGGTGCTCTGGAGCGCGTGGGCGTCGTCGTTCTTGTCGGCCACTCCTCCGGTGGCATGGTCATCACGGGTGTCGCCGAACGCCTGCTGCCCCGCATCGCGACGATCGTCTACCTCGATGCGTTTCTCCCTGAGGACGGGCAATCGTTGATCGACGTCGTGAGCAAGTTGGCGCCTGAAATGGTCCCAAGCCCGTTGATCTTTCCCGCGCAGCCGCCGCCACCCGTCGAGGTCTTCGACATTCTGAAGGAGGCGGACCGCACGTGGGTCGCCGGCAAGTTGACGTCGACTCCGACTCAGACGCTCGTCGACAAGCTCCGTGTGTCCGGGGCCTTCGCGCGTGTACCGCGCAACGTCTTCATCGGTGTCTCGATCGGCGAGAAGTCCTTCTTTGAAGCAATCAGGAAGCGGTACGCCGGCGATCCGGCCTGGCGGATGCATCGGCTCGACTGCGGCCACGAAGCGATGATCGATCGACCCGATGCCCTCGCCACGATCCTGATGGATTCGATCTGAAGGAGGCCGGGTCCTTGACGGCAGCAAACGACTCGATGCGCCGCGTTTCGCCACGCTCGACCATGATGAAGTCCTTTTCCGTCACGCCAACGACCGTGCCGGTTGCGATCCAGCACGGACACATCGAGCACGACGATCCTGGTCCCCGATCGCAACTGTGGCGGATTCTGGCCGGCATCGATGGCCAGGCACGCGACAGCCAGGGGAATTGCGGCGAGGCGCTGGTGAAACACTCGGAATACTGACGGGATCCAGTCGCGCGCTGCCTGCTAGAATTCCGGCAGTGGTATGACAGCCAGATTGTTGTACCGACGCTCTTCCTGGCCGGCCAGCAGCATCGCTGAAATCTCCGCGGATCGCGCGCTGCGTCTTTATGGCCTCGTCCTGGCCCTGACCGTCACTCTGACCGGGTGGTACTGGTTGCGCGGTCCGCTGCCGCTCTCAGACATCCTCGGCCCGTCGACGCCGCCAATCTGCTGGCCATTCTGGGATCGGTGCGGCGACTTCCACGGATTCCCGGAATCGACGATCCGGTCCGCCATCTGGATGTTCACGGTCCTCGGCATTGTCGACGCGTGGCTGTTCGTGACGAGATTCGTGCGGGGCGCCTACTGGATTCTCGCGTTTCTCACGTGCGTCAAGGTGGCCGTGATCCTGCTCGACTATCGCCTCGTCCTGAACCACCACATGATGACCGGATGGGTCACGCTGGTGTTCCTGTTCGTGAGCAGGAAGCGCATTGCGCTGATGACGATGTTGTGCGCGTTCTACGTGTGGGCCGGCGCTCTCAAGCTCACCCCGGACGCCGATTGGCTCAGTGGCGCTGCGCTTCACGGCGCCCGGCCATTCCACCTGCCTGCCGCCCTGGTTCCAGTGGCCTGCTCGTACGTTGTCTTGCTCGAGCTCGTGGCGGTTTGGGGACTGCTCTCGCGAAGCGCGCCGGTGTTCTGGCTGAGCTACGCTCAGTTCCTGGTGTTCCACCTGGCGTCGTTCTGGGTGGTCGGCTGGTTCTACCCACTCCTGATGTTTCTGCTGCTCTCGATTCTTGTCCTGATCAGGTTCCTTCCCGCAGGACACGTGAATCCTCTGAAACAGCCATCGAAAATGAGCCGCGATGCCGTAGCAGTACTGGCGGTTTTTTGTGCGGCCCAGCTCGTGCCGGCGGTGATACCTGGGCGCGCGGCGTTCACCGGCGAAGGCCGCATCTTCGCACTGAACATGTTCGATGGACCGCCGCTCGACTGCCGTGCCGTGCTCGTCCGCCGCTCGTCGGGCGCGGTTTCAGAAACCATTCGACTGCGGATCCTCTACCTCAATGCCCGGCTGACATGCGATCCGATCGTGTTTCGATCGGCGACGCTCGGGTATTGTTCCGCTGAGCAGAATCCGGACATCGACCTCATCGTCGACGCCAGAAAGCGTGGCGCACCCGACTATCACCGATTGATCGACGTCGCGTCGTTCTGCTCGGTTCGGCCGGGCTACCGTCTGCTGTGGCGGAATTACTGGATCCGGCTGCCTGCCGGATGACATGTCATTGCAGGGTGACGACGTCGAGCGGGGCCGAGGGCAATGCGATCGTCCGCCGCACCACGCCTGACGCAACATCGATGACCAGCAGCCGTGCGGACAAGTTGGCAGAGAGCCCGGGCCCTCCAATCGTAGTGGCGCGTGCGCCGACAACCATCCAGCGTCCATCCGCTGAAACGTCGATGGTGTCACCGCAAATGCGGTAGTCGCCGGGCGGAACCAGAACGCGCGGCGCACCGGCGCGCGATCCCGCCGCTGAAAGGCCGCCCGCATAGTCGCAGGCGCCAAGCGCGTACGCCACGCCGCGCGGGCGATCGAACGCAAACTCCATCAGATGGTTGCCGTGCAGTCCCGTGTCCAGCGAGCGTTGCTTCAACGTCGCGAGATCGAGTTCGACCAGGTGGGCCTCGCCAGTCGCCGCGAGTACGCGGGCGCCTTCGACCACGAAGCGCCCGTGCGCCAGCAGGCAGCCGGTCATGGCATTCCGTTGCCCGGTACACGCGACGGGCGCCTTCGAGCTGATGTCGAACCAGTCAATCCCGGTCCCGAATCCGTGGTAGCTCAAGTACACGCGCTGTTCGTCGTCGGACACGGCACCGTCAAAAACCGAGAGGTCGGATTGCCGCCCACTTCCCGTGAGGAGTCGCACGAGACTGCCGTCGGCGGGACTGAGCACTTTGACGTGCAGACCATGACTGCCGAAGACATAAAGGTTACGGCTTCGTTTCCCGACGGCTATCGCCACGTAACTGGCGTCGGTTAGGGTCTGAACGGTCCGTTCGGAGAGATCCTCGAGATTGAGCGCCTTGATCGCCGCCCCGGAAGCGGTCAGCACCAGAGAGTACAAAGATCGGGTCGCCGTGCTGACTGTCAATTGGCCCGCGGTGGCCGGCAGGCTCGCGGCGGCGGCACTCTTGAAGAGCACTGTGCCATCGTCAGCCGACAACACGAGCATCGAGCCGTCGGTCAAGATGGCGCCGATGCGATCGCCGGTCACCAGAACAGGTGGCCGCTCCCAGGCCGTCGCCGGCGGAGCGAGACCGCCGACGCACGTCAGGGTCAGCGAGACCATCAGCGCACGGAGGAGCCGAACGCGCGGGTTTCGTCGCGTTCCCCTCATCGAATCGCACGGAGATCCAGGCGCTGGATCCTGCCAGCCTGGAGTTCGATCGCGATGGACATGGCAGCGAGTCCCTCGAAGATCACCGGATCCGGAACTCCCTCGAGCGAAATGTCACTGGTGGCAGCGACGAGGTACGTTCCTGCCGGCAATTCCAGCACGTCAAAGCCGCCATCTGCGCCCGGGCGGACCACGCGTGTCCGCCGTGGGGCCATCCAGAGCTCGCGTTCGGCAGGAAACACGACGACTGCGTAGTCGGATGCGGCTCGGGGTGGCGAGGGCTGTAGCGTGCCCGTGAGCGATGAGAGCGACCGAGCGAGCGTCACACTCAAGGATGGACGTTGATCAGACGGGAACTCGAGCAGACGGTCCGACACATCGACTCCGCCTGCGATCACCGACGCGACCTGCCACTTGGAGACGGTGTCGAGCCGGTAGCGCCCGGGGGGAACGTTGGGAATTGCGAACTCCCCTGTAGGTCCGGCGCGTCCGACGAAAGCACGAGCATCGGGCGAATTCGATGACAGCCGGACCGAAATGTCGCCGAGCTCCTCACCCGCGGGCACGACTACCTTTCCTGAGACTACGCCGATCGGAGCCAGCGACAGCGCGAGGTTTTCCGAGCGGGGCCCCACTGACAATTCACTTTCGGCCCACAGGAGTCGAGTGCTCTCGGCTTGAGGTTGAGTACTGCCCGCCGCCGACGCCGATGGGGTTCTGGCCACGAGCCGGTACCGGCCGGCGGGAACATCCTGGATGACAAAGCTGCCTGCAGCATTCAGCCTGGCAGTGGCGAACCCGCCAAGACTCCGTCCAATCCCCAGAGCGGACGTCTCCAGATAGTTCGGCACCGGCGTCAGAGTGACCTGAACCGTAGTCAAGTCGATCGTACCAGCCGAGGTCACCTGGATGGTGAGATCTCCAACGTGGACCGGTGACATCCGCACGTCGACACCGCCGAGGTCAAGGCCCGCAGCGAGTGAAACGACGGCCGCGGCATCGGCTGAAGTGGCGGACGGATGAAATGTTGGAACAAACGTGATCCGAGCTGGAGCACTCCCTCCTGAACCCGACGCGGAATCGCGCAGGCCACCCATCATCGACAGAGCCGGCGTCGCGGCCACGACATATGCTCCAGGAGGCAGCCCCCAGGCACGATAGCGCCCCGTCGTGTCGGAGATCACCGGCTCGCCGACTTTGTCGAAGCTGGTGCCGAACTGCGTTTGTCTGCGGCGAAGGACCGTAACAGTCACGCCGGCCAGGCCCTTGCCAAAGTCATCCACGACCGTCCCGGCGATGGCCGCGGACTTGAACACGCGCACGTCGACTCGAACGGTCGAGCCGGCGGCGACCACGAACGAGACGCCTGGGCCACCCGGTGCAGCCGCTCCGTTCTGCGTCAGGAGGAACCCTGGCTTTTCTGCGGTCGCAATGTAACGTCCTGGCTGGACGCCCTCGAAGCGGAAGCGTCCCTCGACGTCCGAGAGCACGACTTTCGGATCTGGCCCGAGCAGACTGACCGTCGCTCCACGCACGATCTGAGAGGGCTCTGAGGCGAGCAGCACGCTCCCTTCAACAGCTCCCAGCGCGCCGGTCGCGGAACGGCCGTCCTGAGGCGCTGCCAACAGCAAACTGACAACCGCTAGTGAGCCTGCGACAAAGGGGTGCATGAGTTCTTTCGACGAGTTACCTGTTCGATCCGAACGTGACGTCGACGGACTGCTGCGCACCCTGACGGACGCTCACGCGAGTGGCCCGGCCGGCGAGAGCCTTAAGAGCCGCCGGTGTGGACCAGGCAGGTGAAGGCACCTCGCCAAGGCCGACTATCAGATACTCACCGGGGGGCAGATCGCGAAAGATGAACCTGCCGTCTGCATCTGACCGCGCGGTGCGCAGACGCCTCGGCGACACGGGACCGCGCTCCCATCCCTGTGGAAAGATGCCGATGGTGACGTCGGTCTGCGGCGCGGCCTTCGAGTCACGAACAATGCCGATGACGGTCGTCGGCGCGTCTGAAAACCTGACGACGAGCCCCACCAGATCCTCGTCACCGACCTGCAGAATCACGTCGGAGACATCGCGCGCGTCGAGCCTGGCTTCCACGAAGGACCAGTTCGCGGGCGGCACGACCGTGATTCTGTAAGCGCCTGCGGTGAGCCCATTCGTGGTGAACGTCCCATCGGCGGCGACACGTGCCGATGAACCGAGCGTTGTGCCTCCCCACAGGGGCCGGCCATCAACACGTGTCGCCGTCACGGAGATCCGCGACAGTTGCTCAGGCGAGGGAGCGGGCGCAGCGCCGCTGAACTCGACGCGACCCGAGATCCGTGCGGCGGCTTTCAGCGTCAGAACCTGCCGCTCCATTGCGTCGGAGACTGTGATGGCCGACTCGGCAGCCAGAACAGGCCCTGCGGTGGATGGTCCCGCGGATCGTCCGCCGCCTGGCAGGCGAACGGCGGTCAGCAGGTAGTCACCAGACGGAACGAGCGGAAACTCGAAGGCGCCGTCCTTGTCGGTATAGGTTCCCAACGACAAGAGATCCGGCCCGACAGCGGCGAAACCGGCCGGCATCAATCGCACCGGAATCCCGGCGCCCGAACCCGACGCCACGACCTTGCCGGCGACGCTGTGGGCACGAATCGGCTGGAGTCGAAAATCATTGTTTGTCTTGACATCACCGGCGGCGACGGTCTGAATCGCCCCGGCGTCGATCGATCGAGCGACAGGAAACGCCGTCATCGGGAACGCCGAGATCAGTCCATCCTTGATGACGATAGGAAGCGCTGATAGGCGGGCAGACAAGAACGTAGAAGCACCAAATGGCAGCAGTCGGGTCTCAGGAATCTCTGAACGCGCGAGAACTCCCGCCGCCAGCAGATCGTCGAAGAGCCCTGGCGGCAAATCCTTGGGGTGTGACGTCTTCAACACCTCCGACGGCAGCGCGATGTACTCCGGAACGACGACAACAACGTAGTCTCCTTCCTGAAGATTGCCGATTGCATAGAAGCCCTTGTCATCTGTCCTCGCGGTGGCGGTCTGCCGCCACGTCTGCGTCCCGGCTTGATTCCGGGAAGACACCGCGACCACCCTTGCGCCGACTATCGCCTCACCCTGGGCGTCAGTGACGATGCCAGAAATCGTGCCCGTTGCTCCGGCCAGTCTGATGGTGATTTGCGTGGCGGCGCCCGCGGAGTCGATGCGGACACGTGACGGACTCGACTGCACATCTCCATGCGAGACGCAGAGCGTATGCACGCCAACCGGCACGTTCGCGAATTCGAAGCGCCCCTGGGCGTCGGTCCTCACGCGATCTCGGAACGCGTTGCTGGCGCCGACACAGCCGGCGTTGACGACCGCGCCGGCAAGCGGCGCGCCACGATTGTCGACGACCCTGCCTGAGAGGCGACCCGAGCCCGTCTGTATGCCGGCGGCCTGACACACGCTGAACGCCGCAAACACGAAGAGCGCCTGGTATGTTCCTGGTGCCATGCGGGCCTCAGTCTGTCGATCTATGATCGCGCAACTACCGAGCGAATACCAGACCGGCGAGAGTGATGCCTACTGCCGCGGTGCCGGCCCAGCGCGCCACTCGAAGCAGGCGGCCATCGAATTGTGCCACCATCGCAGACGTCGCCCCTATGACCGCCGCATTGCCGCGGGCGCTTTCGGCCTGCGGCAGCCTGGCCGAAACCACGACCATCGGGATCGCGCGTGCGACACCAAACGCGCCCATGCCGATGGCACCGAGGATCGGATCCGCGCTCGCGACCAGCCAGGCCATCAGGCAGTAGACGCAGCTATACGGAACGACCGTGATGAATCCCGTACCCAGGATTGCCCCGAAGAGTATTTCGAAGCGAGGTGAACCCAGACCGGCCCAGTGCCGCGGCACCTGCCAATGCGACGAAATCGGAAGTCCGCAATAGCCTCTTGGGCGCCTCAGCTCCGAATGGATTGCGACGGCACAGATCGACGCGCATCCCAGGAGCAGGAGTCGATCTCCGATCAGCGTCCTGATCCCGGCGCCCGTCAGGCCGAAGAGCGAACCGACGGCCAGACTCGCCGCCACGAGCGAGAGAACGTAGGCGGTGAGCCTGACCTGGTGCTGTCGAGCGAAGAATGAATCCCCACCGACCGGCGGGGCGATCACGTAGATCGAGTTCCGCCCTCAAGGCGAACAGACGACACTCAACCCGGAGATCACGCCAAGAACCATCGTCGCGGGTACGACGAACGTGGCATCCATTTCACTCTCCCTCGTAGAGGATGGCGCTAGTTGACGACGGTGCCCGTGCAGTAGCAGTAGCCCTCGTAGCCGCCGGTGTCGCAGTAGCAGTCGCAGCACCATGCGCTGCCGTTGTGCCAGCACTGCTCGCCACCGCAGCCGTTGTACCCACCACAGATGCCACAGTCAGATCCGTCACACGCGTCTTCGACGTACTCGTTGCAGTGACCTGTGCCGCCCGGTCCGGTACAGCCGTCGGCCTTTGCAGGCAGAGCTCGGCCGGCCAGGGCGAACCCGGCCAGGATGCCGAGCGCGCGTCTCGAAAAGCGGCCCAGGGCAGGGTATCTGGCCTCGGCGAGCAAAACCTCGGTTCCGCGGTCCTTGACGATTCGTTCAATCAAGCTCATGACACTCCTCCAGTTGCACTGACAACCTCAACGGATTTCGTTTCGACTCCAGCCTCGGGAATGCTCCCTTCCATCAGCCACTCGAGATTCCGCCTGTTGCTGGCGAGGCCGGCCTTGACGATTCGGCCGTCCTTGACCACGATGCCATAGGGTGTCTGGGTCACCCGCAGCGACCGCTGCAGCGCGACCCGTGAGTCGCTCAGCACCGATATTCCGGACAGCGCCGCGCCCATTCCCTCGGCCCACCTGCGCGTGACCGACTCGCTGGCACCATACACACACCACAGCCGCACGTGCGCTTCCATGTCGCGCCCGAACGCTTCGAGCGCCGGGATGGCTTTGTTGCACAAGGCGCAATCGCGCACGAAGATCATCACGAGATGGACGCCGGGATCGTCAGCGACGAACCTGGACCTGCCGGTGATGTCGGGAAGCTCGATCCTGGGCCACATACCGTCCTTGGGTTTGGCGTACTCGTTTCGCGCAGCCCGCGAACTGAGCACGACCTGCGCGTGATGCCTGAGCAGCACGAACACGGCGAGCATCACGACTGCCATCAGCAGCCAGAGGGACACATAGCTGACCCAGAAGACCGAGGACATGACATCACCTGTCGGACAAGACCAGCCGCCACCGATTCAGCTCGCGCAGCAGGACGGCTGCTCCTGCCACGACGCCAGCTGCGCCTCCAGCAGCGGCCACCCATTCGATGGGCAGCCTCCACAATGGTTCGTTGGCGCAGACCGTTCCACCACGCATCGCCTGCCACGCGATCGAGCCGGCTGCCGCCAGCAGCAGCGCGTTGCGGGCGATCACCACACGGGCGCTCGAACTCGGCGAGAGTGGGCCGAAGCACGCGCAGGATGAGTAGGTACCTGTCAGCGCGCGCCATGCCGTCCACGACAGGAACGTGGCAAGCAGCACCGCAGCGCCGAGCGCGGTCGCCGCCAGTGCGAGGCCGGCGATGAGCGCGGCGCCGACAACCGTCTCGACAACCCCGAGCCCCACGCGAACGAGGAGTTCTCGACTTCTCAACCAACGCGGCAACGCATCAGAGAGGTCCTGTGCGGTTGGCCACAGCTTGAGCAATCCCGCGACCAACAGGACGGCGCCGACGCCGACTCTGGCGCTGACGGTAACGAAGTCGAGTGACCCACACCCGGTCATGAACGCCTTAAGCTACTGAAGCCGCGATTCGCAGCAGCTCGTCGTGACTCACACCGACCGCCCGTGATCCGCGAACGCCAACCACGAATCCGTCGCGACGGAGCACGACGGAATGATTGGTGTCGGTGCTCCACATGCGCTCGCTCGGCGTCCTCCCGGACAGCCACTGTCCGTCGCAATAGGTGGCCTGGGTCACCGCGCCGGTATTGAGACGGACGGGTTTCTGCACACTCTTCGCGTCGACGGCTGCAAACATCCGGGCCGGTTCGGCCGACCTGGAGACGACGACCGTCAGCGGGTGATGGACGTCCTGACGACCCTCGCTCCGGAACGCGAGCATATGCAACTGTTCGGGAAGCTGGCGTCCGTCCGCGGCCCGCAGGCCATCGGGCGCGTTCGCGACGACTCTGACAAGGCGGTAGCCGTTCGGCAGGTACTTCGGCGTGGGGTAGCCCGCCGCAAGCAGATCTTCCGCGGCTGAAGACCTGACTGCGGACCGCACCGGGGCTGAGCTGCTCTTGAGGGTTCCGGCCGCCCGCATTCCGAGCCATCCGAGTGGCGCCGCCCAGAGGAGGTGTAGGATTCTCCGCCGGCCGGTGGGCGCCGATACGTCTGTTTTCTGATTGCTCATTGTCTCCTCCTGCAAATCACACTCGACTGCCGGCTGCAGCAGATCATGGTGCCGAAAATCGTGAGTGTCCCTGCACGATACAGATCCGGTACGAGAGAATCAGTGAACTCGATCACACGGGATCGTGATCGTGGCTGCGATCTGCGCGCTCGACGCTCGGCTCGTCACTCAACGGTAACTACACGGACTGTAGCTGTAACTATTCTCGTAACTAGAAACTTATATGAAGGTTGGTTGACACGCGTACGTTCTCACGGAATAATCGAGGTCGCTTCCGTTACAGTAGCAAGTCCCCCGGGCCTGAGCCGGTAGTTCCATTGATGCGTAAGTGATCTGATGAACTCTCGCCGCACCACTACGGAGTTCTGGCCCGGGCACAGCAGCGACGCGCCCGTCTGCCTGTTCCCCGGGGGTGCGCTTTTGTTCCGGCAAGGGGATCTGGTGACATCGATGTACTTCGTCACCGCCGGCGTGGTGAAGTTGTATCGCATGGAACATACCGGCCGTGACGCCCTGATCGGCATCCGAGGTCGAGGCTGGCTCCTGGGCGCCGCGTCGGCCATTCTCGAACGGCCACATCTCGTGAGCGCGGTGACCGCCGGCCCCTGTGAGCTCGAAGTCATCTTGGCACATCAATTCCGTCAACTAAGGCAGACGAGCGGGGCGCTCGCCGACTGGCTCCAGCGGGCCTTAGCGTATGAATTGCTGGATCAGACGGCGAATCTCGCGCTGTTTGCCGCGGCGTCGCCACGAGATCGGCTCGTGCGGATGCTCGTGCGGCTCGCGGAATCCACCGGAACGAAGTCGGCCGACGGCGTTCGGCTCTACCTGCCGTTGACGCACCTCGATCTCGCGGAAGCGATCGGCACGACGCGCGAGTACGTCTCCAGACTCGTTGGCGAAATGACCGCCGAGGGAGTCCTTCTGAAGAGAAAAGGCGCGCTGCTGATTCCCGTGTCGAGTCCGCTGTTTGCGTCGATCCGGACGCGCCACCGGGCGCAGGAATCCGTCAGAAAGAACTTGACGACCGGATTGATTGCCTAGGGACCGGCGCCTGACTACGACGCGTGCCTGATCGCGACCGCGGCGTCGACGCCGGCGCACGACAACCCGGCGCCCAGCTGGGCAAACGACGGCCGAGGCCCAACGCGCGCGATGAGCTTGGCAAGCACGACGACGTCCTGGGGGCGCAGGCTGGGTTGGGCCATTCGGCATTCGCGATTCGCGAATAGAGAATGGCACGGCCGGGCGGACTGGGTCCGGATCAGCCCCCTCCCACATTCTCCTGGAATGCCGCCGATGCCCCGCAACCAACGTCCGTCGCCCACACCTGCGGATCCGTCGTTACGAACGGGTGTTGGCCGCAGTGCCGGCAGACGTGAAGCTCCAGCTAGATCGCTGGGCGAACGACTGGCTGACGCGGAAGTTCGATCGACTGCTCGAACTGCGAGCGACGGATCACGGGCCATTCAACTACGCCGTCGAGGTCCTCTCCGAATGGCGCGGCAAGGCATTCTACCTGTGCGCCCGATTCCGCACGCGGAGCCACAGAGCTGAAGATGACTTCGTCGCGCGCAGCGCCCGTTTGACGATGACGGGATTTGGAAGATTTGACTTGGCGTTCTTCCGCCATACCGGGAAGTGATTCACGGTGGCGCGAGGTCTGACGGCGGCCGAGGCGCTAAGGGGAATCGAAGAAAATGAAGTGTTCTGGCCGACGGTCTGAGCCCGCCTTCGGATGAGGCTCGGCGGACAAGCCAGCAACCCGACGGCTCCGCGCCGGAAGATGACCGACGATCACGCACCTTGCCCGCGATTTCCTGAACATTTTCGAGAATCAGCGCGCGTCGCGCGCGCAGTCATCGGCGACGTTGGATCACACTGCTGATCACAATTGCATCTATGTCTGCGTTTTCCTCGGCCACGCCAACATCACGACAACCAGCCGGTATCTCGCGAGCACGCCCGTTCGACTCGCCGAAGCCTTGGCGCGGATGGAGCCCAAGCCAATTCGCACAAGACGAAAAAGAGCCTGGAGAGCTCGATTCCGACGAAGACGCTAACTGATTGGATGAGGATGAGTTAAGTGGTGAGCCCGGTAGGAATCGAACCTACAACCAACAGATTAAGAGTCTGCTGCTCTGCCAATTGAGCTACGGGCCCACAGGCGCGACGCTGGCGCACCGCGGAATTTACAACTCTACAACGAACAAGCTGCAACGCCAAGACCGCTGGATCGCCCAACGAGGATCGCGAACGAGCGGCAGCGAGTGAGCCGCCGGAGCGGAGCGCAGCCTGAAGGCAAGCGAGCGACGGCGTAAGGGGGGTCTGGCGGGGACGAAGTCCCCCCAGCTAACTAAGCGCGCCCGGCGGGATTCGAACCTGCGACCTTTGGCTTCGGAGGCCAACGCTCTATCCATCTGAGCTACGGGCGCACACTAAAACAACCTGCAACCGATAACCTGCAACCTGCAATTGCCTCCCACCAACTCCGTGACCTCAACTTGTTGGTTGAAGGTTGTTGGTTGCAGGTTGAAATTGTTGGTGCGCCCGGAGGGACTTGAACCCCCAGCCTACGGGTTCGAAGCCCGGCGCTCTATCCAATTGAGCTACGGGCGCACAGCCAAAAAACAGTATCACACGCGCCGACGCGCAGCTATTCTTCGCACGGAGGCTGACCATGGCCCGAATCCTGTCATTTCTCGCGGCGCTCATGCTGACGGTGCCCGTCCTCGCATTCGACGTCACCGCGGAGCAACTGAAGGGCAAACCGGAATTCTCGAACGGCGACGCCCTCGGTTATTTCATCTGAATCGACGGCAACACCTGGAAGGTCCGCTGGACCACGTTCGGCGCCGAGCATCACTTCACCGGCCGCGTGACGATCGACGCGGGCTCGTTCACCAAATTCAAGCGGATCGACCCGGACGTGGAACGGAAGGTCATTGCCCCCGGCCGGACAACCCGGGTGGTCCGTGGACCGCGCGGTCGAGTCGTAGGCACCACTGGGCGGACGCCCGCCGTCGTGGCGACAAAGGAAGAGGATGTCATCCTCCAGGAGACCGAACGGCTGATCAGATTCTCCACGAAGACGAACGACGACGCGGACGGCCTCGACTTCGAGATCAGCCGCGACGTCACGACGGTCCGGTTTCAGCTTCAGATTGAAGGCAAGCCGGTGCCGCAGGAAGTCGAGCTCGGCAAGAAGAACGTCAAGCCCAACGAAATGCCGCTCGTGATCAAGGTGAAATGAGCTATTGAGCCGCTGCCTCTCCGCTGCGGATCTTCCGGACGCCGCCGCCGACCTTGAGCGACATCCAGAACAACTGCCCCGCGCGCACGCGGACGGCCGGCAGCCGGTAGCGGCCGATTGCGTCGAGTGCTGCTGACGCCATGCAGCCGCACTGGCTGCAGTCAGGATCGCCGCCGAACTGGCAGGGCGTGATCCTCTTCTCGAGATCCGACGACAGACACGTCGTCGTCTGCGCGAAGATGCACGACTCGGGATCCTTCGGCGGCGCCAGGTAGCTCTCGAGCAGGCCCTTGCGCATGTCGCCAAGCTTCGGCACCCGGGTCGTCAGCTCCATGATTTCGCCGACAACCCGGCGGCGATCGTCGGCAGTCAGCATTTCCGGCGAGCGCTCGCCCTTCTGCGGCGTGTAGAGACTGAACCAGATGTTCTTCGTATCCGCGTTGGCGTTCCAGAACTCGGTGAACTCGGTGACGTAACCCGGCCTGGTCTGCTGGCGTGTCACCGTGCAGTGCACGGTGATCTGCTGTCCCTTGATGTGCTTGAGGATCCGGTCGTACGTCGCGGGCGCGCGGCGGACGTCGTGCTCCGGCGCGAGTCCGTCGATCGACACGCAAATCTGCAGATTCGGGATCTTCGCCCAGTGCTCCGGGACCGGCCGCACGGCGCTCGTCACGACCTGTACATTGATGCCGGTGCTGGAGAGCTTCGGAAGAATCACGTCGAGCTCGCGGAACCGCACGAGCGGTTCGCCGCCGACAATGGAAAGATGCACGGGTTTCTCGCGGCGCACGACCTCGAGAAATCTGTCGATGAGTTCCTGTCCTTTGTAGTCCGCGAGCTGACGAAGTACGACCCCGCCGCCCAGATGTTCGTCGCCGTAGGCATAGCACCCGGGGCAACGAAGAGGACATTCACGTGTGATTTCTATTGAAAGATTCGGGTGATAACCGGCGAGAATTCGCCCCCACCCGGCGAGGACGCCCCTCGCCATACCGCTTGCCATAGAGTGACAGCCTATCCCATCGCAACCTGCAACCAGTAACCTGCAGGCTGTCAGTTGTCGGTTGTCGGGTATTGGGCTTTAAGCCAATCGTTGAAGCCGCCCGCGAGGTTGATGACTTGCTCCACGCCGTGCCGCTTCAGGAGGCTCGCGCCGATCGCGGATCGGCTGCCCGCTTCGCATTGGAGCACGATGGGTTTCGTCTTCGGGATTTCGCCGATCCGATCGGAGAGATGCCCGAGCGGAATATGCCTCGCGCCCGCAATGTGGCCGAGCTCCCATTCATTCGTATTGCGGACGTCCACCAGCGTGACCGCGTCGTGCGCGAGCGACTCCTTCAGATCGCTCGCATCGATCTGCGGGATCGTTCCCAGGCGCCGCCCGGCCGCGGCCCATTGATCGACAACGGCCACGTCGAAATAGCCCCCGAGGCGATCGAGACCAATCATGGCCAGATCGCGGACCGCGCCGTCGATGGCGCCCGGTCTGCTCTCGTCCACGATGAGGTAGAAGTCCGCTGAGTACGGCAGGAGCCAGCCCGCCCAGTTGGTGAAGCTGCCGTTCAACGGGATGTTGATGGTGCCCGGGATGAATCCCGTTCCGTAGTTGACGGCCCGGCGCGTGTCGACGACCACGGCGCCCTCATGAAGTTTCCGCTCGAGCGCGGCGAAATCGAGGCACTCCGGGCGCTTGAAACCGTGCAGGATCCTCGGGCCCTCCTTGTTCAGGCGCTTCATCTCCGCGAAGTACTTCGGCGGATCTGGCTGGCCGGCGAGCACACTCGCGACGAACGTCGCTTCGGTGTCGTGCTTGAACGCCCAGTTGAACCGGCGCTCGTACCCCAGCGTGCTCTGTGGAATGGCGCTGATGCCCTTGCCGCATGCCGATCCCGCACCGTGCCCGGGCCAGATCTGCAGCCAGTCCGGCCGGGACGAGAACTTCCGCAGGCTCGCGAACAGCGTCTTCGCGCCCACCTCCATCGTCCCCTTCACGTTCGCGACCTTCTCGAGAAGGTCCGGGCGTCCGACGTCCCCGACGAAAATGAAGTCGCCCGTCGCCGCCGCAATCGGCTCGCTGGCGCCCGCGGTGTCGGTGACGATGAACGACACGTGCTCGGGGGTGTGCCCCGGCGTATGGAGTACGTCGAGGATGATGTTGCCGACCTGAATCCTGTCGCCGTCCTTGATCCGTTTCACCTTCGGCTCGCCGGCGAAGGCGTACTTCCAGTCGGCGCCGCCCTCGTCCGACACGTACAGCGTTCCGCCGGTTCGCGCGGCAAGCTCCCGGCTTCCAGAGAGGAAATCCGCGTGGATGTGGGTCTCCGTGATGTGCGCGATGCGCGCGCCTTCTTCTTCGGCCGCCTTGATGTACTGATCCGCGTCGCGATTGGGATCGATCACGATGCACTCGTGCTTTTCTGCGCAGCCGATCATGTAGCTCGTCTGGGCCAGTTTGGGTTCAAAGAAGCGCTTCACGAACATGGCAGTCAGCATACACTCGGTGAAACGCAAGCTGGACCCTCAGGTCCGGCCGCCGCCGAAATGCCCAGATACCGCCTCACGATCGAGTACGCCGGCACGCGCTACAGCGGCTGGCAGATCCAGAAGAACGCGAAGACCGTTCAGGGCGAGCTCCATCGGGCGCTCGGCGAGGCCCTCGGCAGAGCGCAGTTCGAAACGTATGGATCGGGCCGGACCGACGCGGGTGTTCATGCGCTCGGCCAGGTGGCGCACGTCGACACCGCGGCCACTCTTCCACCTGCGACACTTGTCGCGCGCCTGAACGACGCGCTTCCCGCGGACATCAACGTTCTCGATGCCGAACGCGTGGCGCCGAGGTTTCACGCCCGGCACTCGGCCGTCGCGAGGAGCTACGTGTATCAGATCGCGAAGCGCCGGACGGCGTTCGCGAAGCCGTTCGTCTGGTGGGTGCGCGACGATCTCGACGTCGCCCGCATGCGCGAGGCAGCGGCCGCGCTCACCGGCTTCGCCGACTTCCGCTCGTTCACCGATGACGACCCGGAAGAAAAATCGACGACGGTGCTGCTGGACGCGATCGAGATTGCCGAAGATGACGCGCTGATTCTCGTGCGCGTGACCGGCTCGCATTTCCTCTGGAAGATGGTGCGGCGCATTGTCGGCGTGCTGGTCGAAGTGGGGCGCGGCGGGCTGCGGACGGACCAAGTCGCGACGCTGCTGTCAGGTGATTCGGATCTTCCTCCGAAGCTCACCGCCCCGGCCTCGGGCTTGTTCCTCGAGCGCGTGTTTTATGAGGCTCCAACGGCCTTTACGGATCTGCACAAGACCGGACCCAAGTTGCAACCGCGATAACCCCTGGCGCGGCGAGTCTCCCGGGATTGCTGAGCAATCCCGCCGATTCAGGGCGGTACACCCCTTGCCATTCCCTGCCGCGTGTCCGCGCCCGCGACCTCGCCGCACGCCTGCCACTGGTCTTACGTCCAGGGTCCCACCCGGGGGCATCTGTCACTGAGAACGATGGTGTGGATCTGCGAGTATCCGTTCCGAACAGTGCGGCTTGGCGGTCCCTGCGAGGACTGCGTTACTTGCCCTTCAGCGTCATCAGGTAAGCCACAAGATCGTCAAGCTCCTTCCCCTTCGCCGCGACCGCGGGCATCTTGCTCACCGGATCGGTCGCCCTGGGATCTGGCAGAAACTTCGTAAGCCACGCCGCGTTACGCGTGACGCCGACCTTCGTGAGGTCCGGGCCGAGCTTGCCGCCGCGGCCGCGTATCGTGTGACACAGACTGCACTGCGGCACCGAGCTGTCGAACACCTTCTTGCCTCTGATCGGATCACCGGCGGCCGTGTCGCGTGCAGCCGTTTCCGGCGCCGCAAAGACTGCCACGACGGCAATCGCCACGCACATTCCCACCAGCAGTCGTACTAACGTCATCGTGAGGGCTCCTCCCAACGGTATCGATCATCTTAACCGGCGCGCCTGCGGGAACTAATGGGCGCCGCCCCGGGGAACAGTTACCGGGTTCTTGCACACATTAACCGCGCACCGCCACACAGGAGCCGCGACGGCATCGGCATGCAGCTTGCTCGTTTCGACCGCGGAGGCTGCCAATGGTCCCTGTTGCCCGCATCCTTGTCGCGACGGATTTCAGTGAGCCCGCGGCCACCGCGTTGAAGTGGGCCGCTACGCTCGCCCAGGAGTTCGACGGCCGCCTGATCGTGCTGCACGTCGTGCCTGAGCCGTACGCATATCCGTGGGGCTCCGAGATGTCGACGATGCCGCTGACCGAGATCCTGGCCCAGACCGAGAAGGACGCCGACGATCGGTTGCGTGAGATCGCGGCCGGCATCCACCTGCCGCGCGGCCCGGTCATCACGCGAGTCGTGATCGGCACGCCGGTCGATCAGATTCTCGAAACGATCGCCGCGGAGAACATCGATCTCGTGGTGCTCGGTACGCACGGGCGCGGCATGGTCGGCCATCTCCTGCTCGGCAGCGTCGTGGAACGTGTTGTCCGCCGTTCACCGGTTCCGGTGCTGAGCGTGCACGGCGAAACGCGGGCGTTGGAACTCAAGCGCGACGCCAGCGCCGTAGCGCGTAATTGAGAACGGAACCTGGAACTCTGAACCCTGCGCCCTGAACCGCGAGGCCTAGTGCTCGCCCAGCCACCAGCTGGGCTTGCGCTTCTCGCGGCTGAGGCCGAACGAGCCGATCGTGTTCGTCTCGAGGTGCGTGAGGGCCTCGTCCAAGTCGTCCGTGACCTTGACGAGGTCGAGATCGCCGGGAGACACGGCCCCATCCCGGACCATCTCTTCCAGCAGGGCGATGAACGGCGCCCAGTACTCCACACCGATCAGCACGACCGGGTAGTTCTGGATTTTTCGTGTCTGGATCAGCGTCAGTGCCTCCGTCAGTTCATCGAGGGTGCCCAATCCGCCCGGCAATGCGATGAAGGCGTACGAATACTTGAACAGCAGAACTTTGCGGACGAAGAAATAGTGGCATGTGACGTGGCGATCGACGTACGCGTTGACGTCCTGCTCGTGCGGCAGCTCGATGTTGCACCCGACGCTCGTGCCGCCGGCATCGCGCGCACCGCGGTTCGCGGCCTCCATCAGGCCCGGGCCGCCACCCGTCATGACGGTGAAACCCATGAGGCTGACGCGCCGGCCGAGCTCCCGCGCGATGGGATAGTACGGATGGGCTTCGCCGAAGCGCGCCGATCCGAAGATCGTCACGCAGGGACCGGCGAAGTGCAGGACGCGGAAGCCTTTGATGAAATCGCGCGTGGCCCGAAACAGCAGCTGGATCTCCCGCCATCGCGAGTGCGGGCCGTCGAGGAACTGGCGATCGGATGAGCCCGGCTTGGCCTTGCGCGCAGTGGGGATGGCCGGCGGTGAAGACGTGGGCGCGGGCGCCGGGTCGCCCGCAGCCGGCGTTACGGGAACAGGAGCGTCGTCCGCCATGACGTGCCTTCGCGCGCGAACAGTTCTCGATCGTGGAGCCGGCCGGGACGGCCGGTCCAGAACTCCAGCCTGTCTGGAATGATCCGGTAGCCTGACCAGGACGGCGGGCGCGGAACGGGCTGCCCTTCATAGCGGCGCGTGAATTCATCGACGCGCGCCTCGAGATCGCGGCGCGCGCCGAGAGGCTGGCTCTGTTTCGAGGACCACGCCCCAATCTGACTCTCGCGCGGCCGAGTCGCGAAGTACGCATCCGCCTCGGCCGGCGGCACGAGCGCGGCGAATCCCTCGACGCGAATCTGACGCTCCATGTGCGGCCAGTGCACGCAGAAGGACACGGCCGGGTGCGCCGTGATGGCGAGCGCCTTGGGGCTCTCGAGGTTCGTGAAAAACACGAATCCCCGCTCATCGAAATACTGAATGAGGACCATCCGGCTGGACGGACGGCCGGAGGCGTCGACGGTGGAGAGACAAACGGCTTTGGGGTCCACGCCGGGCCCCAAAGCCGCATCGTTGTACCAGTCTCTGTATTTCGAAATCGGATCGATCACTTCTTCCGCTTGATCAGCCCTTTGTCGGCAAGCTCACCGAGCTTGGCAATCATCGTGTCGCCGGCGTTCGCGGTCTGAACGGCGCCACGGCCCTTCTCGATATAGATGATCTTCCCGTCACCGCCGATGTAGAAGGTCCAGCGGTTTGCCAGACCGGTCGCACCGAGGACGCCGTATGCGTTTGCGACACCCTTCTCCGGATCCGAAAGGATCGGGAAATCAGCGTCGTGTTCCTTCGCGAAACGCGCATTCGTTTCCGCGTCGTCAGTGCTGATCATGAAATACGCCACGTCGAACTTCCGAATCGCCTCGCCGCTCGCACGGAGCGACTTGCACTCGGCTGTTCAGCCACCGGTGAATGCCTTCGGGAACCACGCGAGGACGACGGCCCGGCCCTTGAGGTCGGCAAGCTTGTGCGTCTTGCCGTCACTACCGGCGAGGCTGAAGTTCGGCGCCTTGTCGCCTTCCTTCAGTTCCACCGCCGGCTGGCCACCCGGTAGCTGCTGCGCGGCCGCGAAGACGATTGCACCGATCGACGACAAGATGCCGGTCAGTGTCCATTTCCGCATACAGCAAGGATATTACTCCAGCCAGATGGTTCAGGGTTCAGGGTGCCGGGTTCAGGGTTCGCCCGTCTGGTTCAGGGTTCAGGGTGCAGGGTTCGCATGTATCGTTTGGTGGGTCTCAACATGACTCGAACCCTAGTCGCGGGAATTGCCGGGGTCGTTCTCCTGTTTTCAGGTGACTCTCTGGAATCGCAGGAGCTGACGCCGGACGCCGCACTGAGACGGGAGTTCCCGTCCGACGACTGGCAGCTGCTCGGTCTGGTGCAGCGTTCTATGAACGCGCGCGAAGCCGAACGCGGGCTGCGGGAGGCTCCCGGCGCCGCTGCGACGATGCGGCGACTCGTCGAAGCCCATCGCCTTGACGACGCGATCGAGTCGCTCGAGGCCGGCACTCGGGGATCGTTCGACGAGCTCATGGCGATGCTCGATGCGCTCGGCGAACGGATGCACCAATTCCAGATGGACGCAGCGCGAGGGTACGTGGAGCGCGTGGCAGCAATCGTCAGCCCCCTTCGCGGGCGCCTCGCTACGCTTCCTCGTGAGGACGCCGCCAGGCTGGCGTGGAGGCTCATGAGCCTCGAAAACCAGCTCGGCAATCGCGGCAGCGCAGGCTGGCGCGAGCGACTTGCAGCGTACGTCGGGGAATACCGCGGTACGCGCCAGGGCTCGCTGGCGGAAGTGCAAGCGATCACTGCGGGCAACATCAGCCCAAGTAGCCAGGCGGCGCTTGATGCGTTCGCCAGAGCCCATCCCGGAACTGATGCTGCCGCGGCAGCCCTTTACCAGAAGGGCTTCGACCTCGGCCACAACGCTCAGAGCGTTGGAGGTGAGAAGTACGGAGAGGATCCACTCGATCGATTTCTGCAGGTCTTGGCAATCGTTGAGGACCTGGAGACCAAGTACCCGGACTCCGAATGGGCGCGCAAGGCCCCGTCGGAGCTCGTCGTCAGCTTCTATTTCAGATCGTCGCCCCCGGTGAATTTCAAACCGGGGAGCATCGATCGGATGCTGACTGAGTATCAGCGTTTCGCTCGCAGCCACTTCACCGCAGCCACGGGGATCGACCTCGCGAACAACCTCGGGTACCTGCTGAGCAGCAGGATGGCCGAGCTTTATGCGATACAGGGCGATCGCGTCGGCGGCGTCGAGAAGTCGCTGGCCGACCTGGAAACGCACGTGGAGGACAAGCGAGCCGTGGAACTCTTCCGTGCGGAATTCCTCCTGCGGGAGTCTCGTAGCGGACGGGTGCCATTCGAGAAAGCCGACGCCGCGCTCTCGACGCTCGCTGAGGCGACTGCCGGTTTCTATTCCCGGAAGGCCGCGGCGCTCCTCGCCAGCCGGCGGATGTACGAGCGCGACTATTCACGCGCCCTTGTGGCGTACGAGAGCTACGTCGCGCGGTATCCGGCGAGTCCGTGGACCTGGGTGGCCCGCCTCCGAGCCGCTCAATGCCTGGTGGAGCTCGGCGATCTGAACAGAGCCGCGGCGATGTTCGAAACCCTCGCGACCGTTGAGGTCCAGGAACCTGTGGCCGTCGTGCTCGGATCGGCTCTGGCCGCGCAGACGTATGAGGCGATGGGACTTTTCGATCGTTCCCTCGCCGCTTATCAACGTGCGCTCGCCTCCTGGTCGAATGACTACGGCCCTGAACTGACGCCGGCGCCAAGTCAGGCGCGCGTGCCGCGGCCCGCTACTGGCGAATCCACAACGCGCCGGGCCATCACGCAAGAGAACCTGGCGGATCGAGTGGCATCGCTCGAGCGGAACCTCAAAACCTCCGTCGGTCCCCTGCTCGAGCGCGCGGCGTGGCAGATCGATGCCCGCCGCTTCGCTGATGCACGCAGCACGCTGGCGCAAGCCGCAAAGGCCTCGCGGACAGATTCGGATCGAACCGCGGTGCGGCAGCTCGATCACCGGGCCCAACTCGAGCTCGCCATGGAATTGCTCGCCGTCGAGGGGCCGGACGCCATCAGCGCGTTCAAAGCGCTCGACGCCATCGCACCCCTGCCGTTCGATGCGAACGTCGGATTCGCCGGGCTTGCGAAGGGCACGGTGATGTTCAGAAACGGCGCCGAAGAACACGCCAGAATCACGATGAACGCCACGCTCGACGCGTGGCGTGACAGTCAGCAATCGCTCCGCGCGGCGGTTCCGGCATCGCCGCTTGCGGCCGACATCGCCGCCATCCGCAACGTGCTCTTTCGCCCTGCCGGCAGATTCGAGCAGCTGGCACGAGTGGCATTCAGCGAGCATGACCCATTTGTCGCGGGGTACGTCGTGACGAATCCCGATGTCCGCGTGACGATGGCCGACGGCAAGACGACTCGGATCACGGTCTATCAGGAGATCCCAGAGCAGACGCGGACGATTTTCTGGACGACGGAAGACATCGCGTTCGCCCAGCGGCTCGTCGGCACACTTGGCCGAACAAGAGCGCCCGCGACGGCCGCGCCTGGACAGGCTCCGAACCGGCCGACAGAAGCCGACCTCGGCGCAATGAAATTCTGGAACGCCTCATTCGCGACGCACAAGGGCAACATGGGCCAGTGGGTTGTTCAGACCTACCCCATCATCGTGAACGTCACGTTTCTGGACGACGCGCGGACGAAGGCCGCTATCGCCTTCAGATTGAACTACGAAGGCGCCACGCTGATCATGGAGAAGACTAATGGAGCGTGGCAGGCGATCCGGCTTGTGAATCAGTGGATCAGCTAGATGTCGAACTTCGCGGCACGGATCGCGGCCGTCGCCGCAGCGAAACCTGACACGGTCGCCATCGAACAGCTTCACGCCGATGGATCGGTAGACAGCACGACCTACGGCGCGCTCGACGCGTGGTCGAGAGGCGTCGCCACCTGGCTTCAGAGCAAAGGCATCGTCCGCGGCGATCGCGTCGCGATTCTCGCGGACAACGGCGCGCCGTGGATCGGCACCTACCTCGGCATCCTTCGCATCGGCGCCGTCGCCGTGCCGCTCGATACCGCCTACAAGGCAGCGCAGGTCGCCACGGTCATGGACAACTCCGGCGCCCGGCTGCTGTTCGCCACGGAAAAGTATCGCGAGCGCTGGCCGGACGCGGTTCTCATCACCGACTTCGGCGGCGCGGAACGTGCGCCGGCCGTGCTCGACGTCGCTCCTGCGGACGCGGCAGTCATTCTCTATACCTCGGGGACGACATCAGATCCCAAGGGCGTCGTGCTCACGCACGCCAATCTTGACGCCGAGCGTGAGGGCGCATTCGCGATCGTGCAGGTCGTCGAGACCGATGCGATTCTCGGCGTGCTGCCGCTGTTTCACGCACTCGCGCAAATGGCGAACCTGCTGCTGCCTCTCGCTGTCGGCGCGCGCGTCGTCTTTCTCGACACCGTGAGCTCGTCGATGCTCGTCACCGCCCTGTCGGCGCGCGGCATCACCATCTTTGCGTGCGTCCCGCAGTTTTTCTATCTGATTCACCAGCGCATCACCGGAGAGGTCAAGAAGCGCGGGGTGATCGCGAGCGTCATGCTGAGAACCGTCGTCTCCGTCAACGTGCGGCTGCGCGACCGGTTCGGCTGGAATCCTGCGAAGCGGATCTTCGCGCGCGCGCATCGGATGCTTGGCGAGCGCATGCGGCTGTTCGTGACGGGAGGATCGAAGTTCGATCCGGGCATCGCTCGCGATCTCTACGGGCTCGGCTTCACGATCCTCAACGCGTACGGCCTTACGGAAACATCCGGCGGCGCGACGATCGTCCGGCCGGACGATCGTCTCAACGAATCCGTCGGCCAGCCGTTCCCGGGAATTGAGATCCGCATTGCTCCACGCGAAGCGAACGCCGGGTCTACAGACCCGGCCTCCATCGACAGACACGACGAGGCCGCCGGAGCGGCCGACGAGAACGACGGCGAGGTCTTGATTCGCGGCCCCATCGTCATGCGCGAGTACTTCAACCGCCCCGACGCGACCGCTACGTCGCTCAGGGACGGATGGCTGCACACCGGCGACCTCGGGCGTCTGGACGCCGACGGCCGGCTCTACATCACGGGCCGCATCAAGGAGATCATCGTCCTCGCGTCCGGCAAGAACCTGTACCCGGAGGAGATCGAGGCGCACTACCGCCAGTCCGCGTTCATCAAGGAGTTGTGTGTGCTGGGCGTCTCACGCCCGGGCGAGCCCTCGTCGGAACGGCTGCACGCCGTCATCGTGCCCGACGACGTCGCGATGCGTGAGAAGGGGATCGTCAACCTGAAGGAACTGATCCGGTTCGAGGTCGAAGGCCTTTCCGTGCAGCTGCCGGCGCACAAGCGAATCCTGAGTTACGACATCTCGCTCGAGCCGCTACCCCGCACGACGACCGGAAAGATCCGGCGCCACGAAATCCAGCGGAAGCTTCGCGATCGGGAGTCGTCGGCGACGAGCGTGGATCGCGAGGAATCCGCCGAGGAATCGCAGTGGCGTGCGACCGGCGACCGCGCCGCGACGATCGAGATCATCGCGCGGCGACTCGACAAGCCGCGCGTGATGCCGGAGGCGAATCTCGAGCTGGACCTGGGCCTGGACTCGATGGAGCGGGTCGAGCTGTTGACGCTCCTGGAGCAGCGCGCCGGCACCCGCGTCACGGCTGAAATGCGGGCGACGATCTTCACCGTGCGGCAGCTCGTCGAGGCCGTCGAGGCGGCCCCGCGTTCAGCCGAGGCCGCCGCGAGCGCGGAGGACTCCACGGAGATGCCGTGGGACAAGATCTTCGCGTCGCCCGGTGACCCGGCGCTCGCGGCCGATCTGGGCCGCAGCCGGCCGTTTGCCGTCGTCGCCAGTTATCTGTTCCTGCGGTTCGCGGGCCTGGTGCTGCGCGTCGCGCCGGGTCTGCGTATTTCCGGCCGCGAGCACATTCCGCGCGGCGGCGGGTTTCTCATCAGCCCGAATCACCAGTCCTACTTCGATCCGTTCTTTCTCGCGGCCGTCCTCCCCGCGCGAACGATCCGGGACATGTTCTACGTCGGTGCGTCCGAGTATTTTGAAACTCCCCTGCTCAGACGCATGGCGCGCGCGGTAAACCTGATTCCCGTCGACCCCGACGCGAATCTCGTGCGCGCGATGCAGGCCGGCGCCGCGGGCCTGCGCATGGGCAAGGCGCTGATCCTGTTTCCCGAGGGCGAGCGATCGATCGACGGCAGCCTGAAGAAATTCCGGAAGGGCGCGTCAATTCTCTCCGCCCATCTCGACGTGCCGATCGTCCCGGTGGCCATGGACGGACTCTTCGAGCTTTGGCCTCGCGGCCGTTCGTTCAACTGGGGCGCGCTGCTGCCCTGGAGGAACACGGTGCGTATTCAGTTTGGCCCGCCGATCCAGGCGCGCCGTGGCGCATACACTGAGAGCACGGCGGAGCTGCGTGCCGCCGTGGCCGCGATGTTCGAGAGAATATGACCTCGGGGGTCCTTCCCCATTCACCAAAGACCCCCGAGGTCTTAGCAGGAATCACCCAAAGACCCCCGGGGTCGTATCAGGAATCTATGTCCGTCAGCATGTTCGACGCCGTCAACATCTACTTCGATCGCGCGGCCGTGGGCAGCGCGTTCCCGCCGGGCCTGCTCAACATCATGAAGGCCTGCAACAGCGTCTACCGCTTCACCTTTCCGTTCAGGAAGGCGGACGGATCGCTGCAGAACATCAACGCGTGGCGCGTCGAGCACAGCCACCACAAGATGCCGACGAAGGGCGGCATCCGCTACGCCGAGTTCGTGGACGAGGAGGAAGTGAAGGCGCTTGCCGCGCTGATGACCTACAAGTGCGCCATCGTCGACGTTCCGTTCGGTGGCGCCAAGGGCGCCGTGCAGGTGAATCCGAAGTTGTTCCAGCCGGAGGAGCTCGAGCGCATCACGCGCCGCTACACGCACGAGCTCGTGAAGAAGAATTTCATCGGCCCCGGCCTGGACGTCCCGGCGCCCGACTACGGCACCGGCGAGCGCGAGATGGCGTGGATGGTGGATACCTACATGGCGCTCAATCCGGGCCAGCTCGATGGATTGGGCTGCGTCACCGGCAAGCCCATCACGCAGGGCGGCGTGCGCGGCCGCAAGGAGGCGACGGGCCGCGGCCTCTACTTTGCGATACGCGAAGCCTGCGGCGTCGGCGAAGACATGCGCGCGATCGGGTTGACGGCAGGCCTCGCAGGCAAGCGCGTCATCGTCCAGGGACTCGGCAACGTCGGCTATCACGCCGCGAAGTTCTGCCACGAGGGCGGCGCCATCATCGTCGCGCTCGCGGAGTACGAGGGCGCGATCGCCAACCCGAACGGCCTCGATCCTGACGCTGTGACCGCGCACCGGAAACAGACGACGTCGATCCTGGGTTTCCCAGGCGCGACGGACATCAAAGAGTCAGCCGCCGCGCTCGAGCTCGACGCGGACATCCTGATTCCCGCGGCGCTCGAGAACGTGCTCACCGCCGCAAACGCCGCGCGTATCAAGGCGAAAATCGTTCTCGAAGGCGCGAACGGTCCCACGACGCCGGAAGCGGAGGAGATCTTCAGGCAGCGCGGGATCATGGTGCTGCCGGACATCTACGCGAATGCCGGCGGCGTCACCGTGTCCTATTTCGAATGGCTGAAGAATCTTTCGCACGTGCGTTTCGGACGCATGCAGAAGCGCCTCGAAGAACGCGACGAGGCGAACTTCGTACGAGCGATCGAACGATTGACGGGAAAGTCTGTCTCGGAAGACGAACGCAAACTGCTCGTGAGCGGCCCGGGCGAGGAAGATATCGTCAACTCGGGACTCGAGGAGACGATGATCGTGGCGTATCACGGCATCCGGGAAGCGCTGAAAAAGGAGCCGGCGCTCGGCGATTTGCGTGCGGCGGCGTTCCGGACGGCCATCGAAAAGATCGGCCGCTCCTACCTGGAGCTCGGGGTCTTCCCGTAACCCGCCGGCCCTGAAGGGCCGGCCTACGCCTTTTCCAACTCGTGGCGCGCGGCGATCTGCGCACGGCGGCGCCGGCGCGCGAGCTCAGCGTACACGTCACGGCGCAGCAGCCGGAGCGTCGGTCGAACTGCTGTCGGCTGTCGCGGCCGGAATACCGGAGCCGGGACGTCGTCGAGCAGATCCAACTGGCGGGCGGAGGTGCCTTCTGTACGGGCCATCTGTGCTCTCCTTACCTGCCTAGGCTATGCAAAGCGTGTGACAAACAAGGTCACACAACGGTTTGACGGTTTTGAGGGCCCTCGGGGTTTCCCTGTCGGTCATCCGACCTTTCTTCCGGTCGTACAATCGGCCTTCCGACATGAGGAACGCTGAAGTCATCAGGCAGTGGCAGGTCCTCAAGAGCATTGAGGCCAGCCGGACCGGGGTCACCATCCATGATCTGGCGCGCCAGGCGGGCGTCACGACCAGGACCATACGCCGCGACCTGCAAGCCCTTCAGGAAGCTGGGTTTGCCGTCTTCGACGAGGGCGAGGAGAACGAAACGAAACGGTGGAAGCTCGAGGCCCAGCCCTTCCGGACCCTTCAGGACGGTCTCTCGGTCTCCGACGTCGCCTCTCTCTATTTGAGCAGGGCGCTGGTCGAAGCGATGCCGGGTTGGCCGCTGGCTGCCGAACTGAAGGAAGCGTTTACCAAGATTGAGCGCAGTCTGAACGATCGGATGCGGGAGTTCCTTGGGACCCTCCCCCAGGTCCTCTCGGCAAAAGCCGGCCCGGGCAGCGGCATTCCCGGCGGCGAGCTTGTCGATGTCACCCGCCGGTTGCTCGAAGCAACCCGGTCGCGCCGCATCGTCTCGATGCGGTACTTCTCCGCGAGCCGGAATCAATCGAAGCAATACGAGGTGCATCCGTACCGGCTTGCGCTCGCTACCGGCGGTGTCTACCTCATTGCGTGGGTGCCGGCGTACGAAGAATTCCGGACGTTCGCCGCGGGCCGGATCGAGCGCCTCACGGTGCAGGAGGAGACGTTCAGGCGGAATCGCGAGCTGCCGGACAACCTGTTTTCCTCGTCGCTGGGCGTGTTCTGGGGGGAGCCCGAACGCATCGTGCTCGAGTTCGACGCAGCCGTTGCACCGTTTGTCCGCGGACGGGTCTGGCACGAGTCCCAAACGGTTACCGAGCTTCCGGATGGGCGGTTGAACGTCGCGCTCGACGTCTCCAATGACTGGGCTCTCAGGAGCTGGATCCTGGGATTTGGCGCCGGCGTTCGCGTGCTCGAGCCGGCGCACCTGGCGGCCTCGGTCGCCGACGAGCTTGGCCGGGCGGCGGCGCGCTACGCGAGTGAAGCCGGTGCCAATCGGCCCGTGGCGCGCGTAAGATAGCGATCTGGGGTTCAACCATGCTGCGTGAGCCTTTCCGCTGGACGGCGGCTGCTGTCGTCGTCTCGGGCGCGGCGCTGCTTCTCCATACCTACGAGCCGGCGCTCCGGGCCCAGCAGGCCGGACAGGTTCCGGTGTTCACGTCGCGCGTCGAGCTCGTGCGCGTGGACGTGCAGGTCGTCGAACGCAGCGGCAGTCCCGTGGTCGGGCTTGGCCTGGATGACTTTCAGGCGTGGCTCGACGGCCGGCCCCGCCGCGTCGTTTCCGCCGAGCTCGTGAACTTCACCTACGAAAAGCCCTCGTCCGTTGATGGACCGATGCGGACGCCGGGCACGGTGCCGGAAGACGCGCGCGTCTTCATCCTCGCGGTCGATCAGATGGGTTTGTCTGCCGCCGCGATGATGCCCGTCCGCGAATCCGTCAAGAAGTTTCTTGGACAGCTTCGAGCGCAGGACATGATCGCGCTGTACGAGTTTCCGTACCGCGCCCCGAAGCTGGACATCACGCACGACCACAGAGCGGTGGGCCGGGCGGTGGACGGGATCCTCGGCATGCGCGAGTCCAACATGGGCTCGTTCAGCCTGTCGCCGTCCGAGATCTCCGACATCACAGCCAACGACACCGAGACGACGAACAAGGTCATCTCGCGTGAATGCCCATCGGCAGCCGATCCACTCTGCCCGGACATGGTGCGCATGGAGGCGCACGGCCTCGCCAACCATCTCGAGGGCGAGGCCGCGCAGCGCATGAACGATCTCATTCGTCTCGCGCAGAGCCTGGGTTACATCCAGGGACGCAAGACGATCGTGCTGGTGAGCGGCGGGCTCATCGCCAGCACACGGCCGGGCGGCCGTCCGGACGTGCGCACGATGATGCAGCGCGTCGGAGACGACATTGCGAACGCGCAGGCGAACCTCTACGTTCTGCACCTCGACACCGCGTTCAGCGACGCGTACTCAGCGCTCGCGAAGCCGTCGTTCCGGCCCGCGGATCGCTTCGAGAGCGTGATGGCCGATCGCATGATTCTCACGTCAGGCCTCGAGCAGCTGGCGGGCCGCGCGGGCGGCGCGCTGTTTTCCGTCGAGGCCGGCACGCCCGACTACGTGCTCGCGCGCGTGCTGCGGGAAACGGAGTCCTACTACGTACTCGGCGTTGAACCGTCCGACGACGATCGGGACGGCAAACCGCACTACATCAGAGTCGAGACGACCGCGAAGAACGTGACCGTGCGCAGCCGGGTACAGGTCCACATACCAAAGAAGTAGGACGGCCTGCGTAGATTCATTCAGCTCGTCCCAGCCGTCGCAACAGCGCCTTGATTGCTTCGTCGAGCTGCGTGTCGATGCCTGCGGCCGACTCACCCAGTTTTCGCGTGACCGCTACATCAACCTTTCGGGGTGACAACTCCATGTCGGCGCCGTCGGCCGCCTTGACGCGCATGCGGGGCAGCCGCAGGGTCGATCCATCGACGAGCCTCACGTCCCACGTGTAGATGATCCAGCCCGCGGTCGGCTCGCCAACCACGGGTCCGAGTTTCAGCGTGCGATAGCCCTCCGTGAAATCCTCGGCGTCCGACAGGGAGTGTTGATTGACGACGAGCGTCGTGGCGGATTCGAGCGCGCGCTGCCCGAGCACGCTGCGCGCGGGCGCCTCCGGAACGGCACGGGTGCCCATCCGAAGATACGGCTGGCGCGTGAACACGTCGAGGGCATACGCGTTGACGAAGCCGCCATTGTTGTTCCGGAGGTCGACGACGACGCCGTCGAGCTGGTGGTTGGCGGTGTCGAGATCGATGTGCAGCTGATCGAGTGCCGCGGCGCTCATGTTGATCATGTGCACGTAGCCGAGCCGCCCGCCGCTGGCCTTGAGGACGTACTCGCGGTTGTGTTCGACCCACTGACGATAGAGGAGGCTCTTTTCGGTCGCCTGCGACACGGGCCGCACCGGCACGTCTCGCGCCGCCGCACCACCGGCACCGGCAAGTGTGAGAACAACCCGCTTGTCGATGGTGTGGGCGAGCAGCTCGTCGATGTTGACGCCGGCGCCGGCTGCCCGCCCGTTGATTGCCGTCAACACATCGCCAACACCGATCGCTCCGCTTAACGAGGCCGGACCGAGCGGCACGATGTCCTTTACGACCAGGCGCCCGGATCGCTCGTATTCACGCCGATCGAATCCAAGGCCTATGTGACCGGCGATCTGTGGCGCCGCCGGTGAATTGACGCCGAGGTGCGACGCGTTCAAATCCCCGACCATCAGGCTGATCACCCGTCGCAGCTCGTCAGACGTGGCCGCTGACGCCGCTCGCTCGCCGTACCGTTCACGCGAGCGTTCCCAATCCACGCCGTGGAAGGCCTGGTCGAAGAAGTTGTCCCGCAGCAGGGTCCAGGCCTGATCGAAGACGGCCTGACGCTCGACCGAGAAATCCGACGTGAACTCGGCCGTGACGTTCAAGAGACGCGAATCGCGCCGATCGAGGTTGGCGATCTGGATGCGGCCGGCGTCGAGATACATCACCTCGCGGCCGTCCGGGAGAAACTGCGCGTCCGACTTCGCCGTGGCCGTCGTCGTAATCTGGCGCGCCACCGGCCGCTCGGTGGCGAGGTCGTCGAGGGGCCAGGAATATATGTTGGCCTGTCCGGCGGTTGCCGCAAGAAGCGCGGCCGTCTTCCCGTCGCGGCTTATTGCCACGTCGTTCACGTCGAGACCCGTTGGCACGAGCGTCAGCCGCTGGCGGATGTCCGCGAATACCGGTTCAGGGTTCAGGGTGGCGGGTTCCGGGTTCGCTTGTCTGGTTCCGGGTTCGGGGGTTCGGGGTTCGGTGAACAAGTCTCTGAAGAGATCTTCGCGGAACTTTGGTGTTCGCGGGATCAGATCGACGCGCGCGAGCTGGCCGTCCTCTGTCCGCTGGCGCGTATCGAACAACAGGTACGTTCCGTCCGCGCTCCACGCGATCGAGTTCGCGTGGGTGTTCGCGAGAAAACTGACGGGCACACGCGTGCCGCCCGCTGAGGGCACCAGCTCGACGTTCGTGAACGCCTTGGTGCCAATCGCGAACAACGCCAGCCATTTCCCGTCCGGCGACCAGACCGGCTTCGGCGAGTCGACCGTGTCGGCCAAGACGCCCGTCGACACGACGCGATCCGCCTTCGTCGCGAGCTCGACAACGTGCAGCTCGCGGCGATTGCGGAGGTATGCCAGCCGGCGGCCGTCAGGCGAGAAGACCGGGGACAAGTCGGTGGCCGCCCCGGAGGTCAGGGCCTCGGACGCGCCCGTCGTGAAGTCATGAAGATGGATGTGCCCGCCGGCGTGCGTCGCACTCACGTACGCGAGCCGGCGGCTGTCCGGCGCCCACTCGGGTTGGGATTCGATCGCGGTGGTCGCGGTGACGCGAGTGGCGTCACCGCCGTCGCGCGCCGACACGGCAAACAGATCGCCGCGCGCGACAAAGGCGGCCTTCCGGCCGTCGCGCGAGAGCGCGAGATCGCTGAACTGATTCGTCTGCCTCACGCGTTCCGGCGACGGGGTTGTCGGCGCCCCGCGACGTTGCACGGGTACCTCGCGGGCCTGCCCGCTCGCGGTATCCAGCGTCCAGAGGCCAAAGTCGCGCTCGAACGCGATCGTTCCCGCGTCGGACGAGGCCGATGGCCAGAGAACACGTCCGTTCGTGAATGAGGTGACGCGGCGATCGGCGCCGCCTTTCGTCGACGGCCTGATCCAGATGTTCTCGGCGCCACCGCGATCGGAGACGTAGAAGATGGAGCGGCCGTCGCCGCTCCACATCGGCCACATGACGCGCGCACCACGCGGCACGATCTCCTCATACTCGGGGACGGACGATTCGAGGTTCAGTATCCACAACTCCGACTGATCGATATGGCTGCTCCCCTTCCGCCACCACTGATTCGATGCGATGCCGCGCGCGACGAACGCGAGTCGCGTGCCGTCTGGCGACGAAGCGGCGCCAAACTCATTCGTGTACCGCTCGCTTGTGACCGCGAGCGGCGTGCCACCCGACGCCGGCACGCGGAAAATGTCGTTCATTCCGGCGATGTCCCGGCCGGTGGTGCTGAAATAGATCCACTTGCCGTCGCGCGACCAGCCCTCCAACTGTTCGAGTCCATCGTCCCAGGTCAGCCGGCGCGTGTCGCCGCTCGAAAGATCGAGAACGTAGATGTCGCCGCCACCCGTACGCGTCGACATGAAAGCCAGCTCTCGGCCCACGGGTGAAAACAATGGCCGCCGATCTGTCGCGGGATCTGCAACGAGCAGTTGGGCCGCGCCGCCAATGGCCGGCACGGTCCAGATGTCGCCGCCGGAGCTGAAGGCGATCTCGCGGCCGTCCGCCGAGATTCCGGGTTCCGCGAATGCATACGCGAACGGCGTACCTGCCGACGCGGGCGGCGATTGCGCGCGATGTGCAATCCCGTTCAACACGGCGGCGGACAAGGTGAGCGCGACGGTGAGTACAGCGGGAATCCGCATCGGCGAACAGTACAACAACCTTTCCAAGTAAGCCCCCGTCTAACGCAGACGACCGCAACTTCCAATGCGGTTTTCAATCTCATGAGGTCTGTGGGAATGCGACGGTTGTGTACTGCGGGACTGTTGATGGTGGCGGTGTTGCTCGCCGGCCCGGCAGTTCGCGCCAATGATCCGAGCCGCTCCATCGCGGCCGTGGCGATTGCCACGCCCGCTGAATCCGTCAAGCTCGACGGCGAGTTGTCCGACGCAGTGTGGGCGAAGGCCACGCCGGTAACCGAGTTCCTGCAGCGCGACCCGAAGGAAGGCGCTGCTCCAACCCATCCGACGGAAGTGCGCGTCGCGTTCGACGGCGACGCGATCTACGTCGCCGTGCGCGCCGCTGAGCCCGACAAGGATCGCCTCGTCGGCATGCTCACGCGGCGTGACGAGAGCTCGCCCTCGGACTGGGTTCGTATCGCGTTCGATTCGTATCGCGACAAGCGGACGGCGTACGAGTTCGCGGTGAACGTTGCCGGCGTCAAGCAGGACCGTTATTGGTTCGCAGACACCAACAGCGATACCGGATGGGACGCGGTGTGGGACGTTTCCGTGCATCGCGGTGCCGGCTTCTGGTCCGCCGAGTTCAAGATCCCCTTCTCGCAGTTGCGCTTCGATCCAACCGCCGCCGGCGGCATGTTTGGATTTGCCGTGATGCGGACCATTGCCCACGAAAACGAAACGTCGACGTGGCCGCTGCTCGCGCGCAGCGCCAGCGGTTACGTGTCGTCGTTCGGCGAGCTCACGGGTCTCACTTTTCCCAAGACTCCGAAGAAGCTCGAGCTGCTGCCGTACGCGTCGTCCAGCCTCTCGTCCAAGCCGCTCGCGCCGGGCAATCCGCTCGCAAAGTCGCCGGCGGCCGATGCGGCCGGTGGCCTGGACCTCAAGTACAGGATGGGCAGTCTGCAGCTGACCGGAACGATGAACCCGGATTTCGGCCAGGTCGAGGCGGACCCGGCGGTCGTCAACCTCGGTGCGTTCGAGACGTTCTTTGCGGAGCGCCGTCCGTTCTTCGTCGAGGGCTCCGGCAACTTCTCGTTCAACATCGACTGCAATGACGGTCAGTGCACCGGCCTCTTCTATTCACGGCGGATCGGGCGCTCTCCCCAGCGCTTCGCGTCGGCGCCGGCCGGCGGATTCGCCGTTCAGCCCACGAATTCGACGATCGCCGGCGCAGCCAAACTGACCGGACGCGTCGGCCGCTATTCGGTCGGCGTGCTGCAGGCCGTCACGACCCGTGAGAACGCGCGCCTCACCGGCGGCGCGGGCCTGCCGATCTCGGAGTCCCCGGTCGAGCCGGCGACAAGCTACACCGTCGGCCGGGCCAGCCGCGAATTCGCCAACCAGTCGCGGCTTTCGTTCGCGATGACCAACACCAGCCGCGGTCTGCCGTCGGAACTGACGTTCCTCGCGCGCAACGCGGTCACGGGCGGCGTCGAGGGCGACTGGCGCCTGAAGCGCAGCAAGTACAGCCTCAATGGATGGTGGGCCGCGAGCCGCGTGGCGGGATCGACGTCGGCGATCGATCGCCTGCAGCGCAGCAACGTGCACAGCTTCCAGCAGCCGGACGCGACGCATCTGACCTACGACCCGCTGCGAACGTCGCTCAGCGGACATGCCGGCGCGATCAACTTCAACAAGATCAGCGGCCAGATGACGCGCTTCAACTTTTACGCGGGCTACAAGTCGGCGGGATTCGACATCAACGACCTGGGTTTCCAGCAGCGCGCCGACGAGGTGTCGCAGAGTACCTGGTTCCAGGTCCGCAGTGACAAGCCGACGCGGTTCTTCCGCAATCGGAACATCAACTTCAATCAGTGGTCGGGCTGGAACACCGGCGGGCAGATGCGCTACTACGGCATCAACATCAACTCGCACTACGTGCTCGTCAACAACTGGTCCATGGGCGGCGGATTCAACCTGAACTACAACGGCCTGCAGGACCGAATCACCCGCGGCGGTCCGAGCGTGCGTGGCAACAACAACGTCAGCGGCTGGACGTACCTCAATACCGACAACCGGAAGTTCGCATCGCTCAGCCTGAGCTGGTCGGGATTCCAGGACAAGTTCGATTCTCACGGCTGGGACTTCAGCCCGTCGATCGTCCTGCGGCCGAGCCGGGCGCTGTCGGTGTCGGGCGGTTTCGGCGTGAGCCGGAACAACTCCGATTCGCAGTGGATCACCAACACAACCCTGGACGGGCGCACGCGCTATGTGTTCGGGCACATCGACCAGACCACCTGGCGCCTGAATGCGCGCGTCAACTACACGCTCTCGCCGACGCTATCGCTGCAGATGTACGCGCAGCCGTTCGTCTCGGCCGGCGACTATACGAAGTTCAAGGAACTCGTCGACGGCCGCGCGAAAGCGTACGCCGCGCGGTATGCGCCCTTCGCCTACACGGGCCAGCCCGACTTCAACGTCCGATCGTTCCGAACGACCAATGTGCTCCGCTGGGAGTACCGGCCAGGCTCGGCAATGTTCGTGGTCTGGCAGCAGGGCCGCGAGGACTTCGCGCCAACCGGCCAGTTCGACTTCAGCCGCGACTTCGGCCGCACGTTTGACGCACCGGCGACGAACCTGTTCCTCATCAAGTTCAGTCATTGGTTCAACCTCTGAGCGCGCTGAATCTGGCGATTTCGTGATTTGGTGATCTGGTGATTTGAAATCACCAGATCGCCAGATCCTCAAATCACCAAATCCCCCAACCTCCCGCCGTATCATTGGGCGCGTATGCGCCTACTCGCACCAACGCTAGCGCTTGTCCTGGCGCTCATCGCGCCCGTCCAGCACATAACCCCTCTCCAGTCTGGCGACATCGTCGTCACCGGCGGGCAGTTGTTCGACAGCGTCCGCGACACGCTCACGCCCAACACAGGCATCGTCGTCAGGAACGGGGCCCTCCTGGAGGTTGGCGCGTCGCTCGCGGGACGCGATGTGTCCGCGGCGCGTGTCGTCAGGCTCGACGCCGGCGAGACCGTGCTGCCGGGGTTCTTCGATCTGCACGCGCACTACGCGATTGACCTCTTCGGCGAGGAGCGCGTCGACGAGTACACGATCAATCCGATCATCTTCCTCGCCAACGGCGTGACGTCCACCTTCCCCGGCGGCGAAGTGGATCCGGAAGGCATGATGGCGGCGCGGCGGAAGATCGAGCGCGGCGAGCAGGTTGGGCCGCGCATCCTGAGCTCCGGCCCTTACTTCGGCACCGCCCGGCCCGGCTGGCGCAACGCGGACTGGAACGCCGACCGCATCCGCGCGGAAGTGGACACCTGGGCCGCAAAGGGTGCGCGCGGGTTCAAGGCGAAGGGCATCAGCCGGGACCATTTGCCAGTGCTCATCGAGCGCGCGCACCGCCACGGCCTCACGGTCACGGCGCACCTCGACTCGGGCAGCGGCACCTCGGTGAACCCGCGCGATGCGATCTTCATGGGCATCGATCGCATCGAACACTTCATGGGCGGGGACGCCATTCTCGCGACCCGAGGCGCGTATGCGTCGCTCGAGGCGCTCGACGTCAACCGGCCGGAAGTCGACAACATCATCAAGCTGTATCTGCAACGGAACGTCTACTACGACGCGACGGTGACGGCCTACGGGTACTGGTACGACCCGAAGGACATGCGCGTCTTCAAGACGTGGATGGACGAGCAGAGCTTCCTGACGCCGCACGCTCGCGCGGTCGCAAATTCACGCCTTCCTCGCAAGCCCAACGAACAGTTCAAGCGCATTTACGAAGTCAAGATGAAGGAGATCAAGCGCTTCTACGACGCGGGCGGCGGACGGCTGATTACCGTCGGCACGGATCATCCGAGCTGGGGAGAATTCCTGTCGGGCTTCGGTTCGCATCGCGAGGTCCAGGCGCTCGTGCTCGCCGGCATCCCGCCCGCGGCCGTCCTCAAGATGGCCACGATCAACGGCGCCCGGGCCATGGGCATGGGCAGCCAGCTCGGCACAATCGAAGCCGGCAAGCTGGCGGACCTCTTTGTCGTCCGCGGGAATCCGCTTCAGGACATCACCGCAACCCGTAACGTCCACCTCGTCATGTCGCGCGGCGTGCTCTACGACGCCGCGGAGCTCTTCGCATCCGCCAAAGGAAAGATGGGCCCGGCGACGGCAGCCGACGATGACTGGTGGAAAGGGAGATTGAGGTTCAGGTAGACGTTTGCAACGACGCGAACAAATGCGAACGACGGGAACGAACGCGAAGGGAAAGGCACGGGGGAATCTCATGCGCAGGTTAACTGTCGCGATTGCGTTGGCGTTGGCGGCTTCGGCTTCGCTCGCCGCACAACTCGGTGGCCGGCCGGCGGAGGAATGGATCAAGACGCTCGATGGGACGACGCGCGTCTCGTCGTTGAAGATTGACGAGGTCGTGGCGGCCATGAAACTGCAGCCGGGCCAGACCGTCGCGGACATCGGCGCGGGATCAGGCCTGCTGTCCGTGCCAGTGGCGAAGACGGTCGGTCCGAAAGGACGCGTCTACTCCGTCGAGATCGACGCGGGCTTCTTCCCCGCCATCCAGAAACGCGCGGCCGACAACGGCCTCGCCAACATCCAGACCGTACTCGGCACGTTCACGGATCCCAAGCTCCCGGTAGCGCGCATCGATCTCGCATTCTTCCACGACGTCTTGCATCACATCCAGGACCGCGGTCCGTACCTCAAGACGCTCTCGAAGTACCTCTCCAGGACCGGCCGCATCTTCGTCGTCGACTTCGAAGGAGGCCAGGGACCGCATGCCCAGCAGGCCGATCTGCAGGTCTCCCGCGAGCAGCTGACGGGGTGGATGACGGAGGCGGGCTTCGTCCAGACCGCCGACGCGAAGCTCTTCAGGGACAAATACGTCCTGACGTTTTCGCGGAAGTAGACTAGTTGTCGCGCGAAAGTGGCGGAACTGGCAGACGCGCCGGACTTAGGATCCGGTGGCCGAAAGGCCTTGGGGGTTCGACTCCCCCCTTTCGCACCAGCACCCGGAACCAAACGCCCGAACCCGACGCTGAACCCTGCTCCCTGAACCGACAACCGATAGAATGAAGTCCGAATGAAGACCGAGTTCACCGAAGTCTCCGAGACCCGCAAGCACCTGACCTTTGAAGTTCCGGCTGAAGCCGTGGACGCCGAAATCGCCCGCGTGGCGCAGGCCTATTCGAAGCGCGCCAAGGTGCCGGGTTTCCGGCAGGGCAAGGTCCCCGTCGCCGTCGTTCGCCAGAGATATAAAGAGGAGATCCTCCACGACGTGACGCACGACCTGATTCCGCGCGTCGTGGGCGCGGCGTTGCGCGAGCGTGGGCTGGAGCCCGTGGCGGCGCCAGACATCAGGGACATCACGCTCGCAGAAGGGCGGCCGATGACGTTTCTGGCCGACTTCGAGACGATGCCGTCGATCGAGCTGGGTGAATACAGCGGCCTGTCGCTGCGCAAGCAGCCGGCGGTGCTGGAAGTCGGCGCGGTCGATCGCGCGCTCGAGCAGTTGCGCGAACGCGCGGCGCGCTGGCTGCCTGTCGAGGACCGGCCGGCTGATGCCGGCGACACGATTCTTGTGGACCTGACGCGCACGAAACGCGGGCGCCTCATCCAGCTTGCCGGCGAGGCGACTCCGGCCGACGAGATGGAGGGCAAGCCCGAGAAGCTCGAGAACGTCTCGATTGAGGTCGGCAACCAAGCGAACCCGCCGGGATTCAACGAGCAGCTCACCGGCGCGCCCGTCGGTGCAACTCGTGAGTTCCCTGTCAATTACCCGGCCGACTACTCCGTACCTGAACTTGCGGGCGCCACGGTCGATTATGAAATCAGGCTGAAGGGGATCCGTCGCAAGGAGCTTTTGCCGCTCGACGACGACTTCGCAAAGGAAGTGAGCGATCTCGACTCGCTCGAGGCCCTGCGGTCGCAGGTGCAGCAAGACCTCCAGAAGGGCGCCGAGCACGATGCAGAGCACAAGCTCCGGCACGATTTGCTCGCCGAGCTCTCCGGCCGCATCAAGGCCGTGCCGGAGGCGCTCGTCGAGCAGGAGATCGATCGGAGGCTGGAGGAGTTCCTGCGCCGGCTGGGCGACCAGGGCATCGATCCGGCCAAGACCGAGATCGACTGGCAGGAGTTCCGTGAACGCCAGCGCGGGCCGGCCGCCGACAGCGTCAAGGGGACCGTCGCCGTCGACGAGGTCGCAAGGCGCGAGGGACTGGAGGCCACCGACGAGGATGTCGAAAAAGAGGTGGCCAAGTTTGCCGAGCGTTCCGGACTGACCGCGGCCGCCGTCCGGGCGCGCCTCGAGCGCGACGAGGCGTTCGACCGCATTCGCGCCGGTGTCCGGCGCGAAAAGACCATGAACTGGCTGATCGAGCACGCCAACGTGACATAAGACCTCGGGAGTCCTGCTGAATGGGAAAGACTCCCGAGGTCCTTTAGGAGACAAATGCCCTTACCCGATATCCGCGCCCAACTCGTCCCGATGGTGGTCGAACAGACCAACCGCGGCGAGCGCGCCTACGACATCTATTCGCGCCTGCTGAAGGACAGCATCATCTTCATCGGCACGTCGATCGACGACCAGATCGCGAACCTGGTCATCGCGCAGATGCTGTTTCTCGAGGCCGAGGATCCGGAGCGGGACATCCTGCTCTACATCAACAGCCCGGGCGGCTCGATCACGGCCGGCCTGGCGATTTACGACACCATGCAGTTCATCAAGCCGGACGTGCAGACGTACTGCATCGGTCAGGCGGCCTCGATGGCGGCGGTGCTGCTCACGGCCGGAGCGAAGAACAAGCGGTTCTCGCTCCCCAACTCGCGGATCCTGATCCACCAGCCGTGGATGTCGGGGCTCGCGGGACAGGCCAGCGACATCGACATTCATGCCCGGGAAATCCTGCGCATGCGCGAGCGCCTGAATGAAATCCTGGCGCTCCACACCGGCCAGCCGCTCGCGCGTATCAAGGAGGATACGGACCGCGATTACATCATGGGAGCGGCCCAGGCGAAGGAATACGGTATTATCGATGACGTTCTGAATCGGCGCGCCTGAACACGGGTTTTGCCCGGCTAACGGCACGCGCCGGGCCGGCCGATAATCCCGGGGCACGGGTAAACTCGATGACCACCAAGAAGACCGGCGAAAATGACGTTCTCCGTTGCTCGTTCTGCAACAAGGATCAGAACGACGTCCGCAAGCTGATTGCGGGCCCGACGGTCTTCATCTGCGACGAGTGCGTCGAGGTCTGCAACGACATCATCGCGGACGACAACAAGTTCGATCGCGGCGCGCGCTCCACGCTGCCGATGCCGGTCGAGATCAAGAAGTTCCTCGACGAGTACGTGATCGGCCAGGAGCAGACGAAGAAGAAACTGGCCGTCGCCGTCTACAACCACTACAAGCGCCTCGAGATCCAGAAGCAGTCACGCAGCCGGCACGACGTCGAGCTGACCAAGTCGAACATCCTGCTGATCGGCCCGACGGGCACCGGCAAGACGCTGATGGCCCAGACGCTGGCCCGGATGCTGTCGGTCCCCTTCACGATCGTGGATGCGACGACGCTGACCGAGGCCGGATACGTCGGCGAGGACGTCGAGAACATCATCCTGAAGCTCCTGCAGGCTGCGGGCGGCGACATCGAGAAAGCGCAGCAGGGCATCATCTACATCGACGAAGTCGACAAGATCTGCCGCAAGGACGAGAATCCCTCGATCACGCGGGACGTGTCGGGAGAGGGCGTGCAGCAGGCGCTGCTCAAGATTCTCGAGGGCACGGTGGCCAACGTCCCGCCCCAGGGCGGGCGCAAGCACCCGCACCAGGAGTTCTACCAGGTCGACACGACCAACATCCTCTTTATCTGCGGCGGCGCGTTCGTCGGTCTCGACAAGCAGATCGCCCGGCGCCTCGGCAAGAAGACGATGGGCTTCAAGGCCGAGTTGAAGACGACGACCGCCAAGACGCGCGAGGCAGCGACGCTCATCGAGCAGTTCGAGCCGGAGGATCTCATCCGCTACGGCCTGATTCCCGAGTTCGTCGGCCGCCTGCCCGTCGTCGGCACGCTGCACGAGCTTGACAAGGCCGCGCTCATCCAGATCCTCACTCAACCCCGCAACGCCATCACGCGGCAGTACCAGCGGCTGTTCGAGTACGAGAACGTCAAGCTGCGCTTCACGGACGACGCGCTCGAGGCGATCGCGGAAGCGGCGCTGCGCAGGAAGATCGGCGCGCGCGGCCTGCGGATGATCATCGAGGACATCATGCTCGACCTGATGTACACGCTGCCGGGCCAGAAGAAAATCCGTGAATGTGTGATCACACGCGAAGTGGTAGAGTCGAAGGAGAAGCCGATTACCGTGATTGAGAAGGCCGGTTAAGCAACTTAGCCAGCCAGTCGCCAATCAGGCTTCCCGGGGGCCAATGGATCAATACGAGACCCTTCCCGTCGTTCCGCTCCGCAACGTCGTAGTTTTCCCGCACATGATGATGCCGTTCGTTATTGGACGGCCGTCGTCTACCCGCGCGCTCGAACACGCGCTCGCGACCGACAAGAAGATCTTCCTGGCGGCGCAGCACGACGAGTCGAACGACGACCCCCAGCCCGCGGACATCTACACGATGGGCTGCGTCGCGAACATCGTGCAGTCCCTGAAGCTGCCCGACGGCAACATCAAGGTGCTCGTCGAGGGCGTCGAACGCGCGCGCGCGGTCGAGTGGAAGGAAGACAAGGGCTTCTACCGCGTCACCGTGAAGGTGCTGCCGAAGAAGGCGGAGCCCGCGCCCGATTCCGAGCAGGTGATGGCCCGCGTGGTCAACCTGTTCGAGCAGTACGTGAAGCTCTCGAACAACCTGCAGTACGACGCGATGGTGGCCGCCGTGCGCGTGGACGACCCGTCCCGGCTGGCGGACACGATTGCCGCGCACCTGCAGGTGGGCGTCGAGGAAAAGCAGAACCTCCTCGAGATCGTCGCGCCGATGGAGCGCCTCTCGCGCATCATCACCGTCCTCGAAGCCGAGGTGGACAAGCTCCAGGTGGATCGCCGCATCCAGTCTCGCGTCAAGAAGCAGATGGAGAAGGCGCAGAAGGAGTACTACCTCAACGAGAAGATGAAGGCGATCCAGCGCGAGCTGGGCCGCAAGGACGAGAAAGGCAGCGAGGCCGACGATCTGAAGAAGAAGATCGAGCAGGCGCGCATGCCCAAGGACGTCGCCGCCAAGGCGCTGGAGGAGCTCAAGCGCCTCGAGGCCATGCCGCCAATGTCGGCCGAAGCGACGGTCTCGCGCAACTACCTCGACTGGCTCGTCGCGGTGCCCTGGTACAAGAAGACCAAGGAGAGCCGCGATCTGAAGAAGGCCGAGCAGATCCTGAACGAGGACCATTTCGGCCTCGAGAAGATCAAGGACCGAATTTCCGAATTCCTCGCGGTCCGCGCGCTCGTCAAGAAGCCGAAGGCCACGATTCTCACGTTCGCGGGCCCTCCGGGCGTCGGCAAGACGTCGCTCGCCAAGTCGATCGCCCGCGCGATGAACCGCAAGTTCGTGCGCCTGTCGCTCGGCGGCGTGCGCGACGAGGCCGAGATCCGCGGCCATCGCCGCACCTACATCGGCGCGTTCCCCGGCCAGATCATCCAGATGATGAAGAAGGCCGGCACGATGAACCCGCTCTTCCTGCTGGACGAAGTCGACAAGATGTCGATGGACTTCCGCGGCGATCCGTCGGCGGCGCTCCTCGAAGTGCTCGACCCGGAGCAGAACAGCACGTTCCTCGACCACTATCTCGACGTCGAGTACGACTTGTCGAACGTCATGTTCATCTGCACGGCCAACGTGCTGCACACGATTCCGCAGGCGCTGCGGGACCGCATGGAAGTGCTGCAGCTCGCGGGTTACACCGAGCAGGAGAAGACCGAAATCGCGAAGCGGTTCCTGGCGCCCAAGGCCGTCGAAGGCGCGGGCCTGAAGACCACGCAGCTGAAGTTCGAGGACGACGCGTTCGGGCAGATCATCCAGCGCTACACGCGTGAAGCCGGCGTGCGCAATCTCGAGCGCGAGATTGCGTCCATCTGCCGGAAGATCGCGCGCAAGGTGGTCGTGTCCGGCGGGGACTTCTCGGAGACGATCGACGCGGCCAAGGTCACCGAGTACCTGGGTGTGCCGCGGTTCCGGCCGTCGATGGCCGAGGAGAAGAACGAGATCGGCATTGCGACCGGACTCGCCTGGACGGAAGTCGGCGGCGAGATTCTGGTGACGGAGGCGACGCTCATGCCAGGCCGCGGGCGGTTGACGCTCACGGGCAAGCTCGGCGACGTCATGCAGGAGTCCGCGCAGGCGGCCATGAGCTGGGTGCGGTCGCGCTCGGAGGACTTCGGCATTCCGCGCGACTTCAATCGGCGCTCGGACGTGCACGTGCACATCCCCGAGGGCGCGATCCCGAAGGACGGACCGTCAGCGGGCATCACGCTGGCCACCGCGATGGTGTCCGCGCTCGCGCGGGTCGAAACGCGGCGCGACGTGGCGATGACGGGCGAGATCACGCTCCGCGGCAAGGTGTTGCCGATCGGCGGCGTGAAGGAAAAGCTGCTGGCCGCGCACCGCGCGGGTCTCAAGAACATCATCCTGCCGAAGGACAACGAGAAGGACCTCGCGGACATCCCGAAGGCCGTCCTCGACGTGATGAACGTGCACCTGGTCGAGTCGATGGACGAGGTCCTGCGCCAGGCGCTGGCCGGTCCCCTGCCGACGCTGCCGCCTCCGTCCGCGGAGCCGGAGATCCAGGATCTGGAGACAAGACACTAGACGCGTAATGAGCCCGGGCGTCGTTTTCGATCGAAAACGACGCCCGGGCTCATTTTCGGGGTCGGCCAGGGTGTCGCAGGCTCCGCTCCAAGCCCAGTCGCCTAGCAGTTTCTTGGGCCCACTCGTCCGGGCCAAACGGGCGTCCTTGTCGAACCGCCCGTCTGATGTCTGACGAGTCTGCGGCCCAGGCGGCGTTGACTACTTCGAGCCACCCATCGGGGTATGCCAAGGGCCATGCAGCCAGTTCCACGGGTAGAGAACGGCCCATCCGTTGCGACAGGCTCGACCAAGGCCAATCCTGAGCTCGTTGGACCAGTCCCGCCACGAGCGCATTCCTTTCGACGTATGCGCACAAGCGATAGAAGTGGATGTCGGTCGCAACGGGAATCGCCTTGAAGCGTCCCTGGTAGACCGCGCCGGTCCCGTTCGTCCCGCGCCACAAATGCCATCGCTTGCTGTGCGTAGACAGCAGCCAGAACATGAATCTTGAGAGATCGCCGTCCCCTTGCGGCCACAGGACCAGGTGGAAGTGGTTGGGCATGAGGCAGTAGGACAAGCACCGCATGGGGACCTTCTGCTGCGCTGCGGCCATGACTCGCAGGAACGCCGCATAGTCTCCTGCGTGGTCAAACAGCCGCAGCCGACGAACGCCACGGTTGAGAACGTGGAAGACCATTCCGCCGGTACCAGTCGGACGGCGATGCGGCACGCACCAGGCTCAGCAAGAAACGAGCCCGGGCGTCGTTTTCATCCGAAAACGACGCCCGGGCTCATAATCCCCACATGCGCATCCACAAAACGGCGGCTGCAGCCTTGCTCGCCACCTCATACGTCGCCCTCACCGTTGCCGCTCAACGGCCCCCTCAGGACCCCATCAGCCGCATCCGCGAAGCGGACATCAAACGCGATCTCTTTGCCCTCGCGGGCGATGAGATGCGGGGCCGCGAGGGTGGGACGCTCGACGAGATGACGGCGTCGGCCTGGGTCGCCGAGCGCGCGCGGGAGGCGGGGCTCCAGCCTGCCGGCGACAACGGCACGTACTTTCAGTTCTTCCCCCTCGAGCGATACCGCGTCTCCGCAAGCAGCATCGTGAGCGTCGGCGGGAAAGCCCTGCGGATGGGACGGGACGTGGTGACGGGCGCGGTGGTGCTGGCGGATGTCGATGCCCCGCTCGTAGTCGCGGCGGCAGATGAGCTGGCCAACATGGATCTCAAGGGGAAGGCGATCGTCGTGAAGTACACGCCCCCCGCGACGCCGGCCGCCCCGGCGGCGCCGCAGGCGGGCCCGGGATCACAGGTCGCCGCTCGCACGTTCGCCACGGGTGTCCAGCGATCCGTCGCCAACGCAGGCGCGACGGCGATCGTGATTCTCATCGCCGACGACCAGAAGGATCAGTGGGAACGGGTCGCCGCACCGTTTGTGCGCGGCACCTACGCACTGGATCCGGACGGCACAGCCGAACAAAGGACGCCCACGCGAGGTGTACCCCTGCTGTTCGTCCGCGAATCCGCGACCGGCGGAGGCGTCGCGACCGGCGCCCGCCTGACCGCGTCCATCTTCACCGACAGCTTCACGTATCCGTCCGTCAACGTCATTGCCAAAGTCCCGGGCCGCGATGCGAAACTCCGCGACGAGTACGTGCTCTTCAGCGCCCATCAGGATCACGACGGCGAGCGCTTCACGGTGAACGGCGACAAGATCTGGAACGGCGCCGACGACAATGCGACGACGGCGGTGGCGCTGCTGGCGATCGGCCGCGCCATGGCGGCCTCGCCCGGACGACGGTCGGCGCTCTTCATCTGGCACGGCTCCGAAGAGCGCGGCCTCATGGGCTCGCGGTGGTACGTGAAGCATCCGATCGTGCCGCTCGCGTCCATCGTGGCGTGCCTGAACGGCGACATGATGGGCAGGAACGATCCGACAACGGCCGCGCTGCTGGGCGCGGTGGGGCCGCATCGCAACTCACCCGAGCTCGTCGAGACGGCCTACGCCGCCAACAAGGCGGTCTCGCAGTTCACGATCGATTCGTCGTGGGACGATCCCAACCACCGCGAGGGCTGGTACTACCGCAGCGATCACCTGCCCTACGCGCGCAACGGGGTTCCGTCGCTGTTCTTCTCGACGCTGCTGCACGCCGACTACCACACGCCGTTCGACAATCCCGATCGGATCGACGTCGCCAAACTGACGAAGATGACTCGCTGGATGTACGCGACTGGCCGCGCAGTCGCTGATGCGGACAAGAAACCCGCGCTCGATCCGGCGTTCAAACTCGAGCGCTGCCGCGACTTTACCGGGACGTACTGCGCGCCCTAGGTCCGCGAATCCGTTTCGTCGCGGCGCCGGCTTCGGACCACGTTCGAAACTCGAGCGTCGCCTCGCCGATCTTGATGGACTGCCCATCCACAAGCGGCGTGGCCCGGCTGATTCGCCTGCCATCCACGAACGTCCCGTTGGTGCTGCCGAGATCCTCGATCGTCGCCGCGGCGTGATCGCCGGCGAGCGCGATCTTTGCGTGCCTTCTCGACACGCCGGGCGCATCGATCCAGATCGCGGACGCCGGATCGCGGCCGATCGTCTGACTCGCGGGCGTCAGCATGAATCGCCGCTGTTGCCACACGAGGAACGCCCGCGCCGGCGGCGCCGCGGCGGCGCCGTCCCGCTGCTCCGCCGCCACGCCACAGAACGCATAGCCGACACGATGTACCGTCCTCAGAAACCGCGGCTGCTGCGCGTCGTCCCCCAGCGCCGTCCGGATCTCCGACGCCAGGTTGTTCAGATTCGCATCGACGACGTTCGTACCCGGCCAGAGTTTGTCGCGCAGGCTGTCCTTGTCCACGACGGCCGGACGCTGGGTGGCGAGGATCACGAGGAGATCGAACGCCTTCGGGGACAAGTGCACGGACGCGCCGCCGCGAGCCAGCTGGCGTGTCTCGGAATCCAGCGTGAAGTCAGCGAACGCGAGCCTCATGTCGGACGCAGGGCCGGGCCTAGAGACCCCGGCTCCTTAGGGAATTCGTACGAATTCCCTGAAGTTGGGCGGCCCGCCGGTACGCGATAGTGAGCGTGACTTCCATGAATGGCATGAATGTTATGACAGACGCCAAGCGCTCGAGCCGACGTCCCTCCGGCGCGCTCATCGACGCCATCGTCGACAACATGCGTCAGAACCTCGAGGAGCTCAAGTACGCGACGCTCGCGCCGAGCCGTTACACGGTGTATCTGTCGCAGGCCGAGTACACGCGGCTCGAGGGCATTCTTCCGCGGCTGCAGGCCGAAGCGATTCGGGCGCTGAACGAGGAGCTGGATAAGATCAACCGGCCGAACTGGCTGCGGCGCAAGGCCGGGTGGCTCCCCGGCCGGCAGCGACCAGCCGCGGAGAACGCGGGCCCGCGCTGGCACATCGAATTCCTCGTCGATACCGACGGCGAACTGGCCGCGCCGGGCGACATCATCGTCCACTCGGATCTGATGCTGGCTCCCGATCCGGAGCTCGGCGTCGGCGAACGCACGCGCCGGATCACGACGCGTTTCAGTTCCGGGTCAGACACGGGTCAGACCGGGGTCAGACCGGGGTCAGACCACGTTGGAAAAACTCCCAGGTGGTCTGACCCCGGTCTGACCCCACCCGCACCGGTCCTCGGGCGGCTCACGTACACGGACAACGAGGGCACGCATGTCTTCGAGATTGTTCGCGAGCGGACGACGATCGGGCGTGGCGGACGGGCGTTCGCGGTGGACGTAAAGGTCGTGACTTCCGAGGATGTGTCCCGCGAGCACGCGCGGATCCGGCGGGATGCGGCAACCGGGCAGTTCTTTCTGATCGATTTGAGCTCGCTGGGAACGACACTGAACGGCCGGCACGTCCCGCGCGGCGTGGAGGACCGGAACGGCGTTAAGCACGAGAATGGGACGGAGACGGCGTTGCCGGCGCGTGCGCGCATCGGCCTCGCCGATACGGTGTTCCTCGAATTCGAACAGGCGGGCCAATGACCTCCCCCCTGAGGGGCCAATGACCCTGTTGCTCTGGGCACGATTCGGCCTGCTCGCGGCTCTGCTGGCGGTCGTCACGACCATCGGCTGGGCCGTCGTGAAGGAACGCGAATGAGACTGCGTGCCGCCGGCGCGACGGACGTCGGCGTCCAGCGCGACGTCAACGAGGATCGCTTCTACAGCGACCCCGAGCGCGGCATCTTCACGGTCGTCGACGGCGTCGGCGGCCAGGCCGCGGGCGGCCGGGCCGCCGACACAGCGCTCGACGTCCTCCGCACGCGCCTCACGACCGGCAATGGCGCGCTCGGCACCCGCATGCGGGAGGCCATCACGCTCGCCAACAATGAGGTCCACCGTCAGGCCGCGTCGCGTCCCGAGTGGCACGGCATGGCGTGCGTGCTCACAGCGGTTGTCATCGACGGCGATCGCGCGGTTGTCGGCCACGTCGGCGACACGCGTCTCTACAAGCTGCGCGGCGGCCGCATACAGAAAGTCACGCCCGATCACTCGCCCGTCGGCGAGCGCGAGGATGCCGGCGAAATCTCTGAAGCCGATGCGATGCGGCACCCGCGCCGCAACGAGGTCTACCGCGACGTCGGCTCCGAGCCGCACGAGATTGGCGACACCGACTTCATCGATGTACGCGACACGACGATGGAGACAGACTCGGCATTGTTGCTGTGCAGCGACGGGCTGACCGACCTGGTCACGTCGGATGAAATCCTCCGCGTCGTCGACCAGCACGCAGGGCATCCCGATGACGTGAGCCGCGCGCTGGTGAAGGCCGCCAACGATGCCGGTGGTAAGGACAACATCACGGTCGTCTACGTCGAGGGCGAGCGGTTCACGACGAAACCGGGGCCGGGCGAAATCTCCTCCAGAAATTACGCCCGGCCCCTTTTCGCCGTCCTGCTCCTGCTCGCCGCCCTCGCCGCCGTCTGGGCGTGGGCCGGGTATCCCATCCCCGACATCGTCGCGAACTACCTGGTTTCCCGCCCTACCGGCGCCAACGTGGTTGTCGTGAAGCCCGGCGAGTCCATCGCGGCGGCCATCACCGCGGCCGCGCCGGGCAGCACTATCCTCGTCGAACCGGGTGAGTATCGTGAACGTCTCACGCTCAAAGGTGACATCAGATTGATCAGCCTGACCTCGCGCGGCGCGGTGCTGCGGCTGCCGGGCGACGCGACCGACGAGGACGCGGCTGTCGTGGCCACGGACGTGAAGAATGCCGAGATCTCGGGTTTCCGCATCGTGGGTGACGCCGCGACGCCGCTCGGCACCGGCGTAATCGCGCGCGCATCCGGCGTGCGCCTCGTCGATCTCGAGGTCTCGGGCGCGGCGCGCGCGGCGTTCGATCTCGGCCCTGGAGACGGCCTGATGCTGCTCGCGAGTGACATCCACGACAACCCGGGCTCCGGTCTCGTGCTCCGCGCCAATGCCACGCCACGCATCACGCACAGTACGTTCAGCAACAACGGCAGCTCGACACAGACCTCATCGGCGATGGTGATCGAGCCGGGCGCGTTGCCGTCATTCGCCGGCAATTTCTTTCACAATCTGGAACCGCAGAGCTTCACGAATCTCGATGTCGCCGCGAAGATTCAATTGAAGAATCTGAACTGGTTTCCGAGTGCGGCAGCTGCCGCAGGCGCCCGGGGTGGCACGGCTACCTCGGGTGCGGCGGCCCCTGCCGGCGCCGCACGCGGCCGTGGCCGGGGTGGCCAGTGACCCAGACCGTCTTCGGCCAGATCGGTCCGTTTCTGATCGAGCGCCCGATCGGCCAGGGCGGGATGGCGTCAGTGTTCCTGGCGCGCGACACGCGGGCCGAATCCGCGAACGCGCGCGTGGCGCTGAAGGTCGTCCAGCTCGGCACCGACCAGGAAGCGCGCGAGATCCTCGAGTCCGAGCAGCGTGGCGCCGAGCTGCAGCAGCAGTTCTGCCAGTTCAGCCGATTCGTACCGAGGGTCTTCGACGTCGGCTTCACGGACGACTACTTCTACATCGCGATGGAGTACGTGGCCGGCGAGGACCTCTCGCAGGCGATTCACCGCGGCCGGCTGCCCTGGCAGCGCGCGGTCACCATCACGATGCAGCTCTGCGAGTTCCTCGAGGAAGCGGATCGCTTCGAGGCGGGCACCGGCTCGCGGCGCGTACTGCTGCACAATGACCTGAAACCGCGCAACATCCGCGTCGTCGAGGGCGACGCGATCAAGGTCCTCGATTTCGGCGCCGCCAAGGCGCTCTCGCTCAGCCGCAAGGTCACGCGCAACGACTTCGGCAGTACCGCGTACCTCTCGCCCGAGTGCCTGGAAAGCGGCGATCGTGACATCCACACCGACGCCTGGGCGCTCGGCGTGCTGCTCTATGAGATGGTGTCCGGACGCCAGCCGTACCGCGCGGACGACACGCGCAGACTCGAACACCTGATCAGATCGCGCCAGACACCAGAGTCGATCTCAGGGCTCTGTCCTCCCGCGCTCGAAGCCGTCATCGCGAAACTGCTCGCACCGTACCCCGACGATCGCTACGGGAACCCGGTGGACATCCGTACCGACCTCGCGAGCGCGCTCGCGGGACAGGAGACGCGTGCGCTCGCGGAGGGATGGCCTCGCGAAATGGACACGACGCCGACGCGCCGGACGCACGACGAACCCGCAACGCGGCCGATTGCTCCACCGCCTGCGCCGGCGCCCATCGGCGTTCCCGCACCGGCACCGCCGCCACCACCCCGGTCCAGGTTTCCGGGCCTGTTCGGAAGGTCGATCCTCATCATCGCGGTCACGCTCGCCCTGAACGAGGGTTGCGTTGCGTCCAGGGCCAATCGTCTGTCGCACACCGTCGCACTGCAGGACTTCGCCGGTCTGGCCGAACTGTGGCCCAACTACGAGCGGCTCGCGGGCTGGAGCTTCCTCGGCGGCGCCGGCGTCTCCAAGCTGGAGGCCGCCTTGACGACGCAGACGGGCATCCTCGCCGAGCGCGTCATGGCGAACTACAGATCGCCGCAGCCAACCGTCCGCGAGAACCAGTGGAAGCAGGCGCGCGAGGCGCTGGCACGCGCGGTTGCCATCCGGCCCGGCGACAACTCGCTCAGAGCCTCGCTTCGGTACTGCGAGGGCCACCTGTTCCGCATAGACGGCGAGGCCTCGAAGGCGCGCAATCGGGAGACGCCGTCCGCAGCCGAGCGGGACAAGGCCCAGCAGCTGTTCACCGAGGCGGTCGTCGCATTCCGTGAAGCGGCGTCGCTTCGGGAGAACTGGCCGGACCCGTTCCTTGGCCTCGCACGGACGTTCATCTACGGCCTCGAGGATGTGGACCGCGGCGCCAACGCGCTTGCGCTTGCCGAGAAGTACGGCCACCACCCGGGTGAACGCGAAACCATCCAGCTCGCCGATGGATATCGCGCAAACGGAGAAGCGCTCCTGCGCTCGGCGCAGACGCTTCGCGGCATGCCGCAGGAGCGCGACCACCTCGAGCGCGCGCGCACGGCGTTCAACGAAGCCCTGACGCGGTACTCGACCGTATCTGGCGTCGGCAATGCCGCCGCCAGCATCCGCGAGACGCAGCGGCGCCTCGATCGCGTCGAGGAGCGGCTGCGGGAATTGTCGAAGTGGTGGCCATGGGACTGACATACACGCACGGACGCGACCTCGTCCAGCAACGCACGCGCGTTTCGACGATCTCACTCGGAGAACAGCTGCTCGTCGCGACCTCGCTGGTCGTCGTGCTGGCCATTACCCTCGCCTACGCGGGCCGTGTCCGCGCCGAAGCCTGGGGCAAAGAGGGCCAGGCGGCGCCCGTGAATCTGAACTCGATCAACAAACCCGAGGAGATCGAGCCCGCGCTCGCGGCTGTCATCGCGACGCCGGCGGAACGGAAAACGGCGGCCGCGGTTATCGCCGCCGCGACTCCCCTGTCGAATGTCGGCGCGCTCGCGAGAATGAAGAACGGCGATCAGCCGCTTTTCACCGGCGCACAAGTCGCCGCGCTCAAGCCCTTACTGAGCGTGAGGACGATCGACGAGTTCCGATCCGCAGTCCTGTGGTGCTCCCTTGCCACCGTTCTGGCGTTCCAATTCGTGTCCCTCGTCTGGAGGTTGCGCGGCGTGCCGGGTGATCGCACGCTGCTCACGCTCGCCCACCTGCTCGTCGGCATCGGTTTCGTGATGATGATCAGCCGTCCGGATCCACTGCGGGACACGCTGCTCATCTCACGCTACACGGCCGGTGTCGTGATCGGCTTGGTTCTCTTCGCCGCTGTTTCCTTGATCAACCTCGATCGCGCGGCGTTCCGTGAGCTCACGTATCTACCGCTCGTGGGCGCGCTCGGATTGTCTGTCCTGTTGATCCTGTTCGGCAGTGGTCCCGGCTCGAGTTCCGCGAAGGTCAACCTCGGGCCGGTGCAGCCCATCGAGGCAATTCGCCTGCTGCTCGCGCTGTTCCTCGCGGGTTACTTCGCACGCAGATGGGAGCTCCTGAGACAGGTGCGCACGGAAACGATCCGTAACCGCCGCCTGCCGGCCTGGATCAATCTTCCGCGGCTCGATCACGTCCTTCCGGTCGCGGCCGGCGTCGGAATGGCGCTCGTCCTCTTCTTCTTCCAGAAGGACCTCGGCCCGGCGCTGTTGCTCTCGCTGATGTTCCTGTCGTTGTTCGCGATCGCAAGAGGTGGTGCGTGGCTCGCCTGCGCAGGGCTCGCCGGACTCGTCGCGGGCTTCGGCATCGGGTATCTCGCGAACATCTCCAGCACGCTCACGGGCCGCCTCGCGATGTGGGGCAGCGCCTGGGACAACGCCGTCCGTGGCGGCGATCAGGTCGCGCAGGGTCTCTGGGGGCTCGCGGCGGGCGCCGTGAGCGGCACTGGCGCTGGCCTCGGGAACACCCGGTTCATTCCGGAGGGCCACACCGATTTGATCTTTGCCGCGATCGGCGAGGAGCTCGGGCTGGTAGGGCTCATCGTGACCGCTGCGGCATTCGCGTTGATTGCGGCGCGCGGTGTTCAGATTGCGAGACGCGCGTCGAGCGACTACCGCTTCTTCCTGGCGATAGCCCTAACGCTCGCGACCGTCGTACCCGCGCTGGTGATGGCCGCCGGCGTGCTCGGCGTGCTGCCGCTCACGGGTGTCGTGACGCCGTTTCTGAGCTATGGGGGATCGGCAATGGCTGTGAACTTCGTCTCGCTCGGTCTCCTTGTCGCAATCGATCGCGATCGAGGATGGCGCGCGAAGGCCGACCTGGCGCCGTTCCGGGTACCGGTGCGGTGGCTTGGCCGCGTGGCGGCCGCGGCGGCCGGGGTGATGCTTGTCGTCGACGCCGGCGTCCAGACGGTCCGAGCGGATGAGTATCTCGTGCGGCCGCAACTGAGCGTGCAGGCCGACGGTGGACGAAGGTTCCAGTACAACCCGCGCGTGCTCGAGGCGCTGAGGAACATCCCGCGTGGAAGTATCTACGACGCGCGCGGCGACGTACTGGCGACGAGCGATCCGGCGACCATCGCGAAGCTCAATGCGAGTTCCAAGAGCCCGGCGTCCGGCGCCTGCGCGGACTCGTCCAAACGGTGTTATCCCGCAGGGCCGGCGCTCTTCCACATTCTCGGCGACACGAACACGCGCGAAAACTGGAGCGCCGCCAACTCGTCGTACGTCGAACGCGATTCGGAGGATCTGCTCCGCGGATTCGACGATCACGCAACGACGGTAACGACGACGGATCGCAACGGTCACAACACCGTGGCAGTGCGGCGGGATTACGCCTCTGTTGTGCCGCTCGTCCGCCATCGCTGGGAACCGGATCACCCGGACGCCAAGGCCGTGCTGACCCGATCGCGCGACGTGCGTCTCACGATCGACGGCCGACTCCAGCTCGCGGTCGCGTCGATTCTAGAGCGGGCGGTCAAGGCCTCCGGCAGCGGCAAAGGCGCCGTGGTGGTGCTCGACGCCGCGACGGGCCAGGTGCTGGCCAGTGTCAGCTGGCCGTTGGGGACAGAAGGACCTCGGGAGTCGTTTTCCGAGCCCTCGAGCGAAAACGACTCCCGAGGTCATTTTCTCGATCGCGCCCGCTACGCGCTCTATCCGCCGGGCTCAACCTTCAAGGTCGTCACCGCGGCGGCAGCGCTCCGGCAGAACCCGGCGGCCGCCGACCAGCACTTCTCCTGCACGCGTCTGCCGAGCCACCGCATCGGCGTCCGCATTCCCGGCTTCGGACCGCCCGTCGTCGACGACGTGAAGGATCCGGATCCGCACGGCGACATCGCGATGCATGACGCGATGGTGCGGTCCTGCAATGCGTACTTCGCACAGCTGGCAGTCGCGCTGGGATCGGATGCGCTGGCGCAGACCGCGGCCACGGCCGGCATCACGCTCAATTCATCGAAGGCGGCCGATCGCGTCCGGGCCAATCTTCCTCACGCAGGCTACGGTCAGGGCGAAGTCGTCACCACGCCTCTTCGCATGGCGCGCGTCGTGGCCGCGATTGCCTCCGACGGAATGCTCCGCGAGGCTCCACTCGCAATGCCTCGCGCCACCGGCGCCGGCGCACCAAAGCTGGTTGGAATTGAAACCGCGTTCGTGCCGCCTGGCGGGGCGCGGCAGATCGCATCGTACCTGCGCGACGCCGTCACGGGCGGCACGGGACGCCTGCTGCGCGACCACCCGGCGCGGATCGCCGGCAAGACCGGGACAGCGGAGCTCGACGAAGCCGCGTCGCACGCCTGGTTCGTCGGCTTCGCCCCGTACAGTCCGTCCACCCGACGGATCGCCTTTGCCGTCGTTTTGGAAAACGCCGGGTACGGCGGAGTTTCCGCCGCGAACGTCGCGGGGCAGGTGGCGACGTCAGCGACCACGCTCGGAATCATCAAATGAAGAACCATCTGAAAAAGCTGCTTACGGGGACGCGCGTGCTCGAGTCGCGCCTGACGACTGCCTTCGAGCAGGCGGCACAGACCGTCGCGGGGACGAATGACGCGCCTCCGCCACTCGAGATCATCGACATGGCCGTGGTCGAGATCGCGCGCGAGGTGCAGCCGGCCGGCCGCGGACGTTACTCGTTTCCGTTCAACAGCATCACGATCACGTTCGTCGCGCCGACGCCTGAGGATCAGTCACGCTTCGAGGCGGTTTGCGCTGGACCGCCTTCAATCGATGAGCGTGTCACGCGGAGACTCGTTTCCGCCGGTTGTTCCGATGCTGACGTCGACGTCACTATCGACTTTGCGGCGGCACCGGCGCCGGACTGGAAACGCCCGCAGTTTCAGATTGCGCTGGCGCGCGTGAAGCCCGAGTCGCGAATGCAGCCCGAGCCGCAGACCGCGATCGTGCTCACCGTAACCGCGGGAACGGCCGAATGCGCGGAGTACAGCTTCACCTCGTTCCCGGTGGCAATCGGCCGGGGCCCCAGCGTGCGCGACAGCAGGAACCAGCTCCTGCGCATCAACCACGTCGCATTCGTCGAGGGCGGCGAGGAAGCGAACCAGACGGTGTCGCGCCGGCACGCTCGTATCGAGCTCGACGCGGCGACCGGACGAACGCGGCTCGTCGATGACAACAGCGCGCAGGGCACCAGCGTCGTTCGTGGAGGCCGCGGTATTGCGGTGCCTCGGGGATCGCGCGGCCTCGGACTTCAGTCGGGCGATGAGATCGTGATCGGCCAGGCGCGTCTTGCCGTCAGGATCGGGCTTCCAGCTCCTGCCATCGCGCGTACAACGCCTCAATCTCGCCCGTGACGTCCTGCTCGCGCGCCAGGGCCATCCGAATGGCTTCGGCGCCCTCTTTGTAGAACTCAGGCCCGGCGATGCGCTCCTTGAGCGCGCGCGACTCCACTTCCAGGGCCTCGAGCTTCGCCGGCAGCGCGGCCAGTTCGCGCTGTTCGTTGAACGACAGCTTCTTGCGGGCGGGTCCTGCTGGTGCGACGGGTGCTGCAGGACGTTCGGGTACTGCGGGTTCTCTGGCGGGTGGCCGACTCCGTTGTGTCGACCGATCGAAGTCCGTGCCGACGTACTCCTGCACCCGGCCCTCGCCTTCGAACAGCCAGGTGCTCGTGACGACGTTCTCGAGGAACACGCGGTCGTGCGAGACGACAAGGATGGTGCCTGGAAAATCCATGAGCTCAGACTCCAGCACCGAGAGTGTTTCCAGATCGAGATCGTTCGTCGGCTCGTCCAGTACGAGCACATTCGCGGGCTGGGTGAGGAGGCGCGCCAGGAGCAGGCGATTGCGCTCGCCGCCTGACAGCATCTTCACCTTTGCCTGCGCCCGTTCTGGCGGGAAAAGGAAGTCCTCGAGATAGCCGAAGACGTGGCGTGTCCTGCCACCCACGGTGACCCTGTCGTTGCCGTCACCAACCGTCGCAACGACGGTCTTCTCTGGATCGAGCGCGGCGCGCTGCTGATCGAAGTAGGCCACCTCAACGTTCGTCCCCTGCTCGACCGTGCCGCTGTCCGGCGGTAGTTCACCCACCAGCATCCTCAGCAACGTCGTCTTGCCGGCGCCATTGGGGCCGACGAGGCCGATGCGATCGCCGCGCATCACGCGCGTCGAGAAATCGCGGAGGATCGCGCGCGAGCCAAATGACTTCGCAAGGTGCTCGGCCTCGAAGACGACGTGGCCGGAGCGATCGACCGCGCCAAGATCGAGTCTCACGGCGCCGGCCTGCGTGCGACGAGCGGCGCGTTCCTCGCGCATCGCCATCAGGCGGCGGACGCGGCCCTCATCGCGCGTGCGCCGGGCCTTGACGCCCCGGCGGAGCCACACTTCCTCTTGGGCCAGCTTCTTGTCGAAAATGTCGTTGGCCTGCGCCTCGTTGGCGAGCCACGCTTCCTTCTTCTCGAGGAACGTTCGATAGTCGCCGGGCCATGACGTCAATCGGCCTCTGTCGAGCTCGATGATGCGTTTCGCCACGCGCTGCAGGAACGCGCGGTCGTGCGTGACGATGACCACGGCGCCCACGTAGGACTCGAGGAACTCCTCGAGCCAGACGATGGCCTCGAGATCGAGGTGGTTGGTGGGTTCGTCCAGCAGGAGCAGCGTCGGTTCAGAGACGAGCGCCTGCGCGAGCGCCACGCGGCGGCGCCATCCTCCCGAAAGTGTGGCCACGCGCGCATCCGAGTCCAACGAGAGCTTCGTCAGGACCGTCTCGATGCGTTGCTCGAGGCGCCAGCCGTCGCGCTCTTCGAGCTCGTGCTGCAGCCGGCCCAACTCCGCGATGGCCTCATCGCTGGCGTCATGGCCCATGCGTGCCGCGGCGTGGTGATAAGCGTTCACGAGATTGCGGATGGGCCCCAGGCCGTCCGCAACTGCCTCAAATACGGTGGCTTGCGAAGACGCCGGCAGCGCGTCGGCGTCCTGCGCGAGCCGGGCAACGCGTGCGCCCGGTTCGAACCAGACCGCACCGCGATCCGGTTCCAGCTCGCCGGACAGGACTTTCAGCAGCGTGGATTTTCCCTCGCCGTTGCGGCCGAGCACGGCGATCCGCTCACGCGCGTCGATCGCTAGGGCGACGTCATCGAGGAGTGGAAGATGGCCGAACGCGACGTGCACGTGCTCGAGTGTGATCAGTGGCATTGACTGGCCAAGTCTGGGGCGCGAGCGACAGACCGGCCGCCACAATTCTTGCTCTTTTTCCGGCACGGCTGTTGCTCAACATCAACTCCGGAGGCAAGACAAATGTTCGGCATTCTCGGATGGATTCTGTTCGGTCTCATCGTCGGCGCCGTGGCAAAGCTGGTCATGCCTGGGAACGATCCGGGCGGAGTCGTCGTTACGATGCTGCTGGGAATCGTCGGCTCGGTCGTCGGCGCCTGGCTGGGTCGTGCGTTGGGCTTCTACGGGCCCGGCGACCCGGCTGGGTTTCTGATGTCGCTGGTCGGAGCCGTTGCTCTGCTGGCGATCTACCGAGCCACGGCAGGACGAAGAAAACTCGTCTAGGGCGCGATCGCTTCGTCGGTTGGCAGCTTGGGCTGGTTGTTCGCGCACTGCACGTACTTCGATTCGGCGAGGAACGCCGGATCTGGGTAGTAGGCGAATACCAGCCCGCCGCCCTTGACGCGATCGATGAGCGAGCGCGCGATTACATCGCGCACCGCGGGGCACCCCCAGCTCCGTCCGAGCCTGCCCTGTGACCTCGCAAGCGAGTCGCTCACGTACGGAGCGCCATGGATCACGATCGCCCGCTCCCGGGCGCGATCGTTGAAGCCTGCGTCCAGCCCTTCCATCCGAAGCGAGTAACCGTTCTTTCCGACATACGGCTCTTCGGTCACGTACAAACCCAGGCTCGACTGATGGGACTCCGGCGTGTTGGAAAAGTCGCGCGCCAGGTTGTCGCCGGTACCCGATCCGTGGGCGACCAGCTCCTCGTACACCAGGGTCCGCGCGTTCAGGTCATAGACCCACATCCGCTTGGCAGTCGAGGGCAATGAGTAATCAATGACTGTGAGCGTTGCCGGCGACTCGACCACACCGCTCTTGACCGCGCAGGCCGCCGCACCAAGTGCCAGATCGAGCACCGCGGGCTTCACGCGGCCGATGGTCGAAAAGTCACCGCGGGTGACGGTCAGGTCCGGGTCGGTGCCACCGGCCCACACAAGTGGCGAAGCGGCGGTTGCCACCAGAATCGCCACAGACAGGCCAACGACAATGAGTCGGGATGGAACGGACCGGCGCATTACGGAAGTTACAGAGAAAGTGTAGCAGGCGGGTGCAAACGTGGCAGGGCCTTACGTAGGCCGGGCCTTCAGGCCCGGCAATCGGCGGCCCTAAGGGCCGCCCTACTTGTCGAATTAGCGCCGATCTCGTCCGTAGACGTCCTTGAGCAGGGCTACCGAGCCGTCTGGCTCGGCCCAGGCGGTGAAGTAGACGATATGGACCGGAACTGGCTGCCGGAGCTTGACGCCTCGCTCCTGGCCGGAGTGCATGGCCTTCGTGATGGCCTCCTCGGTCCACTCAGGCTCGTCCGCGAGGAAGTACCGGGCAAGCTTGACCGGTTCGTCGATGCGCACGCACCCGTGGCTCAACGCCCGGCCGTTCTTGTCGAACAGCTTGTGACTTGGGGTGTCGTGCAGATACACGTTGTGCCGGTTCGGCAACAGAAACTTGATGTGGCCGAGCGCATTGCCGGGCCCGGGCCGCTGGCGGAGCGAGAGGTCGCTCGTCTCCGACTCGCTGCTCCAGTCGACACTGGCCGGGTCCACACGTTCGACGCCGCCTGACGTCCTCCGCAGCACCTCGATGCCGTTCTTCGCGAGGTACGCCGGATTCTTCAGGATCGACGGCACCGTCTCCCCTGCCGCGATCGACTCCGGGATGTTCCAGTACGGACTGAACACCACCGTCGTCATCGTCGCGCTGAAGAGCGGGGTTTCGTCGCCGAGCCGGCCGACAATGGCCTTCGAGTCGAGAACGGGCGCGCCGTGCTCCATGATCCAAACATGGAATGAGGGGACGTTGACCAGAACGTATTTCTCGCCGAGATCGTCCGGCATCCATCGCCAGCGTTCCAGGTTGAGCGCAATGACATTGCGGGCGTCCGGCGCGGCCGGCTTCAGCAACGCGGCCTGCAGCGCCGCGTACTGAGGATGCGTGGGCCGCACTTCATCCGGCCATGTGGCGATGTCGCCCTCGTCAACAACGGCCGCAAGGCGCGTCGCGATTTCCGGCGGCTCGCGGCGGCGATCGCCGGTGCCTGCGGGGGGCGCCCCAGGCTGGCCAACCGCGACGTCGCGCCCCAGCGCGAGGAGCGCGGACGTCACTTCCGATTCGAACTTCGCAAGGTCTCCGGCTGATTCGTCCTGCTTGCCACCGGCCTGCGTGAGCCGCGCGAGCTCTGCCTTGAGCGTGGACGCACCGTACCGCTCAGGATCGAGACCGTGTTCGGCTGCCCGTTGGAGCGACGACAGTGCGATCGTCGCGGCGTATCCCGGCTTCTTGCCATTGACCCAGACCGGCGAGCCGGACCTGGCGCCATAGAACGCGTTCAGATCCTTCCAGACCTCGGCTGCGCGTTTCTCACACGCTGCATCAGTGGCGGCTCCGCAGATGGACTTCGTCAGAGCCGCGTGACGCGCATCCGCGACCAGGCGCTGATTGAGCGCGGCGGTGACGCTCGCACGGTGGTCGGCGCAGGAAACCGCGCAGAGACCTCCGAGCACCAGCGCGAGAATCCGAGCCACACCACGTCAACTTCACAAGTCGTGCCAGAGCCCGCGGATCTACGTACTCTCGGAATAGAGCCACGTCAGCGCCTGAGGGAGCCGGCGTGCCCAATCTGACTCGCTGTGTTGCCCGCCTGGATCTTCGAAGTAGCGAAGCGCCGAAGTCTGCCAGATCAGCGCGTCGCGCAGCGCGCGGGTGTCCGCGACGGTGCGCGCGCCCTCGCGCCGGCCGATGTCGAGCCAGACGCGCGGCCGCGGACGCAGTCCGCTTCGCCGCAGCCGTCGAAGGATCACGCGGTCGTCCCACCAGGCCGATGGCGACATGACGAGCAGCCGTCCGAGACGGCCCGGATACTGGCAGGCGATGGCGAGTGTGATGAGTCCGCCGAGTGACGATCCGCCGAGGGTGACGCCATCGGCATCCGATCGGACGCCGTAGGCGCGCGTCAGGTACGGCAGAAGATCCTCCATCAGGAAGCGGCCGTAGACCGCGCCGCCGCCCCATCCATCGCGGTCGCCCGTTGTCGGCGTCATCTCGCGATTGCGCCCGGCCCCAAGATGATCGACGCCCGCGATGACCAATGGCGGTATCCGGCCCGCGGCAATCAGCGCGTCCGCGGTCTCGGCCACCTGCCAGTACTGGCCGGGGACGAACGCGCGCGCGGGCTCGAACAGGTTCTGGCCGTCGTGCAGGACCAGCACGGGCGCGTCTTTCGTGCTGCCGGACGGGACGTACACCGTCACCAGGCGTGCGGGCGAACGCGGTGAGGCAATGGTGAAGTGTTCGAGCACTGTCGTAGTATCTGCCGACCGCATGCGGCGCGACTATCACTCCTGGCACTCGCAGGCGCTCCATCGCACGATGGAAATGCTGATCTTCGGTCACTCGGGCGAGCCGTACTTCGTCTTTCCGACGTCGATGGGATCGTTCTTCGAGTACGAGGATCGAGGCATGGTGACGGCGCTCGCCGACAAGATCGAGGCGGGGGTCTTGCGCTTGTTCTGTGTGCAGACGCTCGATGGCGAGACGTTCTACGCGCCCCGCCCACCGCGAGATCGCCTCGTTCGGTACCTGCAGTGGGAGCGTTCGCTGCTCGACGAAATGGCGCCGTTCGCGACGCACGTCACCGGGCACGGCACCTTCGGCGCCACGGGCTGCAGCTTCGGCGCGTACCACGCCCTGACGATGGCCCTGCGGCATCCGGACCTGTTCACCTCGTGCGTCACCATGGGCGGCGCGTTCGACCTGACGCGCTTTCTCGACGGCTACTACGACCACGACGCCTACCTGCTCTGCCCTCCGCACTTTCTGCCGGGTCTCAACGACGCCTGGTTCCTCGATCGCATCCGCCGGAACAAGTGGGTGTTCGTCACCGGCGAAGCCGACATCTGCCGCGGCCCGACCGAGGACGTCGCTCGCCTGTTCGCATCAAGGCAGATCCCGCACAGCCTCCACGTCTGGGGCCACGGCTCGCACCACGACTGGCCGGAATGGCTCAAAATGGCCGGGGCGTACATTCCATAGATACACTAGTGCAGCCATGACTATCGGTGTGCTGTTCGGAATGGAAGAGAGTTTTCCGCCGGCGTTGTGCGAGCGCATCAATGCGATGGCGGTGCCGGGGATCGTTGCCGAGGCCGTTCAAGTCGGCGCGGTGCGGATGGATGAGCCCGCCCGCTACCGCGTCATCGTCGATCGCATCTCGCACGATATTCCGTTCTACCGCGCGTACCTGAAGAACGCGGCGCTCGCAGGCACCACCATCATCAACAATCCGTTCTGGTGGAGCGCGGACGACAAGTTCTTCAACTACGCGCTGGCCGCGCGCATCGGCGTGGCGATTCCGCCCACGGTCCTGCTTCCGCACAAGACGCACCCGCCCAACACGACCGACCGGTCGTTGCGCAACCTCGAGTACCCGCTCAAGTGGGACACGGTCTTCGAGTACATCGGGTTTCCGGCGTTTCTGAAGCCGTTCGACGGCGGTGGGTGGCGCGACGTGTATCAGGTGCGGTCGCCCCAGGAGTTCTTCGACGCGTACGACCAGACCGGCACGCTCTGCATGACGCTGCAGAAGGCCGTGAACTTCAACGAGTACTTCCGCTGCTACGTGATCGGGCAGGAATCGGTCCACATCATGCCCTACGATCCGCGCCGGCCCCACGCGGAGCGGTACGTGAAGGATCCGCCCGCGTACGATCCGGCGCTCATCGACCGCGTGACCCGCGACGCGCTCACGCTCTGCCGCGCGCTCGGCTATGACCTCAACACCGTGGAGTTCGCGGTCGAGGACGGCGTGCCCTACGCCATCGATTTCATGAATCCCGCGCCCGACGCCGAGCTGCGCTCGGTGGGCCCGGTGAACTTCCAGTGGATTGTGAACGCCGTCGCGGACATGGCCGTCCGCAAGGCGCTCGCGGCGCCCACCGATCCCGCGCCGACGCGCTGGAGCGCGTTTCTGTGAGAGAACCCGCGAACGCGGAGTTCGGGCTATGAAAGAACCGTCCTTCACCCTGGGGATCGAAGAGGAGTACCAGACGGTCGATCCCGTCACTTTCGACCTGCGATCGCACATCGCGACGGAAATCGTCCACGAGGGCAAGCGCAGGATGCAGGAGAAAGTGAAGGCCGAGATGCACCAGTCGGTGGTCGAGGTCGGCACCGGTATTTGTCGGAACATCGACGAGGCGTCCACGGACCTGCGCGACCTGCGCCGCCAGATGATCTCGCTCACCGAAGAAAACGGGTTGCGCCTTGTCTCGGGCGCCACGCACCCGTTCGCCGACTGGCGCGTGCAGGACATCTATCCCGACGCACGCTACCTGCAGGTCGTCGAGGACATGCAGATCGTCGCGCGCGCCAATCTCATCTTCGGCCTGCACGTCCATGTCGGCATCGAGGATCGCGAGACCCTCATCCACCTCATGAACCAGATGCGGTACTTCCTGCCGCACCTGCTCGCGCTCTCGACCAACTCGCCGTTCTGGATCGGCATGAACACCGGCCTCAAGTCCTACCGGTGCAAGGTGTTCGACCGTTTCCCGCGCACCAACATTCCCGACACCTTCAGCTCGTGGGCCGATTTCGAGACGTTCGTCAATCTGCTCGTGAAGACGAACTCGATCGACAACGCCAAGAAGATCTGGTGGGACATCCGGCCGCATCCGATTTTCACGACGCTCGAGATACGCATCTGCGACATCCCGATGCGCGTGGACGAGACCCTGGCCATCGCCGCGTTGATTCAGGCGACCGCCGTAAAGCTCTACCGGCTGCACGAGAAGAATCAGAGCTGGCGGCAGTACAGCCGGGCGCTGTTGATGGAGAACAAGTGGCGCGCGTTGCGGTACGGCATCGACGGCGCGCTGATCGACTTCGGCCAGGAGTGCGAGACGCCTGAGCGCGCGCTGCTCGCCGAGTACCTCGCGTGGGTCGACGATGTGCTGGATGAGCTGGGGAGCCGGGACGCGGTGGACCACATCCGGTGGATCCTCGAGCACGGCACCGGTGCCGACCGCCAGATCCGCGCCTGGGAGGCGGCCGGCCGCGACCTGCCGGCCGTCGTCGATTTCATGATTTCGGAGACGAAAGTTGGAGTTTGATCTGCAACCCGGCGCGGCCAACGCGGTGCGCGTCTGCCTGAACGTCCAGCCACACGAACGCGTCACCGTCATCAGCGATGTCGCTTGCCGCGACATCGGCGCGGCGCTCATCAGGGAAGTCGAAGGCGTCGGCGCGTCGTACGCGTCGTTCGTGCTCGAGGACGAAGCCCCGCGGCCGCTTGCGGGCCTGCCGCCGGCGATTGCCGCGGACCTGGAGAAGAGCGACGTGAGCATCTTCGCCGCCCGCGTGCAGGAAAACGAGCTGGGCTCGCGCATCACGATGACGGACATCGTGAATCGCCGGCGGATGCGTCACGCGCACATGGTCAACATCACGCCGCGGATCATGACGGAGGGCATGCGCGCCGACTTCAAGGTCGTCGATCGCATCAGCCAGAAGGTGATCGACGCTGTCCGGTCCGCCCGCGTGATTCGTGCCACGACGCCTTCCGGCACGGACATCACGGCCGAAATGAATCCGAACTACCGCTGGATCAAGACGAGCGGCCTGATCACACCCGAGAAGTGGGGCAACCTCCCCGGCGGCGAGTGTTTCACGACTCCTGGCAATGTCAACGGCACGTTCGTCATTGACGGCGTTGTCGGCGACTGGCTCTGCGATCGATACGGCCTGCTCGACAAGACGCCCTTGACGCTGCAAATCAACGACAACCGGCTGGTAGCCGCCAGGTCGAAGAACCTGGCGCTGCGGCACGACTTCTGGGCCTATACGCATACTGACGACAACAGCGACCGTGTCGGCGAGTTCGCCATCGGCACGAACGTCGAGCTGACACACGTCATCGGCCACATTCTGCAGGACGAGAAGTTTCCGGGCGTGCACATCGCGTTCGGCAATCCTTACGGCGCGCACACCGGCGCCGACTGGTACTCCTCCACCCACATCGACGTCGTGGGAACGAACTTCGATATTGAAGTCGATGGAAAGAGCATCATGCACGCTGGCAAGTTCCTGATCTAAGAGCTATTCACATGAAGGAGTGAAGTTAGTGAAGGTTGGTTGGGCAAACCCAAAGCGAGCTTCATGGCCTTCACTGCTTCATGTGAGCCTATGATTCCGGTCTTAAGACACGCGTTCAACCGCTCCTACACCGACGCCCGGCACCAGGCTCTTATCGAAACTCTGACGCAGCGCTGCGGAGGCTCGATCGACTTCCGGCTGTCGGAGACGCCCTGCTTCTTCCCTTCATCACTCATTGCTGAACTCGAGACCGCCGCGAGGGCGATGATCGATCAGCTCATCGGCGACCGGAACTACCGGCGCGCCGCTGACGCGATCGTGCCGCCCGAATTCCGCATACCGAACGGCGAGGTCTCACCTACGTTCGTTCAGGTCGATTTCGGCCTCGTACGCGCAGGCGACCGCATCGAGGGCCGCCTCGTCGAGCTCCAGGCGTTTCCATCGCTGTACGGTTTCCAGATGATTCTGGCGGAGACGGCGCGGGAGACCTGGCAGCTCGATGGAGTGTCGCCGTTTCCGAACGGCCTCGATCGCGAGACGTATCTGCAAAGCGTCGGTGCGGCGATCGTCGGCGGCCACGATCCGGCCGAGGTCGTGCTGATGGAGATCGACCCGGAGAAGCAGAAGACACGGCCGGACTTCGCGATGACCGAGCGGTTGTGGGGCGTCCGCGCCGTTGACGTCCGTGCAGTAAGCCGCGAAGGCCGCCATCTCTATTACGACCGGGATGGCCGCCGGACGCGGATCCGCCGCGTCTACAACCGTGTGATTCCCGACGACCTGTCGCGCTCTGGGATATCGCTTCCCTTCGACTACCGCGATGACCTCGACGTCGAATGGACCGGAGGTCCGGACTGGTTCTTCAGGCTGAGCAAGTTCTCGATTCCGTTTCTCAGACATCCGTGGGTACCGAGAACGCACTTCCTGTCTGAAGCCGGGGCTGAAGCCCCGGCCTACGAAACCACCGCAGGCCGGCCCTTCAGGGCCGGCGATCCGGACTGGCTGCTGAAGCCGCTGTTCTCGTACGCCGGCGGCGGAATCATTTTCGGACCGACGCAGGCGGACATTGACGCGATTCCGGCCGGCCAGCGTCACCTGTACGTCCTCCAGGAACGCGTGCAGTTCACGCCGGTCATCGACACGCCGTTCGGCGCGACGCAGGCGGAGATCAGGCTCATGTTCGTGGGCAACTCGGGGTCGGGACTCGCACTTGTTCTTCCCCTCATCCGAATGGGCCGGGGAAAGATGATGGGGGTCGACCACAACAAGGGACTGAGCTGGGTCGGCGCGGCGGCGGCTATGATCGCGCCGTGATGTTTTCGCGCTCGCGGCCACTCCTCGTCGTTGCCCTCATTTCCGTCGCCATTGGCGCGGCAGTCGGATGGTGGCGCTGGAGCGCGCAGAACAAACCTCAGCCGAGCGTCAAGAACGAGGTCCGGCGCATCCGCGCGGAACTGGAGAAAGAACTGGTCCCGATCGCGCTGAGCAATTGCGAGTGGATTCGCGTCGGCAGCGCGAACGACGGCGGCTACGCGATGTGCGGCAACCTGCTCGAGGGAATCGAAACCGCGTATTCGTACGGCATCGGCGGAAACGACGACTGGGGCTGTCAGATTTCGACCACGTACAAAGTCCCGGTTCACCAGTACGACTGCTTCAATCCGGCGTCGCCTCCCTGCAAGCGCGGCGGCGACTTGCGGCTCAACGTCGAGTGCATCGGCCCGCGGCAGGAGACGCAGGACGGCCGTTCGTTCGACACGCTCGCGAGCCACATTGCGAAGAACGGTGACACCGGCAAGAAGAAGGTCGTGAAGATCGACATCGAGGGCGCCGAGTGGCAGTCCATTCTCGCGGCGCCCGACGAGCTGTTCGACTCAATCGTGCAGATGCCGATGGAGCTGCATGGCACCGACGCGCAGGAGGTGCTCGACGGCCTGCGCAAGTTGAAGCGACACTTCCACCTGGTCTCCGTCCACTTCAACAACTGGCGTTGTTCCGAGGATTTCGCGCCGTTCCCGAACTTCGCGTATCAGGTGCTGCTGGTCAACAAGAAGGCCGGCATTCCCGGAGATCCGCCGGCCGGCGCGGCCCCACTCGCGTCTGCGCTCGCGCCCGACAAGCCGGGCGCGCCCGAGTGCGTCACGACCGTGGGACGGCCCCGGCCGCCTCAGTAGTCGGCGGCCTGCATCACGATCTGGAACTTACCGTCCACCTTACGGAAGACGAACACGTAGATCGGATGGTAATCATCGGTGCCGGGGCGGCCCACTTCGAACACGTAGTCCCCCGCCTTCGCATAGTCCGCGTGATGGCCGTCGTGCATCGCGACGTTCAGCAGCGGCCGCCGGGCCTCCATCAACTTCGCCCATCCCTGATGCCGAAGCCGATCGAACAGGCGGGCGTATGCCTCCAGAATCTCCTGGCGGCTGACCTGCTTCGTGCCGCGGCCGGTGCCGCCGATGAACGCCAGATCACCGATCACGTCGACGCGATCCGCGAATGACGCGACGAGGCCGAGATTGCCGGCTGTGAACGCGGCAAAGAACGTACGGGACGCGGCATCAACCTCGGGATCGGGTGGCGGCGGCGCCGGCTTGCGCGAGCAAGCGATGACGTGCGCGAGGACGAGCACGGCCGCCAGACGCACGAATGCTCTGCTCGGGGCGATGGACATCGGTGACCTAGTGTAGCGGCCGGCCTACTTGCCGGCCATTTCGAAGAACTGCACGTTGGAGTCGATCACGGCTTCGATCAGTCGATCGATCCGGGCCTGCGGGACGTAGCCCGTGAGTTTGCCGGGCAGGAAACGAAAACCGGTGAGATACAGGTTGCGCGACGGACGCAGCGGACGCGAATGGACGGCTTCCGCGGTGACGGCAACGTCCGGGCTTCCGTTCGCCATCAGCCGGAAGTCCAGGAGCTGCCCGGACTCGAACAGGAGCTCGCTCACCACGGCAAAGCCGGTGCGGCTGATGTCGTGGATGACGATCTCAGTGTCCAGCGCCACGAGCTGGCCCTTCACCCTGGTCCTGACGTCTATACGTGGCGACTGGCGGCGTTCAGCGCCGCGCGGCAGCAAAGGCATCGACCAAAACTGTCGCAAGGGACGTACCTGCGAAATCAGGCCGAAAACCGGGCAAAACCAGGAACGCTCCCGACTTCTTTCGTCGGGTCGATGACACTCCTGACGGCGGGCCATATAGTGGAACCATGACTCCACTCCGGCGCTCCATGGCTCTCGGCGTTCTTCTTGTTGGCCTCGCGGCCGGCGCGGCGGCCTGCGCGCAGTCGATTCAGAAGGTGACCTCCGACCCGTCTCGCTATCGCAATCGCGAGGTCACCGTCAGCGGCCACGTCACCGAGAGCTTCTCCATCGTCGGCCGCGGGGCCTATCAAATCGAAGACAGCACCGGTCGCCTCTGGGTGTTCTCGGACCACGGCGTGCCCCGAAAGGGCGCGTCGGTAAAAACCAGAGGAACCATCCGCGAGGGTTTCGACCTCGGGCCGCTGAACAACATGATCAAATTGCCGGGCGGCGGCGTGGTGCTCGTCGAAAGCGAACACAGGGTCAGATAAGAATCCTGCGGTTCAGGGCGCAGGGTTCCAGGTTCCGGCAAGTTCTCGATAGAGACAGAGCGCGTTCGCGAGCTGCATCTGGCGCGGCGACGAACAGAGCGGCGCGAGCAGCGCCGGACTTGCGACGACAATGGCCGCGCACTGCGCGCGCGACGTGGCGACGTTGAGGCGGTTGAGCGAATAGAGGAATTCCATGCCGCGAGGCGCATCCTCGGGCGCCGACGTAGCCATCGAATAGATCACGACCGCGGCTTCCTGTCCCTGGAACTTGTCGACCGTACCGATCGCGAGGCCAGGCAGCGCCCGTCTGAGTCTCGCGACCTGCGCGTTGTACGGCGACACGATCAGAATATTCTCCCGCGCCATGCGCCGCTCCACGCCGTCGCAGTCGACCCATGACACCGGCGCCGACGTCAGCCGGTTCACCAGCGACACAATCGCCGCCACCTCTTCCTGGGAATAGCCCTGGTTGCCGCGATGCTCGACCGGCATCACCCACAACGCTCCGGAATCGACGCCCGGGAGTTTCGAGAGACGGCGCTTCGCGAGCTCGGGGAGTCCGGTCAGGCGGTCTTCATAGAACGCTTCCGACGTGAACGCCGCGATCCCCGGAGCCAGCCGGCGCGTGACCGGCAGAAAGATCCCGTGTCCCTCTGGCATCGTGCGGCGACCGGCCAGTACGTGATCGAGCGCAGACACACTGACGCCGTCGGGATGGCTGGCCTTCGTGGGCTGATCGAGCTGCTGCTGATCGCCGAGCAGAACAATGCTCCCGGCAGCACGCGCGGAACCGAGCACGTTCGCAAGCGACATCTGCCCTGCCTCGTCCACGAAGAGGACGTCGACGAGATCGATGGCCTTCTCACTGGCGAAGGTCCAGGCCACGCCGCCCAGAACATCGAGCGTCCCGCCGGCCAGCATCGTGCCGAGCTTGTCGAGGTCGTTGTCCTCGAGAATACCGGTGCCGTCCTCGAGCGATTCCTTGATCCGATGCGCGATGCGCACTGGATCGGTTCCCTTCGCCGCCTCTTTCTGTACTCCCTTGAGGAGATTCCGAATGACCTTGTGGCTGCCAGCCAGGACGCCGACTTTCTTACGCGCCTTGACGAGCGCGCAGATCATTCGCGCGCCGGTGTAGGTCTTGCCGGTGCCGGGCGGACCCTGGATCGCGAGAACGGTGCGGTCGAGCGCCGTCGAAATCCTCACCGCGAAGTCACCCGCGACCTCGTCTGATAGCGGCTCGAACGTCATCCCGGCCAGGCGTGGTGGGCGGCGCAGGATAAGCTCGCGGCGGCAATCGCGCCTCGCGGTGTCCTCGAGACCGCTCGCGGCAACGTCCTCGGCGAAGTCCAGCACCGACTTCTGGATGACGTCCGTGGACACGTGAAAGAAGGAGAACGCGGACGAGGCGTGCAGCTCCGCCATCGTCTTCCCTTTCTTCACGTCGTTCGTCCGCTCGATGCGGTCGACGGCCACCACCTCTCCCCAATCCGATTCGTCCTGGAGCGTGAGCGTGTCACCCTCGTCTATTTCCATTTCCTGACGATCGGCGTACCGGTACCGATCCGTCACCGTACCCGTGGGCTTCCCCGTCGCCTTGTTCCGCTTCATGTCGACCCGGTCGAGGAACTCGAGTCCGACGACGGCCATCGGCTCGGCCGCGAGGTCCTCAATCGGCAGATCGCGAAGCCGGTAGTACTCCCACCATGCGGCCTTGGATTCGCGTGAGTGCCAGTCCCCCGTGTAGGCGAGAAGCCAACGCGCGCGATCGGTGTCGGTCCATGCCGCGGGATCGCAAGCAAGACCGGCGAGCAGAATGCCGCGCACCTCGATGGCCCGCTTCTCCAGCGCGCCGACGTCACGCGGCTCTTTGACTGCCACGACAGGTCGCGGTATCGCCTGTCCCGCCGCAATGGCGGCCGCTCGTAGCGTCTCCAGCCAATCGCGCAGCGCGAGGGTGGAGACGCAGTCGTCGCGGTTGTAGCCCCTGACGGCCGCAAACTCATCGGCCTTCACTCGCTCCGGTGCGCCGAGATCGAGCGCCTGCTCGACGAGGCGGCGGCATCGCCCCGCCTCGTCGAGCGAGACCTCCCGCGTGAATCCATAGAAGTTCTCGAGGTTTTTGATCGAGTACCGCTCGACGCCTGCGCGGACGGCGTGCCGTACCACCGCGTACAGATCCACGAACCGCTCCGCGCGCAAGAGCCGGTCGAGCTCGGGACCGCGTGTGGCGTAGCGGCCCATGAGGCGCTTCAGCGCAGCCGGTTCGTACGGCGCGTAGTGATAGACGTGCATGTCGGGATGCCTGTCGAACGCGTCGGTCAGGCGGTCGATGACAGCCTCGAACGCGGCGCGCTCCTCGGCGTCCGTGAATGCCGACAGGCCCTCGTAGACGGGCGGTTTCGGATCTTCCAGCCCGGACAGAAGGTCCCGTGGCCCGTCAGCATTCCCGCGCGTGACGAGCCCGAACAAGTACTCGCGTCCACCCTCCCGAGCCCAGGTAGCGCCTTCGAGATCCAGGAACACATCGCCGGGCGAGGGCTCGGGCAGAAGCGCGAGGCCGAGCCCGGACTCGGGCGGCAGCGCTTCGAACCCGGGCGCGCCCAGCTCGCGTGCCGCGAGCTGCAGGCGCGCCTGGTCCTGGAGACGGAGGTAGGTGGCCGCGGTCCCGCGCGACGGCCTGAACCCGGCGGGCAGGCCGTCGCGCCCGAGCGCGGCCAGCGTCGTGATGCCGTGCGCCGCCAATTCGTTGCGCTGCAGGCGCGACGAATTGGCCACGAAGGACAAGTGATCGTCCTGACGCAGCCGCTTCGTGCAAGCGCCCGCCCACACACAAATACCGCAATGGGCGACCGGCTCCGGATACGGCAGCGCGGCGTCGGCCGCGGCAGGCCCGCGGGCGGTAACTGACGCCAGCAGGCCGGCCTCGGTCTCGAGGCCGGCCTTCATGAGGCGGTAGTAGGCCGAGAAATCACCAGTGCGGTACCGCTCCTCGCTAACGGGCGTGACGACGTGGAAGTACTCAGGCGCTGCGTCCTGCGCTTCGGCGACCAGATCCGAATACAGCGAGAGCTGCAGCATCGTCGCGCCGCGCGTCTCCTGCGCGAGCTTGGTGTCGAGTGCTTCGTAACTCCATGATCCGAGCGCACTTGGAGCCTCGACCCGCCGGAGCATATCGATGACGCCGAACCACCGGCCGTCTCTCGAGGCGAGCGCGGCCTGAACGATCGCGGGGGCGCCACGGCGCATGGCTGAAATCGTGGCGGCGATCGCCGCCGGGCGGTCGAAGCGATCCACGCCCTCAAGCTCGTCCACATCGATGCCGGATGTCCGCACCGCGTCCACATAGCGACGCTCGTGTTCCATCCCGCGCTTTCGCAACACCTCGAGCACGGGATCGTCCGATCGAGGCCGCTCGAGCGTTCCGACAGCCACTGCATAGTCGAGCCCGGTCTTCCGGCGGCACGCCAGGAAGTTGCCAAGATCGGTTGCGGTGAGTTGCAGCCGCCCGTCAGCGATCTTCATCGGAGGCTGTCAGCTGGCGCCGTTCCACTTGGGCAGCATGTGGCGCTGGACCTTACCGAGCGCCGTTCGCGGCAACGCGTCCATCCGGACGAACGCGCGCGGCATCTTGAACGACGCAAGCTCGCGCTTCAGATGCTCGCGAACGGCCTCGTCTTCCACGGTGTCGTCGGCGACGAGGTACGCGATGGGCACTTCGCCGCGCGCCGCATCCGGCGCGCCGACGACGGCGGCCTCCCGGATGCCCGGATGGGCGAGCAGAGTCTCCTCAATCTCGCGCGGATAGATATTGAACCCACCGGAGATGATGAGGTCCCCCATGCGCCCGCAGAGCGTGATGTAACCGTCCGCCGAGCGCTGACCGACGTCTCCCGTGCGGAACCACCCGTCAACAAACGCTGCCGCAGTCGCATCCGGGCGTCGCCAGTATCCGGCAAAGACATTCGCGCCTCGAACCTGGACTTCTCCTGTATCTGGTGTTCCGCCTTCGGGCGGGACGATGCGCACCTCGACGCCCGGCAGCGGCTTCCCTACCGTTCCCGGCCGGCGTTCGCCGTCGTACGGGTTGCCGATGTTCATGAAGGTCTCGGTCATGCCGTATCGCTCGAGAATCGCATGGCCAAACTTCGCCTGGAACTCTGCGAATACCTGGGCCGCGAGCGGCGCTGACCCTGACACGAAGAGCCGCATCCGCTCGCCGATCGATGCCGCGACGCCGGCCGGCAGCACGAGCAGGCGAACGTAGATCGTCGGAACGCCGAAGAAGAGCGTCGGTGCGAACGATTCGAACTCGGCTGCCGCGGTGGCCGCGTCGAACCTGACGAGCAGCCTCATCCTGCAACCCGACGCGAGCCAGCAGCACAGGCCGTTGCCAAGCCCGTGCACGTGAAAGAGCGGCAGCGGCAACAGGAACCGATCCACGCTGGTGATCCGCCAGGCATCGACGAGTGTCGTCGCATTCGCGGCGAAGTTGCCCTGCGTGAGCACGGCGCCCTTTGCGGTTCCAGTCGTGCCGGACGTGTACACGATCGCCGCGGGCGTGGTGGCGCCGGGGCTGAAGCCCCGGCCTACGGCTGCCGCGTTCTGCGCTCCGCCTTCCTCCGCAGCTGCGGTTATCTCCGTGACCTCCCAGTGATCGAATCCGCCAGGCACCGGTCCGCTCGACACAATCGCCCTGGGTTCCGCGTCGGAGACGATGTGCGCGAGCTCCCGTTCGCGATAGAGGATGTTGATTGGAACAAGAATGACGCCGAGCCGCGTGCACGCCAGAAACAGATCGATGAACTCGACGCGGTTGTCGAGGTAGACCGCAAGCCGATCGCCCGCCGAGAATCCGCGCGACAGGAGCAACGCCGCAACGCGATCAGCGCGTGCGTCGAGTTCGCCGAACGTGAAGGCGCGGCCGGTGAACTCGAGTGCCGGCTCGCCCGCACGCTCCCTGAATGAACGGGCGAAGAGATCGGTGACCGTCATGATGCCGGGTCTAAAGACCCGGCCTCCTATTTGATCTTGTCGAGCACTGCGATAAGCGAATCGAGCTCCTTCTTGAGGACTGCGTAGCGCTCGAGCGCATCGCGGCCGACCTTCTGGTCTACCGCACTCGTCATGCCTGCGAGGTACTGCACGTGCGCCTGGAGCCCCGGCTTGCCGTAACGCACGGGCTGCGTCAGGAGCGTGGAAGCAATCTCCTCGACCTGTTTGAGCCTGACGGGATCGTTCTTGTGAGTCGACAGCAGATCGCGGGCACGGGCGACCGCGGCGTTGGTTGCCGCGGTAAGCTCCCGAACCTTCACGTTGTGATTGAACTGCTCTACGAGGTCCGCTGCCGTCAGGCCTTCGGCCGCGAGATTCGGATCCACGAGCACATTGAACTTCGTTGTCAACGTCTTGCCGTCGACGGTAACTCGCGCCTCGTACGCAGCGGGTGGCGCACCCAGGCCGTTCGAATGCCGCACGTCCCACACGAAGCGGTTCATGCCGGGGTTCTTTGTGACGATCGCCAACGGCGCGCCGGAACCACCGCCGCGGCCGGGCCGGCCTTCCGCCATGGCGGCCTCGGGATCGTCGCCTCCGCCGCCGGCACCGGCTCCACCCGCGCGGCCGCCACGGCCACCTCCGCGTCCACCGCCGGCCGGCGCGTCGCTCGTGTAGCGGTTCACCGCGGCTCCCTTGGCATCGAGAATCTCCACCACGACCGGTCCTGCCGGTGCGGCCGGCAGGTAGTACTCGATCATCGGTCCGAGCAGCTCCGGGTTCGTCCGCGTCTTGTACCCGTCGCGCGGCTTGAACAGGTACGGATTCATCGGCGTCACCGCCGGCGCCATCTGATGCAACGCTGTCAGGTTGTCGAACACCCACAGCGCGCGGCCCTGAGTCGCGACAACGAGATCCTTTTTGTGAATCTTGATGTCGTTGATCGGCACGATCGGTACGTTCAAGTTGAAGTTCTGCCAGTGTCCGCCGTTGTCGAACGAAATGAACATGCCGAACTCGGTGCCCGCGTACAGCAGGCCTGCGCGATCCGGATCCTCGCGAACGACGCGCGTGGGATTATCGGCGGCAATACCGTTCTTGCCGTCGGTGAGCTTCGTCCACGTCTTGCCGTAATCGTCGGTCTTGTAGATGTACGGCGCGTAGTCGCCGAGCAGGTACCGGTAGACCGCGAAGTACGCGGAGCCACGGCGATGCGGAGATGCGTCGATCCAGGCCACGCGGCCGCCGGGCGGCAGATCCTTGGGCGTGATCTTCGTCCAGATCTTGCCGTTGTCGCGCGTCACGTAGAAGGGTCCGTCGTTCGAGCCGGTCCAGATGACACCGCGCTCGATCGGCGACTCGGTGATCGCATACAGCGTGCTGTAGAACTCCTCGCCTGTGACGTCACGCGTGATCGGTGTGCCGCTCGCATCCTGGCAGCACGGATCGAATTCCGTGAGATCGGGCGACATCTTTTCCCACGTCACGCCCTTGTCGCGCGTGCGGTGCAGGTACTGCGACCCGTAATAGAGGACGTCGGGATCGAACGGCGACGTGTTCATCGGCGACACGCGCTGGAACCGCAGAATCAGATCCTTGCCGGAATTCCCGTACAGCGACTGTGCGCCGACCCAGTAGCGCTTCGACTGCCCCGTCTTCAGATTCATCCACTCGTACTGCCCCTTGCACGATCCATAGACGATGTTGGGATCTTTCGGGTGCGGCATGATCGGGCCGGTCTCGCATCCCGGGCCGCCGCGGAAGTCGCTCGTATCGAATGGATTGGCCTGGCTCGTGATGATGAGGGTGCTGTTGTCCTGCTGCGCGCCGTACACGTTGTACGGGAACTCGTTGTCCATCCAGACGCCGTAGATTTCCGACGTCACCTGGTTCATCTGCGTGGACCACGTGCGGCCGCCATCCGTCGAGACGTTCGCGCCGCCGTCGTTCGACTGGATCATGATGTTGCTGTTCTTCGGGTTGATCCAGATGTCGTGGTTGTCCCCGTGCGGCGTGCGCATCGCCGCCCACGTCTTGCCGGCATCGGTGGACTTCCAGAATCCCTCCGCGCCGCCGAACACGACGTCCGCGTTCGAGGGATCCGCGCCGATCGTCGTGTAGTAGAACGGCCGGTAGATCATCGCGGCAGGTGACGGCAGTGCTCCCCACGTCGCACCGGCATCGTCCGATCGATACATGCCGCCGCCCGGAAGGGCTTCGACCAGCGCATAGATCCGGCTCGGGTTGGCGGCGGTCACGGCCATGTTGGCCTTGCCGATGAGCTGATTCGGCAGGCCCGTTCCTGTTTTCGTGAACGTCTCGCCGCCGTCGGTGCTCTTGTAGAAACCACCTTCCTTGCCGCCGCTGATGATCGTCCACGGCTTGCGCTCGAGCCGCGACATCCACGCGTAGACGACGTTGGGATTGCCCGGCTGGAGCTCGACGTCCATCGCACCGACGGTGTCGTTCAGGTACAGCACCTTCTTCCATGTCGCGCCGCCGTCGGTCGTCTTGAAAATGCCGCGCTCGGCGTTCGCCTTGAAGATGTCGCCCGTCGCGGAAATCCAGACGATGTTCGGATTGGTCGGGTGGATCCGCACCGCGCCGATCTGGCCGCTATCGTAGAGACCGCTGAACTTCCACGTCGCGCCGGCGTCGGTGCTCTTGTACACGCCGCGGCCCGTGGAGACGTTGCTGCGGACCCCGTCGGATCCGGTGCCGACGTAGATCACGTTCGGATCGCTGTCCGCGACGGCGATCGCGCCCATCGAGCCAACCGGAATCTTGCCGTCACTGATCGGCGTCCACGTCACGCCGCTGTCGGTGGTCTTGAAGAGACCGCCGCTCGCAACGCCCATGTAGAACGTCGCGGGCTGAGACGGCACGCCGGTGACCGCGGTCACGCGACCCCCACGGGACGGGCCCAGCAACCGGAACTTCATCCCGCGGAACAGGAGCGGATCGACAGAAGCCATCTGCGGCGGCTTCGGCACCGACGCTACCGGGGCGGGGCCTCGGCCGGAAGGCGGCGCCTGCTGCGCGCGGAGGGCGACAAAGGCAAGCGCGGCAAACGCGCAGAGACCGGCCGTGAACATGGACATCGAGCGGCGCATGTGCAAACTCCCTGAAAGGACTAGCGTAAGCGGTTGATCTTAGCGGGCATCGGTCAAAGCAGCGAGCGTTTCCGGCGCCACATTGCCGCCGCTCAGAATCGCGACGACGACTTCGGACTGGTCCGCGAGCGGACTTCCCGGTGGCGGCCAGAGCGTCGCGGCAACCGTGGCAGCGCCGCTCGGTTCCACCACCTGCTTCGCCTCGTGAAACAGCCACAGCGCCGCGCGCGCAATCTGCGCGTCGTCCACCGTGACGACGGCGTCGACGAAGGCTTTGACGTGCTCGAACGTGTGATCGCCGGGTCGTACGGGCATCAGTCCGTCGGCGATGGACACGGTCTTGTCGAGCGTGACTGGATGACCTGCCGCGAGGGACACGCTCATCTTTGCGGCGCCCGCGGGCTCGACGCCAACGACCTTCACGTCCGGACGAGCCTGTTTGATGGCTGCGGCCACGCCAGAAACGAGGCCGCCGCCGCCAACGGGCACGGCAACGATGGACACGTTCGGTACCTGCTCGAGGATTTCAAGGCCGCAGGTGCCTTGTCCTTCGATGATCCACTCGTGATCGAACGGCGGCACCATCGTGAGTCCCCGCTCGGCGGCGATCGTCTCCGCGCGCTTCCGACGATCGATTGACGTCGTCCCTTCGAGAACGACTTCGGCGCCCCATCGCTTCACACCGGCGACCTTCACGGCGGGAGCGTTCGTCGGCATCACGATGACCGCCGGCGCGCCGAGCTTCGATGCCGCCAAGGCCACCGCCTGGCCGTGATTACCGGAGGAGAACGTGATGACGCCGCGCTTCAACTGCTCCGCGGACAGGCGCTTGAGCATGTTCGTGGCGCCGCGGATCTTGAAGGCGCCGCCCGGCTGCTGGGGCTCGCACTTGAGCCACAGCGGCCGGCCCGCAAAGTCGGAGACGTCGATGACGGGCGTGCGGCGCGCGATCGAACTGATGCGCGCCGCAGCATCACGAATTGAAGAGAGGGAGACCAAAGACACGGGAAGGACAGGTAACGAACTGGTTCTATTTGAGGTGCTTCTGGAAGAACGCGATCGTGACCGGCCACGCCTGTTCTGACGCCTTGAGATTCGCGCCGCCCGCACCCGCCTGGCTGCCCATGAAGCCGTGCGTCGCGTTCTCGAAGATGTGCTTCTCGTACGACTTCTTCAGCTTCTTCATGGCCTCTTCCGTGGCGGGGATCGTCGCGCCGATCCGCGCGTCGTTACCTGCATAAAGTCCGAGCACCGGCGCCTTGATCTTCGTGTAGTCCTCGTCGGTCGCGACTTCCGGACTCGGCCGGCCCGCAGTCGGATTGCCGTAATAGACGACCGCCGCGCCCAGGTTCGGCTGAGCGATCGCGTAGTTGAAGCTCTGCGTACCACCCCAGCAGAAGCCGACCACACCGGTCTTGCCGTTCGAGGCCGGCAACTTCCGGCCGTATTCCATGGCCGCGTTCAAGCGAGTCGTCATTTCCTCACCGGTCAACGCGCGAATCGCCTGGCCCACACCCTGACCGAGCGATGCGCTGCCGCCACCGTCCGGCCCCTTGCCGGAGAGGAAGTCGGGAACGATCGCGATGAAGCCGTCCTGCGCGAGCTGATCTCCGACCGCGCGCGGGATGTCGCGCATGCCGTTGATGTCATGAATCACCAGGACAACGCCGGCTTTGTCCTTGCGTTCTGGATAGATGACGAACGAGTTGAGCTTGCCGCCACCGGGCAGCGCGATGTCCACCCATTCGCCGTGTCGCGTCGACTCGGCCAGCGCCTTCGTCGCGTGTGCCGGTGTGCCGGCCGGGATTCTGTCGTTCCAGGGCACCTCAATCTGTCCCTGCGGCGGCGCGCCGGCCCCGGCTGCCTGTCCCGTACCCTGCGCAAACAGCGTCGCCGACGCCAGCATCGCGCTCGAGAGAACCAATGTTGTCGCAAAACGCTTCATCGCACTCCTCCTGGAGACCTTCCTCACCCTTTCCTCAGCGCTTCGATAGGTGGGGCCTCAGTATTATTCCCTCAAATGACCCGGCGCACACTCCTCGACTTCTTCGAGGACTTCACCGCTCGCGACGACATGTTCATCGTCCATGACGATGGATACCGGGTACGCCAGCTGACGTACCGCGAGCTCGGCGCCGAAGCGCGCGCGTTCGCGGCGAAGCTTCAGGCCGCCGGCATCGGCCCCGACGACAAGGTGGTCATCTGGTCCGAGAACCGGCCCGAGTGGGTGATCGCGCTCTGGGGCTGCCTGCTCGCGAAAGTCGTCATCGTGCCCGTGGACTTCAGAGCCTCGCCGGATCTCGTCGTCCGGATCGCCGACATCGTGGATGCCAAGTTGATTCTCATTGGTCAGGAGGTCAGCGAGCTGGCCACGACAAGAACCACACAGCGACTCGACCAGTGGAACCCGGAACCAGACGCTCGAACCCTGAACCCTGCGCCCGGAACCATTGAACCGACAAGTCTGGCGGAGATCATCTTTACAAGCGGAGCTACAGCAGATCCGAAGGGCGTGACGATCACCCATCGCAACGTGCTTGCGAACACGATTCCGATCGAGAAGGAGATCGCGAAGTACCGCCGCTACATGCGGCCGTTTCACCCGATCCGCTTCCTGAACCTGCTGCCGATGAGCCACATGTTCGGGCAGTCGATGGCGACGTTCGTGCCGCCGATGATGGGCGGCACGGTCGTGTTCTCGCACGGCTACAGCCCGACGGAAATCCTCCGGCAAATCAAGTCGCGTCGTGTCTCGGTGCTCGTGTGCGTACCGAAAGTGCTCGACGTACTGCGCGAGTACATCCAGCGCGCCGAGCCGATGACGGCGGAGCCGGACACGCTGGCGGGGAAACACTGGGCCTGGCGATGGTGGAAGTACCGCAAGGTCCATCGGCTCTTCGGCTGGAAGTTCTGGTGCGTCGTGTGCGGCGCAGCGCCGCTCGATCCAGATCTTGAAGCGTTCTGGCGCAAGCTCGGCTTCCTCGTCGTCCAGGGCTACGGCCTCACCGAAACCGCTCCCATCGTCACGCTCAATCACCCCCTGCGCGCCTCAAAGGGCACGGTTGGAAAACCCATTCACGGCGTGGACGTGAAGATCGCGGACGACGGCGAAATCCTCGTCAAGGGCGAGAACGTGACGGGGGGGTACTACACCTCAACGACGCGAACGACGGGAACGACGCGAATGGAGGGCACGGAGGCTACCTCGGCCCTGGACGAAGGCGGATGGTTCCACACCGGTGACATAGGCGAGCTCGATGCGGAAGGGCGGCTGCTGATCAAGGGCCGGAAGAAGGAAATGATCGTCACGCCCCAGGGACTGAACGTCTTTCCTGAGGACGTCGAGCGCGCGCTTCTCGCGCAGGCGGGCGTGAAGGACGCGGCAGTCGTCGGCCTCCGCGTGGAGGGTGAAGAGCGTGTGCACGCGGTGCTCGTGCTCGCTTCCGGTACGGACGAGCGCGCGATTGTCAGGAACGCGAATGCGACGCTCGAGGATCATCAGCGCGTCTGGAGCACATCCGTCTGGCCGGGCGACGCGCTGCCGCGCACGGACGGCACACAGAAGCTGAAGCGCCGGGAGATTCAGCGCTGGGCCGCGGGTGAATCCGCCGGCCGGCCCGCGACGGCATCCGGTACCACCGTCGAGTCCATCGTCGCGCGATACGCGGGTGGCCGCGACATCACGACAGACACGACGATGGACGAGCTCGGATTGAGCTCGCTGGATCGTGTCGAGCTCACGATGGCACTGGAAGAAGCGTTTCAAGTCACGCTCGAGGAGACGGCGCTAACGCTGACAAAGACAGTTGGAGATCTCAGGGAGTTGGTTCAGGGAGCCGGGTTCCGGGTTCACGCATCTGGTTCCGGGTTACCCGAGGCGAACCAAACAGGCGAACGAGGACCCCTGCGCCCTGCACCGCGGAACCGCTCGACCGACATCGCTTTTCCGTCCTGGAACCGGTCGAGCCTATCGTGGTTCTTCCGTCGCATCAGTCTGCCGACGTGGATCCTGCCTCTCGCGCGTCACTTCATGTATCTGCAGGTCGAGGGTCTCGAACATCTGCGCGACCTGCAGGGTCCGGTGATCTTCGCCGCGAATCATCAGAGCCACATGGACGTGCCGGCCGTGATGATTGCGATGCCCGCGCGCTGGCGGTACAGCACAGCGCCCGCGATGATGAAAGAATTCTTCAAGGCGCACTTCTTCCCTGCGGACTTCCCCACCAAGAGGGTGCTCTGGATCCGGCTCTGGTACTACATGGCCTGTCAGTTCTTCAACGCGTTTCCGATTCCGCAACGGGAAGCCGGGACGCGCCAGACACTGCGATACATGGGAGAAGTCCTCGCGGATGACTACTCCATCGTCATCTTCCCCGAGGGCGCCCGTCATCGCGAGGGCGAGATTGCGCCCTTCATGCCGGGCATCGGGATGATGGGCTCGCGCCTCGGCGTCCCGGTGGTGCCGGTGCGCATCGAGGGCCTCGACAAGGTGCTGCATCCGAAGATGAAGTGGCCGAAAAAAGGCCCGGTACGGGTGGCTTTCGGCGCACCGATCACGCTCACGGGCGACGATTACCCCGCGCTGGCAGCAAGAGTAGCGGACGCTGTTCGAACGCTGTGAACGCGGAACCAAACCCGCGAACCCTGAACCCTGCGCCCTGAACCTTGCTATGCTTGGAAGGTTGAAAGGACAGCGAATTTGAGCAAGGACGACTTGATTGATGTCCAGGGCACCGTGGTCGCCGTACACAGCGGCGGGCTGTATCGCGTGCAGGTAGATGCCGGCCACGAAGTGCTGGCGCAGCTCAGCGGCAGGATGCGCCGCTTCCGGATCAAGGTGGTTCCCGGCGATCGAGTGACCGTGGGCGTCTCGCCCTACGATCCGGTCCGCGGCATCATCACCTTCCGCGCTCGCTAGGCCCCAGTTTTTGACCGACTCACACTCTCCATCCCAACCAGGTCGTCCCGCGGGCGGCGGGCCGCCACGACGCCGCGGGCGCGGCGGACGCGGCCGAAGACCGGGCGGCGGCGGACACAGCCACGGGCATGCGCCGCCACAACATGCGCAGCCTGCGTCGCCGGCGATTCCCGAGCGCGAGTCCGCGCCGTTCGACCCTGCGCCGCTCAAGTTCCGCGAGCTCATCACCGAGCCCGCGCTGCTCGACGCGCTCGAACAACGCGGATTCGAACAGACGACGCCGGTGCAGAGCGCGGTGCTGCCGTACGCGCTCGCCGGACGCGACGTCATCGGATGTGCGGAAACGGGCACGGGCAAGACCGCAGCGTACGTACTGCCAGTACTGTCACGGCTCATCCGCGAAGACCGTGAGGCGGGGCCGAAGCGATCGCATCACTCGACGCGCGCGCTCATCCTGGCGCCCACGCGCGAGCTCGCGACACAAATCGATGACGAGATTCAGGGCTTCGCGTACCACGCGCCGGTCGCCAGCGCCGCGGTCTACGGCGGCGTGCCCGCCGAGCCGCAGGAGCGCGCCCTCAAAGCCGGCGTCGACATCGTCGTCGCTACGCCGGGCCGCCTGCTCGATCACATGCGGAGCAACGTCGGTGACTACTCCGCGCTCGAGATCTTCGTGCTCGACGAAGCCGACCGCATGATGGACATGGGCTTCTGGCCCGACGTCCGCAAGATCGCCGAAGCGCTGCCGCCGAGCACGGCGCGCCAGACGATGCTGTTCTCGGCGACGATGCCCGAGGAAGTGATGCGATTCGCCCACGCGCTGGCGCCGACCGCGGTGTTCGTGCAGGTGGGATCGCGCCGCGGACCGGCGAAGACCATCACGCACGAAGCACGCATCCTGCCGTCGCGCGAGAAGGCCACGTTCCTCGCGAAGTACCTCCGCAAGCACTCCGAGCCCGCGATCGTGTTCGTGAACACGAAGATCGGATGCGACCGGCTCGCGCGCCAGCTGGCCTCGGGCGGCCTGCGCGCCGCCGCGGTCCACGCGGATCGGTCGCAGGAAGATCGGACGAGAACGCTCGAGGACTTCCGCATCGGTCGCGTCAAGGTGCTCGTGGCGACCGATGTCGCCGCGCGCGGCCTCGACATCGAGGACGTCTCGCTCATCGTCAACTACGAAGTTCCGCACGGACTGGACTCCTACGTCCATCGCGTCGGCCGCACCGGCCGCAACGAATCGACCGGCCACGCGCTCACGCTCACGGATCCCGCCGAACGGCGCGAGCTCGAGCTCGTCGAGAAGGCATTCGGTCTGAAGCTGATCGAGTAGCCGATGCTTCGAGACGTCCGCGAGGCGTTCCGGCTTCTTGCGGCCAACCCTGGCTTCGCGGCCGTCATCATCCTGACGCTGGCGCTCGGCATCGGCGTCAACTCGACAATCTTCAGCGTGCTGCACGGTGTGCTCTTGCGTCCGCTGCAGTACGCGAACCCCGGCGAACTCGTCGTGCTGTGGGAATCCAACCCGCAGTTGGGCCAGGAACAGGAGGACGTCGCCGGCGCCACGTATCTCGACTGGCGCGAGCGATCGAAGACGTTCTCGGGTATCGGCGCGTACAGGTACCGTGGATTCACGCTGACGGGAACGGGTGCCGAGTCAGGCGTCGCGGAGCGGATCGCCAGCGTGGACGTCTCGCCCGCCCTGTTCGCCGTGCTTGGCGTTCCCGCACTCAAGGGCCGCACATTCACGGCCGAAGAGGAACGGCCCGGACACGAACGACTCGCCGTCATCAGTCACGGCGCCTGGCTCCGGCGCTTCGGCGGCGCCGCGAATGTGGTCGGTCAGTCGCTGCGACTGGACGGTGCGTTGCACGAAATCGTTGGCGTCATGCCGCGGGACTTCCAGCTGCCTGCGGGGGACGCGGAGGTCGAAGTCTGGTCGCCGCTGACGCTCGATTTGACCTCGCTCGCCTCGCGCCCGCATCGCATGTACAAGACGATCGGCCGGCTCGCGCCGGGCGCCACGCTCGATCAGGCGCGCGCGGAGATGTCTCGAATCGCTGGCGACATCGCGACTGAGCACCCGGACTCGAACGCAGGCTGGGGCGTCTCGCTCGTCCCGGCCCACAAGCAGGTTGTCGGTGACATCGGGCCCACGCTCTGGATCCTGTTCAGCGCCGTGGTGCTCGTGCTGCTCATCGCCTGCGCGAACATCGCCAACCTTCTGCTGGCGCGCTCGGCGATGGCATCGCGGGACTTTGCGGTCCGGGCGGCGTTTGGCGCCGGCCGATGGGCGCTCGTGCGCCGATCGATGGCCGAGAGCGGTGTGCTCGCCCTGGCGGGCGGCGGGGCCGGGCTCGCGCTGGCCTGGATCGGCATCCATGCGCTGCGACCGCTGATTCCGCCGACGGTCCCGCGTGCCGACGCCATCGGCCTCGACGGCGTGGTGCTCCTGTTCACGGTGGCGATGGCCATCGGCGCCGGCGTCGTTTTCGGCGCGGTTCCGGCGTGGCGCGCGATGAAGCCCGATCTGCTCGCGACGCTTCAGGAAAGCGGCCGCGGCAATACCGTCGGCCGCAAATCACGCTGGCTGTCGGATGCGATGGTCGTGTCTGAAGTGGCGGTGGCGCTGGTCCTCGTCATCGGCGCCGGTTTGCTCCTGCGTAGCTTCGTGCGGCTGTCGTCGGTGGATCCGGGGTTCAGGACGTCGAACGTCATTGCCTTCCACGTGGTGCTGCCCGATGCGCGCTACAAGGGCGGACCGCCGAAACGCCAGTTCTTCGCGGATTTCCTGTCACGCATGCGCGCGCTGCCTGCGTTCAAGCAGGTGACAGCTGTGTCCGTGCTCCCGATGAGTCCGCTCGGCGTTCAGTTCGAGCTGAACTTCACGATTGACGGGCTCGAATCTGCGTCGCCGTCAGAACGGCCGCGGGCCGCGTACCGCGGAGTGATGCCAGGCTACTTCGAGGCGATGGCGATTCCGATCCGGGAGGGCCGCGCGTTCGACGCGTTCGACGGCCGTGAAGAGGGTCAGCGTGTCGCAATCGTCAACGAGACGCTCGCGAAGCGGTACTTCGGATCGGGAAGCCCGCTCAACCGCCAGGTCAAGATGCCGATGGCCGGCGACCTCACCATTGTCGGCGTGGCCGGCGACGTCAAGCACGACGGACTTCAGTCGGCCGCGATCCCGGAAGTCTTCGTGCCGTACGAGCGCCTGGCGCTGTCGCAGATGCAGGTGGTCGTCGTGACGGATCTGCCGCTGGCCGACGCGTCTTTGGCTGCCAAGTCAGCACTCGCCGGCGTCGATCCGGCGTTGCCCTTCGGAAGGATCTCGAGGATGGAAGATCTGGTCTCCTCGTCGATCGCCCAGCCGCGATTCAACATGTTGCTCATCATCGGCCTGGCGCTGTCGGCTGCCGTTCTCGCGGCCGTCGGAGTTTACGGACTCGTGACGCATGCGGTCACACGCCGAACGGTCGAGATTGGCGTGCGCGCGGCGCTCGGCGCGCAGCCACGGCAGGCCTTCTCACTCGTGGTCGCCTCGGCCCTGAAGCTGGTCGTCGCGGGTGTCGTCATCGGCCTCTCCGCCGCCGCGGCGCTCGGACGCTCACTCGAGAGCCTGCTCTTCGGCGTGTCGGCGTTCGATCCCGCAACCTACGCCGGGGCGGGCCTCGCCGTTGTGGCCGTCGGTGTCGCCGCCGCGACGCTCCCTGCCCTTCGCGCCTCCCGCATCGATCCCGTCCGCGCGTTACGACAATAGCTTCGCGGTTCAGGGTTCAGGGTTCAGGGTGCCGGGTTCGCCCGTTTGGTTCAGGGTTCGTCGTTGGCCGGCTCGATTCCAACATTAAGTCAGCCACTGCACATCTGGTCGACGGTTCTCTCCGGTGGCGCGGGCACCGCTCTTGCAGCCTCTTGCAGGTGGAGGTTGCGTCATGGCGGACCGGCAGAATCTCGATATCGATGAACGCGAACGGATCCGCGAGCACGAGTCAGTAAAGGCTGACGTGCGGCGTCAGGTGCACTCCGAGATCGCGCAGGAGGTCCGCGCGACCGATGCCGACCGCGCCCGTGAAAAAGCCGCGGCCGAGTCCATGAAACGACAGGCGATGGAGGAAGTCGCCGGCACCGAACGAGAGCTGTCGCGCAGCAGGGTCGTCGCCCGCGGTTCGCAGGTGATCGACTACCTCTTCTATATCGTGTACGGAATCATCGGCGTCGCGATCGCGCTTGCGGCGGTCGGGGCGCGCGAGGGAGCCGGATTCACACGGTTCGTCAACACTCTGGCCGGCCCGCTGACCGCGCCGTTTCGGAACATCCTGACCGACCCGGCGTCCGGCAATTCACGGTTCATGTTCTCGTACGGCGTTGCGCTGGTTGCCTACCTGCTGCTGCACCTCGCGATCAACGGATTCCTCAGGATCCTGGCGCAACGGAAGACGGAGATCTGAGGCCAGCAAAGGCGCCCCATTTCTTCAGCGCGCTCCAGCCTGATTCCTGCGCGTTGAGGGTGTGATCGACACCGGGTGTCTGTTCGACGTACCACACGAACCCGGCCGGCGCCCGGGCCTTGAGCACCTCCCCCATTGCCCTGACGCCGCGCTTGATGTCGTCTGTCTCGTTCTCTCCCGCGCTCACGTAGAGAAAGGACTTCATCGGAGTTCTGCCTGCCAGGAACGTAGAGACCCGCTCTACGAGCAGATTGTCCTCGCGCCAGAGCGGAGTGCTGAAGCAGAAGCGGCCGGCAAACAGGTCCGGCTTCGCGACGAGGGAATACATCACCAGCAGCCCGCCGCGTGAATTGCCGGCGAACATGCGCGTGTCGGACGCGCCGTACTGCTTTGCGATGAACGGTATCAGCTCTTTTTCCATGAACTCCAGGAACTGATCGCCGGTGCCCTTGGGGCTGTCGGGAATCGCCGGATCGGTCCGCATGAACGGCGGCACCAGTTGAAAAGTCCGGTTCGCGCCGGTCATATTTGGAATCTCGACGACGATCGTCGCAGGTACAAGTCCCTGAGCGGACAGGCTCTCCAGCTTGTCGGCGAGAGGCTGGTCCTGGGAACTCCCGTCCAGAACATAAAGAACTGGATATCGCTTCCGGGGATCGTGGGCGGGTGGCAGATGCACAATCAGTTCGCGCTCCTGCCCCAGGATCTTCGATTGAAATCGCGTCTCAACAACTTTGCCGGTCACTCCCGGCGTCTCTCCGGCTGCCTGATCAGCCAGAGGCAATCGCACTGGCAGGATCGCAACTACGGCCATGAGTGAAATTCCCATTGCGTGTCGGATCATTGCCTTCTCACCGGCTCGGCAGCACAAACACCAACCACGTCACGATCGGCGACAGAACGACCATCATTCCACCCCAGGCTAGCAGACCGCGATAAACGTGCGTCCGTTCGCTCTCGCTGGCGTTGGCTACGGCAAGCGCCCCGACGGTTGAGAACGGCGCGGTATCGACAAGGGTCGCCGAAAGGGACAGTGCGGTAACGAGGCCCGTGGTTCCGATCGATCGTTGCATCATCAACGGCGCCGCGAGCGGGATCATCGCGCCGAGAATACCGGTGCTCGAGGCAAACGCGGACGTCACGGCGCCTACCGCGCACAGCAGGAACGCGACCATGAGCGGCGATCCCAGCGCGGCGATGCCCTGGCCCACCGCTCACGTGGCGCTTCCCCGACCATGAACGTGCCGATGAGAAACGTCGCGACGAGCGCCAGCACGCCGAGGCTCACGGGCCGCAGCGTGCCGATGATGAAGATGATGACGAGGCCGAGGACGCCCGCGGTGTGGACGGTCATGCTTGGATAACCGCCGGGTCTAGAGACCCGGCCTCCATTCAGCGCACAGCCGCCGATCGAAACGCCGCTTCGCCACCGACGACGGGCAGCTTCAGCAGGCTGTCGCCAGTGTGAATCGTCAGTCGCGTGCCGGGCGGTGGCCGCAGCGTGAAGAGGCGGTCACTCGACATCAGCACCAGTCCAAGACCGGACCCCGGCGCAAAGATGTAGTCGTGCGGCTGCAGCTCGAACGTCATCGTGTACGCCGTGCGAGCCCGTCTTTGAAGACCGGCGCCTGCGCCTGGGGCGGCGCGGTCTGCAGCGCGAGCGCGACACAGACGACAAGGAGATTCCGCATTTGCGACATACTGTGTCGCGTTCAACACGGATGCAAGTGAGCAGCAGGCAGATGCTTTCGTATCGCTCCATAAGCCGGCACGTCAACCCGCACCGCATGGCTCTCCAGCGCACGCCGTTCTGGCGCGAGGGCTGGTCCCTCTACCGGGAGCTGCAGCTGTGGGATCGCAGCTTCCCGCGCACCGTCTTTTCGCTCAACTACCACGTCGGCCGGTGGACGCCCCGGCAGGCTGTAGACTTCCTCGTAGACCGGGTCGGACACGAACGAGCGAACGCCGAGGGCGAGGTGCGAAAAACGTCGTGGCGGTTCTACGACGCCACAGGAAGGTGAACGGGTGCCTCAGACGCACATTCCTTGGTGGTCTCGTCGCACCTTGGTGAACTCTGTGTGTGTTGTGAGGGAAGTCCTTCGGAGGAAAGAATGGAACTGAGACAGCTCGAACATTTCCTGGCGGTCGTCGAAGAACGATCGTTCACGCGCGCCGCGGAACGGGTCTCGCTGACGCAGCCGGCCGTCTCGCTCAGCATCAAGAAGCTCGAGGAGGAGATCGGCGGGCCGCTCTTCGCCAGGGACGTCCACGACCTTTCGCTGACGCAAGCCGGCCGCGTCCTCGCCGATTACGCCAGGCGCATGCTGCAGATGCGCGACGATGTGACGCGGGATATGGCGCGGCTGGGGTCGATGACCGCCGGCTCGCTCACCGTCGCCGCGCACGAAGCGGCGGCCGTCTATCTCCTTCCCGCGGCGCTCCGCACGTACGTGAAGAAGTTCCCTGATATCAAGGTCGGCATCTACCGGTCGCGCCTCGAGGAGATCCCGCGCCAGGTCATGGACCGGCAGGTCGATGTCGGCTTCGTGAAGGAAGCGCCGACGTTCCACGAGTTGCAGTGCGTCGAAGTGCACAGCGACGAGATGGTCTGCATCGCCTCGCCCAAGCATCCCCTCGCCTCGCGGACGAAGCTCAACCTGAAAGACATGGGTGCTGAGCAGTTCGTGCTGCACCACCTCTGCAGCGCGACCGCGGACCGGATCCTGCGCATGTTCGAGCAGAACTCGACGAAGTGCCGGGTGGTGGCCGAGCTCTGGAGCTTCGAGAACATCAAGGAGTTCGTCCGCCAGGAAGTGGGTCTGGCCATCGTGCCGGGCGTCACCGTGCGGGAGGAGCTGCGCAGCGGCACGCTGGTGCGGCTGCCCGTTCGCGAGCTGGCCATGCCGCGCCGGACGCTGATGATTTACCGCGATCAGGGCTACATGTCCGAGGCCGCGCGCGAGCTCATCGGCATCGTTCGCGCGTTCAACTGGCGCAACCTCGCGCACATCGACTCCCACGAGCGCAGCGCCAAAGCGTAGGCGTACGTCACGCCGTCGTCATAGCCGGTGCTTCTGGCCCTATAAGGTCTGTGCCAGCAACAACTTGCTATGCTCCGGCCCGTCTAAGCAGAGGTGTTTGTAATGCGGGCGCGCACGACGTGCGCACCGCAGGAGGCAGTGTATGCGCCGACCGGTGTTGCAGTGGTTGCTGGTCTGTCTTGCGATCGTGTCGTGTTCGGCGTCGATCGCATTCGCCCAGGGGAGCACGAAGACAACGCTCTCCGGAGTGGTTACCGATACAAGCGGCGGCGTCATTCCAGGCGCCACCGTCACGATCAAGAACACGGGGACCGGCGTCGTGACGACGGTCGTCACGAGCAGTGCTGGAGCGTTTGACGCGCCCGCGCTGAATCCGGGGATATACAGCGTCACGGTGGTGTTGAACGGCTTCAAGACTGCCGTCCTCACTGAAGTCGAGCTGCTCAGCGGCGTGGCACGTGCGGTCAAGGTGACCCTCGAAGTCGGCGCGCTCTCGCAGTCCGTCGAAGTTGTCGGCGGCCGCCAGTTGATCCAGACGCAGTCGACCGCCATTACGTCGACGCTCCGGGTGGACCAGATCTCCAATCTTCCGATGATTTCGCGCAACACGCTGAACACCGTGGTGTTCATGCCCGGCGTCGACACCGGAGCGTCGAATCACTCGCAGCGCTCGTCGACGATCAGCGGTCTCCCGCAGAGCTCGTTGTCGATCACGGTCGACGGCGCGAACATCCAGGACAAGTACACCCGGTCCACGGACGGCTTCTTCGTCAACATCCACCCCAAACTCGACCTCATCGAGGAAGTGACGGTGTCGACGGCGACGTCGGGCGCAGACGCCTCGGGCAACGGCGCGGTGCAGATCAAGTTCGCGACGCGCCCCGGCACCAACTCCTTCGTGGGCAGCGCGTACGAGTACCACAGGGACCGCGGCCTGAACACGAACTACTACTTCAATGAACAGGCCGGGCTTGGGAAGAACGTCCTGACACTCGATCAGTGGGGCGGACGCGAAGGTGGTCCAATCGTGATCCCCGGACTGTACGATGGCCGGGGCAAAGCGTTCTTCTTCTTCAACTTTGAACAGCTGCGATTCCCGCTGAGCAACACGCGCAACCGAGTTCTGCTGTCGCCAGAGGCGCAATCGGGCCTCTTCCGCTATGGCACGGGCGGTTCACAAAGCGTCAATCTCTATACGCTCGCGGCCGCCAACGGCCAGACCTCGACGCCTGACGCGACGATCGCGGCGCTGCTGACCAAGATTCGGACAGGTGCGGGCACAACGGGCATCATCAGCAATCGCAACGATCCGAACACGCAGGACTATGTCTGGCAGCCCGAGTCACTGCGCCTCGACAACTCGCCCGGCGGACGCGTGGACTTCAACCTCTCGGCGCGTCACCGTCTGACGTTCAGCGGGAACTACCAGGGCCAGCGCCTGACGCCAAATCTCTTCGGCGGCGACGAACCGAATTTCCCGGGCCTGGTCAATCAGGCGCACTTGTACAGCGCGGTCAGCCGGATATCGGGATCCCTGCGCTCAACTCTCGGCACGGCGCTCGTCAACGAGTTCCGCGTCGGCATCAGCAACGCGCCGGTGTGGTTTGCCGATCTCGTCGACGCCACTCAGTTCGAGGATCAGGCGGGCTTCAGCATCAACTTCCCAACCGTCGGCACGGCGCTGACCAGCGCAACGACCAATACCGGCCCGACGAGCCGAAACGGCAAGGCCTACAACATCGACAACAACGTGAACTGGACCCGCGGCGCGCACGCGCTTCAGTTCGGCGGTTCGTTTTCCAGAATCAGCGGCTGGACCAAAGCTCAGCAGGTGGTGCCAACGCTAACGCTTGGCGTCGACACGACGAACGACCCGGCGAACGCGATGTTCAACAACACCAACTTCCCCGGTTCAGCGGCGACCGACCTCACGGCGGCACGCGCGCTCTACGCGCTGCTGACCGGCCGGATCACCCAGATCGGCAGCAACGCCCGTCTCGACGGCGCCACAGGGAAGTATGTGTACCTGGGTGAGGGCAACACCCGGGAGCACCAGGACGAGTTCGGCCTGTTCATCCAGGACGCCTGGCGCATCAAGCCGACGTTGACGTTCAACGCCGGCCTGCGATGGCAGGTGGCGATGCCGTTCCAGGCCGACGACAGCGTGTATTCGATGAACACGTTCGCGGACCTCTGCGGCGTTTCTGGTCTCGGCAACGGACCCGGAGGTCGAGGATGCAACCTCTTCAATCCTGGCAGCTTCAACGCCGGCGGCCGCACCCCCATTTACGAGCTCTACCAAGCGGGCAACCCCGGGTACAACACCCAGTACGGCAATTTCGCGCCGAACGTCGGGATCGCGTGGCAGCCGAACGTCCAGAACGGCTGGCTGCGCAAGCTCCTCGGCGATCCCGCGCAGGCGACCGTCCGTGCGAGCTATGGCGTGGCGTTCACCAGCGACGGCCTGTCGACGTTTACGGGCGTGTATGGCGGCAACCCCGGCAACTCCATCACGACGAACCGGACGACGACGAGCGCGACGTTCCCGCTGGTGCCGGCTGGTGAGTCGTGGCCGATTCTGCTCCGGCAGACGAGTCGGCTTGGACCATCTCCAGGCATCCCGGCCAGCCCCGTTTACCCGATGGCGATCGACTTCAACAGCGGGGTCAGCCTGTACGATCCGAACTTCAAGACACCGTTCTCGCGCTCGTTCTCGTTCGGACTCCAGCGCCAGATCAGCAGCAAAATGGCCGTCGAAGTGCGATACGTGGGCACGCGGCTCGTGGATGGTCCGGCGACGGAGGACTGGAACGAGATCAACTGGGCCGGCAACGGCTTCCTCGAGGAGTTCAAGCTGGCGCAGGCCAACCTGATCGCCAACACGGCTGCCGGTGGGACCCGAGCCGGTTCGTTTGCGTACTTCGGCCCGGGCACCGGGACGGCGCCGCTGCCCATCTACCTCGCAAACTTCAACGCGCAGTCGGCGGGCGCCGCCGGCAACGCCGCGCTGTACACCGGCACGAACTGGACGAATACCGCGCGTCTCGCCGAACTCGCGGCGCGGAACCCAAGCCCGGGCGGAAGTCCCTGTAACAACAACGGGGCTGCCAGTACTCTCTACTGCAATGCGCAGTTTCGGGCCAACATGCTGGCCGCCGGCTACGCCAGCAACTTCTGGGTTCTGAATCCAGCGGTGCAGAACGCCTCCGTGCGAACGAACGGCGACAAGACGCAGTATGACTCGCTGCAAATCAACATGCGGCGGGCGCTCTCCGGCGGACTGACGCTCGACGCGAACTACGTCTTCGCGCGCCGGCTCGCGGCGACGCTCGACACGCTGAAGCGGGAACGGGGGCTCTATCGGTCCACCCAGGGCGTGCCGCAAGCGCTCAAGGCGACCGTGCTCTACGAACTGCCGTTCGGACAGGGCCACCGGTATGCATCGGACGTGAATCGCTGGCTCGACGGCGTCATCGGAGGCTGGTCGCTCAACCTCTCCGCGCGCGTCCAGACCGGCACGGTCCTCAACTTCGGCAACGTGCGCGTCGTCGGCATGACGCAGGACGAGCTGCGCAAGGCGTTCAGCATCCGCGTGGATCCCGCCACGAAGATCGTGTACTCGCTGCCGCAGGAGATCATCGACAACACGATCAAGGCGTTCAGCGTTAGCGCGACCTCCGCCACGGGCTATGGAGCGCTCGGTCCGCCGACCGGCCGCTACCTGGCGCCGGCCAACGGCCCGGACTGCATTCAGGTGGTTCGCGGTGACTGTGCGCCGCACGATGTGTTCGTCGAGGGTCCAATCTTCACGCGCTTCGACCTGCAGGCGCGCAAGCGGTTCAAGATGGGCGGCCCGCGGAGCTTCGACCTCGCGGTGGACTTCCTGAACCTGTTCAACGCGATCAACTTCAACTCGGTCGCGCAGACGGGCTCTGGCGCCACGATCAATCAAGTCAACCAGTCGTACCAGGATCCGAACGTCACGTTCGACCCGGGTGGGCGGTTGATGCAGCTCGTGTTCAGATTCAACTGGTGAAGCTAACGCTGCTTGGCACGGGCACGCCCGCGCCGTCGCTCACCCGGCAGAGTTCGGGGTACCTGATCGACGTCGCGGGCGACGTGCTCGTGCTCGACCACGGGCCCGGCGCGCATCACCGTCTTCGGTGTCGACATTCGCGCCAGGATCGGGCACAAGAGCAGCCTCGACGTGTTCGCCGAACGCGGCGGCACCGGCAAGCGCGAGCGTCCCGCGCCGCGCGTTCACCAAATCCACGCGGGCGACGTCATCCGCGGAAAGGGCTGGAGACTCACCGCCGGCCACGCCCAGCGCGTGCAGCCGTACCTCGAATGCCTCGCGTTCAGGATCGATAGCGACGAGGGCTCGCTCTGCTACTCAGGCGACAGCGGACTGTGCGACGAGCTGGTTGAACTGGCGCGCGGCTGCGACGTGCTGGTTCAGATGAATCACCACTACAGCGGCCGGGAACCCTCGCCGGCATTCCGCGCGGCCTGCGGCAATCACGAGGACAACGCCCGCCTCGCCAAACGGGCCGGCGTCAAGACACTCGTGCTCACGCACATCACGTCGGCCATCGACACGCCTGAATTGCGCGCGGACATCCTCGATCAGATCGCGAGCCGGTTCGACGGCCGCGTGAGCTGGGGCGAGGATCTGATGGAGATCGGCGTCTCGTAGGCCGGGCCTTCAGGCCCGGCGCGCTCGGCGCGCCCTGAAGGGCCGCCCTACGTTACTCAAGCGCTGGTTCACTTCCCCTTCGACTTCGCCAACAACGACGCCAAATGCGCCTTCTGCGCAGCCGTCGCATCCGGTCTGATCTCCAGTGTCCAGGCCCGGGCCGGCGCGCCCTGAGGCGCTGGAGTCACCGCCGGCGCCGCGTCGGCTGACTCGATCATGAAACGCAGCCCGAACCAATCGAGCATCTCGGTGTAATCGACTTCCTCGGTGGTCGCGATAAGTTTGTGGAGGAGCGCGCTGACGTCGATGCCGGCGGCATCCGACACAGTCTGATTGAACTGGGCCGCGGTGTAGCCGCGCTCGCCTGACCAACGCTGGAATTCCAGCCGCATCACATCGTCCATGCTGCGCTTGTCGTTCGTCCGCTTGCGGATGTGCGCGTCGAGCACGAGCCCGACGACGGGGCCCTTCACGTAGTAGTCGACTTTCTTGTCCGCGGGGATGCGCTCGAACATCTGCGCTGAGGCCTGCTCCAGCGTTTGCACCAGGCGGCCGGGCTGCCTCGTCTGCAGATCGGAGATGTGACGCGATTCGAGATTGAGGTAGTCGGCGGCCGAGCCCAGGCCTGCACGCGCGGCCAGCAAATCGCCGAAGTAGGACGTCAGGCCTTCGGCCACCCAGAGTCCAGTGGTCACCGGCGCCTTCTCGTAGTCGAACGGCCCGAGCTCGACGGGCCGTAACCGCTTCACGTTCATGGCATGGAAATACTCGTGGCTCAGAAACGCGGCGTTCCTGAACTTCGCTTCCGGCGTCGCCGGCTCGCGGCCGCCAGTCGTGATTGCGACGGAGTTCAGATGCTCGACGCCCGATCCGCCGCCTCCACCGGTGACGATGTTGAGGAATGCGTACTTCTTGAATGGCAGTCCGCCCCAGAAACGGATGTGCTCGTCGATGAGCGGCGTCAACGCAGCCGCGACCTTCGAGCCTTCCCACTCCGCCTTCCCGAGATACGTCCAGTAATGCTTGATACCGCCGACGGCAAATTCGGTCGTGACGAGATCGACGCCGGCGAGAATCGGCGAGTCCGCGAGCACGTCGTAGTTCGGCGCGACGTAGTGGTTCGGCTGCCGGTCCGGCGCCGCGTCGAGCGACGTCATGGAACCGCTCCAGCCCGCCGGCAGCTCGAGGCGGACTTCGGCCGGCCGCCGGGATGGTTCGGCGAGCGTGATGTACGTTGACGGTCCGATGATCACGGCCGTCGTTTCGGTCACTCCGTTGGACAGATTGCTGCCCCGTGGCGCGCTCAGCGTGTAGGACACGGTGACCGACGGCTTCCCGCCCGTCTTGATCGTCCACCGGTTCGGCGTCGGCTTCGAGACGTCGAGCGCAACGCCGTCTGCGGTGACGCTGATCTTCGTCACGCGGTCCGCGTAGTTCTGCAGGCCGTAGAAGCCCGGAGACCAGGTCGGCATCAGGACGTCCACGGACTGCTGCTTCCCCGTCGGAACGGCAACGTCAACGTTGAAGGTCTTCGATGCCGGATCCGGAAACGAGATCGTGTACACGACGGGTTCGGGCCGCTGGGCGGCAGGAGCGACGACCGCGGCGACGATGGCGAACAGGATGACGGCGACAAGGGAGCGCTGGCGCATGCCCGCCAATCTACCCCCAACGCCCGGGTACGGGGTTAATACCGTGATAAAGTGACTGGACTCGTGACGTCCGCGCTCGCCGCATTCCGCTTTAGCCCCTGCTTTCCTTTTGAGGTGAGGTGGGTAGCGGTCTGATCTAACGGCGCGATAAACCGGCAGATTTCAAGGCCCGCTACCCCACAAGGGAGCGGGCCTTTTTGTTTCTCTGGAGCAGGAGATGAGTGACCAAGAACTCGAGTACCGCCGGCGCAACATCGATCGAATCGACCGCACGATCACCGCGCTCGTCGCCGAGCGCGTGCGTGTGACCTACGAGATAGCCGACCTGTTGACGGCCGACGCGGCCTATCAAGGAGCGCCCGGAGCGTTCAGCGAGGACGCCGCACTCGAACTGGTGGGCCCGGCAGCCCGCCTGCTCCCCTGTCCGACACTGGCGCACGTGTTCGAAGCGGTCGCGTCGGGGCAGGCACGATCGGCCGTCGTGCCGATTGAGAACTCACTGGCAGGCGAAGTCCCAGGTTGCGCGAAACTGATGGCCCGGTACGCCGTCCACATCGCCGCCGAATGCGTGAGGCCGATCCGCCACGCATTGATTGGCGCGCCCGGTTCGACGATCGAATCGATTCGAAAGGTACGCTCCCATCCGATGGCGCTGGCACAGTGCGAGCGATTCCTTCAGGCACATCCGTCGATGACGCCCGTCGCGGCGTTCGACACAGCGGGAGCGGTGGCCGAGATCGTGGCTGACGGGCTACCGACAGCCGCAGCGATCGCAAGCGCCCGCGCGGCCAGGATTTACGGCGCCGTTGCCATCGTCGATGACATCCAGGATCGCCCCGACAACCGCACCCGATTCCTGCTATTGAAATCGCGAAACGGTCGCGCGACAGACGGACACATGAAGATTGAAGGAAGAATCACATGAAGAATGAAGGTCTGAAGGTTCACTCCCGCGTTTCGCTGAACTCCGTCGCCAGCGCGACGAACTCACCGTCGGGCGCCAGGTCGCGGTACTGCCGCCAGTGCGGACGGGCTTCGTTCGAGCGGCCGAGTTTCTCCAGCGTCACCGCCAAATAGAAGTGCGCCTCGGGGTACGCGGGATTGATCGCGAGCGCGTCGCGGTAGGCTGCGAGCGCCTCGGCGTACCGGCCGAGATCGTGATGAATGTTCCCGAGGTTGAAGTACGCCTCGAAGCATTCCGCGTCGAGGCGGATCGCCTTCTCGTAGAGCGCTTCGGCTTCGACGAGCTCGTCGCGCTCGTAGTAGATGTTGGCGAGATTCACGACCGCGGGCACGAGATGCGGATCGAACAGCGCTGCCCGGCGATAGGCGCCCGCTGCCGCCTCCAGATCCCTGTTCTCCCCATCGTCCAGCTCCGCGCCCTCGAGGAAGTACTTGGCGGCGAGCGCCTGGTTGGCCGCAGCGAGCTCCTCGGCGCGGGTCGAGGTGGCGGCGGGCGCATCGGCGCGGGAGGGTCCGCTGGCGCGAAGCGACAGGACCTTCGCCGGAGCGCGTTCCGCCGCGCGCGTGGGCTGAAAATCCAGCGCGAGCTGGCCCTGCCGCTCGGCGTCGAGCGCGCGCAGCACGGCCGGAAGCGCCGCGCCTCGATCGATTTCCGCAACGGCATCCCGAATAACGTGCAGGTCGGCGAACGAATAGCGTCCGGCCACGGACCCGATGAGGCCCCACTTCTCGAGATACCGGAGGTGCTCCTCGCGCAGCGACGGGTACATCGTGCGCAGGTCCCTCGCGGCGTAGTAGCGCGACTTCAGGGTTTCGAGATTCGGCAGGCCGGCCTCGATGCAGAAGGCGTCCTCATTCAAGACGCGCCGGACGGCGGGCGGCGGATCGAGAATCGGCGTCGCAGACACCAGCACCGTCGTCCGCGGCGTGATGTCGGGAGTGAAGACGCCGCCAAGCCGCTCCACGAGCGTCCGGATGTCACGCCTGGAAAACAGCGTGAGCTTGCCGGTGGTCGCGACGTGGTCTCCGGCAAATGGTTGGCGCGTGTTCGTCACGAGCGGAGTCACATTGAATCGGCCGTGACGATAAGTCAAGTCGCCGCTGTAGTTTCCGCATATGATCCACAGGTCATGCTGCTTGCGGCGGACGTCGGGGGCACCAAGACCCTGGTCGGGCTTTTCCGCCAGGGACGCGAGAGGCCCGAGTCTCAGGTCATCCGCGAGTACGCCACGCTCGACTTCGACAATCTCGACGAAATCGTCGCGGCATTTCTCGACGAAACCGGCACGCGCAGCGTCGATGCCGTGTGCATCGGCGTTGCCGGCCCCGTCTCTGGTCTCGTCGCGCGCATGACCAATGTGCCGTGGATCGCTGACGCGGGGGTAGTCGCGGACCGCCTTGGCGATTGCCCGGTCCAGCTCCTGAACGATCTGGAAGCGATGGCGTACGCCGTCCCCGTCCTCGAACCGGAGGAGCTCGCCGTCCTTCAGGATGGCATTCCGGTTCCTTCGGGCAACGCGGCGCTCATCGCTGCCGGCACGGGCCTTGGCGAGGCGTTGCTTCACAACGTCGGCGGCCGGTTCATGCCCTCCCCCTCGGAGGCCGGCCACGCCGACTTCGCCGCGCGGACGCCGCGGGAGCTCGCGCTTGTTGCCGAGCTTGCGCGGATCCACGGACGCGTGGATGTCGAGCGCATCATTTCCGGACCCGGCCTGGTCAACCTCTTCCGCTTCACGCACGGCACTCAGCATGTCGACGGCGCCTGCACGGCGATCGGCCGCGACCTCGACCCCTACGAATTGCCCGCCGCCATCACCGCATCCGCCATTGGAGGACGGTGCGAGAGGTGTGCGGAGGCGCTGGAAATCTTCGTCGAGGCCTACGGCGCCGAGACAGGCAACCTCGCGCTGCGTTCGGTCGCGACGGCCGGCGTGTACATCGGCGGCGGGATCGCTCCCAAGATCCTTCCAGCGCTCGAAAGCGGCGCATTCATGGACGCCTTCCGCGACAAGGAACCCATGACCGACCTGCTCCGCACGTTACCCGTCACGGTCATCCTGAACCCGGCGGCTGGCCTCCTCGGCGCGGCCGTCCGGGCTGTCAGTCTCCAGACCGTCTGAACCTGGAACCAGACAGACGAACCCTGAACCCTGCTCCCTGAACCCTTCTTGCGATAGCATCGCGTGCTACGAAAGCGTTACCTGGAGGGGTTGATGCGTTCTAAGTCAATAAGCCTGCTAGTACTGATGATCCTCGCGGTCGCCCTGCCGGCGTTCGCACAGCAGACCGGTTCAATCGCCGGCAAAGTCACCGCCCAAGATGGATCGCTCCTGCCAGGAGTGACCGTCGAGGCCCGATCCGATGTGCTGCCCGGTCCCCGAGTGGTTGTGACCGGCGCCACCGGTGAATACCGGATGCCCGCGCTTCCCCCGGGCAACTACACCGTCAAGTTCACGCTGGCTGGGATGCAGACCATCTCGCGCACGGCGACCGTCAACCTTGCGCAGGAAGTGGGACTCAGCGTCTCGCTCGGCGTCCAGACGGTGAAGGAAGACGTCGTCGTCCGAGCCGATGCGTCGCTCGTCGACCGGGACTCGGCGGCGATCAAGAGCACGCTGTCAGCCGATGTGATGCGCGCGCTGCCGGTCGGCCAGGACTACCGCGACCTCATCAAGTTCATCCCAGGCGTGCAGTACACCCAGGACGGCACGCGCGGCCCGAGCTCGGGCGGCAGCGGCCAGGACAACGTCTACATGTTCGATGGCGTGAACGTCACGCTGCCGCTGTTCGGCACGCTCTCGGCCGAACCGGCGTCGCACGACATCGCGCAGGTGACGACGATCAAAGGCGGCGCCAAGGCGATCAACTTCGAGCGCTCGGGCGGCTTCGCGATCGACTCGGTCAGCAAGTCCGGCACGAACAAGTTGACGGGCCAGATCAGCTACCAGCTGCTCAACCACAACATGTGGGCGAAGCTGAACTCAGGCAGCCTATCGAAGTACGAGCAGGACAAGAATTGGTGGGATCTGAACGCGGGCGGCCCGGTGATGAAGGACAAGGTGTTCTTCTACGCCTCGTACTACCGTCCGGGCTTCACACGCGACAACCGCGCCAATCTTTACGGTGATCTGCCCGACTACTCGAGCACGCGCAACGAGGGCTTCGGCAAGGTGACGCTTCGGCCGGCCAACGCGGTCCTTCTCAACGTGAGCATCCGCGACTCGCACCGGTTCGAAAAGAGCGACCTCTTTGGGTCGGCGTCAAAAAATACGACCGGGACAGGCGGCGAGGCGTGGCTCAAGATCGGCACGGCCGAAGGCTCCTGGATCATCGATTCGAAGAGCTACCTCACCTTCAAGTACACCGACTTCAACAATCGGACACAGGGACGGCCGGACAACGTCGCCAACGCGACGCTGTCGACGGCGATTGGCTCGCAGCTGCCGGTCAACAGCCTGGACACGCAGGGCCTCTTCGTCGTGCCGTCCATCATCGCCGGCCAGACGGCGTACAACGCCTTCATCCAGCCGCTGATCGACAAGTACGGATACCTCGACTCCACCGGGACCCGCATCGGCGGGGGCAACGTTGGATTCGGCTCGACCTTCGACAAGGACGACTTCTTCCGTAACGGCGGCCAGATTGGCTACAACTACACGATCGGCACGACGGTGCAACACGAGCTGCACGCGGGCTACCAGCGCTACACGGATTCCGAGGATCTGACCCGCCGCTCGAACGGCTGGGGCGTGATCAGCGTCCCGGGCGGCCGCACGAACTTCCAGGGCACGCCGATCTACTACCTGGCGACGTTCCAGCAGCAGTCGCTCGATCAGCGGATCCCGACGATCCATTCCGAGTACCAGTCCCAGAGCATCGAGCTCAACGACACGATCCGGTGGCGCAACTGGTCGTTCAACGCGGGCGTGCTCATGAGCAACGACACGCTCTTCGGCCAGGGACTCATCGAGGACTCGACGACGCTCTCCGGGTACAAGCTCCCGCCGGCAAGTGCGACGTCGAGCGCCGCGCGGAAGTACAAGATGTACGAGCTGCCGTTCAGCAAGATGGTGCAGCCGCGCCTCGGCGCGACTTGGGCGTATGACGGCAGCAACACGGTGTACTTCAGCTGGGCGAAGTACAACCCGGCCGCCAGCTCGCTCCCGCGCGCGGCATCCTGGGATCGCAATCTCGCGACGACGATCGAAGCCTACTTCGACCAGAACGGAGCCCTCTTCGGCAGTCAGAACGTGGCGTCGTCGTCCGGCAAGCTTTTCGTGCCCGACATGACGCCCCGCACCGTCGAGGAGTACGTCTACGGGACCGCTCGTGAGTTCACGAAGCGGCTGACGGGCCGGCTCTACGGCCGGTACCGCGAGGGCAGCCACTTCTGGGAGGACACGAACAACACCGCCCGTACTGCGTTCGCCCCACCCGACACGCTGCATGGCGTGACCGTTCCGAAGACGCTCTACATCCCGGACCTCACCGCGAGGCTGGCGCAGATCGGCAGCGGCTCGACCTATGTCATCGCCGAGCTCGACGGCGCCTACACGAAGTTCTACGAGACGACGGCCGAGGCCGAGTACCGGACGAGCAAGGCGTTCGTGCGCGGCTCGTACACCTGGAGCCACTACTACGGCAACTTCGACCAGGACAGCACGACGACCGCCAACGACGCCAACATCTTCATTGGATCGTCGTTCATCGCTGATGCGGCGGGGCGCCAGCTGTGGGACTTCCGCGACGGCGACCTGCGCGGCGATCGCCGGCACATGTTCAAGCTCTATGGCTTCTACACGCTGGACTTCATGGCCGGCAAGTACCGCTGGGACGCGACCATCGGCGCTTACCTCATCGCGCAGTCCGGTCAGCCGTGGGAAGCGTGGAGCTACGAGCCGTACAAGGCGCTGACGACGTCAACCTCCGACACGTCGCGGTTCGCCGAACCGGCGGGCTCGAGACACGCGCCGGCGCACGCGCAGGTGGACATCAACTACACGCAGAACTTCAAGCTGAAGAACAACTACCGGGCGCAGATCGCGCTCGATCTGTTCAACGTCGCCAACAAGCAGACCGGCTACAACTTCCAGCCGAGTGTGCACCTGGCGTCATTCGGCACGCCGCGCAACTACTTCGATCCGCGGCGCTTCCAGATCGCGATGCGTCTGTTGTTCTGACGAGAGTCCCGCCGGTCCAAGAGTCCAAGGGTCCGCAAGGGTCCTGAATCCTAGGGACTCTTGGACCCTTGGACAACAGGCTTACCTCACGAAGAGTTTCTCGCGCGCGATGAGTTCGCGCGTCGTGGCATCGGCCCCCGCGCGAGCGCGGGCGATGCGGGCGTCGCTGTCCGGTTCCTTCAGCAACACGCTCACCTGCGCCCGCTTGAACAGCGCCATCGGGTAGCCCGGATGGGACGAGGGCACGCGGTCGAGGGCCGCGCGCGCGTCCGCGAAGCGCCTCGCAGCCAGATACGCGACGCCCAGCTCCAGGTCCTGCCGGAAGGCATCTCCCTGAACCGATCGCGCGGACTCGAACGCCTTGATCGCCGTCGTCGTGTCCTGGACTGCCATTGCCGTCAGCCCGAGACGGACGAACTCCGGACCGCTGAGCGGACGAAGGGCGTCGATCCTGACGAGCAGCGCCATGGCGTCCTGAGGCCGGTTCTCGCGCTCGCGTAGCGTTGCCAGCGCCTCCAGGGCAGGAAGTCGATCCGGAATCGCCGCAAGAACCTGTTCGAGAAGCGGTACGGCGCGTGGCCAGTCCTTGCCACGGGCCAGATGCAGCGCCCGGTACAGCCGCACGTCATCCGAGTTCGGCGCGAGCGCGGTGGCGCGATCGAAAGCCGCTTCGGCTTCGGCGCCGTGACCAAGGGACGACTGCGCGGTCGCAAGCCGCAGGACCGCGTCGAGGTTCCGCGGATCCTTCGTCAGGATCTCCTTCAAGAGCGGCACGACCTCCGCGTACTTCGCGTTCACAAACAGGGTCGAGGCGCGATCGATCAGTGGGAATACGGACGTCATGTCCGCGGCCCTCGGCGCGTCACGGCGAGCCACCGGCGAGGCGCTGCTGCTGACGTACCCGAGACTCGCCAGCTTCTGGCGGTCGGCGGCAGACAGCGTCTCGGGCGGGCGCGCCGCAGACAGCGACGGCAGCGGATATTCGCGAAGCTCGGTGGGCGGTGTGATCGCCGAGCCGAGATCGCGTGTCTCGCCCGGATCCGCGGCCACGTCGTAGTTCTCGACGCGGCCGGACAGAACCGACTTGTTCTTCGCCTGCACCGCCATGACCTGCGGTTGCCAGCCGTATTCGAGGAACGGTTTCATCGCCTCGCCGAGGACAATGTCGGCCTGGTCGGGCATGGCTCTGAGACTGTGATCGGGCTCGAGGCCCGCGAAGTCCAGCAGCGTGTGAAAGATGCGCCGTGTGCTGACCGGCACATCGGTCGCACCAGGCCTCACACGAGGGCCGGCAATCACGAGCGGCACGTGGACGGTTGCTTCGTACAGCAGGTTCCCGTGAAAGGCTTCGCCGTGATCGCCCAAGCCTTCTCCGTGATCGCCGGCAATCACGATCGCCGCCTGGGCGCCGCCGCGCTGTTCGGACGCCGCGATCAGCCGCCCGAGCTGCTCGTCCATCGCCGCTACCTCACCGAGATACGGCTTCGCGGCGTATTTCGTCTCGTACGGCTCCGGCGGTGAGTACGGAAAATGCGGCTCGAAGTAGTGCACCCACATGAACAGCGGCTGCGCCGGCGCCTGTGACAACCGCGCCAGCGCCGCGTCCGTGGTCTCGCGCGCGCTCCGCTCCGGGCGCCCGTCCCCGTCGTCGTAGGCATCGAAGCCCCGCGCGAGTCCGAACCTGCGTGCGAGCGAGAAACTCGAGACGAGCGCTTCGGTGTGGAATCCCGCGGCCTTCAGGCGCTCCGCCGCGAGCGGAAACGTCGGCGGGAGCGTGCGCCCGTTCTCGTGCACCGTGTGCGCCGCGGGATACAGCCCCGTGAGCATCGACGTGTGGGATGGCAGCGTCTCGGGCACGGCGCTGTAGGCGCGCGTGAAACGGCGGCCGCGCGCGGCAAGCGCATTGAACGCAGGTGTCTCGACCCCGGCGGCGCCCGGGCCGATCGAATCCGCGCGGGTCGTGTCGAGCGTGACGAGGAGGATCGATGGTTTGGGCTGAAGCGCCGTCGACGATGGGCCTGCGCAGCCTGCGAGCGCAAGCGCGCCAGCGACGACGGCGATTCTCACTTCTTGATTCGCTCGAGCGCGGGGATCGTGCCCTTCCACAGATCCGCCAGCCCGGGTTCTTTCATGACGCGCTCGATGTCGTCGATCTCCATCGGGAGGCCGGACGTGAGGTGCTCCATCCCCGTCGCCGTGATGACGATGGGATCTTCGAGGCGGATGTAGATTCGCTCTTCGGGGATCGTGAACGCGGGCTCGATCGTGAAGACGTTGCCGGCGCGCATCGAGCCGTCGCGATCGCCGGCGACGTCGTGCACTTCCATGCCGACCGCGTGGCCCCAGCTGGTGCCGGGCCGTTCATAGCCGGCGATGAAACGCGTCGCGGCCGCCTTGATCTTCTCGTCCGTGAACGGGAACGACGCCATGATGGCCTGCATCCTCTTGTACACCTCGGCCCGCCGGGGCGCGACGGGTCCGGGTCCGATGCCGGCCAGAATCGCCTGATACAGCTTGACGTAGATGCCGTACATCTCGCGCTGCCGCGGCGTGAACCTGCCGTTCGCCGGAAACATCCGCGTGACGTCGCTTGTGTAGTACTGGTAGTCGGGCGCGTAGACCATCAGCACGAGGTCGCCATCCTTCAGCGTCTCCTGTGCCTGGTGGTAGTGCGCCCACGCCGAGTTCGTGCCGGTGGCGACGAGCGCGAAGTACGCGATGCCCTGCGAGTTGTAGCGCTTGAAGAAGTAGTCCGCGACGGCCTCGAGCTCGTACTCCTTCATCCCCGGCTTCGCCGACTTCATCGCTTCGAGGATGCCCACGGACGCAATGCGCGTCGCTTCCTTGATGACGGCGATCTCCGCCGGGCTCTTGATCGTCCGCAACATGTCGACGATCGGATCCAGGTCCTTGGGCTCGAGCCCGGTCGCGGCCTTCACCTTCTGATTGAAGGCCTCTTCCTTGCTCGGCATCTGGTCCCACGGATCCGCCGCGGTGGACCTCGCTCTCGAACTGACGCGATCCGGCGTGCCCGCGCCGAGCGACTCGGCCCGGAACGGCATGAACAACGTGCGGCCCGATCCGTTCAGCGCCTTCAGGGCCGCCTCGAACGTGGCGCGATCCGCCACCTGATCGATGCCCGTGATCTTCCGCGCTTCCTCGTCCGGCCCGAGCAGCGGTCCCTCCGACCGCTCGAGACCGCCGTGCGGCGGCAGGAACAGCGTCGACGTCTTCGTCCGGCCGTCGATGATGAGAAGCGCGCGGGGCACTTCGACGCCGGTCAGGTAGAAGAACTGCGCGTTCTGCCGAAACTTCGTATAGGTCGCCGTGTCGTAGGCGCCAGAGACGATGGCCACGCCGTCGCCGATCGCCGCCATCAGCTTCGCGCGCCGGGCCGAAAACTCAGCGGGAGTGAACGCGTCGGTGAACAGGCGCTTGTCGGCGCCGACACGCCCGACGGAAAGAAGGACGACCACGCACGCGATGACGGTGGCGATTCGAATTCTCATGATGTGTTCTCTTTCGGTTCAGGGCGCAGGGTTCCGGGTGCGTTGCTTCGGTTCCGGGTTACGCCTTCGTCACCGGTGAACCCGAAACCGCAACAACGAACCCGACACCTGGAACCATGAACCCTGAACCGCGAAGCTTAGTGATGGACGAGCCGGCCAAGCGCGGCGAGCAAGCACTCAAACGGCGCCGCCGAGCGGTGGCCCATCAGGCTCACCTGGAACCAGTTGCGCGACGCGAGGTACTCGCTGTGGTGGGCGACGACGAGACCCTGCTTCTCGAGGCTGGCGCCGATGTCCTTGGCGCGGTAGCCGTTCGTGAGCGCGACGGTGATGACGGCCGGAGTCGCGAGCGGCTCCTCGACGAGCGGCTCCCAGCCCAGGCGGCGAAGTCCCGGGCGCACGAGACTCGCGAATTCGTTGAGTTTCGCGAATGGTTCGTCCGTGTCGAACCGCTCCAGCGCAGCGTCCAGCGCGCCGAGGAGATTCGAGGAATGCGTGAACGGAACGCCGTCCTTCGACGCGTAGTAACCGATGTCGATGTAGCGCGGGAGGCGCTCCGGTTGCGGCGCGATCTCGTGGTCGTAGAAGACGAATGACAGGCCTGGATACGACGCCAGCGCCTTGCCGCTCGCACCCGACGCCAGGTAGACGCCTGAGAGATTGAGCGGGACGGCGCCAATCGCGCTGACGCAGTCGAGGCAGAGCTTGACGCGGCGCCGGGCGGCGACCGCCTTCAACGCCGCCAGATCGTTCAGCATGCCGGTGGACGTCTCGCTCACTACCGCCCACATCCAGGTGGCGCGCGTACGCTCGACCGCTTCGGACGCGGCCGCCAGATCGAAGGCATGGCCCCATGGCGATTCGATGGCGACGTGCGGAAGCCGGTGGCGCCGCGCGTGATCGATCAATCTCTGCCCGAACTCGCCGTTGCTCAGGATGACGCCAGGCGATTCGAGGAGGGACAGCTGCGCGGCGACGGCGTCGTTCGCCAGCGTGCCGGTCCCGACGAGAATCTCGACACGGCCGGTGCCCGACAGCCGGCACAGCCGGGCCTTCGTTCGCCCGAAGGCGAGCTGAAACTCGGCGTCGCGGTGGTACACGGGCGGCTTGGCGAACGCATCGCGGACGGACTGCGCGAGTGGCACCGGCCCGGGCAGGAAGCTCATGGGCTCGCCTTCGCTCACCACTTTGGGCGCGGCAGATAGAAACTTCTCGAACGTCAGGTACATGGGTTGAAATCGCGCGTCATCGCCCCCGACCAACGGTCCGAACGGCTCGAACCCCAGATGCCGGTACAGCTTCGTCTGGCGCGTCGTCCCCGAGATTATCGCCAGATCGTAGCCTCGCGACCGGCCTTCGCGAACCACCTCTCCGACGAGCCCACGGAAGACCTGGCCTGACCGGAACGCCGGCTCGACGGCCAGCAGGCGCAACTCGCAGACACGGCGGCCCTTGGGGAGGAATGTATCGACGGAGCCCAGCTTCTGGTCCAGAGAGAACGGCCGCACGCCCCGCACGGCAATCGTGCCTACGACGTCGTCCCCGGCCTTGGCGACGAGGTAGATGTTCTGTTTGTGGAACCGGTCGACATGCCGCCGGCTGGAGTTGGGCGAATGCTGAGGGATCTCCTCAACGAACGTCCGGTAGAGGAGACCGGCGATCTGGTCGAATTCAGAGGGGTTGTCGGCAATCTTGAACCGAACCGTCGCCCTACCCTGCACAGTGGGCGGATTATAGACCTGTACGTTACCCCGCATCGAAGGTCCTCCGGACAAATGCGATAGCATTCGACGCCATAGGAGTCCTCATGTTCCGCCGCATTTCGCTCTGCTTCGCTCTTTTTTCCATCCTTGCCGCCTTCCCGGCCGCCCAGCAGGGGACGCCGCTTGCAGATTTGAAAACCACGCCGGAGGCGACGGGTTACAAGAACACGTCGACCTACGACGAGGTGGTCAAGTTCATGAGGGCCGTGGACGCCGCGTCCCCGAACGTCTTCTACGTGGCGTACGGCAAGACCTACGAGGGCCGGGAGATGCCCATGGCCGTAGTGGGCGCCGGCCTCAAGGACGGCAGCGCGGCCTCTGTGCGGGCGACCGGGCGACTTCGGGTCCACATCCAGGGCAACATCCATGCGGGCGAAGTCGAGGGCAAGGAAGCCGCGCAGGTGCTCCTCCGGGAGCTGGCGCAGGGCAAGCACGCCGACTGGCTGCGCTCGATGGTCTTTCTCATCACCCCGATCTTCAACGCCGACGGCAATGAGAAATTCGCGCTGACCAACCGCCAGCGCCAGAACGGCCCCATCAACGGCATGGGCACGCGGCAACAGGGCCAGAACCTCAACATCAACCGCGACTTCATGAAGCTCGATACGCCCGAAGGGCGCGCGTTCGTGAAGCTCTGGAACGACTACGACCCGCAGGTCGGCTACGACCTGCACACGTCGGACGGATCGGCGCACGGGTACTACCTGACATACGCACCGGGACTCAGTCCGATAACAAGCCCTTCGGTCATGGGCTTGATGCGCGACGAACTTTTCCCCTTCGTGACGAAGGAAATCAAGGCCAAGCACGGCTGGGACACGTTCTACTACGGCAACGTCGGCGGCGGCGGACCGGGGATCGGCAGAGGAGCTGCACCCGCTCCGGGTGCGGCAGGTGCTGCGGGTGCGGCAGGCGCGGGTGCCGCGGGTGCCGGAGCCGCAGGAGCGGGTGCCGGCGGTGGTCGCGCAGGCGGCGGTGGGGCGCCGGGCGGTGGCCGAGGCGGTACCCCGAGGCCGTGCACGCCGCCAGATACGCTGACGCCGGGTGGTGCGCATAGCGCGGTGGCCGGTGCGCCCGAGACGCCGAATCCACTGCGGACGTGGAATTCCTTTGAAGCGCTTCCCCGCTACCACAACACGTACGTGGGTATGCGCAATCGCTTTGCGCTGCTGAGCGAGGCCTACGCGTATGCGACCTTCGAGGATCGCATCAAGGTCACGAACTACTTCATGGAAGAGTCGCTGAACTTCGCGATGCGCAACGCGGACAAGCTCAAGAAGATCGCGGCGGACGCGGACAAGGAATCGATCGTCGGCAAGGAGCTTGCAACGCGTCAGGGGATCAAGGTCGAAGGCACGACGACGATTCTCATGGGCGAGGTCGAGGACGAGGTCAATCCCGTCAACGGCTCGTGCATGAACCGCCGCAAGGACGTTCTCAAGGCCGAAGTCATGAACAACGGCCTGTGGTTCGCGGCGACCGCGACGGAAGTCGCGCCCGCGACGTATTACGTGCCGGCAGCGGCGGCCAAAGCGATCGAACTCCTGCGCGCGCACGGTGTGCAACTCACCGAGGTGAAGCAGCCGGTCGGCGGCGTCGAGCAGTTCGCGATCGCGAGCAACACCGCGCGCCAGCCCAACGGCGGCATCGACACCGGCGCGCACGGCCTGCGCACGCTCACCGGTTCCTGGGAATCCGCGGCCGGAGTCACGGTTCCAGCGGGATCGTTCGCGGTCTCCCTCAACCAGCCGCTCGGGCGGCTGGCGTTCTATCTGCTGGCGCCGACGTCAGATGACGGACTCACGACGTGGAATTTTCTGGACGACCTGCTTGGGGATGGGGTGAAGACGTATCCGATTCTGCGCAAGAAGTAGGGATCGGTTCAGGGCGCAGGGTTCAGGGTTCCGGTTCGCTCGTCTGGTTCCGGGTTCAGGGTTCCAGGTTCGGCAGACGCAGCCATCAGTCGACGAGCGGCAGTCGTTCGTCGCGCGGGGCCGCCGCTCGTCGGCTGCGGCGCCTTGTTAGCCAGCCTTCGCGCCTCGAACACGTTCCAGACCATCCCAGGACGTTCTAACTGGTTCACGGGCCCGCGGGTCCACAAGTCCAACGGCCTCCAACGATCGCTCCATCCGGCCAAAATTGCAGGGCGCGCAGGTCACGATCAAGTTGTCGAGTTGCGTGTCGCCACCGAGGGTAAACGGGACAACGTGATCGTATTGAGCCCACATCGCTTGAAATGCCGCGTGACAGTCGGCGTTTCGCTTTCCCCAAACAGCACTCTTGGGATATCGAGCATTCAGGTATTTTCGAACGTCGCCACGGATCACCGGAATCCCGCAGAAGCGGCAATGGTAGCCATCGCGCAGGTGTAACAAGACGCGCATTGATGCGTTGGGGTGACGCTTCCGGGAAGCAGCCACCTCGACAACTTGGGGAGCCTCCACCTGTCGGACCTTGACGTATGGGCTGTTCCTACCCCAAAGCGATTCAGTCCATTCCCTAACTGCAGCGAGGTCTGCCGCCGCGATTAACTCCTCCGCGAGCGTGAAGCGGCCAGTTAGGTGCGCCGATACCGCGGCATCAAGATACCGCGCCGCATCACGAATCTCCGGAATCGGCTCCCGCAGACACTGCCGTAGCCCGCGGGCTTGCCGACGAACCCAGCACGCGGAACCGGACCAGCGAACCCGGAACCCTGGGCCTAGAACCCTGAACCGCTCGCTTCTATCTGATGAGCCGGGCAATATCGTTGTACAGCACCGTCACCATCAGAGCGACGATGACTGCCGCGCCGGCCATGGCGAAGTATTCCTTGAAGCGAAGGCTGAGATCGCGGCGGGCGACGCTTTCGAGTCCGATGATCGCGATCTGGCCGCCGTCGAGAATGGGGATCGGCATCAGGTTGAGCAGCGCGAGCTGAAGGCTGATGAGAGACATGAGCTCGAGCAGCTTGATCCAGCCCATCTCCGCGGCGCTGCCTGAGAGTTCGGCGATGCCGACCGGACCCATGAGTTGGCTGACCGGTGTCTCGCGCGTGAAGAGGCCCTTGAGCGTCTTGCCAATCAGCTTCGTGTTGTCCCAGTTCTGCGAGACGCTCATCGTGAACGCCTGCGGCCACGACGGATCGATGCGCGTGAACTCGGCGGCGGAAATGGTCAGGCCGACTTTGCTTGCGCCGGCGGCGCCCTCGGGCGTCACTGAAAGAGTCTGTATCGCGCCGTCGCGTTCGATGTCGACCGCGATCGGCTTCTCGCCTTGCTTCTGAATGTAGCTGATGAGACCGGCGCGATCGAGGCCGCGCTGTCCGTCCATCGCAAGAATCACGTCGCCGCGCTTGAACCCCGCCTTCTGCGCGGGCCGGCCGGCGTGCACTTCCTGAATCTGCGGCCGGATGATCGGCCCGATCCCGAGCGAACCCGCCTCGTACTTGCCGACCGACGCGGGCACGACGCTAACCGTGCTGCGGGAACCACCGCGATCGATCTCCACCCTGAGCTCGCGATTCGCTTTCGGCAAGACGGCCATCACGAGTTCGTCCCACGTGCGCGTGGCTTCACCGTTGACTGACAGGATGCGATCGCCGGCCTGCAGGCCGGCCTTGGCTGCGACACCATCCGCGTCGAGCAATCCCAGTACCGGCGGCTCGGACAGATACTTCGGCACGTCGGCGCCGTTGCTCAGCACGACCGTGAGCGCCAGGACCGCCAGAATGACGTTCATCGCCGGACCGGCGAGATAGACCTGGAAACGAATCCACTTGCTCTTCGAGAGGAACTCGTCGGGTGCGCCCTGGCGTTCGTCGGCCGTCGTTTCGCCGGCCATCTTCACGAAGCCGCCGAGCGGGACGATGCTGACGCAGTACTCCGTGCCGCCGCGCGTGAGTTTGAGGATCTTCGGCCCGAAACCAAGCGAGAACGTCAGCACGCGCACGCGGTACCAGCGCGCGACCAGAAAATGGCCGAGCTCGTGCACGAAGATAAGCACACCGAGAACGAACAGGAACGACAGGATGGTCTGCACTATGAAGATGGTAGCAGACGGATGGTTTCGTGCGAAAAAGCCCGCGCCCAGGCGTCCATGGCGCGGACGTCGGATATCGTCGATGGCGCCAGACTGTCGCGATCGCTCGCGTTGAGCGCCGCTTCGATCACACGCGGGATCGCCTGAAACGGAATCCGGCTCGAAAGGAACGCGTCCACGGCGACCTCGTTCGCGGCGTTGAGCACGATCGGCCACGCGCCGCCCTGCCGCAACGCGTCGTAGGCCAGCCGCAGGCACGGAAAACGCTCGAGATCTGGCGGGGAGAATTCGAGTGTGCCGAGCCGGGCGAGATCGAGCGGCGGCAGTGCACCATCCCAGCGATCCGGGTACGCGAAGGCGTACTGAATCGGCAGGCGCATGTCGGTGACGCTGAGCTGGGCGATGACGGACCCGTCCCGCAGCTCGACCATCGAGTGCACCACCGACTGCGGATGGATGACGACATCGATCTCCCGGGCCGTCATGCCGAAAAGCCATCGCGCTTCGATGACCTCGAGGCCCTTGTTCATGAGCGTGGCGGAATCGACGGTGATCTTCTTTCCCATCTGCCACGTCGGGTGCCGCAGCGCATCCTCGGGCGTCACCCTCGACAACTCCTCCGCGCCCATCGTCCTGAACGGACCGCCAGAGGCCGTGAGCACCAGCCGCCTGATCTCGTTGCGGCGGCGGCCATGGAGACACTGATGGATGGCGTTGTGCTCGCTGTCCACAGGCAGGATCGCGACTCCGCGCTTGTGCGCCGCGTCCATCATCACGGACCCGGCCATGACGAGCACTTCCTTGTTGGCCAGCGCGATGGTCTTGCCGGCATCGATCGCCGCCAGCACCGCCTCGAGGCCGGCCGTGCCGGACGACGCGCAGAGCAGGATGTCGACGTCGGGATGAGTCGCGACCGCGAACAGCCCGTCGGCGCCGCAATCGACTTTGGCGGGCATGCCGCCGGGCCCAAGACGATCGAGGAGCTCTCCGAGGGCCTGAGCCGTCGCGACGGCCGCGACCTTCGGCCGGTACCGCGCGATCTGCTCGGCAAGAAGCGAGGCGTTCTCCCCCGCCGCGAGGCCCACCACCTGAAGTCGATCGGCATTCGCGTCGACGACGGAGAGAGCACTTCGTCCGATGGAGCCGGTGGCGCCGAGAATCGCGATCCTCTTCACTTGGGACATCCGGAGGGCGTCGCCCCCGCGGCCCCCCCTACGCGCTCACTCGCGGCGCCCCGCACGCCCCGCTCCGTTCGCGCGGCTCGCTCGCACACCTCGCTCGCACCGCCCCTGACCATCACAACTGCAAGTACCTGACGGCGACGTAAAAAGCCGGCGCGGCAAACAGGTAGGCATCGACCCTGTCGAGTACGCCGCCGTGCCCGGGAATGATGGCACCGCTGTCCTTTGCACCGACGCTGCGCTTCAACAACGACTCAAACAAGTCGCCCGCGACACCAAACAGCGAAAGCACGAGCGCCAATAGTGCCAGCGTCCAGCCGGGACTTCCCGGCATCGCCCAGCGTCCGACGAGCCAGCCGGCTGCCATGGCCGCAACCAATCCGCCAACGAGTCCCTCAATCGTTTTCCCGGGACTCACCACCGGTGAGAGTTTGCGGCGGCCGAACGCTGAACCGACGAAGTACTGAAACGAGTCGCTGACCGCAATCACGGCGATGAGCCAGCCGAGCAGTTCCGGCGCATGCGATGCCACCAGCCACGACATCGTTCCGAGCGGCAGCCCGATATAGAACGGCGCAAGAACCATCACACCGGCAGCGCCAAACACCGGAGGCCCCGGTGGATTGAGCGCAAGCGCCACGAGTCCGGCGGCAATCGTGACAGAGAGGATCACGAGATCGAGGGGCACGTCGATACCGCGCCACATGTCGTCAGTTCCGGTCGGGCTGAGTCCGATGATCAGAGTCATCGTTGCGCTCGACACGGCTACCAACAAACCCGGCACCACCGCTCCGATCTTTCGGGCAAGCGCAGCCAGCTCGATCGCTGCCGCCACTGCCGCAAGCGCCGCGAGTGCGACCGTCGCCCAGGGCGGCAAGAACACCACGGTGCCGACGAGAATCACGACAAGCGCGGCTCCGCTGACGATGCGCGTGATTGACACGCGGGATCTAGCCCTTGGCGGCCACCGCCGCCGAGTGCACGGCGCCGAAGCGGCGGTCGCGTTTCTGATAGTCGAGAATGGCTTCGAAGAGATGGCGCGCGCGGAAGTCCGGCCAGAGCGCGTCCGTCACCCAGATTTCGGCGTACGCGATCTGCCACAGCAGGAAGTTGCTCACGCGCATCTCGCCGCTCGTGCGAATCATCAGATCGGGATCCGGCTGCCCCGCCGTGTATAGAAATGAGGCGAACTGCGTTTCGTCGAGCTCGTCCGGGTTCACCCGCGCGCGAATGGCGCGCCGTGCCGCCTCGACGATTTCGGCACGGCCGCCGTAGCTCAACGCGATGTTGAACTGCATGCCGGTGTTGCCCGCCGTCCGCGCTTCGGCACTGCCGAGTTCTTCACGCACGTCATCGCTCAGCCGCTCCGCTTCGCCGATCACGCGGAAGCGGATGTTGTTGCGGAGGAGCGACTTCAGCTCGGCGCGCAGGTAGTGCTTGAGCAGGCCCATGAGCGCGCTCACTTCGCTGTCCGGGCGCTTCCAGTTCTCCACCGAAAACGCGTACAGCGTGAGCACCGAGATCCCGAGGCGCGCGGATGTTTCGACCGAATCCCGCACCGCATCGATCCCGGCGCGATGGCCCTCGACCCGCGGCATCCGCCGCGCCGCCGCCCATCGTCCGTTGCCGTCCATGATGATCGCGACGTGGCGAGGAAGGCGATCGAAGTCGAGGCGTTTCGCGAGCGACTGTTCGGGGGAATCCGGCGGCAGGGCTGCCAGTACTTCGGCAAGAGCCATGGTGCTGGGCGAATCTTAGACCATTGGAAGGGCAAAGGGCATAGGGCAGCCTTCTGACCTGTCTCAGTATTTGACAGCCACGAGCGTCAGTCCGTGTGCAGGCGCCGTGGCTCCCGCGGCCTTTCGATCGCGGGCTTCGAGGATTTCGCGCATGGCGGCAGGCTCGCGCAAGCCGGTTCCGATCTCCGCCAGCGTGCCGGCGATCGCGCGGACCATGTGACGGAGGAATCCGTCGCCCTCGCACTCCAGCACGATCTCGCCTCCTGACTCCCTGAGATCGAGCCGCTCGATCGTGCGCACGGTCTCGCGCACGAACGCGCCGCGGGCCTGGAATGACGCGAAGTCGTGCGTCCCCACGAGCAGCGCCGCGGCCTCCTGCATGAGCTCGATTCGCTTGGGCTCCGGAGCGTGCCAGGCGTAGAACCTATCGAACGGCGACATGACCGGCGTCGTGATCATGCGGTACCGATAGGATTTTCCGGCGGCCTGGAAGCGCGCGTGAAAGCCGGGTGTGGCGTCGACGACACCGAGAACCCGGATGTCGAAGGGCAGCCGCACGTTGAGCGCACGCTGCACGGCGACCGGCGTGAGGTCGATCTCGGCATTGACGCTGGCGACCTGCCCCAGGGCGTGCGTCCCGGCGTCCGTCCGGCTCGCGCCCGCCACTGTCGGCGGCACGCCGTTCACGAGCGGCGCAAACGCGTCCTCGACCACCTGCTGCACCGAGAGCGCGTTCGCCTGCCGCTGCCAGCCCGCGTAGTTGGTGCCGTCGTAGGCGAGGGTGAGTTTCAGAGTGCGCATTTTGAGACTTGGTGATTGGGAGATTTGGTGATCTGGTGATTTAGCGACTGGGCCTACTCCGTGCGCTCCCGATCACCAAATCACCAAATCACAAATCACCAAATCACTAAATGCAGGTCACTGCCTCGATCCAGGCTTCACCACCGGCTGCCCTGCCTTGCACATGGGGCAATCGTCGGGCTGGAACGTCGGCAGTCTCAGTGACACGAGCGACGAGAACGGCGCGCCAAGGTCGGCGTTGCCGCCGCTGCGGTCGATCACCGAACCCGCGCCGACGACCGTCGCGCCGGCGGCGCGCGCGACTGTCATCGTCTCCTTCGTCGACCCGCCCGTCGTCACCACGTCTTCGATGATGACGACGTGATCGGTCGGCCCAAGCGAGAACCCCCGCCGCAGCATGAGGACGTTGTCCTGCCGCTCCGCGAAAATCGCGCGCACGCCGAGCGCGCGCCCGACTTCGTGGCCGATGATCAGGCCGCCGAGCGCCGGCGAGAGCACGGCATTGGCGCCGAGCGGCTTGAGCAACGCGCCGAGTGCGGCGCCGAGCGCCTCGGCGCTCGACGGGTGCTGCAACACGAGCGCGCACTGGAGGTAGCCGCCGCTGTGGAGGCCCGACGACAGACGGAAGTGCCCCTCGAGCAGCGCGCCCGAATCCCTGAACAGTTTGAGTACTTGCTCTTGCTTCACTGATGTCTTCTTGCAGGTTGCAGGTTGTTGGTTGTTGGTTGTTGGTTATTTCCGAAGGTTGTCCTCAAAGAGCTTGAGGATGCGCTTGTACTCGTCGGCCCAGCTCGTCTCTTCCGTGAATCCATGGTTTTCGACGGGGTACGGTGCGATCGCCCAATTGTCCTTGCGGAGCTCGATCAAGCGCTGCACGAGCCGCACAGAATCCTGGAAGAACACGTTGGTGTCCACCATGCCGTGCAGGATGAGCAACTGCCCCTTGAGGCCGTCGGCGAAAAAGATCGGCGAGCTCTTCTTGTACGCCTCGGGATCGATCGTCGGCACGTTCAGGATGTTCGATGTATAGCCGTGGTTGTAATGCGACCAGTCGGTGACCGGCCGCAGCGCCGCGCCGGCGGCGAAGACGTCCGGCGTCGTGAACATCGCCATGAGCGTGATGAATCCGCCGTAGCTGCCGCCGTAGACACCGATGCGCTTCGGATCGACTTTCTCGGTCTGCACCAGGAACTTCGCCCCGTCGACGACATCCTCGAGATCCTTGCCGCCCATGTGGCGGTAGATCGCCGTGCGCCAGTCGCGGCCGTACCCGGAGCTCGCGCGATAGTCGGGATCCAGCACGACGTAGCCGCGCGAGGCCAGGATGTTGTGGAACAAGTTCTCGCGGTAGTACGTGGACCAGTACTTGTGCGCGTTCTGGAGGTACCCGGCGCCGTGGACGAAAACGACCGCGGGCTTCTTTGGATCGCGCTTGGCACCGATCATTTCCGGCGTGAGCAGCCGCGCGTAGACGTCCTGGCCGTCACGCGTCTTGTAAGTAATCACCTTCGGGTCAATCCACTTGAAGTTTGAATACTCCTCGGTCGGCGACGTGGTCACCTGCTTCGGCGTTGCACCGGCGGCGAACGGCATCACGAACAGCTCCGGCGGTTTCGTGCTGTAGGAGAAGATGACGGCAAGGGACTTCTCGTCCGGAGACACCGTCACGTCGTGCGAGCCCGTGGCGGTCGTGATGCGGGTGCGCGCCCCGCCATCCGCCGGCATCGTGTAGAACTGCCGCTCGCCGGGATGCACTTCGTTCGTCGTCAGAAAAACCGTTCGGCGGTCGTTCGAGAGCTGCGCGGCCGTCACTTCCCACTTGCCGCTCGTGAGCGCGCGCGCCTGCGGCGCGGATGCCGTGGCGTCGAGTGAATACAGATGCAGGTAGCCTTCCTTCTCCGAAAGAAAGAGGAAGCGCTTGTTGTCCGGGAGCCATGCGATGCCCGCGCCGCCGCCGAGTCCCGGCACCGTGCCGACCGCCTGCTCGCGGATCCAGGCCTCGTCATGCAGGCCGTCGAGCACCGTCGCCTTGCCTGACGCGGGATCCACCTTCACGAACCAACGGTCTTTGTTGTCGAGCGATCTGACCGCCACGACACCCTGCGCCCCATCGTCGGAAACATCGGGCATCGACCAGTTGAGCTGGCGCGGCGCATCCGGATCGGACGGCTTCGCCTTGCGCTCGACGCCGGCGAACGCGGACGCGTCGGCCCACACCGTCTTGTTGTTCTTCACGTCCATGATCGCGAGCAGCCGCCGGCCCTGCGCGTCGCCGACGTTCGGCCTGCCGGGGATCATCTCGGGATAAGAAGAGGATGTGACGTAGTTCGGCGTGTCCTGGCCGCGCGCGGTGCCCTCGGCGCGCTCGTTCACGCCGACATAGACGTAGCGCTCATCGTTCGACAGCTGGAGGTCGAGCATGTTCTGGCGAGGACCGAGCGTCAACGCCGCGATTGGCGGTGGGGGGGGCAATGCGCCGCCGCCGGCGCCGCCGGCGCGGCCGCCTGCTGCCCCGCCGCCCCGGCCGGTCGTGGACGATTCCTGTTGCCGGCGGATGAAGTCGATGAGCTGCCGCTCCTGCTCGCGCAGGAACCGCTGCGCGTCTGTTTCTGTGGCTCCGCCTCCGGCTCCGCCGCCACGCCCGGTATCAGCACCGCCTCCGCGTCCTCCCGTCCCACCTGCGCCCCGGCCGCCGGCCGGCGTGAAACTCGTCTGCGCCGGCGTCGCCTCAGGGACGATGATGTTCGTGAGCTGCGCGAACGAGGTCTCACTGCCTTCGAGCGACACGAGATACAGGTTGCCGTCGCGTACGAACGTGATGGCCGTGTCGTGGCGCGCCCATCGCGGCGAGGTTTCGTTGATGGAGGTTCGCGTCACAAATCGGCGCGCGCCTGTCTGCGTGTCGTAAATGACGACGTCGCCGCCTTCAGCAGTCAGGACCCGCTTCCGCGCGCGATCGAACCGCCCGGTCTGCGGCACGTCCAGATTGCGCCCCTCTTCGGGCGTCAGCTGCCGCATGCCGGAGCCGTCCTTGTTCACCGCGTACACCGAGGATCGATCCTCGGCGGCGCGCTGCCAGGAAAAGTAGACTTTCGAGGAATCCTTCGACCAGCGGACTGCGGTGGGCGGATTCCCCACCAGCTTAGATCCGCGCATGATGCTGTCGACCGTCAACATGGCGGCCGGCGCGGTCCCGGGCGCGGCGGGTTTCTGCTGGGCCGCGAGCCAGGGCATGGAAATGAACACAAGGGTGACCAGAACCAGCAGTCTTCGCATAGAAAGCACGCTCACAGGGATGATTCGCGCCGGGACATACGGTGGCGAGAAACCAGGGCGATAGTATATCCGTCTAACTTCGCGATTCGGCCCGTAATCCGTTGTGTTGGAGACATCGACAATGACGACTTTCAAGATTGCTCGTGTAGTGAAAGGCTCGGTCGCGACGGCGTGTGTTCTCGCGATGCTTGGCAGCCAGCCGATCGCGGCGCAGACCGCCGGTCAGGCGGCTCAGGGCCAGGGTCTGCCGCTCTCGATGGCGCAAGCGGTGGCCATGGCGCTCGACGCGAACCTCGATCTCAAGGCCGAGCGCTTGAACGTCGACGTCGCGTCGTACGGCGTGGCGCTTGCCCGCTCCGCGTTCCTGCCGTTGGTCCAGGGCAGCACCACCAGGGGCTCCTCGAAGTCGGTCCCGGGTGATTTCACCCAGGGCTCCCAGGACATCATCGGCAAGAGCGCCAACGTGTCGGGTTCGGTGCGGCAGGCGCTGCCGTGGTACGGCGGCGACTACTCAGTATCGTGGTTCGGCAGCCGTGGCACACAGGAAGGCGGCATTTCCAGTTTCAATCCGCGCCTGAGCTCGAGGCTCCGGTTCGACTTCACGCAACCCCTGCTTCGCGACTTCAAGCGCGACGGCGCGCGCGTTGGACTCGAAAGCGCCCAGCGGCGCACCGCGATTACCGATCTTCAACTGCAGCAGCGCGTGTTCGCAACCGAAGCGACCGTGAAACTCGCTTACCTCAGCCTCGTCGCCGCGATTGAAGGCAAGAAGGTCGCCGATCAGAACCTCGATATTGTCACGCAGTCGCTCAGCCAGTCGAAGTCGCGCGTCGCGGTCGGGCAATCACCGAACATCGAGATCATCCAGGCCGAGGCGCAGGTCGCATCGACGCGGGAGGGTGTCATCCGCGCGACAGCCCAGATTGCATCGGCGGAAGACAACCTCCGCACGTTGATTCTGGATCCCAGCCGACCCGACTTTTGGCAGGTACATCTCGTGCCGACGGACACGATTCAACTGGCGCCACGGACCGTGAATCTCGATGAAGCCATCAAGACGGCGCTGGCCAACCGGCTGGATCTTCAGATGCAGAACCGCAACATGGAGATCACGAATCTCAATCTCGAGTTGAACAAGAACAACGCCAAGCCGGCCGTCGACGTCGTCGCGTCGTACACCGCGGAGGGCACGGCCGGCACGCAGTTTCAGTTCGGACAGGGATTCCCGCCGCCGATTCTTTCCCAGACCAGCCGCAGCTACGGCAGCGCGCTCGGCGATACGTTCGGCGGCGCGTATCCGACGTGGAGTGTTGGATTGGCCGTCACGTACCCGTTCGGCCAGACGGCGGCGCGGGCGGCGTATGCGCAAGCCCAGGTGCAAAAGCACCAGCAGGAGATCGGCATCAAGCAGCTCGAGGTGGTCATCGTCCGGCAGGTTCGCGAGGCCGTGCGTCAGGTGCAGAACACGTTCGAGCGCGTGCAGGCAGCCCAGACCGCACGCGAGGCCAGCCAGCAGCAGCTCAGCGCGGAGGAGCGGCGCAACTCGGTCGGACTTTCGACCACACTCGATCTCCAGATTCGCCAGCGCGATCTCGCACTCGCGCGCACGGTCGAACTGCAGGCGATGATCGACTACAACCGCGCGCTGATTCAGCTGGATAGCGTGCAGAAGATTCAGTAGCCCACCTTCGCCGGGCGCTCGCTGCGCTCGCGGCTTCGGTGGGCAAGGCTGCTATATATTCGCCCCGTGGCGAAGGCTGCGCTCACAGCGACCGTCATTACGCTGAACGAGGCCGCCAATATCGAGGCGTGCCTCGATTCCGTTGCCTTCGCCGACGAAGTCATCGTCGTCGACAGCGGCAGCACGGACGGCACCGCGGATCTCGCGCGCGCGAAGGGCGCGCGCGTCATCGCGCGTGACTGGCCGGGCTACGCGGCCCAGAAGAATTTCGCGGCATCGCAGGCGACGCACGACTGGATTCTGTCCGTCGATGCCGACGAGCGCGTGACACCGGAACTCGCCAGGGAGATCGAGCGAACGGTCGCCGCCGCACCCTCCACGGCGGGTTACCGCGTGCCGCGCGTGACGTTTCACCTGGGCCGGTGGATCCGCACGACGGATTGGTACCCGGATTGGCAGCTTCGGCTGTACCACAGGAGCCGCGCGTCGTGGCCGCCGAAACTCGTGCACGAGTCCGTGCGGGCAAATGGCGAGGTCGGCCGGCTCGCCGCCGAGCTTCAGCACTACGCCTACCGCGACATCGCCCATCACTACGCCACCATGGAGCGATACACGTCGCTCTCAGCCGAGGAGATGTTCGCCAACGGCCGGCCCGCGAGTATCCTCCATCTGGCCGTTCATCCAGCCGCCGCGTTCCTGCGGAACTACATCCTGAAGCGCGGGTTCCTCGACGGCGCCGCCGGCTTCACCATTTCGAAGATGAACGCGTACTACGTCTACTTGAAGTTCGTAAAGTTGCGGGCGTTGCGAGGGCAAAGGGCAGAGGGCAAAGGGCAGAGGGAGGGCGGAGGCTAACTCTGCCCTCTGCCCTCTGCCCTCTGCCCTCTGCCCTCTGCCCTAAAGGTAGACTTCGCGTCGTCAGATGGTGTCCCTCCACATCGATACGGCGCGAACCTGGCGCGGCGGGCAGAACCAGGTGCTGCAGCTCGTGACCGGGCTGTCGGCGCTCGGGCATCCCACGTGGCTTGTCGCGCATGCGCGCGGTGAATTGAAGCGGCGCGCGCAGGAAGGGCTGCGGTTCGTCGGCTTCGCACCTCGCAGTGAATTCGACATCCAGGCGGCCTGGCAGCTCGGCCGCGTGTTGCGCGACGTCAAGCCTCAGGTCGTTCACGCCCACGATCCGATGGCGGTCTCGCTCACCGCGATGGCCCTGCAGATGCAGAACGGCCGGCCGGCGAAACCGCTCGTCGTCGCGGCGCGCCGCGTGGATTTCCACCTCAAGCGCCACGCCTTCTCCAAGTGGAAGTACCGTCACGTCGATGTCTTTGTCGCTGCGTCCAACGTCATCGCCGGCATCCTGGAGCGCGACGGCATCAGCCGCGATCGTATTGTCACCGTGCACGACGGCGTGAACATCGGCTTCATCGACAAGCAGGAAGCGGTTGATGCGCACGCGGCGTTCCGGATGCCTCATGGCGCTCCGATCGTCGGCAACGTTGCCGCGCTGGCCGCCCACAAGGGACAGAAACATCTCGTCGCCGCGGCGAAACTCGTCGTCCATGAAGTACCGGACGCGCGGTTTCTCATCGTCGGCGAGGGCGAGCTGAAGGATCAGCTCGAGCGGCAGATCAGGCACCTTGCGCTCGAACGCCACGTGCTCCTGACGGGATTTCGCGCGGACGCCCTGGGTCTCATGAAGTCGTTCGACATGTTCGCGATGAGCTCGGTGACCGAGGGACTCGGTTCCGCCGTCCTCGAGGCGATGGCCTGCAGCCTGCCGGTGGTGTCCACGCGCGCGGGCGGACTGCCCGAAGTCGTGGTGGACGGCGAAACCGGCGTCCTCGTACCGCCCCAGGACGAACCGGCGCTTGCGCGCGGCATTGTGGATCTGCTGAAGGATCGTGCCCGGCGCGCTTCGATGGGCGGGGCCGGCCGCGCGCGCGTCGTCGAGACATTCAGCGTCGATGCGATGGTCTCGAAGACGCTCGCGACCTACGAGGCGCGCGTGCCTCCGCCGCCCGCGGCGGGCTAGAACCCGCCGACTACTTCGACTTCCGTAGTCGGCGGCCTTCAGGCCGCCGAGCACGCGGCCTGCAACACCCGCGAAGCGGACACTGACTATCTCCCTGCTTCGATCGATATCCGCAGGCACCCATCATGCTCAGGTGGCACAACGCGAAGTCGTAGCGCACGGGATCATCGCGATCGAGCGCGCGCAGCGCGCTGGTAATCTCGGCCGCCATCTTCCATCCAGGCGATGCCCGGCGTGTGAGTCCCAGGCACTTCCCCGCTCGAATCGTGTGCGTGTCGAGCGGAACCACGAGCTGGCCCGCCGGAACCCGAGTCCACCCACCTGGATCGACTGCATCTGTCCGAACCATCCAGCGCAAAAACAGATTGAGCCGTTTGCATGCCGACCCGGTCGACGGCCGGCTGAAGAAGTAGTGAGCCCCGGGATTCCGGCGTGGCCGGCCGTAGACCTGCCGGAGGTCGACGGCTCGCGCTTCCGTCGAGAACTGTTCAAGTGCCGACTCCACATCGGCCGCGGCCGGGGCGAGATGCCGCGCCAGCGCCGCTTCCAGAGATCCGTGCCGGTCAAGCAGCGTCTTGAGGATCAGGACCACGCCCGTAAGGTCCTCCCCACGAGTCCAGCGGTGAACGATGGGCTGGAGCGCGCGGCCATCTCGTGCGGGTTCGAATGCGCGTACGAACGACGCGGGTGCGTCACCGAGCACGGCGCACACGGCTTCGATGGACGCCATGACCGATGCGACACGGCCGAACGCCAGGCCTCCGGCGATGAACCCGACGACCTCGCGATCGTCGAGGCGCTCGTAGCGCCTCACGATCTGAATCGGATCGAGTGCCGACTCCGGATGGTTGAACGACTCGTACAGTCGATCGAGCGCGGGCTTCAAAAGCGTGTGACTGGTACTCCCGACTGACACAGCGGGCAGTTTGCCACGGGATGATTCTCCGGCGCGCGGTACTCCGTGAGCGCGAAGTTCGGCACGCCCACGTCCACGATGGCCTCGAGCCGATCGCAAATCTGGACGGTGCCAATGACTGAACCGCCCGCCTCTTCAATTGCCGCCTTCGCGCGCGCGAACGTCTCGCCGGTGTTCCGCATGTCATCAGCAAGTAACACGCGCCTGCCGGCCACGACGGTCCGGTAGAACGATCGCAGGGAAAGCCGGCCGTCCGAGTCCGGCGAGAGCGGGGCAAAGCTCGTAGGCGCATGCGTCAGTGCGCGCCGGCCGTCCATCAATCCAGCGACCGTGTGTGCGAGCAGCGCCCCTCCCATCACGGGCCCCGCCACGACGTCGGTGGCCGCGACGATCGGCTCCGGCAAGATCTCGATGAGATCCTGCGACAACCGCCAGATCAGCGACGGGTGCCGGAAGATCCGGTGAGGGTTGAGATACACGGGACCGTGAAAGCCGTTCCCGTAGTCAAAGTGTCCGTTGAGCATGAGCACTTCGTGCTCGCGAAGATCTCTCAGGGCGTTGGCGCGCAGTTCTTCTCGACGATTCATCAAACCCTCAATGCAGTAGCGACAGGCATCAGACCGGAATTCGTGTACACGACGACGCCCCCGACGATGGTCGCGGCGACGGAGCCCTTGAGCGTCCATCCGTCAAAGGGTGTGTTCTTCGACTTCGACACGAGCGATCGCGCGTGGATCGTCACCTCGGTGTCCGGCGACAGCACGGTGAGATCCGCGGGCGCTCCCTCGGCAATCGTGCCGCCGGGAAGTCCGAGCACCCGTGCCGGATTGGCCGACAGCAGCTCGACGAACCTCGGCATGCTGACGACGCCGGCGTGCACCAGGCGATCGAGACAGAGCGGCACCGCGGTCTCGAGCCCCACGATGCCGAACGGCGCGCGATCGAACTCGAGCGCCTTCTCGTCGGCATGGTGCGGCGCGTGATCGGTGGCGATGACGTCGATCGATCCATCGCGCAGGCCTTCGATCATCGCGACACGATCGGCCTCTTCGCGAAGCGGCGGATTCATCTTCGTGTTCGTGTCGTACCCGCCGTTCGAACGCAGCGCCTCGTCGGTCAGCACGAAGTGGTGCGGCGTGACCTCCGACGTGACTTTGATGCCGCGATCCTTGCCCGTCTGGACGGCGCGGAGCGACTGCCGCGCGCTCATGTGGGCGACGTGGACGTGACCGCCGACCATTTCCGCGACCGAGATGTCGCGCTCGACGACGATGGACTCGGCGGCGCCGGCGAGGCCCTTGAGCCCCAGCATCGTGGCGACCGCCCCCTCATGCGCGACGCCGTCACTCTTGAGTGACGGGTCTTCGCAGTGATCGATGACCGGCATCCCGAACATCGTCGCGTACTCGAGCGCCCGTCTCATGAGCAGCGCGGTCGCCACCGGGCGGCCATCATCCGAAATCGCCACGCAGCCGGCCGCGCGCAGGTCGCCGATCTCGGTGAGCTGCGCGCCCTTCGATCCGATCGACACCGCGCCGATGGGATACACCCGCGCGCGTCCCGCTTCGGCCGCCCGCTTCATGATGAACTCCGTCACCGACGCATGGTCGTTGACGGGGTCGGTGTTCGGCATGCACGCGACCGCGGTGAATCCCCCGGCGACCGCGGACGCGGTGCCGGTCGCGATCGTTTCCTTGTGCTCCTGACCGGGCTCGCGCAGATGGACGTGGATGTCGATGAGCCCTGGCGTCACCACGCACGACTCCGGCAGCTCCACGACCCGCGCGTTTCCCGCCGGCAGGTCGCGACCGACGCGCGCGATCCGGCCGTTCTCGATCAGAATGTCGAATCGCCCGTTCCGGCCCGCGACCGGATCGACGACGTGGACGTTCTTCAGAATCCCTTCGAACTTCGCACTTCGAACTTCGAACTTACTCACGCTTCTTCCCCCCCTGCCAGCAGGTACAACACCGCCATCCGCACCGCGACGCCGTTCGAGACCTGGTCGAGGATCACCGACCACGGCCCGTCAGCGACCTCCGAATCGATTTCCACGCCGCGGTTCATCGGGCCCGGGTGCATGACGATGGCGTCGGCGGCAGCGCGGCTCATGCGGGCCGGCGTCAGGCCGAACTGCGTGAAGTACTCGCGCACGCTCGGCAGGAAGAGCCCGTGCATCCGCTCGTGCTGCACGCGCAGCATCATCACCACGTCCGCTCCCGTCACCGCCTCATCAAGCCTTGTCGTGACTTCGACACCGAGCTGGCCGAGGCCGGGTGGAATCAGCGTCGCAGGGCCGCACGCGATGACCGTCGCGCCCATCTTCGTGAGGAGGTACACGTTCGAGCGCAGCACGCGGCTGTGCAGCAAGTCACCGACGATCGCAACACGGAGGCCGGCGAGCCGTCCCTTCCGTTCCTTGATCGTGAACGCGTCGAGCAGCGCCTGAGTCGGGTGTTCGTGCGTTCCGTCGCCGGCATTGATGATGCTGGCCTTGCAGACTCGGGCGAGCTGATGCGGCGCCCCGGACGACGCGTGCCGCATGACGATCATGTCCGGCGCCATCGCCTCGATGGTCCTGGCTGTGTCGCTGAGCGTCTCCCCCTTCGAAACACTCGATCCCGCGGTCGTCATGCCGAGCGTGTCCGCGCTCAGGCGCTTCTCGGCCAGCTCGAACGACATGCGCGTGCGCGTGCTCGATTCGAAGAACAGGTTTACGACGGTGCGGCCGCGAAGCGTCGGCACTTTCTTGACCGTTCGGCCCGCGACTTCCTTCATGGCGAGCGCGGTCTCGAGGACGAGCTCGATCTCGCCCGCATCGAGTCCTTCGATGCCGAGCAGGTGACGGCTCTTGAGCGCGGTGGCGGTCGTCATTCCTCCACCTCCACTTCGTCGCGGCCGTCGAGCTCCTGGAGGCGGACCTGAACGCTCTGCTGCCGTGAGGTCGGGATGTTGCGGCCGACGTAGTCGGCGCGGATCGGCAGCTCGCGATGGCCGCGGTCGACCAGGGCGACGAGCTGAATCGCGCGCGGCCGGCCGAAGTCAATCAACGCGTCGAGCGCCGCGCGAATCGTCCTGCCCGTGTAGAGCACGTCGTCCACGAGCAGAATCACCTTGTCGTCGATGGAGAAGGGGATTTCGGTGCGCCGGATGACCGGTTGTGGCCCGACGGCGTGCAGCATCAGGTCGTCGCGGTACAGCGTGATGTCGAGCGCGCCAACCGGCACATCGACACCCGTCAGTTGCCTGAGATCGGCGGCGATGCGCGTGGCCAGCGGGACGCCGCGCGCGCGAATGCCCACAAGCGCCAATTCCTGAACGCCGCGGTTTCTCTCTAGAATCTCGTGAGCGATACGGGTGAGGCTGCGCGAGACGCGGTCAGCGTCCATCACCACAGCCATGGTGATCTCGGCATATGTCCCTCTTTGCGGTCTCTCAGGGCCGCAATTAAAGAAGTCGAGAAAACAGTATCACAGACTCCGCACTCGGCACTGCTCTACCGCTCATGCGTCAGCGTGTAGGTCATCGGTCGATCGCGCGTATAGCTGGGCTTGAAGATCTCGGTGCGCGCAAAGCCGTCCATGTCGCGGCCAATCGGAAGGCCCATGTAATAGAGGACGGTCGGTGCGACATCGACGACCGATCCTCGACGGTACTCACCGGCCGCGACGTTTGATCCGTAGGCAATCAGGAAGCCATCAGGGGCGGTTTCGTGCGACCCGGTGATGTCACCCTCCCCGATCAGTCGGCCGAACAACACCTTCACGAGCGAGCTGCGCTCCATGCCGAACCCCGACAGCACCACCAGGAGATCGCCGGGCGCCATCGCACTCATGAAACGCCCCACCTGGCCGTCAAGTGATGCGTAGTACCGATCGAGCATCGACCGACGCGGATCGGAACCGGCCGCGGGGCCGAAGAGATCCGGCTGGGCATCGAGGAGGTACAGATGTCCGATCTCGTCGATGCCCTCGAGTCTCAGCGCAACGAACTTCGGCTGAAACTCATGCGTGAGTTCCTGCTCGGCTTCCGAATACGCCTGGTCCCAGCGTGGCCGCCGCAGGCCGGCCGCGCGCGGGTCCTGCGCACCGCCGGGGATCACCTGCTGCCACGGGAGCGCCTGCCAGCGATCGAAGACCTGTCGCGCGATATCGACGGCGGTCGTGGGATCGCCCGCGCCGAGGTCGCCGGACCGCAGCGGTGAGCTCGTCGCCTCGTCGAAGGCATCGCTGAGGAGGTATCCGGTCCTGGTTTCCGCCGGCCGCGTCAGCGGCCAGTTCACGACGCCGGCGGACACGGCGTAGTCCGCGAGAATGTCCCAGAGCGGCCGTGCGCGAAGGGATTGCGAGGACAACTGCCCGGCCTTGACGAAGCCCTGGTACAGCAGCGCCTGTGCAAAGCAGTAATCGGGCAGGAGGTTGACGGCTTCCTCGTCCCCGGCGCCCGCGCCGACGCGATAGATGAACTCCGAACGGACGCCGTTCTTCGGCGGGTACTTGCCCGTAGCCGCGGCGGTCCACACGGACTCGGCCTGCGTCGGCCTGAGCGTCGCCAGGTCGACCACGGCCCCGCGCTCGATGAGCGTGCCAAAGTTCGGCAGCTGTCCGGACGCGACACGCTGCAGCAGGAACCCGCGCGAGGCGCCATCGATGAGAAGCAGGCGCACGCGCGGCGGAGACGTCACCGGACTCGCCTGGTTCGATCGACGAGGCGCGGGTACCGGGACCTCGCCGGGGCCGCGGATCCAGAGCGGTACCAGGATCGATGCCGCAATGGCGGCGGCCATGAGTACCGCGGCCGGCCGGTTGCCGCGCCGTCCGAATGAGTAGCGAAGGATTGCGACACCGGCCAGCACGATCGCGCAGACCGTGGTCGCGACCGCGCCCTGCCGCATGTGATCCGCGGCGACGTCCGAGAGCACGGATCGCATGCCGCGCAGGTTCGCCCAGGTAATCGTCGCGGCGGCCACGCTGGCCACCGCGCTCAGCCACGCGAGGATGCGCAGGCTCAGCCAGCCCGGGTGGAGCGGCCTGGACGCGATGGCCTCGCGCGCGAGGATCAGCAGCAGCAGCGCCACCGACAAATACGGAGCGTACAGCGCGAGCAGCGCGACGAACCACCGGAACGCCGTCATCGACACGACCGGCACGTGCGGATTGATCTGCAACACGAGCACCGTGAGGTACACGGCGGCGAGGAATCCGGCCGCAATGGCGTTCGCGACCATGCGCAGATACCTCATGCGCGGATCATATTCATTCCGGGGACGTTGCCCCCGGACCCCCGACACGCACCCGCTTATAATCTTGAGCGCATGCTCTTCGACGTGGCGGCGCGAGTCGCGTCAAACTCGCCGCTCTCCTCCGACTACAACGTGATCGCCCTCGACGCGCCGGAGATCGCGGCCGCGACCGCGCCGGGACAGTTCGTCATGGTCAAGCCGCAGACGGGTCTCGATCCGATGCTGCGCCGGCCGTTTTCGGTGTTCGAGGTGCTGCGCGATTCGGGCGGACGCGCCACCGGCATCAGCCTCCTCAACAAGCGCGTCGGGATCGGCACGGGCATGCTCTACGCCGCCAGGGCCGGCGACACGGTGGACGTGCTTGGCCCGCTCGGCCGTCCGTTCGTCCCGGTCGATCCCCCAGCCGAGGCATGGATGGTTGCCGGCGGCGTCGGGCTGGCGCCGTTCGCGACGCTCGCGGACGCGCTCGCACAACGCGGCACGAAGATGCGGCTGTTCTACGGCGCGCGCTCGTCGGCGGACCTGTACTACGCCGATTACTTCGCGCGGCTCGGAGCGACGCTCGACCTCACGACCGAAGACGGGACCCGCGGCGAACGGGGACGCATCACCGCTCCGCTCGCGCGCGCCCTCACCGGCGGTCCGGACGGACCGGTCACGATCTACACCTGCGGGCCAACACCGATGATGCGGGCCGTCGCCGAGCTCGGCGAGGCCGCCGGACGCCCGGTCTTCGCGTCCCTGGAGCAGGTGATGGGATGCGGCATGGGCGGCTGCTACAGCTGCGTCGTCCGCGTCCGTCGCGGCGCCGGCAGTCACTTCGTCCGGTCGTGCATAGAGGGACCGGTCTTCGACAGCCGCGCGCTCGTGTGGGATGCGCTCGGAGCGGGACACTAGGATTTGGCGATTTGGCGATTTGGTGATTTGGTGATTTGGTGAGCCGTGGCTGATCTTTCCGTTCAAATCGGCGCGCTCAGGCTGCGGAATCCGTTCATCGGCGCGTCCGGCTGCTTCGGCTATGGCGTCGAGTACGCGAGCGCGGTCGACCTCGCCTCCATCGGCGGGGTCGCGGTCAAGGGCCTGTTTCTCGAGGAGCGCGAGGGCCACGCGCCACCGCGCATTGTCGAAACGCCGGCCGGCATGCTCAACGCCATCGGTCTGCAGGGCATCGGCGTCCGTCGTTTTTGCGCCGAGAAACTGCCCGAACTGCGCCGGCTCGGCGCCACCGTCATCGTCAATATCTGCGGATCGACGCTCGACGAGTACATCGAGGTCGCCCGAATCCTTTCCGACCACGAGGGCGTGGGCGCGATTGAGCTCAATATCTCGTGCCCCAACATCAAGGAAGGCGGCATCCAGTTCGGATGCAGCCTGGCCGGCACGCACGACGTCGTCAATGGCGTGCGCAAGGTCACGAACCTCCCGGTGATTCCGAAGCTCACGCCGAACGTGACTGATGTCGCGTCGTTCGCGCGCGCGTCCGAGGACGCAGGCGCGGACGCGATCTCACTGGTCAATACGTTTCTGGCGATGGCGATCGACGTCGAAACACGAAAGCCGAAACTGACGAACGTGATGGGCGGCCTGAGCGGCCCCGCGATCCGGCCGATCGCCGTGCGCATGGTCTGGGAGTGCTTCCAGGCCGTGAAGATTCCGATTCTCGGCATGGGCGGCATCGCCACCGTTGACGACGCGCTCGAATTCATCATCGCCGGGGCCACGGCGGTCCAGGTCGGCACGGCGAACTTCGTGGACCCGTTCATCTGGGGCAAACTCGAACGCGGCCTCGATGACTACATGGCACGGCACCGGATCGCCCGCGTGGCCGATCTCGTGGGCACGTTGCAGATTCCTCGACAGCATTAATGGATTGACGGATTGATGGATTGATGGATTGATGGAATGACGGAATCGATGAACAGAATTCTCGTCGCGCTCGACGTGCCCACCGCGGCCGCGGCGCTGTCGCTGGCCGACACGCTGCGCGGAGCCGTCGGAGGCTACAAGATCGGCAGCCAGCTTTTTACTGCCGCCGGACCCGGGATTGTCCGGACTATGGTCGAGCGCGGCGACAAGGTCTTTCTCGATCTCAAGTTCCACGACATCCCCAACACCGTGGCCGGCGCCATCCAGTCCGCCGCGTCGCTCGGGGTCTGGATGGTCAACGTCCATGCAAGCGGCGGACGGCCGATGATGGACGCCGCGCGGAAAGCCGCCGACGAGGCGGAATCCTCTGGTGGACAGCGGCCCATCGTGATTGCGGTGACCGTGCTGACCAGCATCGATGCCGCGACGCTGACGTCAATCGGCGTCGGTGTCACACCGCTCGAACATGTTGTCAGGCTCGCGGAACTGGCGAAGGCGTCTGGCCTGGACGGCGTCGTCGCGTCTCCTCAGGAAACCGCGGCGATCCGGCAGGCTTGCGGCGGCGATTTCGTGATTGTCACGCCGGGGATTCGCGGCGGCAGCGCCGCGACGTCAAAGGACGATCAACAGCGGACGATGTCGCCGTCGGAGGCGGTGAAGGCGGGCAGTTCGTATCTCGTGATCGGACGCCCGATTACGGCGGCGCCAGACGCGCGCGCCGCGGCAACAGCGATCGGCGCTTCGCTCAACTAGCAACCTACAACCCACAATTGCAGGTTGCGGGTTGGAGGTTGCAGGTTGTCATTTAGCCGTCACAACGAAATACGCGCGTCTGTTCTGCGACCAGCAGGACTCCGCCTCGTCGCGGCACACCGGCGCTTCCTCGCCCTTGCTCACGATCGTGATGCGGGCGGCCGGAACGCCGAGGCCGATGACGTAGTCGCGCGCGGCTGAGGCGCGGCGCTCGCCGAGCGCCATGTTGTATTCGTTCGTACCGCGGTTGTCCGCGTGCCCTTCGATGGCGACCCGCACCGACGTCCAGCGGCGCATGTAGTCCGCGTTCTTCTGGAGCGCGGCCCGGCCGGCGTCCGTCAAGTCGGCCTTGTCAAGGTCGAAGTAGACGACCCCGAACTCGCGTGTGATCTCGTCGGTCGTCTTCTTCGCGAAGATCTCGTCCTCGGTCGGCACGCGCGGTGGTGGCGGAGGCGTCGGCGTCGGTGTCGGCCTCGGCGGCGGTGGTGGCGGTGGTGTCGGCGTCGGTTGCACGGCCGGTGGCGGAGGTGGCGGCGCGGGCGGTGGCTGCACGGGCGGTTTCTTGTGGCATCCAGCAGCGAACGCCGCCGCGGCGACCATCACGACCAGCTTCTGCTTCCACCTACGCGTCATCAGTCAGCCTCCGATCAACTTCGGAACTCGCCGCTTGTTCTTCGCCTTGTGTGGCCGCAGCTTATCGAGCGAATCCTGTACCTGTCAATCGTGAAAGGCGCGCCATTTGTCTAAGATGACGCTGAATGGATCGGATGTTGGAGGCGACGGCAGCGGCCGAGGATGCGCATTTCTGGTTCCTCCATCTGCGCCGTACCGCGGAGTCCATGCTGCGCACGGCGCTTGCGGGCATCACACCGCGGTTGATCGTCGATTGCGGCGCGGGCACCGGACGCAACCTGGATTGGCTCTCGACATTTGGGCCCGCCGTCGGCGTGGAGCGTTCGGAGATCGGCCTTCTGGAAGGCCGCAAGCGCGCGCGCCGGATGCTGAAGGCCTCGGTCACGCATCTGCCGTTCGCCGATGGCGCGGCCGATCTGGTCACGTCCTTCGACGTGCTGTACTGCCTCGACGACATCGCCGAGCGGCAGGCGATCCGTGAGATGTACCGGATTCTCGCCAACGATGGCGTCGCGGTCGTCAACGCCGCGGCCCTGGACATCCTGAGGGGCTCTCACTCCGTGCTGACGCACGAACAACGCCGCTACACTCGTGGCCGGCTGGCGCGGAGCCTCGAGGATGCGGGCTTCACGATCGAACGCCTGACCTACACCAACATGATGACGTTCCCGCTGGCGCTGGCCGTTCGCCTTGGCGAGCGCATGACCGGCCGCGCGTCAACGGCGTCGGATGCGGACCTTCGCACTCCCGCGGCACCGATCAACGCGATCCTCAACGGGGCGCTGGGACTCGAACATGCACTGCTGAAGGCGATCGACCTGCCAGTGGGGACTTCCGTCCTGGCGATTGCGCGGAAGAACGAACGTGGGGTCAGACGACCCTGAGCTTCAGGCCTTCGTTGAGACTGCCGAGCCTGTAGCCCTTCAGATCGACCGTCACGAACTTGAATCCGGCCTCGCGCAGGGCGCGGTCGATGCGGTCGGCCATTGCGGGCTCGATCGCGCGCGGAAGCTCGTCGCGCCCGAGCTCGATTCGTGCCACGTCGCCGTGATGACGCACGCGAAGCACGCGGAACCCGAGGCCGCGCAGCGCCTGCTCGGACCGTTCGATCACGTGAAGCTTCTCCTCGGTCACTTCGGAGAAGTACGGCACACGCGACGACAGGCACGCCGACGCCGGCTCGTCCCAGTACGGCAGGCCGGCCTCGTGCGAGAGCTCGCGGATGTCGTCCTTGGTCAGACCTGATTCGTCGAGCGGGCTGACGACTCCGAATTCCCGGGCCGCCTTCCTGCCCGGCCGGTAGTCGCCGCGGTCATCCGCGTTGTTCCCATCGGCCACAACGGCAAAGCCGCGGTCCCGGGCCAGCGCGGTCAGGCGCGTGAACAGTTCGTGCTTGCAGTGGTAGCAGCGATCTGAATTGTTCGCGCGGTACGCGGGATTCTCCAACTCCGCCGTGCTGATGACTTCGTGCTGGAAGCCGAATCGGCTGGCGGTTTCGAGCGCCATGGCGCGGTGTCGCTCCGGATAGCTGGCGCTGTCGGCCGTCACGCACAACGCCGCCGAACCGAGCACGCGCGTCGCGGCGTACGCGAGGTAGGCCGAGTCCACTCCCCCGCTGTAGGCGACGACCAGCGACGGCAAGGTGCGCAGCCGTTCGACCAGCGCCGCCTCGCGCTCACGCAGGGCGTTGCTCACTCGTCCCAGTCCCCTCCGCCGTCGCCGTCCTCGTCCTCGTCGTCATCGTCGAGGTCGTCGTCGCCGTCCGCTTCCGCAGTCTCGTCGTCGTCTTCGTCCTCGTCGTCCTCGTCCTCGTCGTCGCCGTCGAACTCCAGCGGCTTGACGCCGGCCACCCTGAGACTGCTGCCACAGGCGTCGCAGCTCCACGGATCCCCGATTTCCATTTCCTCGAGGTCGTCCGAGTCCACGTCGATTTCGGCATCACATTCCGGGCAGGTCGCCATACACTCTCCTTCGCGTCGCTTGAGCCGATTATAGCGACGGACCCCCACATGTCTGTCAAGACGATCCTCGTTGCGCACCGGTCGCTCGCCGTACGCGACCGGTTTGCCGCGGCCCTCTCGGAGGCGCGACAGGCCTACCTGGTGGCCGGCACCGAGGCGGCGGTGCGCGCGGCGCTGCGGAACGAGGGGACGCCGGTGAGTCTGGTGCTTCTGGATCTCGGTCTCGCCGGCGACCGCGATGCCATGGCGTTCGCCGGAGAAATCCGCCGCATAGGTCCGCGGCCGTGCCCCATCGTCGTCTTCGCGGGATCGGTGCAATCGGCCAGTCAAATCGGCGGCCTTGGCGCCGCCGGAGTGTCCGGCTTTCTGAACGAGCACGCCGACGCCCCGCAGATCCTTCCGGCGCTCGCGCCACACCTGTTTCCCGACAATTTCAACCGCCGCGCGAGCGTACGCACGCCGGTCGCGCTGCCGGTCTCGTTCCGCGCGGGCCAGACGATCGCCGCGTCACACACTCGCGACATCGGTCGTGGCGGCATCGGGATTCAGACGATGGACCCGCTGCCGGTGGGGACGCCGCTGTCGTTCACGCTGCGACTGCCGGGCACGGGAGCCGAAATCTCGGCTTCCGGACGCATCATCTGGATCGATCGCCGGATTGGAATGGGACTGCAGTTCGAACGGCTGCCGGCAGAGGCACAGGCGCGGCTCGACGGGTTTCTGCGCGACTCTGCTTGATCACCTGGCTCTTAACAGTCTGAGACTGTTCGCCGTCACCAGCAAGGACGCGCCGGTGTCCGCCACGATTGCCATCCACATCGTGGCGAGGCCCGCGGCCGCGAGCACCACAAACGCCAGTTTGAGGGCGAGCGCGATTGCGACATTCTGACGGATATTGGCGAGCGCGGTACGGCCGAGTCGAAGCGCGAACGGTAACTTCGAGAGATCGTCCGACATCAGGACCACGTCCGCGGTTTCAAGAGCAACGTCGGTCCCGGCCGCGCCCATCGCGATGCCAACATCGGCGGCGGCGAGCGCGGGCGCATCGTTGATTCCGTCCCCGACCATGGCCACGGGACCGTATTGCGCGCGCAGCGCGTGGATGGCTTCGACCTTCTGCGCCGGCAGCAGCTCGGCGTGCGCCTCATCGAGGCCCGCGCCGGCGCGCGCGCGATCGGCGCTCGCGCGGATGTCACCGGTGAGAAGCACGATGCGATCGACACCCGTGTCGCGGAGTCCATCGATGGCGGCCTTGCCGTCCGTTCGCATGTGATCCGCGAGGCCGATCACGCCGAGCGCGAAGCCGCCGTGTCCGACGAGGACGGCAGTGGCGCCGCCCTTCTCGACCTGATCCACCCGCAGGTGCAGCTCCGGCGTGCACAGCTGGCGGTCTTCGAAGAGGCGGTGACTGCCGACGATCGCGGGCGCTTCGGCGACGGTCGCCTCGGCGCCGAGCCCGGGCAGCGCGCGGAAACCACGCTCAACCGGCACCTCGAGACCCGCGACGCGCGCCCGATGCACGATCGCGCGGCCAATCGGATGCTCCGATCTCGACTCGAGCGCCGCCGCCACCGCCAGCACGCTTTCGGCGGATGTCCCGTCGAGACCGAGCACATCGGTCACGGTGATGTGGCCATGCGTCAGGGTCCCGGTCTTGTCGAACGCGACCGACCGGATATTGCCGAGCCGCTCCAGGTGCGCACCGCCCTTGATGAGGACGCCGGCGCGGGCGGCCGCAGTAAGCGCGGACACGATCGCGACGGGCGTGGAGATCACGAGCGCGCAGGGGCACGCGACGACCAGCAGCGCGAGCGCGCGATACGTCCACGTGCCGAGGCCCGCGGACCACGCCGAGAATCCGTGAGTCGCAAGCGGGCCAACCGCGACGAGCAGTACCGCCAGGACGACCACGGAAGGCGTATAGCGGCGCGCGAACCTGTCGACGAAAGTCTGGACTGGTGCGCGCTGTCGCTGGGCGTGCTCGACCAGATGAATGATGCGGGCGATCGTGCTGTCCGACGCGCGGCGGGACGCGCGCACCTCGATGGCGCCGGTCCCGTTGATCGTCCCGGCATAGACGGTGTCGCCCGGCAACTTCTCGATCGGTCGCGACTCGCCCGTCACGGGCGACTCGTCGAATGCCGACTCGCCGGAGATGACAACGCCATCGACCGGAAGCCGATCTCCCGGCCGTAGAACGAGCACGTCGTCAACCAGCACGTCCGCCGCCGGAATCTCGTGCGTGTGGGTCCCGCGACGAACGAGCGCCATCGACGGCGCGACGGCCATCAGCGAGCGGATCGCCTGTCGCGCGCGTTCCATGCTGATGATCTCGAGCTGCTGGGCCACGCCGAACAGCCAGACCACCGTCGCGGCCTCGAACCACTCGCCGAGAGCGCCGGCGCCGGCAACCGCGATCACCATGAGCACGTTGATGTCGAGGACGCGCTTCCGGATGCTGGTCCAGGCGCGGCGCGCCGGGCCCGGAACGCAGAATGCAATTGTCAGAAAGTAGGCCGGCAGTGCGATCGAAGGAATGCCGAGCCATCCGCTGGCCCCTCCGAGCGCAAGCGACACACCGGATCCCACGAGAATCCAAAGATCGCGCGCGTGCTCGCGGAAGACATTGACCGGCGGCGCGGGGGCGACGCTGTGTGAATGACCGGGGGCGCAGCAGGCGTCGCTCAACGGGCCTCCTCTTCCACGTGCTTGCGTGTGTCGTGCAGGAGCCCGACGACGTGATGATCGTCGAGCGAGTAGAACGCCATGCGGCCTGCCCGGCGAACGCGCACGAGCCGAGCCGCGCGAAGCAGCCGGAGCTGGTGCGAGACGGCCGACTCCGACATCCCCACCAGGGTCGCGAGGTCGCAGACGCATCGTTCGCCGTGCGTCAGGGCATCGACGAGCCGTACACGCGTCGGATCGCCGAGCAGTTTGAAGACCTCAGCGACCGCTTCGACGGATCGACCGCCCAGCAGCCTGTGCTGAACGTCAGAGAGGGCTGCGGGGTCGGCGCCGTGCGGTTCGGCGCAGCCATCGGGGTCGGCCAACGGTTTGATTGGGGCTCTCGCGGCAGTCACAAACTATGAATATATGAACATCTGCTCATATGTCAAGCTATCGACCTCGTTTGCCGGCCGGCAGAATCCTTAACAGGCAGTTAAGGAAAGCGACTCCCGGGGTCGTTACGATTGACTCTCTTTACGGCCTGAAACTACGATGCCGGTTCGGTCTTGCGACCCGAACGGCAACCATCAAGAGCGGAGTTACGGAGTACCAATGATCGAGGTCCAGCACCTCACAAAACGCTACGGCCGATTCACCGCCGTCGACGATGTCAGCTTCAAAGTCGAAAAAGGCGAGATCCTGGGTTTCCTGGGTCCGAACGGCGCGGGTAAGACGAGCACGATGCGCGTGATCACGGGCTACATGCCGCCCTCCGAGGGCAAGGCGGTGGTCGCGGGATTCGACGTGTTCACCCATCCGATCGAGGCCAAGCGGCGGACGGGGTATCTGCCGGAGACTCCACCGCTCTACCCGGACATGACCGTGCGGGAGTACCTGACGTTCGCGGCGCGCATCAAGGCCGGCGAGCTCAGCACGAACGACCGGAAGACGCGCGTCGAGGAGGTCATGAAGAAGACCCACGTCGACGACATGGCCAACCGCCAGTGCGGCAAGCTCTCGAAAGGCTACCGCCAGCGCGTTGGCCTCGCGCAGGCGCTCATTCACGATCCCGAAGTGCTCGTCCTCGACGAGCCGACGGCCGGGCTCGATCCGAAGCAGATCACCGAGACGCGCGATCTGATTCGGAACCTCGCGGGCAACCACACGATCGTGCTGTCGACGCACATCCTCCCGGAAGTCGCGCAGACCTGCCGGAAGGTGGTCATCATCAACAAAGGCAAGGTCGTCGCGATCGACACGCCGGAGAATCTCACCCACGAGCTCAAGGGCGCATCGGCGCTCTACGTGCAGGTGGGAAGCACGCAGGACGCGACGTCGATGCTGTCGGAGATCGCGGGCGTGCGGGCCGTGACGATCGCCGATCGCCACGACGAATTCACGGGCTACGAGATCGAGTCCGAGCCCAATAGGGACATCCGTCAGGACGTCGCCCGGACGGTCGTCAACGGAGGCCTCGGATTGCTGGAGCTTCGCCCGATGCGCATGAGCCTCGAAGAGATCTTCCTGCAGCTCACTACCGAGGATCAGCCGGCGGCGCCGGCAAAGGAGGCCGCCAATGTCCAGTAGCCTCCGCAACATCAGCGCCATCGCCGGCAAGGAGCTGCGGAGCTTCTACTCGTCACCCATCGCCTGGGTGATGCTGGGGCTGTTCGCGGCCATCTTCGGCTGGTTCTTCAGCTCGGCGCTCGCCTACTTCGCCAGCGCCGCGATGCGGAGCCAGTTCGGCGGCGGACCGCAGCGGATGAACGTCAACCTGGAAATGATCAGGCCGCTCTTCAGCAACACGACAGTGCTGATCCTGTTCCTCCTGCCGATGGTGACGATGCGCACCTACTCGGAGGAGAAGCGTTCGGGCACGATCGAGCTCCTGCTCACCTCGCCTCTCAAGGACATCGAGATCATTCTCGGCAAGTACCTCGGAGCGATGGGCATGTATCTCGGCATGCTCGGCGTCACGGCGGCGTACTTGAGTGTGCTTTTCCTCGCCGGGAATCCCGCGGTGAAGCCGATTCTGTCCGGCTATCTGGGCCTGTTGCTCTTCGGCGGCGGATTCATCGCGATGGGCCTGTTCATCTCGAGCCTCACCAGCAACCAGATGGTGGCCGGCGCCGCGAGCTTCGTGGTCTTCCTGCTGCTCTGGGTCGTCAGCTGGCTCGGCGAGAGCATGGGACCAACGATGTCGAGCATCCTCTCGTACCTGTCGATCACCGAGCACTTCGATGACTTCGGCAAGGGCATCATCGACACCAAGCACATCGTGTTCTACCTGAGCTTTATCGTCTTCGGCCTGTTCCTCGCGACGAAGTCCGTGGACAGCGATCGTTGGAGGGGCTGACTGTGAAACGCCTGATCGCAATCCTCGGCTGGCTGGGACTCGCGCTCGTCCTCGGGTCCCTCATTCTCAGAATCTGGAAGCCCGAAGAATTCAACATTATCCGCGGGCTGGCGTGGTCCGGCCTCGTCATTACCGTCATCTACGCGCTCACACAGTGGCGCGACATCGGCCGCTCGTTCGACGGGAAGAGTGCCAAATACGGATCGCTCGCCCTCGGCAGCATCCTGGTGTTCCTCGGCATTCTCGTTGCCGTGAACTGGATCTCGAGCCGCCAGAACAAGCGCTGGGACCTGACGGACTCGAAGCAATTCTCGCTGTCCGATCAGACACGGCAGATCCTCTCCAGCCTGAAGGCGCCGCTGAACGTGCACGTGTTCTACGCCGGCATGGACTCCGAACGGCAGTATCGCGACCGGTTCGCGGAGTATCAGTACCTGTCGAAGCAGATCTCGGTGGAGTACATCAACGGCGACAACAAGCCGACGATCGCCGAGAAGTTCGAGATCACGGCGTACCCGACGATCGTGTTCGAGTACCAGGGCAAGACCCAGCGCGCCACGAGCGGCGACGAACAGGCCGTGACGAATGCATTGAAGAAACTGCTCGAAGGCAAGACCAAGAAGGCGTACTTCGTGCAGGGCCACGGCGAACGTGATCCCGACGATCAGACGACCGCCCTCGGCTACAAGGGTGCCGGCGCCGGCCTCATCGACGAGAACTTCGAAGTCGCCAAGCTCACGCTCGCCCAGGCGGGCTCGATCCCGGCCGACGCGACGGTGCTGATCGTCGCAGGCGCGAAAATCGACGTGCTGCCGAAGGAAGCCGAGCAGATCACGGAGTACCTGAAGAACGGCGGCAAAGTGCTGCTCATGATCGATCCGCCCGAAAAGGGCGGCACCGTGCAGCCGGCGAGCCTGATCGCGCTCGCCAAGTCCTGGGGCATCCAGGTCGGCGACGACATCATCGTCGACCCGCAGGGCCAGGCCCTCGGAGCCGATGCGTCGGTGCCGATCGGCATGCCGACGTCGCATCAGATTTCGGCGAAGCTCCGCGGCACGGCGATGGCGTTCTCGGTCGCGCGATCGGTCGCGCCGGTCGAAGGCGGCACGGACGGCAAGATCGCGCAGACGATCACGCAGTCAGGTCCCGCGAGCTGGGCGGAGACCGACGTCAAAGGGCTTTACGCAACGCAGCGCCCGACCAAGGACACCGACAAGGGCGACAAGGCCGGCCCGATATCTCTCGGCGCGGCCGTCTCTGCGCCAGCCGCAATGGCAGCGCCGCCTCCGGCGACGGATAAGCCCACTGCAGAAAAAGACAAGCCCGAAGAAGGACCGAAGCCGGAATCACGGCTAGTGGTTTACGGAGACAGCGATTTCGCCTCGAATCGGTGGATCGGGCAGCTGGGCAACAGCAATCTGTTCCTGAACACCGTGAATTGGCTGGCGCAGCAGGAAGACCTGATCTCAATCCGGCCGCGCGATCCGGAGGACCGGCGAATCGAACTGACGGAGGGCCAGCAGCAGTCGATCCTATGGCTCACGATCCTGATCATCCCCGGCCTGCTGTTCGCCAACGCGGTCCGCGTGTACTGGAAGAGACGCTAGTAAGGGCAAAGGGCAAAGGAAATGCGCGGACGTTCGTTCCTGATCCTCCTGGCAGTCGGACTCGGCCTCGGTGCGTACATCTATTTCTTCGAGATGAAGCGCGACCCGGCCGCCGACACGACTGCAAAGAAGGACAAGGTCTTCACCACTGACTCGTCCAAGTTCGAGGAGATCGAGATCCGCGCCGCGGCGGGCGACGTTACCTCGCTCAAGAAGGTGAACGGGCTCTGGGAGATTGTGAAGCCCGAGCCGCTCACGGCGGACTCGAGCGAAATCGGTTCGGTCCTGAGCACGCTCGACACGCTCGAGGTGCAGCGCGTGATCGACGAGCACCCGGCGGATCCCAAGGAGTTCGGACTTGCCCCCGCGCGGATCAGCGTCGCGTTCAAGGCGGCGGGCGACGCCGCCATGAAGCGCCTCGACATCGGCCGGAAGACGCCCACGGGCAGCGATCTGTATGCGCAGGTCGAAGGCCAGCCGCGCGTCTTCCTGATCAGCGCCTACATCGAGGACTCGCTCAACAAAACGACGTTCGGGTTGCGGGAGAAGACGGCGCTGAAATTCGACCGGGACGCCGCCGACGCGCTCACGGTCGAAGTCACGGGCTCCCCTGCCGTCTCATTCGCCAAGAAGGGCTCCGAATGGCGGTTTACGAAGCCCTACGACGCCAAGGCCGACTTCAGCGGTGTCGACGGCATCGTGAACAAGATCTCGTCGGCGCGGATGACCGCGATCGAAACCGCGGATGGCACCAAGGACCTGAAAAAGTACGGCCTCGACAAGCCGCAGGCCGTCGTGACGGTTGGTGTGGGCTCGACGCAGGCTCGCCTGGCCATCGGTTCGAAGAAGGACACCGCACTCTACGCGCGCGATCTGTCGCGGCCGGTGGTCTTCACGGTGGACGCCACACTGCTCGACGACCTCAAGAAGAAGCCCGAGGACCTTCGAAAGAAGGACGTATTCGAGTTCAGGTCCTACTCCGCACTCGGACTCGACGTGACGGTCGGCGGCAAGACCTTCACCCTGACCAAGCAGAAGGCGCCCGCACCGGCGGACGCCTCCGCCCCGGCCGCCCCCGACGTGTGGAAGCTCACGAAACCCGACGCGAAGGACGTCGATCAAACGAAGATCACGGACTTCCTGACGACGATGTCGAACCTCAAGGCGGAGTCGTTCGCGACCTCGGCGCTCTCGTCCGGCGAAGAACTCGTGCTCACCGCCCGATTCGGCGACGACAAGGCGCCGACGACTGAAACCGTCAGGTTCCGGAAGTCGGGCAAGGTGGTGCACGCCACACTGACCGGCGAGTCGAGCGCGCTCATCGTCAGCACCGCCGATTTCGACCGCGCGCTGACACTGATCAAGGAACTGACAGGCGTCAAGTGAGAATGCGCGTCGCGCTCGCCGCGGTTGTCCTGTGCGGAATCGCCGCGACCGCGCCGGGCGCGCAACAGCCGTCCCTCGAACGCGATCTCGACGCCATACTTGCGGACCCCGTCGTCGCGCGCGCGCTGGCGGGCGTGCGCATCGAATCGTTGCGCACCGGCGAAGTCCTCTTCCAGCGCAACAGCAACAAGCTCGTCGTGCCCGCGTCCAACATGAAGCTGCTGACGATGTCCGTGGCGGCGGAACGGCTCGGCTGGCAGTACCGATTCGAGACGAGGCTCGAGGCGGCGGGTGCGGTTACCGAAGGTACGCTCTCGGGCGATCTCATCGTGACCGGCAACGGAGATCCCTCGATCGTCTCGCCGGACGGCGGTCATCCAGCGTTGTTCCTGGACTGGGCCGATGCGCTCAAACGCGCCGGCATCAGCCGCGTGAACGGCCGCATCGTCGGCGACGACAACGCGTTCGATGACGTCGGCATCGGCGCGGGGTGGGCGTGGGACTACCTCGCGGACGACTACGCGGCGCCTTCGGGCGCGCTCAGCTACAACGAGAACGTGGTCAGCGTCCGCGTGGTGCCAGGAAAGGCGGACGGCGCGCCAGTGGCGATCACCACTTCGCCGGCCGGCCACCGGTTCACCATCATCAATCATGCGACGACGGGACCGACGGGCTCTGCCGTATCGGCCGCCGCGGATCGCATGCCCGGCAGCCGGGATCTCGTGATCAGCGGGCGCGTGCCGGCCGGTGGCGCCGGCGCGACGCTCTCGACGACGATCGACAACCCGACGCCGTATTTCGTCGAAGCGCTGAGGCTCGCGCTGCAGAGCCGGGGCATCAGCGTGAGCGGCGGCGCGTGGGACATCGACGATCTCGAGGTGCCGGTGCCTTCGGGCGCGAGGAAGGTCATCGCGACGCGTGAGTCCGCGCCCCTGTCCGCGCTCGGCGGCAACTTCCTCAAGGTCAGCCAGAACTTCTACGGTGAGATGTTCCTGAAGGCGATCGGCCGTACACCGGCGCGGCCCGGCACGGCGGCGGCAGGACGCCAGATCGTGCGCGACACGCTCGGCGGCTGGGGCATTCCCGCGGATTCGTTCGTGATGAGCGATGGATCCGGCCTGTCACGGTACGACTACGTAACGGCCGATACGATCGTCGCGATCCTCAAGCACGTGTGGCAGGACGAGAAGCTGCGCGGCCCGTTTCTCGCCGCGCTTCCAACCAGCGCCTACGACGGCACGCTGCGCACGCGCATGCGGGACACACCGCTCGCAGGCCGCGTCCAGGCCAAGACCGGCACGATCTCCAACATGCGCGCGCTGTCAGGATTCCTCACGACCGACTCCGGCGAGCGCATCGTCTTTTCGATCATCATCAATCACTACACGGCGCCGACGGCACAGATCGATGCGGTTGCGGAGCGGCTGCTGCTTCGCCTGGTCGCGCGATAGGACTGAGTCGGTTCAGGGCGCAGGGTTCAGGGTGCCGGGTTCGCGTGTCTGGTTCCTGGTTCGCAGCAGCGCGAACGTCAGGCTCCATGTCACGGCAAGCTCGAACCAGGCTTCCGCCGTCATCCACGTCATCCGAGTGGAAAGGCCCTTGGCTTCACTGGCGATGAGCAATCGCAGGGGCAGGCCAAGCAGGGAGATCCCGAGCGCGGCTGACAGGGCGAGGCCCTGAGCCGCGGCGTAATGAACGCGGTCCTGGAATCGGCGGCGGATTGCCTCACCCAGGACGAGGAACGTGACCGCGGCAGCCACGCGGCTCAGGCGGTTCGCGAACGACAGCCGCACCAGTGGCGGCACTGTCAGCCCGGCAGCCTGCGCCGCAGCTAGCGATTGGCGGTAAAACTCCGCAGTCAGCGGCGCAAGCACCATCGCAGCCAGACCCATCACCAGAACGGCGAATGCCACGGCGCCGAACATCGGCAGTTTCTGAGCCCGCCGCAGCCCGACGCCGGCTGCGAGGAAGCATGAGAACGCCACTGTCGTGGTTTGCGCGGCCAGAACCAGTCCGTACAACCACGGATCGATGCCTCGGCTGAGCTGCGCGTCCCTGACGAGCGGCATGATGATCGCGGCCCACGACAGACCCGTTAGAGCCGCCAGCAACAGCGTCCGTCCGATGATGCGCCCCACCGTCGCAGTTCGCCCCTGCGCCAGCGCAATTCCGGCGATCACGCGCAATGTCGCTGTGGCTCCGCTGACGTGACACCGCAGCGACCGGCCTGCCGATGTCGCCTGACTGGCTTCCTCGCGCCAGTCCGCGAGCGTCTCCTCAAACGCACGCCGGCTGGTTTCGTCGGGAAGCAGGAGACCTGCGAATCCGTTGCGGGAGCTCATGCCTTCGCTCCCAGCTTGATACGTCCGCTGAAAACGTGGGCGGCCGCGAGCGCGCGCTCGCCAAGGGCGGTGGGCTTGTAGAGCCGTCGGCCGCTCTCGCCTGTCGCGCTCGAGACCAGTCCCTTCTCTTCCATTCGCCCGAGCGTCACGTAAATGCCGCCGCGCTTGAGCGCGCCGCGCGACGACGTCACGAGCTCGAGGCCGTAGCAGGGCCCTTTGCCGACCAGAAGTTGCAGGATGACGCGCTCGGAGCTGGGAAGCTGCACTGGCAATAGTCTTACAAATTGTAAGACTTCAGATCAATAAAAAAGTTCAGGGTCCGGAACCCGGAACCCTGAACCCTGAACCGGCGAAGCCTACTTGCCGCCCTTCTTGGCGAGCTGTCTGTAGTACTCGTTGATGAGCGTCCTGAACGCCTGGGGAACGTCTTCCGAACCCGAGAGGAAAAGCTGCTCGTTGGACGTATCCACGCGCTTCCGGATCGCGAAGTCGAGCGCCTTGAACTTCTCGACGGCGGCCGCATAGAGCTCCTGCAGGCCCTTCGGCTGTTCCTTGCTGGTGCCGAGCGCCAGCAGCGCCTTGACGACGTCATCGACGGGCGTGAGGTCCTTGGGGGCGATTCCGGCCTGCTGCAGCTGCCGCTTCAGATCGGCCGCGTCACTCGCGAGTTGCTTGGCCTGGTTCGAGACCTGCCGCCAGTCCTGGCCCTGGCCACCGGCACCCGGACGCGCGTCGCCAGTTCCGCCCATGGGCATCGAGTTGTTCGGCTGGCCGTTCTGACCGGGCCGCTGACCCTGCTGGCCACCCTGGCCCGGCTGCTGGCCCTGACCGTCGCGGCCGCCCTGGCCCTGCTGGCCCTGGCCCTGACCCTGACCCTGCTGACCCTGCTGGCCTTGACCCTGGCCCTGCCCCTGTCCCTGTTGGCCTTGCTGGCCCTGGCCTTGCTGACCCTGCTGACCCTGACCCTGCTGACCTTGCTGGCCCTGGCCCTGTTGACCCTGGCCTTGTTGACCCTGCTGGCCCTGGCCCTGCTGGCCCTGACCTTGCTGACCCTGCTGACCTTGCCCCTGTTGGCCTTGCTGCCCCTGACCCTGCTGGCCCTGGTTGTTCGTGTCGAGTTGTTGGCCGAGCGTCTGCAAACCGCGCATCAGATTGCCTGACTGATCGGCCGCGCGCTGGAGTCCCTGGCCCTGCTGCGCGCGTTCAGCGGCTGCGGCCGCGTCCGCGATCCGTTGCCGCATCGTGTCGATGTTCGACGCGATGTCGTCCTCGGTCGGCTTCGAGTACGACGATCCGGCGGCCATCGCCTGCTTCGAGTACTCGATCTTTTCCTTCAGCATGTTGTCGCGGATCGAGCCGGCGGCTCGCTGGAGCTCGCGCGCGGCTTCACGCTGGTTGCTCTGCTGCGACTGGCGCGTGAGGTTGTTGAGCTGCTGCTCGATCTCCCCTACCTTGCCGCGCATCTCGTCCTTCGTCTGGCCGAGCTGCTGCATCCGCTGCTGACGCTCGGCGCCCGCCGCATCGAGACTCGCGACCTGCTTGGCCACTTCCTTCTGCTGTTTCGCGAGCTCTTCAGCCTGACGCTGGAGATCGCGCGCGTTCTGGCCCGTCTGCGCGCCCTGGCTGTTCTGGAGCAGGCGCTGGGCATCCTGAATCTGCTGCAGCGCCCGCTTGGCCTGCGCGCCCGAGTCGTTGTTGCCGTTGGCCGCGGCCTGGCGCGCCGCGTTGGCGCCTTCCTGCAGCCGGCGTGCCGCATCCGCCAGGTCCTGCCGCTGCTGCCCCTGCTTCTCGGCTTCACGGCGCAACTGTTCGAGCTGCCGCGCGGCCTCCTCGAGCTCGTCGGCGAGCGATCGCTGCGCATTGCCGCTGCCCGATCCGGCCTGCTGCTGGCCGCGACGCGCCTGCTGATCCGCCTGTTGTAACTGGCGCTTCGCGAGCTCGCGGAGTTTCTCCGCCAACTCGTCGACCTGTTGCTGGCCGCTCTGCTGCTGCGCCCGCTGCTGGGTCTCGTACTGATTCGCCATGCGGTCGAGCTGCAGCTGGAAGAGGTCCGCGAGCTCCTCGGCCATCTGCTGGCCGCCGCCACCGCCGCCGCCTCCGCCCTGCTGTTGCTGGCGCCGCACCTCGAGCTCGTACGCCTGCTCGGCGTCCTGCAGGTGCTTCAGCGCGCGCTGCTCGGGCGCGAGCGCCTCTTTCGGCTTGAGTCCTTTCAGCAGCTCCTCGGCTTCCGCCATCGCCTGTGCGGCTTTCGGCAGCGCCTCGATGATGTGCTGGATGTTCTCACCGCCGTCCGCGCCGATGCGCTGCCGCATCTGCTGCAGCAGGTTCTGCACTTCGTCGCGGATCTTCGACTGCGCGAGCTGCACGAAGACCGTGTCTTCCTTGAACTTGTCAGCGGCCGTCTTCGGCCGATCGCGCTCGACGTTGAACGTGGCGGAAATAATCTGCCGCTGTTGCGCGGAGAGCGCGCCCGGCTGGTTCCGTTGCTGCCCGCCGCCGCCACCGCCGCCGCCGCCCTGCGACTGCGCCTCTTTGAAGTTCTGGCTGAACGGACGGATCTGGACGAAGTAGATGTCGCTCGCCGTGATCTTCGGACCGTTCACCGTGTCCGTGTCGTAAGCCTTGGCGTAATACGAGACGAAGTCGCCCGCCTTCACGCCGAGCTCTTCCATGTAGATGGTGTGACCGGCGCTGACTTCATCAAGGGGCTTCGTCCCTTTGCCGAACAGCGTGACTGTCTTCTCCGGTCCGCCATTGACGGAGTACACGAGATCGAGCTGGCGCACGCCGTAGTCGTCCTGCGCCTTCGCCTGGACGAACACTTCTTCGAGCGGGTTCGCCGACGTATCGCGCTTGGGCTTTTCGAACGACACCGTCGGCGCGCGATCCTCGATCACGTCGATCGTGTACTTCGGCGATGCCGTCACATTCTCACGACGCGGACCGTCGAGCTCCACGTGGTAATAGCCGTCCTTCTGTACCTTGAAGCTGCCGCTGAGCGTGCCGTCAGGCTGCACCGTGAGCGTCGCGGTGATCGACGGATCGAGCTTCAGTCCCGCACTCTTGTCCGGTTCAATCTGAAGCCTCCCACCGCCGGTCGGCATCGACGACGTAATCTTGAGCCGAACCTCGGTGCCGGCAATCGCCGCGACATCACCGCCGACTTCGACCTTCTGCGGAGCGAGACCGGTGTACGCCGGGTAGACGTACTCCATTTCTATCGCCGTGACGGCCGGCAGCTCGACGACCGTCATCGTGTAGTTCGGCGATTTCACGCCGTCGGCTTCCACGTAGTAGGTCATCGACGCCTTGACGTCGAACAGCATGCCTTCGAATTTGTCCTTCTCGGCCGTCGCCACGAGCGGCAGCCGCGAGAACTTCTGCTCGTTCTCCGCCTTCACCCAGACGCCAACGTCATTCGACCGGAACCCGGCCAGCTTCGCCACGATCGTCTGGTCAGATCCCTTCGGGACTTCCTTGTCACCGGGCGCCACATTGATGGCGTAGGGGCTCGCGGCTTCCGCGCTCTTCGAGAGCACCAGAAGCGCGGACGCGCCCTGCCGCAGGAACTCGGGACCGACGACGAGGAGGAGGGCGCCGGCGGCGGCGATCGCGCTCAGCGCCACGGCGCTGCGCTGCATGCTCACGCGGCCGATGGACTTGCCGCCGTCAATCTCCTTGGCCTTCTCGACGGCCTGCGCGACGAGCTTGTCCACGATGATCGCCGGCACGTCCGGCGACGATCCGAGGTCCACGGCGGCCAGAATCGCGGCCTGCAGCTTCGGCTCGTGCTCTTCAACGTAGAGGGCAACCTGAAGGTCCGACACGCGCTTGCGCATCGGGCGCACCATCCACGCCGCAATGAGCAGCGCGAACACCGCAAATACGCCGATCCGGAAGCCGGTCACCGACTGCGGGCTGAACTTGTAGGTCTGGAGGCCCCAGGACGCAATCGCGATGGCCGCGAGCGCGCCGAGGACGATGATGATGCCCCCGCGCAGGAGCATGCGCATCCGCCAGCGCTTCCTGACCTCGCGGATGACGGTTACGAGTTCCTGACGGACGACGCCGTTCGGTTCCCCAGTCATTGGTGTCTCCTGGAGCGCCGGGTCTTGAGACCCAGCCTCCATCACATCATCGAGTTTACGCGGAAAAAGCTGCCCCAAACCGTTTAGACAGCCGGTTGGCCAGGACGGCTTCCGACAGGAGTAACGCCGCTCCCGCCGCGAACAGATACCACCAGATTCCCTGCTTCTTCTCGACGTCCTCGGGAGTCATCTCCGGGTTCTCGAGCGACTGACCCGCCGACGTTACGGCCGCGTGCCCGGTGGCCGTGGCCACGAATTCGGCCGCCGGCAGCGGCGTGAGATCCGACTCGGCCGGGTCGAGATTCACGGCGACCTGAAACGGCCGGCGTTCGCCGGCGCCCTGCAGCCGCACGGAATAGAACCCCTGCTCCGCGAGCTCCACCGCCTGCAAACCGCCCTCACCGACGGTGACCTGCGACCCCGATGGCGCCATCACGACTCCGCTCGGCTTGCGCGCGGCGCCCTGCCCGTCACCGGCGCCGCCTTCGCGAACGATCGCGGCGATGGGCACCGACACGTCGAGCATGCGCCCGACCGTGTACCAAGCTTCCGGTTCCGAGTACTGCGCCAGGTATCGCGCCGTCTCGTGGAGCGTCGGCAGGAACAAAGGCTGCGTCGGGAAATTGTTCCAGTCGTTGTTCATCGTCGAGGTAAAGGCGATGACGTGGCCGCTGCCAACGGTCCGCTCCACCATCGCCGCGGCGCCATCGTCATAGCGCGCAAGCACCTTGTCGGTGGGGGCCGGTGTGAGCGATCGGTATTTGTACAGGCGGACAGTCGAGAAGTTGCCGTTCCTCGGCTCTTTGAACTCGTCGAAGATCGGATGGCTGTGATCGATGTATCCGAGCGTGCCGCCGCCACCGGTCAGGCGATCGACCGGTCCGCCGGGTTTGCCCGGGAGGAGCGGCATGTCGCCGTTCCACGGCAGGCGGTCGCCGAGCACGACGAACAGCCCGCCGCCCTGGTTCACGAACCGGCCGAGCGCTTCGGCGGCCTGCGTGGACAGCGCGGCCGGATTGTTGAGGATCACGAGCGACCGCTTGTCGAAGCTGGAGGGCGTCACGCGCGTCGGCGTCAGAACGTCCGCTTTGAACGGCGGCGCCACGCCAATTGAAAGCGCGGTCGTCAGATAGAGACTGTCGTTCGTCGCGCCATCCGCCTGAATGATGAGCACCGATACCGGACGGCTGGGCGTCATCACGAAGTTGAACTCGTTGTCCTTCGCCATGGCGTCGGATCCGGCGTGCACGACCGCGCGCATCGGCGCGGCAACCGTGACGGCGGGAAACGTCGCGGTGCCGGTGGCGTTCGGACCGATGTTGACCGATCGCGTGTCGATCAACCGTCCGTCGATCTCGAACTTCACGGGAAGGTTCTTCACCGCATCGGCGCTGCGATTCGTCAGCGCGGCAGTCACCATCACGCGCTCCTCACCCGAGAAGGCTTCGCGCTGGAATCTGACCGACGTCACTGCCAGGTTGGACGACTCGAGCGACGCCACGGACACCGCTTTGAGCTCGGCGCCCTCGGGCATCTTGATCTCTTCCTGCCGCTCCCAGCCGGTCTTCTGGAAATCGCTGATGATGTAGGCCTCTTTCCTCGGCAGGCTGGAACGTGAGAGCAGGCTCTGCGCGGTTCTGAGCGCGGGCGCGTAGCGCGTGCCGTCGGATGAGAGAGTCGCCGCGCCGATCGCGGCATCGATGCGGCTCGCGTCACCCGTGGCGCGCACGACCTCCTCGACGCCGGTTCCAAACATGACGAGCGTGCCGCGGTCCTCGCCGTGAATCGTCGCGGCGATTTTGCGCGCTTCCGCCTGTGCGCGCGTCCAGTGATCCCCGTAGCCCATGCTCGCCGACCGGTCGAGCAGGATCACCACCTCACGCGCTCCGGACCGCGCCGCCGCGGCCTGCAGGGGATCGACGTGCAGGAAGGGCCGGGAGAACGCGGCGATGAGCATGATCATGGCGCCGGCCCGCATCAACAGCAGCAGCCAGTTGTGAATGCGGCGCCGCTCGACCGACTGGTACGGAATCTTGCGGATGAACATCAGCGACGGGAACTCGACGACGTTCTTGCGCTCGCGCTGGATCAGATGCACGAGCACCGGAATCGCAACCGCCGCCAGGCCCGCAAAGAACAACGGCGCTAGGAACGCCACTGCGCCACCCGTCCTTTGCCCCCTGCCTTTTGCCCTCTGCCCTTCATCTGACCCTCATGAGGCGCTCGCGGTTGCCGAGATAGTGCGACAGCGCCTCGTCGAGCGGCTTGTTCGTCGTGAGCTGCAGGTAGTCGATCCGCGAATCCGCGCACCGCGTCGCAATCGCGTCGATGTGATCCCGCATCATCTGGCGGTACTGCTCGGCGAAGACCTCGGGGACGACCGGCACTTCCTCCCCGCTCTCGAGATCCTGGAACCGCGACGAGTCCGTGTACGGGAAGGCGATCTCCGCCGGATCGAGGACATGGAACACGATCACTTCGTTGCCGAGCGACCGGTACGGCTTCAGCGCCTCCATGAGATCGGCCGGATTCTCGTAGAGGTCCGAAATCAGGACGATGATCGAGCGGCGCTTGAAGTGCTCGGCCAGCTTGTCGAGCATCGCGAGCAGGCGGCCGGGACGCTCGGCCCTCGATCGATCGAGGGTGTGCAGCAGAACGTTGAAGTGCTTGGCCGACGGCGGCACGTGCGCCACGACGTCGGAGTCAAACGTCACGATGCCGACGCGGTCCCGCTGCCGATGCGACAGGTAGGCCAGCGAGGCCGCGAGGAACGATCCGTACTCCAGCTTCGAGACGCCCTCGCTCGCGAAGGCCATCGACTTCGACACGTCCATCAACACCGCAAGGTTGGAATTGGTGTCGGCCTCGTACTGCTTGATGTAGTACCGGTCCGTGCGCGCGTACAGCCGCCAGTCCACGCGGCGGATATCGTCGCCCGCCACGTAGCCGCGATGCTCGGCAAAGTCGACCGATGCGCCGAAGAACGGCGCGCGATGCAGACCGTTGATGAACCCGTCGACGACGTGGCGCGCGAGCAGCTCGAGATCCTTGATCCGCGCAAGGACCTTCGGGTCGACGAAGCGCGCGCCGGGAATGGCGTGCGTGTCCATCCTAAGTGCGGGGGGACGTCGTCCCCACCGCACCCCCCTGACGTGTTCGCTCGCCGGGGCCCCGCAGCCCCGCTCCGCTCTCGCGGCTCACTCGCTCCGCTCGTTCGCTGGACATTACATGCCCGACTTGGGCTGCGGCACGATCTTCAGCAATTCGTCGATGAGGGCGTCCGTCGTGACGCCCTCGGATTCGGCGCGGAAGTTCGTCAGCACGCGGTGACGCAGCACCGGATGCGCCATCGAACGCACGTCCTCGAACGACACGTGGTACCGGCCCTCCGTCAGCGCTTTAGCTTTCGCGCCGAGGATCAGATACTGCGCCGCGCGGACGCTCGCGCCGAATGCGACATACTTCTTGATGAGCTCCGACGCCTGCGCTGACTTCGGACGGCTGGTGCGCACGAGATGCAGCGCGTAGCGCATCACCGGCTCCGCCACCGGGACCCGGCGCACGAGTTTCTGGAACGCGACGAGCTCAGCCCCGCTCACCGGTCTCTCGAACTTCGGATCCAGGATCGCCGTCGTCGTCCGGACGACGTTGTATTCCTCGTCTTCCGGCGGATGCTCGATGACGATGTGGAACATGAAGCGGTCGAGCTGGGCTTCGGGCAGCGGATAGGTGCCCTCGAGCTCGATGGGGTTCTGCGTGGCGAACACGTAGAACGGCTCGTCGAGCGTGTAGGTGCGCCCCTGAATCGTGACGCGATGTTCCTGCATCGCTTCGAGGAGGGCCGCCTGCGTCTTCGGCGGCGTGCGGTTGATTTCGTCCGCCAGCACAATGTTCGCGAAGATCGGCCCGGGCGCGAACACCATCTGGCGCCGTCCCGTGGCCGGATCCTCGTTGATGATGTCCGTACCCGTGATGTCCGACGGCATCAGGTCCGGCGTGAACTGGATGCGGTTGAACTTGAGATCGAGCACCTGCGCCAGCGTGCGGATCAGCAGCGTCTTGGCCAGCCCGGGGACCCCGATGATGAGGCTGTTGCCGCCGACGAACAGCGTGAGCAGCACCTGATGGACGACCTGTTCCTGGCCGACGATCAGCTTCGAGAGCTCGTTGATGATCTTGCCCTTCGCGACATTCATCTTGTCCGCGAGGGCGATATCCTCCGGCGAATCCATGACGACGGGCTTGTTGGCGACGGTTTCCACTTAGTTACCTCTTCGTATTGATGGATTGCTTGATTGATGAATTGATGAATTGAAATCCTTCAATCGGTCAATTCATCAATCGGTCAATGAGTAATGCCGTAGACGAATTGATTGATGCCGACCTTGTACGCCTCGTTGGTGTCGGAGACGAGGTACGTGCCCCGGCCCGAGTACTCCCAGAACTCCGACAGGTCGTTCTGGTAGTTGGCGATGACCATCATCCGCTTGTTCGGGTTGTTGTCCTCGAACAGCGCGAGGAACCGCGGACGGTCGCCGAGGTTGTAGGCCATCGGCACGATGCCGAGCGAATCGACCTCGAAGAAGGAATGGAAGATGGGATGCTTCGCGTCGGTGAACTCCTGCCAGCGCCCCTCGGGAAACACGCGGCTCATCTGCACTTCGAAGCTGCCCCAGCTGTCGCCGACACCGCGTGAGAACTGCGGGAAGTCATCGACGATCATGAACCCGCCCTTCTGCAGGTATGCGCGCAGGTTCGTGACGTCGCTCTCGGACATCTGCCAGTAACCGGGTTCGCAGAGGTACGCGACCGGGTACTTGAACAGCTCCGGATCGCTGAACGAGATGATGCTCGTCTCCTCGACGTGCGCGCTGACGTTGGACAGCGCGGTGAACAGCTTCATGAAGTTCCGCTCGCCGTCGGGCCAGTCATGCGCCCACGGCGCGCCGCGTCCGCCGCCCCAGCCGTAGCTCATGCGGACGAACGTGAACTTGCCGTCGTAGCGCGAGTTGCCCGAATAGGACGACTGCGGCCGGTATCCCTGCCCGCCGCCAGGCCGTTGCGCCCAGATCGTGACGGCGCCGGCAGCGACGACAAATACGAGCGACGTTACTGCCACGAGTGCACGCGGAATGCGCTTCACCATAGTCAGACCTCACTCACACACGCAGGGCGGGGCTTCAGCCCCGCCGAGCACGCCGGCCCTGAAGGGCCGGCCTACGCCAAACCTCGCGCCCTGCGATAGAGCCACTCTCCGCCCATCAACCCCAGCAGCAGGATCAAATTGATCGGCATGTCCCAGAGCTCGCGCTCTTCGACCACCGTGATGCCCTTGCCGGAGTACGTGATCGCATCGGTCAGCTCCGCGACGTCCTTCGCGCGATAGAAACGCCCCTCGGTCTCTTCAGCGATGCGCTCGAGCAGTGGCGCGCGCATCGCCGCGTCGAAATACTCGCGATCGCTCGGCGCGACCTTCACGGACGTGTTGCCGCGGCCGACGTCGACGGACGCCGCCGTCGTTCCGCCCACGGCGACCTTGTAAAGCCCGTCTTCCGACGGCGTGAACCTCGCGCGATACTCGCCCTCGTGCTCGACAGTCCATTCCATCGCGACGTCCTCGACCTTGCCTGAGGGCGCCGTCACGTGCGCCGTGATGTGACCGTCGTTAATACCTTTGTACTCGGGATCGAGAATCTCCGCCGAAAGGGAGACGGGCTCGCCTTTCTGCACGCGGGCCGGCGCGGCGGCAATCGAGACGCGGTCCGGAACGCCGTCCACGAGCCAGCGCGCGAGGCGCTGCCAGAACGTGTGGAACGTCGGATCCTTCACGTCCATCTTCGCGTGCATACGCCACAACCAGGTGTCCTGCACCGGGAGCGCCAGCACCTTGCCGCGTCCGTAGCGCTGCGAGGCGAGCACGATTTGCTCCCGGCCGCGCTCGTCGGCGCCCGTGAGCAGCACCGTCGCGCCCGGCTTCGTCTCGCGCAGTGGATTGAGCGACGTCAGCGGCGGCAGATCGCGCCACTTCGCGGCCGCATCCGCTTCCTTGTCAGTAATTTGCGTGGACGGATGGTTGATGCCGACGCGCGTCGGACGCACCATCAACTCCGCCGGCGGATACTGCGGGCCGCGCGATCCGCGATCGAGGACGACCGGCATCGCCTCGGCCAGGGGCGTGCCGGCCCAGCCGCCTTCCGAAAACGACCGGGGACCACCGAGCGCCAGCAGGCCGCCGCCCCGCACGTCCACGAAGTCCTCGAGCATGCGCTGCTGCTCGGGCGTGAACGCCGACGCCTCGACGGTGCCGAGGATGATGCCGCGGTACTGGAACAACTCCTCGCGCTTCAGCGGGAAACCGCCCGCGAGCTCTTCCGGTCCGTCGACGCCGAGCCGCAGATACTTGTCCGGCGCGTTGACCGTCGCCTCGGCGGTGCGCTGCAGCAGCACGACCTGCAGGTTGTCGTCGAGATCGGTGGCCTGGCGGATGAACTTCGGCTCCGGCCGCGGCTCGCCCTCGAGGTACAGGATCTTCTCGCGGCGATTGATTACTTCGATCAGGGCGTCACGCTGGTTGTTCTGCGCGACTTCCTCGTCGGGCTGGGTCGGAATCGAGAACACGTACGACCGCGGGCCGACATCGGAGGCCTTCAGCCGCACCTTCACCGTCTGCGACTCGCCATCGCCGGGCAGCACGATCTCCTGCTGACTCACGACTCGGCCGGCGTCCTCGACGACCAGCGGTACTTTGCGCCCGGCGTACCCGACCTGGGTCACGACGACGTCGAGAATCAGTGACGCGCCCTTCAGCGTCTTGACCGGCGTCTCGACGCGCGTGAGCTGCACGTCGCGCGTCAGCCGATCGCGCCCGACGCCGACGGGAAACACCGGCATGCCCTGCGACTTGAGGCCGGCGATCGATTCGTCGATCGTGCGTTCCGCGTTGTCGGAACCGTCGGTGACCAGCACGAGCCCCGCGACGGGCAGGCCGGACAGCTCGTTTCTCGCGCGGTCGAGCGCATCGCCGAGCCGTGTCGCCGTGCCCTCGAACTTCAGGTCCGCGGTCGACTGCAGCCGCTCGGGCGTGGACGAGAACCGGAAGATGCGCAGATTGAAGCGCTTGCCCAGCGCCGTGAGCATGGCCGAATCCGGACGGCCGAACTGCTCAGTGGTGAACGTGCTGCGCGGCTGGCCGTTGTGATCGGCGACCTGCATGCTCCGCGAATCGTCGAGGATGATGCCGACGAAGTTCTGCTGCGGTACCGCGACCTTCAGCTGCAGCATCGGCCGCAGGAGCCCGAAGAGGACGATCAGCACGAGCCCTACGCGGAGTCCGAGGAGCACCGCGCGATCGCGTACGGCAAGGGCCGCGACCTGCCGGTACGTCCACAGCGCGTACAGGGCACCCGCGGCGACGACCGCCGTCGTCAGCCACATGCGCTGGCTTGCGCCGAATGTGAACTTGCCCTGCTCAAAAACGAGGTACTGATACTTGAACAGGAACGAAAAAATAGAGTCGAGCACGAGTTTGCGCGATTGTATCCCGGTACGGGTTAGCGTCCGGTCACAGGATTGTCAAAGAAGAGTCCGCTGTGCGAACTCCAGTATCCGATCGGCTGCTGCATCGATTCCTCCCTGCGCCTGTTCGGGCCGGCCGCCGCCACGGCCGCCCAATTCAGCGGTCGCGCGTTTAATCCAGGCGCCGGCGTCCACCGGCACGTCGGCGGAACGCGCGACGACCACCGGCGTTGGACTGCCCTGGCCGGTGAATACGACGACGAGTCCCGGTGCGCTCACGATCGCGGCCGCCAGCGTCTTGAGCGTGGCCGCGTCGGCGTCTGGCTGTGCCATTAAGACGCCTCGATAGGGGCCGATGGTTGTGGCTTTCTCGCGGAGATCCGCGGCCCGAAACCCGGCCAGTTCATCCTGCAGCCGCTTGATTGACCTCGAGGCCTCCTTGTTTTCGCCCTGCAGACGCTCGATTGCGGGCCCGATCTCCGCGGGCAGCGCGGACAACGCCCGCGTTGCCGCAGTCACAGCGTCCCGCAATGCGGCATGCGACCCGAGTGCCCGTCCGCCGCATACGAACGTTAGACGCGTCGTCCCCTTGAATCGCTCCCAACCGGCAATGGCAATAACCCCAATCATCCCCGTGCGTGGCACGTGCGTCCCGCCGCATGCCGACAGGTCGTAGCCGGTCACATCGATCAACCTCAGCGTGCCGGTGCGAGCCGGGTCCTTACGGAGCGGCAGCCGCGCGGCTTCTTCTTCGGTCACGAAGCTGACGGAGACCGGCCGGTCTTCCCAGACCACGCGATTGGCGTCCGCCTCGGCAGCGGCAATCTCCTTCGGCGTGACCTCCCGCGCGAGGTCGATCGTTGCGGACTCGGCGCCAAGATGGAAGCTCACCGTCCGGACGCCCGCGCCGCGGTCGAACGCGGCCGAGAGAATGTGCTGCCCGGTGTGCTGCTGCATGTGATCGAAGCGCCGCGTCCAGTCGATCTCGCCGTGCACGTTGGCGCCAATCGCGACGGGCGCTTCGATCACATGGCGAATCTCGTCGCTCGTGTCGACGTCGATGACATCGACGACGCGGATGCCGGCAACCGTGCCAAGGTCGTGAGGCTGCCCGCCTGACGTCGGATAGAACGCGGTCCGATCGAGGACGGCCTCGAACCGCCCACCAGCCGCCTCGCACGACACGACGCGTGCGTCGAACTCGCGAAGAAGAGAGTCGGTGTAGTAGAGACGCGTCGTCATCGGGGACTGGGTTCCTCAGGTGCGTTGCGTGTCCGAGGCGGGTACGGAAAAGTGAAACAGCGCGCCTCCGAGGGCGCCGCGGCGGTAGCCGATCTCACCGCCCAGTGAATGAATGATGCCGTAACTCACCGAGAGCCCGAGTCCGGTTCCCTCACCGACCGGCTTGGTGGTGAAGAACGGCTGGAACAGCTTGGTTTCGTTCTCCGGCGCGACACCCGGGCCCGCGTCTTCGACTTCGAGATGCACCTGATCGTCCTCATCGAACGTGCGGACAATGATGCGGCGCGATTGGGGCGGGCAGCCGCGCACGGACTGCTCGGCATTGATGAGGAAATTCAGGACGACCTGCTGGAGCTCGGTGAACACGGCCTGTGCCGGCCTGCCGGCGCGTTCCTCACGATCGAGGCGGATACCCTGCTCCAGCAGCCGGCGCTGACGAAGCTCGATGACGGAAGTGACGACCTCGGCCAGCTGCACCGGCAGCGGCGTCGACTCGGTCTGGCGTCCGAAGCGCGAGAGATTACGGATGATGGCACCAGCGCGCACGCTTTCCTGATGGATCAGCGCGAGGTCCGCGCGCACGCGATCGTCGACGTTGGCGTCGTGCTGTAGCAGCTCCGAGAAACCGGAGATCGTCTGAAGCGGATTGTTCAGTTCGTGCGCGATGCCGGACACCAGCACGCCAATCGCGGCCAGCCGCTCCTGCCGGATGACCTGCTGCTGCAGGGACTCGAGCTCCATACGCATGCCGCGTTCTTCCTCGACCTGCCGGGCGATCGCCTCACGCGCCGTACGAAGGCGGTTGACCATGTCGTGAAAGCCGTCACGGAGATGTTCGAGCTCGAGCGACGGCATCGGAGACGACTTCGGTGGACTGAGATCGCCGGCGCCGACGCGCGCGGCGCTGCGCTCGAGGCTCGACAGAGCCGGCAGCCAGCGACGCAGGAAGACCGCCTGCATCAGAAGAAGGATGAGCGTCGCCAGTCCCGAGATGAGAATCGTGCTCTTCGCGTTCGGTTGGGCACGGAGCCACGCGACCGGGTTGGGATAACCGACCCAGACCTTCCAGTTCCGAGCGGGAACCACCCAGAACGCCTCAGTCGTCTCGACCTCGGGTGGTCCGCCTACCTCCGAGAAGAGATACTCGAACACCAGGCCGGTCCTATCGTTAGGGTCGTTCCGGTCGGTTCCGTTTCGGATCCGCACCGTGCTCCCCACCGGCAGGTCGAGCCTTTCTACGAACGCTTTGATTTCTGTGTTGCCGGCGGGCATGGTTACTTCAATGTACGCAGAAATGGTTCTCGCGTATCCCCGGGCCTCAGCGTAGATCTGCGCCCTCTGGTCCCAATAGACCTGCGTCGCCGCGAACGTCATCACGGCGCCGACGGGTACGAGCAGAATCAGGATCGCGATCGTGAACTGTTCGCGGAGGGGACGAGCCACGGAGTGGCTAATTCTGTTAGGTCACAGGGCGGAGGTCAAAGGGCAAACGTCAGGCGCCAGAGGTCAAAGGATCCGGGACGCCAGCCTCGGCGAAGCCCCGCGCGCGCAATTGACAACTGTCACAGCGGCCGCAGGGCCGCCCCTCGGCGCCTGGCTGATAGCAGCTCCGTGTGAGGCCGTAGTCGATCCCGAGCTCGAGGCCGGCGCGGATGATGCCCGCCTTGGTGAGATGCTGAAGCGGCGCCCAGATTCTCGGCGCGTGACCTTCGGTGCCCGCCTTCGTTGCGAGCGTCGCCAGGTACTCGAACGCGGCAATGAACTCGGGCCGGCAGTCCGGGTACCCGGAGTAGTCGAGCGCGTTCACGCCAATCACGATCCGCTCGGCGCCGAGCACCTCGGCCCAGGCCAGCGCTAGTGACAGCATCACCGTATTGCGCGCCGGCACGTAGGTGGAGGGAATTGATGATTGAGGGATGGAGGATTGAGGGATGGAGGATTGACTGATTGGTGACTGGGGAATCTCGCCGTCGCCGACGAGGGACGACCCGCCAAATGACTTCAGGTCGACGTCAAGCTCGATGTGTTTCGTGAAACCGAGCGAGGCCGCCACCGCGCGCGCGGCGGCGATTTCCACGGCATGGACCTGGCCATATCGAACCGTCAGCCCGTACAGCGCAAATCCCTCCCGCCGCGCCAGCGCCGACGCCGTCGCCGAGTCGAGCCCGCCGGAGAGCAGGACGACGGCCTTCACCTAGACACCCCGCTTCTCCGGACTCCAGATGTACTTGTGCGCCTGCAGTTGCAGCCGCACCGGCAGGCGCGCCTCGAGGATCCATCGCGCGAGATCGGCCGGCACCTGCACGCCATGGACGGGAGAAAACAGGACGGCTGCGGCGCGTGCGGTGAGGTTGTAGCGCGTGACCACGTCGCACGCGTACTCAAAGTCAGCGCGATCGGCGATGACGAACTTCACTTCGTCATGCGGCGACAGTTGATCGAGGTTCGGCCAGTGCATCCGCGCGGCCTCGCCGCTGCCGGGGCATTTCACATCGAGGATCACCCTCACATCGTCGGGCACGTCGTCCACCGGCAGGTGACCGCCCGTCTCGAGCAGGACTTCGTAGCCGGTGTCGATCAACCGCGCCATCAGCGGAATCGCCGCGGCCTGGAGCAGCGGCTCGCCTCCGGTCAGTTCGACGACCCTCGCACCGAAGCGGCTGACGTCCGCCATCACCTCGTCCTCGGTCATCTTGCGCCCGCCGGTAAAGGCATAGGGCGTGTCGCACCAAGCGCAACGGAGGTCGCAGGCGGCGAGTCGGATGAACACGCACGGCCTGCCGGCGTGCGTCGACTCACCCTGAATCGACTCGTAAATCTCAAAGACAGTGAGCATTGACCATGACGATTGTATCGATCCATCGATCCGTGCGTAACATTGCCCAATGGCGGAAATCCGGGTTGGCACGTCTGGCTGGAACTACCCGACCGGTGCAGGCACATGGAACGGCGTGTTCTATCCGGCGCGGCGTCCGCGTGGTTTCGACGAGCTCGCGTACTACTCCGAGCGTTTCGACCTGGTGGAAGTGAACTCGACGTTCTACCGGATGCCGGAGCCCGCGATGAGCGCGGCATGGGTGCGCCGCACGCCTGCAGGCTTCACGTTCGCCGTGAAGCTCTACCAGAAGTTCACGCACCCGGACATGTACCTCGCGCGGGACGGCGTGCGCGATTGGGATTTGTCACGCGACGACTTCGATCTTTTCCGATCCGGAATCGGGCCGATTGCCGAGGCGGGCCGGTTGGGCGCGATTCTGGCGCAGTTTCCACCGAGTTTTCACGACACCAGTGAGACGCGCGCGTACCTCGACTGGCTGCTCGCCGGCCTGGCCGCGTATCCGATCGCCGTCGAGCTCAGGCATCGGTCGTGGAGCGATTCCGCCGGCGCGATCCGTGCACTCCTTGGACAACACCGCGCGGCCTGGGCGCTCATCGACGAGCCCAAGTTCCAGTCCTCGGTGCGCCAGTCCCTGGACGCCGCGCCGATCGCCGAATCACCTATTGCCTACGTCCGTCTTCACGGCAGGAACGCCGCCTCGTGGTGGGACCACGCCGACGCGGAGGACCGGTACAACTATCTGTACTCTCCAACGGAACTCGCGCCGTTCGCGGACGCAGCGAGGAACGCGGCGCGGCGGGAAAAGAAAGTGATGATGCTCCTCAACAATCACTTCTCCGCGAAGGCCGTCGCCAACGCGGCCATTCTGAAGCGTGACCTGGGCCAGTTGATCCCTGGAGAATTCAATGAAGAGATGGTCGAACGGTATCCGGAGCTGAAGGATGTGGTGCGAACGGCGCCGCGCCTGATCTGACTACTTGATCGTCGCGTTCTTGATTTCGTCCGTAACGGCTATCTTGTCCACGGCCGCCATACCCGACGTCACCTGTCCGACGACCGCGTGTTTGCCGTCAAGGCTCGGGCTCGCCGTTTTCATGATGTAGATCTGGCTGTCGGCGGCCAGTGGATTGCCGCTGTGCGCGAGGCCGACGGCGCCGCGGACGTGCGTGCGCTTTTTCGACCACTCGAACGCGTTGATCGGCGTGCCGCTGCCGCCCGTTCCCCAGTAGGCCTGCCGCGCCATGCTGCGCGACGCAGGATCTCCCACCTGAATGAGCGACGCCGTCACCCGGTGGAAGCGCTGGCCACGATAGAAGCTCCGCTTCATGAGCTCGAGGATGTGATCCACGCTCTTCGGCGCCTCCGACCTGAAGAGCCGGATCTCAATCGTCCCCTTGACGGTCTCGAGCACCAGAATGGGATCCGGTGCCGCTGCAGGCTTCGCCTGATGCGCGAGCGCGACGGCGCCGAACAACGCGGCAACGACAATCGAAAAGACTCGACGCATCACGCCCTCCGCGAGACTCTCGTCACTCCGATCCTCGGGCACATCGCCGACACGACACAGGCGCCGCAGCGGGGATACACCGGCTTGCAGACGTTCTGCCCCCACGTCACGAGATAGAGATTCACGTCCGGCCAGAACCGCTTCGGCACCGCTTTGTAGAGCGCCTGCTCGGTCTGATCGGGTGTCTTCGTGACGACCCATCCGAGGCGATTCGAAATGCGATGCACGTGGGTGTCGACGCAGATGTTGTTCCGGCTGGCATGCGACAGAATCAGGACGAGGTTCGCGGTCTTCCGGCCGACGCCAGGTAACGTCAGCAACTCGTCCATCGTCGCGGGCACCTTCCCCGCGTAACGCTCGACAATCTGTCGCGACGTCTCGCGTACCGTCCCCGACTTCACCCGGTAGAAACTGACTGGATAGATCAGCTTCTGGATCCGTGCTCGGGGAACCCTGGCGAGCGTGCGCGGCGTGCGCGCCACTTTGAACAGCCTCGCCGACGCCGCGGCCGTCACCGGATCCCGCGTTTGCGCCGACAGCATCGTCGAAATCAGGACCTGGAACGCGTCCTCCTGCGACTCCTCGTTGATCTTTTCGACCGCCGGCTCCTCCATGCCCCGAATGGCACGGCCAAGGGTGCGGAGCACGGCGGTAATGGAGTCAGTGTCCGTGACTCTTGCAGTAGCCACAGTGATCGCAGGAGACGGATGGCTCGATGACGCAGGCATCGGTCGTGTTGACGACTGAGATGTAGATGCCATGACTCGGATGCGGACCGGCGAATGCCCGCGGAACCACAACAGGCGCGGGTGCTCCCCCGGGCGCGGCGGAGCCGCCACCCAGGTGCCTCGTGACCGCGTCGCGGACCAGGGCACGCAGCTCGGCTTCGTTCATGCGCGGCCCCCGGGCTCGGACAGAGTCACCTCATCGATGATACCGATGATCGCGGCGTCCACGGGCGCGGCCTTCCGGCGGAGCGCAGCGCCCGCGGCTTTCCCTTCGATGACGACGAGCACGCGCTCACCGATGCCTGCGCCGACCGAGTCAATCGTCAGGACCGCGGCGCCCTTGGCCTGGCCCTCGAGCGTCAACGGCTGCACAAGCAACAGTTTCGCGCTGTCGAGCTTGTGGTGCTTCTGCGTGGAGACGACAGTGCCGATCACCCGCCCGATCTGCATTACTCGAGGCTCCAGTGGTCGACGATGCCGATGATGCAGGCGTCGGTTGGCGGTTCGTCCGGCAGGAACGGAAAAGAGGCTTCGCGGCCGCGGACGAAGAACACGTGCTCTCCGACGCCGGCGCCGACGGCGTCCACCGCCACCAGCGTCCGGCCCGCCGGCGTTCGGTCCGGCGCGATGGGCTGAAGCACCATGAGTTTGTGGTTGCGGAGGCCAGGATCCTTCAAGGTGGATACGACATCACCGATGACGCGGGCGAGCTGCATCGGTCGGGCCTACTTCTGCGGTTTTTCTTCAACGTCGATGCGGTCGATCACGCCGACGATCGCGGCGTCGACCGGGCAGTCCTTCAGGCCGGACGCCATCCGCGCCGAACTGCCGCTGACGATGAGGACGGTCTCGCCGACGCCGGCGTCGACGGTGTCGATAGCGACGAGGTAGTTGCCCTCGTGTTTTCCGGAAGGATCGATGGGCCGCGCGACGAGCAGCTTCGTGCTCTCCAGCCGCTCATCCTTGCGGGTGGCCACCACCGTACCGACCACCTTCGCGAGGAGCATGACGGGCTACGCCTTCGTAGCCTTGCCGATGGGCAGCACGTCCTCGAGGTTGGCGTGCGGGCGCGGGATGACGTGCACGGACACGAGCTCGCCGACGCGCCGGGCGGCAGCGGCTCCGGCATCGGTCGCGGCCTTGACCGCCGCGACGTCGCCGCGGACGATCGCCGTCACGTACCCGGCGCCGATCTTTTCCCAACCCACGAGGCTGACCTTAGCGGCCTTGACCATGGCGTCGGCGGCTTCGATCATGGCCACCAGACCCTTCGTCTCGACCATTCCCAGTGCCTCACCCATTAGAAACCTCGTCTCTTAATGCGGGCGGCTTCGCCCCCGCGCACCCCCCGACGCTTCGACGTTACCGTTTCGCCAACTGCCGCACGGCCTCGTCGATGAGCTCGGAAAGCTCGGCGTATGTTAGCCGAATCCCGCCGTCCGATCCTACTTGAAGTTTGTTTCCTGCCTGCGCGCCGGCTACGCCCGCGGCAACGCTCGTGTCCGGCACGAGCCGCTCGCCGGGTGCCTCGGGCGCGATCACCACCTGACAGCTCGGGTCGACGACACCTTCCATGGCGGGATCCGCGCAAATCGGCGCGGGTGCGGCGATGCCGTAGCGTCCACGAAGTCCCTGGAGCCGGTCCACTTCCTCGCGCGACAGCAGGTGCTCGCGCCCGAGTTGCCGCGCGACGAGGCTGATCTGCGCGAAATGCTCGATCGTCTCCATCTTGTAGTACGCGGAATACAAGTCCTTGCCGAGCGCCACGGCGCCGTGGTTGGCGAGCAGCACGCCGTCGTGCGACTTGATCAGTGGCCTCACCGTTTCGGCCAGCTCCTGCGTCGAGGGCGTCGCATAGTCCGCAATCGGAATTCCGCCGAGCGTCGTGACAACCTCGGCCAGCACGGCGCGGTCGAGCGCGATGCCCGCGACCGCGAATCCTGTCGCGATCGGGGGATGGGAATGCACGACTGCGTTGATGTCCGCGCGCTCGCGATAGACGACCAGGTGCATCAGCGCTTCGGACGAGGGCTTGCGGCCCGGCGCGGCCTCGACGACCTTCCCGTCGAGATCCGTGATCACCATCATCTCCGGTGTCATGAATCCCTTGGAGACGTTCGAGGGCGTCATCAGGAGGTAATCGGATCCGACGCGAACGGAAATATTGCCGTCGTTCGACGCGACAAAACCACGCTGCCACAGCCGGCGGCCGATTTCGACGATGTCGTTGCGGAGAGCGTCAATCATTGCTTACCCGGGGGCTTCGCCCCGCGGACGCCCGACACGCTCACTCGCGGGGCCCCGTCGCCCCGTTCCGTTCGCGTGGTTCGCTCGCACGGCTCGTTCACTCAGTCACTCCCTGGTACTTGTCCCTGCATTCGGGCGAACAGAAGTATCTCGCGGAGTCACCCGATCCCACCACGATGGCGCGCGATTTCGGAATGTAGGTGCCGCAGACCGGATCCTGGACGAGATCGCCGCCAATGCGCTCGGGCGCGCGTCCTGGCGTGGGACCGGGCCGGGGCGCGGCAGGCCGCGAGCCAAACAATCCCCTGAGCACCAGCCGGATCACCAGTAGGATGGCGAGCGCCCTGAGGATCCAGAAGATGATGCGCAACTGCCGCTAGCTTCCGGCGCCGGCCGCACCTGCTGGCGCGGAGCCCGACACGTGCGAGGACTTCAACCCGTCGATGCCCTGCCTGGCGCGCACGGCTTCCGGCGAATCCGGCGCAACTTCGAGCACTCGCTCCCAGGATTTCAACGCGCCGTCCAGATCCTGCTTGCCGAACGCCCGGATGATGCCCTGGTTGAGGAGGGTCTTTGCGTGTTTCGCGTCGAGGGCGAGCGATACATCGATCTGCTTCAGCGCCTTGTCCGCGTTGTTTGCGTAGTAGTAGCAGACCGCGAGGTCGGTGCTGACGTTGATGTCCCTCGGATTCAACTTGAACGCAGCCTCGTACCAGGGAATCGCCAGATCAAAACGCTCGGCGTCGAAGTAGAGATTCCCCAGTTGCTCCCGGACCGCCGGGTCTGACGGCCGCGCCTTCGCCTCAGCCTCGAGCGCGCTGGCGCGGTTCAGATCAAGGGCCGGCGCGGGCGCCTGCGCGGGCCCGGCTGTCGATGCGCCCGCCTGCTGCGTCGCGACCGGCCCCGGCAGCGGCCGAGCCTGCTGGCTGCCGATGATCCAGCCCGCGAGCAGGCCGAACATCGTGCCGGAAATACCGAAGATAACCGCGTCCCGAGTCATTATTTCTCCGGGGGCTTCGCCCCGCGGACCCCCGACACGTTCACTCGCGGGGTCCCCTTCGCCCCGCTTCGTTCACGTGGTTCGCTCGCAAGCTCGCTCCTTGTCGCCGTTCGGATCATAGCGTCACGGCGGCGAGGTAATCGCGCACCGACCGATCGAGGCCGACCCATAGGGCGTGGCCGACCAGCGCGTGGCCGATGGATACCTCCGCGAGGTGCGGCAGGTGCTTGAACATCGCGAGATTCTCCAGATCGAGATCGTGGCCGGCATTGATGCCGAGGCCGCGCGAGTGCGCGACCCGCGCGATCGCGGCGTACTTCTCGAACGACGCCCGTCCTTCCGCCGGCCCGCGCTTGAACGCCTGCGCGAACGGTTCCGTGTAGAACTCGATACGATCCGCGCCGAGGCTCTTCGCCCACCGTACCGGCGCTTCGTCCGGATCGACGAAGAGACTCACGCGAATCCCGGCGGCCTGCAGCCGTCGAATCGCCGCCGCAAGCGCGTCGGACGAGGACTGCGTCGCCCAGCCGGCATGGCTCGTGATCTCGCCCGGCGTCACCGGTACGAGCGTGCACTGATCCGGGCGGGTCTCGATCGTCATGTCGAGCAGGTCGGGCCGTGGATCGCCTTCGATGTTGAACTCGGGGTGCGTGCCCGTGCGGCGTCGCCACGCCGCGATGAGCGCCGCGATCTCGCGCACATCGGCCGGCTTGATGTGCCGCTCGTCAGCCCGCGGATGCACCGTTATCCCGGGCGCCCCCGCCTCGAGGCACGTCGTCACGGCGCCGGTCACGCTCGGCACGCTGCCACCACGCGAGTTGCGCAGCGTCGCGATTTTGTTCACGTTTACTGAAAGCTTGATCATCGTCTCAAAAAGCCATTCACATGAAGAAATGAAGAAAGACCAAGAGCAACTGTCGGAAGACTGAGCCGCAGGCGGCCGGCAGGCTCAGTCCTTCACTCGCTTCATTCCTTCATGTGTCAAACGCTCTTGATCTCTCACGCGATTGTCGTCCTTACCGCGTCAGCGATTTCCTCGGCCCAGGCTTGCACCGTCGCCTGATCCTCGCCTTCGATCATGATGCGAAGCAGCGGCTCAGTGCCGGAGTATCGCACGAGCACGCGGCCACGGCCGGCCAGCGCGGCCTCGACGCGGGAAATCGCCTCGCGGATCGCGGGCACGTCGGCGACGGGACGTTTGTCGCGTACGCGAACGTTGACGAGTGTCTGCGGAAACGTTCGAAGATCCGACGCCAGATCGCCGAGCTCGCGCCCCGACTCGGCCATTACGCGCAGCACGGCAAGCGCGGTGGCCATGCCGTCACCCGTCGGCAGATGCTCGGCGAGAATCACGTGCCCCGACTGTTCACCACCAAGGACGAACCCGCCGGCGAGCATCTCCTCCATCACGTACTTGTCGCCCACCGGCGTGCGCCGCATCTCGATGCCGCGCTCGCGCAACGCGATTTCCAGTCCGATGTTGCTCATGACGGTGGCCACGACCGTGTTGCCGGTCAACCGGCCCTGACGCTGATAGTGCAGCCCGAGCATCAGAAGAACCGAGTCGCCGTCGACGATGTGACCGCGGGCGTCCACGAAGATCGCACGGTCGCCGTCACCGTCGAACGCGACGCCCATCCGGCAGCCCTCGCGTACCACATCCGCCGCGAGCCTTGCCGGGTGCGTCGATCCGCACTCGAGATTGATGTTGCGGCCATTGGCCCGATTGCCCGAGGCCACGACCGTGAAGCCCAGCCGCTCGAAGAGCTTGACCGCCGTCGCGGTCGTGGCGCCGTTCGCCATGTCCACGCCGATCCGCGCCCCCGCGAGGGGCCCGGACGCCGGCAGCAGGTGCATGAGGTACTCGAGGTACGCCTCGACGAACTCACCTTCGCGCACGTGGACGTCGGCGGCGCCGGCCACGCTCCAGGTCGAGTCGGCCATGATCGCCTCGACTCGCCGTTCGTTCTCCTCGCCGTACTTCTCACCGCGGCCTGAAAAAATCTTGATGCCGTTGTCGGTGTACGGATTGTGCGACGCGGACAGTACGACACCGAGATCGAAGTCGAACGCGCGTGCGAGGTACGCGACGCCGGGTGTCGGCATGACGCCGGCGCTTGTGACCTCCGCGCCTTGAGCGCCCGCTCCGCGCGCGAATTCGCGGCCGATCCACTCGCCCGATTCCCTCGTGTCGCGGCCGACGATGATCCGCGGTGGAGGCTGTCCGGCGCGGGCCTTGACCACCGCGGCGCCCAGCCGCGCCACCGTCGGCGGGTCGAGCGGATAGACCCCGGCCACACCACGCACGCCATCCGTTCCAAACAGCCGTTCAGACATAAGACTCAGTTGATCGTGACAAGCACCTGCGCGGGCCGCAAGGCGACAACCGTCAAGGTTCCCTTGATGTCGATGAGAACGGGCACCGGGTGGGTGCCGCGGCCGAGCCCCGTCACGTCCACATAGGGCACGACCGTAGCGGGATCGAGGCGCGCGAGAAGGGAGTCGGCGCCGCGAAGCGACACCGACACGACGGCGGGATCAACGGTGCCGCGTAGTCCCGGTTCGAGATTCCTCAGAGCTATGTGCGCAGCCGCGAAGAGCCGGAGCCCCGCCTTCTCGATCTTGACGGTCACGCGCGCGGTTCGCGCTTCCTTGAGGCGGAGGGAGGCGTCGCCGACGCCGACGTTGACACTTTGAACCACCGTGGTCGACGCGCCCTCGATCGGCACGCGATCTGTCGTCGCGGCCGTCGCGGCCGCGAGGCGCCCTTGCGGCCCGATCACCGTCACACTCGCCGGCTCGACAACTGTCTCGCTGATGACGTATCCCGGCGCCGGCGTACCGTCGACGACCGGTTTGACGGGAAGACTCGCGCTGCCGGTCCATTCGAGCACGGCCAGCACGGATCCGGGCTCGACCTTGGTCACCTCGAGTCCCATCGGGGACGACACCTGGTCGGTGCGGATCGTGAACCGTTGCGATCCCGGCCGCGCGCCGGCCAGATCCACCCGTGCTTCGAAGTCCCGGGCCTGAGTGGTCCGCAACTGGCTGTCGAGGCCACGGACGTTGATGTCCACGAACGTTGTCTGGTCGGTGAGCTCGAGGCTTGCCGGCATGTTGACGTAGACGACGGCGATGCCCGGCAGCGTTCGCTCGGCCTGCTGGCCGCTCACGGTGAACCAGAGGAGCGCGCCCAACACAAGGGCGACGACCTTCAGGCCGATGTTTCGAAACGGATGCCAGGCCATCAGCGTTCGGCCTCCGCCTCAACACCCGGGGCCGGCTCGCCCGGCATCCAACGGCGCTGCATCAGCGCGGCCTGCAGCCGCGCCCGCAGCTGGTCGGACGTGAGCCGGCGATGCAGCCGGCCTCGAACGGCCAGCGACATCTCGCCTCGTTCCTCGGAAACGACGACCGCAAGCGCGTCGCACTCCTCGGTCAGACCGATGGCGGCACGATGCCGCGTGCCGAGATCGCGATCGAGACCCGGGCCGACCGTGAGTGGAAGGAAGCACGCCGCTGCCGCGATGCGATTTTCCTGAATGATCGCCGCGCCATCGTGCAACGCCGTCGTCGGTTGAAAAATGGTCGTGAGCAGGTCGTAGCTGACTTCCGCATCGAGCGGAATGCCGCTCTCGACGTAATTGCGAAGCCCGATCTCGCGCTCGATCACGATCAGCGCGCCGACTTTCCCTTTGGAGAGCATTCCCGCGGCATCAACCACTTCTTCGATGGTCTCGGCGGCACGCTCCGCACGCGCGAAATACCGGAAGAACGGCGCGCTTCCGAGGTGTGAGAGCGCGCGCCGGATGTCTGACTGGAAGAGAACGATGACCGCGAACACGACGTAGACGAGTACGGTGCGAATCAGCCACGCCACGGTCTGCAGCGGGAAGAGCTGCGACATGTAGAACAGGATCAGCACCAGCACGGATCCGGCCGCCATCTGCATGGCGCGCGTGCCGCGGATGAGCTTCAGGGCCTCGTAGATGAGCAAAGACACGAGCAGGATGTCGACCGCATCCCACCACGTGAATTCCGGCCGGTTCAGGAGCTCTGCGAGCCGGTTCATCGAGCCCTATTGTAGGCGCCTACGCTGAAGCTTCGGCGCCCCACCGTAGCCTTTGGCGAAGGTGGGAAGGGCGGAGGGCAAAGGGAGGTTCAAAGTCAGAGGTCAGAGGTCAGAGGTCTGAGGTCTGAAGTGCCGCCGTGATTTGCAATGGTATCGGCCACCCGCACGACCTGCACCATCTCGCGGACGTCGTGAACGCGGACAATGTGGGCGCCGAAGAGTACGGACGCGGCGACCGCGGCAGCGGTACCCCACACGCGCTCCCCAGGTGGCACATTTCCAAGACCCTCTTTGAGAAACGACTTGCGCGACGGGCCTGCAAGAAGCGGGAAACCCAGCGCCGCGAGCCGGCCCAGACCGGCCAATACCTCGAGGGAATGCTCAGCCCGCTTCGCGAAGCCCAGGCCCGGATCCAGGATGATGCGCTCCCGCGACACTCCAAACTGCATCGCCTTTGCCGCCTGCGCTTGAAGTTCGGCGCCGACGTCTCCGGCCACGTCGCCGTACGACGCCTCCGCATACATCGCGCTGGAGCGTCCGCGGTTGTGCATCAGGATGACCGCGGCGCGGCGTTCGGCGACAACCGACGCGAGCGCGGGCTCGTACTGGAGCGCCGAGATGTCGTTGACGATCGTGGCGCCGGCGTCCAGGGCGCGGCCGGCCACGTCCGCCTTGTAGGTATCGATGGAGATCGGCACGCCGGCGCGACCACGCAATCCCTCAATGACGGGCAGAACTCGCCGGAGCTCCTCGTCCGCCGGCAGCGGGTCGGCACCCGGCCGCGTGGATTCGCCGCCGATGTCGAGGAGATCCGCGCCCTCTTGGACCATGCGCAGCGCGTCGTCGATGGCGCGCGCCGGATCGAAGCGCACGCCGCCGTCGGAAAAAGAATCGGGAGTGACGTTGACGACGCCCATGACCAGCGTGCGAGCGCCAAGCCGAAGCTCGCCGCCGTCAGGAAGTGGAACGACGTAGTGCTGGCGTTGCTGCCCTGACAGGTTCCTACTCTTGAGTGACGGGCTTCACGAGCGGCGGCACGATGCCGGGACGCTCGGGCGATTCGCGGCGCGGAACGTCGGCGTTCGCCGGCGGCAGGGCCGACGCGGCAGGCACCCGTTCCTCGAGCGGCAGGCCCTTCACGAGGCGCTTCACCTGATCGGCGTCGAGCACCTCACGAGCGAGCAGCTCGTCGGCGATCTTGTGGAGCAGCGCCTTGTTGGTCGTGAGGAGACCGCGCGCACGATCGTAGTTGTCCATCACGAACCGCTTCACTTCCTTGTCGATGCGGACCGCGGTGTCCTCACTGTAATCCAGCGTCTTGCCGATCTCGCGGCCGAGGAAGATCTGTTCCTCGCGCTTCCCGAACGTGAGCGGGCCCATGGCCTCGCTCATGCCCCACTCGCACACCATCTTGTGCGCGAGCGAGCTCACGCGTTCGAGGTCGTTGCCGGCGCCCGTGGTGACCGACGTGTTCGTGATCTCCTCCGCGATGCGGCCGCCGAGGAGAATCGCGATCTGATCCTCGAGGTACTCGCGCGAGTAGTTGAACTTGTCCTCTTCGGGCAGCTGCATCGTGACGCCGAGCGCCATGCCGCGGGGAATAATCGTGACCTTGTGGACCGGGTCCGCATTCGGCAGCAATGCCGCCACGAGCGCGTGGCCGGCCTCGTGGATGGCGGTCACCTTCTTCTCGTCCTCGGTGATCATCATGGACCGCCGTTCGGTGCCCATCATGACCTTGTCCTTCGCGTATTCGAAGTCGGCCTGCCGGACGGTCTTCTGATTGAACCGCGCCGCATTCAATGCGGCCTCGTTCACCAGGTTCGCGATGTCGGCGCCGCAGAACCCCGCCGTGCCGCGCGCGATGACTTTGATGTCCACGTCATCGGCCATCGGAATCTTCTTGGTGTGAACGATCAGGATGCCTTCGCGGCCCCGCACGTCCGGACGATTGACGACAATGCGGCGATCGAAGCGGCCCGGTCGCAGCAACGCGGGATCGAGCACGTCGGGACGGTTCGTCGCCGCGATCAGGATGACGCCTTCGTTCGATTCGAAGCCGTCCATTTCGACGAGGAGCTGATTCAGCGTCTGCTCGCGCTCGTCGTGCCCGCCGCCCAGGCCGGCGCCACGATGGCGGCCGACGGCGTCGATCTCGTCGATGAAGATGATGCAGGGGGCGTTCTTCTTGCCCTGCTCGAACAGGTCGCGCACGCGCGAGGCGCCGACGCCGACGAACATCTCGACGAAGTCAGAACCGCTGATTGAGAAGAACGGAACGTTCGCCTCGCCGGCGACAGCGCGCGCGAGCAACGTCTTGCCGGTGCCGGGCGACCCCATGAGCAGCACGCCCTTGGGAATGCGGCCGCCGAGTTTCTGGAACTTCTGCGGCTCGCGCAGGAACTCGATGATCTCCTGGAGCTCTTCCTTGGCTTCGTCAGCGCCGGCGACGTCCTTGAACGTGACCTTCTTCTGGGTGGACGACGACAGCTTCGCGCGGCTCTTGCCGAACGAGAGGGCCTTGTTCCCGCCGCTCTGCATCTGGCGCATCATGAAAATCCAGAAGCCGATGAGCAGAGCGATTGGGGCCCACTGCAGCAGGTAGATGGCCCACGTGCCGCCGGTCACGTCGCGGTAGCGGACGACGGTGTTGTTCTTGACGAGCGTGGCGGCCAAGCCTTCGTTCTGGATCGGAACGTAGGTGTAATAGGCCTTGCCGGCCGCCAGGTCAGCGCCCGGCGTCGGGCGCAACGTTCCAGTGACCTTGTTGCCGTTGAAGACGGCTTCGGCGACCTCGCCCCTTTCGGCGGCGCCCTGGAAGACGTTGAACGGGATCTCAGACTCGCTCGGCGTGAGGCTCGAGTACTGATAGATCGCGAACGCCGCGACGATGATGGCGAACCAGAAGAGAACGCTCTTAAACGTCGAGTTCATCAATGTTTCCGTAGCTCCAAGATTAGCATGTCATCGCCGGGCGTCCGGATGCGGCAACGTTCGGACAACGCCACTCCAGCCACCCACAGAATCTCGCCCCGCGCGTCGGTCACAATCGGCACCGTATCCCGTTCGAGACGCGGCACTTTCCGGTCCACGAACACATCCTGCAACTTGCGTCGGCCCGGCGCACCCAGCGGGTGCAAGCGATCGCCCGGACGCCTGTTTCTCACCAGCAGCCCCGAAACGTCCAGCCCGCCCGCCACAACTACAAGGTGGACGTCTCTCTGCTGACTGACGTCACGAGCCTCCTGCGCGTTCACTCGACGCGCGTCAATGGCTGCACCCACTTCCGGCAGATCCACGGTCCCGGGGACGTCGAGCCTTCGCTCGGGCCAGCTTCCCGCCCGCTCCGGCCGGCTCCGCGGCCCGGCGACAAACTCCAGCCTGGCGCCTCTCCTCACAACCGTCAGGCCCGGCAAGTCCAAAGAGCCTAATGAGTTATCGGTGGCAGCCAGATGGCAAACAGCCTCGATGTGCCGGGCGGACAACTGGGAGTTCGGAGCGGTTTCCGCGGCAACTTGCCGGACCAGACGCCGCGCCGGCGCCGGCGGAAAGGCCGCGAGCGCCGCGGCATCAATCACCCCTGCCTGTAGGACGACGCCGGCGGCCCTGGCGTTTGCATGTTTCTCAAGGAATTCCTCATCGTCCTGGGCGAGGCGCGCGAGGCGGGCCAGCGCGGTGACGCCCTCGGGGGCGATGTCCGAGAGGACGGGAAGGAGCTCGTGACGGACGCGATTGCGCGCGATCGAGACGTCCGCATTCGACGCGTCCTCGCACCAGGGCTCGCCCATCCCGGCAAGGTATCGGCGAAGGTCGGCGCGGCGCGTCTCGAGAAGCGGCCGCACGAACATCCCCCGGCGAATCCGGATCCCCGAAAGGCCCCGCGTACCCGCACCGCGGAGGACGCGCAGCAGCACCGTCTCGGCCTGGTCGTCTTCTGTATGCCCCGTCGCTACGACGGTCGCGTCGAGGCGTAAGGCGCTCGTCTCGAAGCATTCATAGCGGGCCTCGCGTGCGGCGACTTCGAGGGATACGCGGCGGGAGCGCGCGATTGCGGCAACGTCTCGACTGTGAACTTCGATCGGAATCGCGAGCCTTTCTGCCAGTGCCCGGCAGAAGGCTTCGTCCGCGTCGGATGCCGGTCCGCGGAGCCCATGATTGACATGGACGAGGCCGGCAATCGTCGCGCCCAGATCGGGAACGACCACCCGGAGGATCCAGGCCAGCGCGACCGAGTCGGCTCCGCCCGACAGCGCAATCGCAACACGATCATCTGGCCGGACTAGCCCGCGCAGGCGGATCGTGCGCGCGATGGCAGCAACCACGTCACCCATGTGCGTCTCTGACCCGCCCCCCAACCAACCGAAGTCGCGAACAAGCGCAGCGAAATTCGCCCCCACACGCCCTTGCGAACGAGCGAAGCGAAGTGAGCCCGCCGGAGCGGCCACCTACGCGCAAGGCTTCGGTGGCCCACCGTAGCATTTGCGAAGGTGGGAGCGCAGCCGTGAGGCTAGCGAGCGACGGCGTAGGAGGGTCCGCGGGGGCGAAGCCCCCCGGATCAATATTGGTGCCGGTGCAGGGACTTGAACCCCGGACACTGCGGATATGAGCCGCATGCTCTAACCAACTGAGCTACACCGGCAAACCAAAGAATCTTATCAGGTTAGCGGAGCGCGGCCGCAATCAGCGGAATCAGGATTTCGTGGTGTCCGGTGATCGAGTAGCCCCGTCCGGTGCCCGCGACCGGCCGGCGAACGACGTTGGTCTCGGGACGGTACATGCGGACGAAATCGAGGTTCACCGTCGTCAGGCCGTCGAGCGATATGCCTCGGTTGCGGACGAGCGACACGGCCTTCAGGAAGACTTCCGGCAGCATCACGGCGGATCCGCAGTTGAGATACACACCGCCTTCGAGGCCGGCGACGAACGAGGTGAAGTAGCGGAAGTCCCGCAGGCTCGTGGCACCGATCGCCTCGCCCGACGCATCGGGATGCATGTGAATGATGTCTGTGCCGATCCCGACGTGCGCGGTGACAGGGACGCCGAGGCGCGCCGCCGCGCACAGCACGCTCAGCCGGCCGAACGGCGGCTTCGCATCATGAAGGTGCCGGCACACGGACTGCGCGAGGCCGAGTGATTCCTTCGCGCCGGCAGCGATCGCCGCGTTCAGCTGGCGGCCGGTTTCGTCCGCCATCCCGAACCTGCCGGCGCCCAGTACGGCTTCCACGTCCTCGGACGTCGAACCTGCGAGCGCCACTTCGAAGTCGTGAATGAGTCCCGCGCCGTTCATCGCGATCGCCGACACGAAGCCGCGCTCCATAAGATCGATGAGCACCGGCCCGAGCCCGGTCTTGATCACGTGCGCGCCGAGACCCCAGACGATGCCTCGTTTCTCCGCCTGCGCCGACTTCATCGCGGCGACGACGGCGCGGAGGTCTGCCGCCGCCAGAAGGTCCGGCAGCGACGCGATGAATCCATCGAACCCGTCCGCTGGATCGAAGGGCTTCGCGAATTGCTGATGTGTGACTTTGCTGGGACGGCTCGAGAGCGGGTAGGTCTGGACTCCGGTGAGGTCGAACTCTTCGTAGTCGAACTTCACGGCGGTCATAGTATCAGCATGGCGTCGCCGTAACTGTAGAAGTGAAATCCCTCCGCGACCGCGAAACGATAGGCATTGAGCGTGAGATCGCGGCCGGCAAACGCCGCGACCAGCATGAGCAGCGAGGACTTCGGCAGGTGAAAGTTCGTGACGAGTGCGTCCACGATCTTGAACTGATGGCCGGGATAGATGAAGAGATCCGCGTTCGCGCTTCCGGCCCGTACCGCACCGTCCTCACCGGCGGCACTCTCGAGCGCCCGCGTCGTCGTGGTGCCGACGGCGACGACACGGCTGCCTCGAGCGCGAGTCTCCCGGATGCGCGCGGACGTGGCGGTCGAGATGGAGTACCGCTCCGGATCGACGCGGTGCTCCTCCACCAGGTCGACGCGCACCGGCTTGAACGTCCCGTAACCGACATGCAACGTCACCGTGCACCAGCCAATGCCGCGCGCACCAACGGCCTGGAGCGTAGCGTCGTTGAAGTGCAGGCCCGCCGTCGGCGCGGCAATCGAGCCGCGATCGCGCGCGAACACGGTCTGGTAGCGCTCGCGGTCGTCGGCGTTGTCGGCCCGATGGATGTACGGCGGCAGCGGCACATGCCCAACCGCGTCGATCGCTTCATCGAGCGACGGGGCGCCGGTGAAGGCCAACCGCACGAGTCGACGGCCGAAAAAAAGGCGTTCGAGGACTTCTCCTTCGATGCGCACACCGGGCGCCCGCGTCTCGTCGTCGAAAACGACGCGCGCGCCGGCCTTCAGCTTCTGACCGGGATGCACGAGCGCCTGCCACTCGGCCGGGCTCTCGCGTTCGAGGAGCAGGCACTCCACCGCGCCGCCCGACGGATCCCGTCGTCCCAGCAGCCGCGCGGGAAACACCCGCGTGTCGTTCGCGACCATCAGGTCGCCGGGCGACAGCAGGGATGGCAGATCGGCAAACGCATGCTCGCGCCACGTGCCCTCCGCGCGCCGCACGACAAGCAGCCGGGACTCGCCGCGCGGACGAGCCTGCTGCGCAATCTGCGCCTCGGGGAGATCGAAATCAAAATCTGAAACGAGCATCTCGATACAATTCTGGCCCGATGCAACTGTGGCCCGGCTGGCCGTATCCGTTGGGCGCGACCTACGACGGCGAGGGCGTGAACTTCGCGATCTTTTCCGAACACGCGACTGCCGTCCACCTCTGTCTGTTCGACTCCGCGGCCGCGACCGTCGAATCGGCGTCGATTCCGCTGACCGAACGCACCGATGGCGTATGGCACGGTTACCTGCCCGCCGGTCGGCCCGGACAGTTGTACGGCTTCCGCGCTCATGGACTCTGGCAGCCTGAACGCGGATTGCGGTTCAACCCCGCCAAAGTCCTGCTGGATCCGTACGCCCGCGCAATCGGCAGACCTCCGTTCTGGCACCAGTCACTCTTCGCGTACACGGATGCCACGGAAGGAGGCGGCCCTGCGGACACCAGCGACAGCGCCGCGTATGCCCCGCTGGGGGTCGTCACGCACGAATCCTTCGATTGGCGTGACGATCGCCATCCGCGAGTGGCGTGGCACGACACGGTCATCTACGAGGTTCATGTGAAAGGCATGACGGCCCTGCACCCTCAAGTCCCGCCCGACGAACGCGGCACCTACCTCGGTTTGTCGCATCCCGACGTGATCGATCATCTTCGCCGGCTCGGCGTGACCGCCGTGGAGCTGATGCCGGTGCACTTCCACGTGGATGAGCAGGCGCTCGTGAAGCGGGGGCTTACAAACTACTGGGGTTACAACACGCTCGGTTTTTTCGCGCCTGATGCGCGGTTCTCCCACTCGAAACATCCTCACGACGTGGCCGCGGAGTTCAAGACGATGGTCCGGCGCTTCCACGCGGCGGGCCTCGAGGTGATTCTCGACGTCGTCTACAACCACACCGCCGAGGGCAACCACCTCGGACCGCACTTGTCCTTCCGGGGCCTCGACAACACGACGTACTACCGGCTCGAGCCCGGCCGGCCGTCGCGGTACCAGGACTTCACCGGCACCGGCAACACGATCAACGTCCAGGCGCCGCAGGTGCTGCAGCTCATGATGGACAGCCTGCGCTACTGGGTGCAAGACATGCACGTCGACGGCTTCAGGTTCGACCTGGCGTCGGCGCTGGCGCGGGAACTCCACGCTGTCGATCGACTCGGCTCGTTCTTCGATGTCATTCAGCAGGATCCTGTCATCTCCCGCGTGAAGCTGATCGCGGAGCCATGGGACGTCGGCCCAGGTGGCTATCAGGTAGGCAACTTTCCTCCCGGGTGGGCGGAGTGGAATGGACGCTACCGCGACACGGTGAGGCACTTCTGGCGGGGTGATGCCGGAATGTTGCCCGATCTCGCCACGCGCCTCGCCGGGAGCTCGGATCTCTATGGACCGTCCGGCCGTCAGCCGCACGCCAGCGTCAATTTCGTCACGGCGCACGACGGATACACGCTCGTCGATCTCGTCGCATACGAACAAAAACACAACGATGCCAACGGCGAAGACAACCAGGACGGCGATTCGAACAACATCAGCTGGAACTGCGGCGTCGAAGGGCCAACGGACGACCCGGACATCATGGAGCTCCGCAGACGACAGCGCCGAAACTTCCTGGCCACGCTCGTCCTGTCGCAGGGCGTCCCTATGATTTCAGGCGGCGACGAGCTCGGACGTTCTCAGCACGGTAACAACAACGCCTACTGTCACGACTCCGGGTTCACGTGGACGCCGTGGGAGGCCGGCCCCGCCGATGAGGCCTTCCACGCGTTCGCCCAATTCCTCATCGCGATTCGCCGGGATCAACCGGTTCTGCGCCGGCGGACGTTTCTCGCCGGACGACGCGCGGGATCCACGGACGTTCTATGGCTCAAGCCTGATGGGACCGAATTCACCGACGCGGACTGGAACGACGCGTCGCGCTCCGCGATGGGCATGTTGCTCGATGGGCGCGGAATCACCGAGACGGACGCGCGCGGCCGCTCGATCGTCGGCGATTCGCTGTTTGCGATCTTCAACGGCGGATCCGGCGCCGCGCAGTTCACGATGCCGGCAATGCCCGGCGGCGGTGCCTGGACGCGGCTTGCCGACACGGCAGACCCGGCCGGCCCGAGCTTGACCGCTGCCGGCGGCACGACAATCGCCGCCGTCGCGCGCTCAATTTCAATCTGGCGAATCTGACGGACGCGACCCGGGCGTAAGATGGCGTTTTCGCCAGGAGGTTGCCGATGTCCAGGCTATCAACCGTGGGATTCGCTGCCACGATCTTCTTGACGGGAACCCTCGCCTACTCAGCCTCAGCTCAGTCAGGTAACAAGCCCGCCCCGTCCGGACAGGTCAAGGTCGGCCCGGTCGCGCCGCCGGCCACCGACGCGGAGAAGATCAAGAGCGCGATGTCCGCCGGGCCGGCGTCCATCGCCGCCAACGCCACGATCGTGGACATGGCGACGATGAAGCCGCTGCGAAAGGGCACCAACGGGTGGACGTGCTTCTCAGACCTTCCAACCTCACCGGGCACCGATCCCATGTGCCTCGATCAGAATGGAATGCTGTGGGCGGATGCCTTGATGAACAGGAAGGATCCACCGAAGGGAAGGATGGGCTTCGGCTACATGCTGATGGGTGGATCAGACGCCAGCAACACCGATCCCTTTGCGACCAAGCCAAACGGTGCCGACAAGTGGGTCGACACCGGCCCGCACGTGATGGTGCTCAACATCGGCGACCAGTTCGCCGGCTACCCGACGACGGCCGCCAACACGAAAGTGCCGTACGTCATGTTCCCGGGCACGCCGTACGCGCATTTGATGCTTCCGGTTAAGTAACGCGAGGCAAATACCGGAAGGCGCTCTACAGGCTCCACCTGAGAAGCATGGAGCCCACAGTAAACCCGGCCCCCACTGAAGCAAGCAGGACCAAATCACCTTTCTTCACCCTGCCGCTATGCCTCGCGTCTTCGAGGGCCAGCGGTATCGTCCCCGCCGTCGTGTTGCCGAAACGCTCAAGGTTGATGATGACCTTGTCCTCACCGAGTCCCAGCCGCTGCGCGGCCGCTTCGATGATGCGGCGGTTGGCCTGATGTGAAACGAAGAGATCCAGATCGGCGCCGGTGAGATTGTTGCGCTCGAGAATCTTCAGTGAGATCTCCTGAGTCATCCGCACCGCGAACTTGAAGACCGCGCTCCCGTCCTGTTTCACGTAGTGGAGCTTCTTGTCGACGGTCTCGTGCGACGCCGGCATCCGGCTGCCGCCGGCCGGCATCATCAACGAGGGTCCGCCTGTGCCGTCGGTCAGATTGCAGAAATCAATGATTGACGGCTCCCCTGCCGCGGCCGGCGAGAGCACGACCGCGCCGGCGCCGTCTCCAAAGAGCACGCAGGTCGCCCGGTCCTTGTAGTCGATGATGCTCGACATCACGTCGCCGCCGACGACGAGCGCATGCTCGCAGGCACCGGTCGCGACCATCTGATACGCGACGCTCATCGAGTACACGAACCCCGAACACGCCGCCCCCAGGTCGAAGCCCCACGCGTTGACGGCGCCGATCTTTGCCTGCAGCGTACACGCGGTGCTCGGGAAGATCGTATCGGGCGTGGTCGTGCCGACAACGATGAAGCCGATGTCCTCGGGCGTGATGCCCGCTTCCTCGATGGCCTTGAGCGCGGCAGGTTGGGCGAGGTCCGACGTGCCCTGGCCCGGTTCGACGATGTGGCGCTCGCGGATGCCCGTGCGCTGGATGATCCACTCGTCAGTCGTATCGACCAGCTTCTCGAGATCGGCGTTCGTCAGCACTCGCGGCGGAACATACGTCGCGAGTCCCGAGATCTTGACGGGCCTTACCGAATTCACCACAGACGTTCCCTCCCCGGGGCCGTGAGGCCGAAGTATTCGTAGGCGCGGGCCGTGGCGACGCGGCCGCGCGACGTGCGATCGATGAAGCCGATCTGGATCAGGTACGGCTCGTAGATGTCCTCGATCGCGTCTTTCTCTTCACCGATGGCGGCCGCCAGGCTGTTCAGCCCCACGGGACCGCCGCTGAACTTGTCGATGATCGTCCTGAGCAGGCGCCGATCCGCCTCATCGAATCCGTGCTGATCGACTTCCAACAGCTCGAGCCCGTCGTGGCAGACCGCCGCCGTGACACGGCCATCGGCGCGGACCTGCGCGAAGTCACGCACGCGCCTCAGCAGCCGGTTCGCGATACGCGGCGTGCCTCTCGACCGGCGTGCGATTTCGCGCGCGGCATCCGGCACGATGTCCACGCTCAGGATTCTCGCGGATCGCGTGACGATCTCCATCAGGTCCGCTTCCTCGTAGAAATCGAGGCGGTGGACGATACCAAATCGCGATCGGAGGGGCGCCGTCAGCAGCCCCGCGCGCGTCGTCGCGCCGATCAGCGTGAACGGCTCTATCGGCAGCTTGTGCGAGCGCGCGCCCGGCCCCTGGCCGATGACGACGTCGATGGTGAAGTCCTCCATCGCGGGGTACAGGAACTCCTCGATCGTGGGATTCATGCGGTGAATCTCGTCGATGAAGAGCACCTCGCGGGGCTGGAGCTGCGACAGGATCGCGGCGAGATCGCCGGGCCGTTCGAGGACCGGTCCCGACGTCGCTTTCACCGGCACGCCCATCTCGTTGCCGATGATGTACGCCAGCGTCGTCTTGCCGAGTCCCGGAGGGCCGAAGAGCAGCACGTGATCGAGGGCCTCACCGCGCTGCGTCGCGGCGGCGATCGACACCTCGAGGTTGTCGCGCACGCGCTGCTGGCCGATGTAGTCGGCGAGCAAGCGCGGACGAAGCCCTGCTTCGTACTGGACGTCGTCGTCCACGCGCGATGCGTTGATCAATCGTGGATCGGTCATCGGAAACGACGCGAACGATCGGGAACGAACGCGAACGACGCGAATGTGGAGGTCACGGAGTGCCTGCTCACCTGGCCATCAATAGCTTAAGTGTCGCGCGCAAGAGCGGCTCGAAGGAGCGATCTTCTGCCGATGCCAATACTTTGTCCACCGTCTTTTCTACGCTGGCTCGCTGGTAGCCGAGGTTCGTCAGCGCCGACAGCAGATCGTCGCGGACGTCATCGCCCGGCTTCAACGGCGCGGTCTCGACGACGTCGCCGCCGGGCAGCCGATCCTTCAGCTCGACGACGAGGCGCTCGGCGGTTTTCTTGCCGACGCCGGGAATGCGCGTGAGCCTCGCGAGGTCGGCCGAGCGAATCGCGCGCGTGAGCTCGGCGGGTTCGATGCCGGACAGCACCGAGAGCGCGAGCTTCGGGCCGATGCCGCTGACGGAGATCAACCGCTCGAACAGCGCCTGCTCCAGCGCCGTCGCGAAACCGTACAGCTGCAGCGCGTCCTCACGGACGTGCGTGTGGATCCTGAGCGCGACGCGGCTCCCCGGCTCGCCAATCGCGTACATCGTCGACAGCGGCACGAGGACGTCGTAGCCGACGCCGCCGACGTCGACGATCAGCCGTTGCAGTTGCTTCTCGTGCAGCGTCCCGGCGAGATGCGCGATCACGAGAGCCGCCGGCGCGAGAGCTGGGCCAGGTCCGCGGCCGACATGTTGCGCCAGCTCCGCTGGCTGCGCGGGGCACGGGCCGCGGCGCCGGCGAGCGCGCCCAGGGCGCCGCTCGCGTGGACGTGGCACATCGCGACAGCGAGCGCATCGGCGGCGTCGTGCGGCGTGGGCGCGGCCGCGAGTCCCAGGAGGAGCTTCACCATGTGCCCCATCTGCGACTTGCCGGCGCGGCCGTAGCCGGCGACCGAGGCTTTGATCTCCGCCGGCGTGTACTCGAGCACGGGCAGGCCGGACTGGACGGCGGCAAGCATGGCGACGCCGCGCGCGTGCCCGAGCACGAGCGCGCTCTTCACGTTCTTCGCATGAAAGAGGTTTTCGACGACCACGCAGTCAGGACGATGCGCGGCGATGAGTCGCGAAAGCTCGTCGTGAATGTGGCCGAGCCGATCCGCCAGCGCGGCTTTCGGAACCGTTCGAATCGCCCCGCAGATCACGAGGCGATGGCGCCGGCCGTCTGATTCGATGCAACCGTATCCGGTACGGATAGACCCCGGATCGATGCCGAAGACCTTCAATCTTGTCCGGGGGGCTTCGCCCCCGCGGCCCCCCCTACGCGCTCACTCGCGAGGACCCCGTTTGCCCCGCTCCGTTCGCGCGACTCGCTCGCTGCCGCTCGCTCGCTCACGCGAGTGAGGCCTCGATCTCCTCTTCCTCGACGTCGAAGTTGGACCAGACGTTCTTCGTGTCTTCGTTGTCGTCGAGCGCGCCCATCAGCTTCAGCATCTGCTGCGCGGGCTTGCCTTCGAGCTTGATGTAGTCGGTGGGAACCATCGCGATCTCGGCGGAGGCCGGTTCGACTCCCAGCGCCTTCACCGCCTCGACGACCGCGGGATGCGCGTCCGGCGTGGAGACGATTTCCCACGCGCTGCCGTCATCCTTCATGTCGTCGGCGCCGGCTTCGAGCACCGCGTTCATCAGCGCTTCCTCGTCCGCCTTGGTCTTCTCGACGACGATGACGCCCTTCTTGTGGAACATGCGGGCGACGGTGTTCGGCTCGCCGAGCTTGCCGCCCCACTTGGTGAAGGTGTGGCGGATCTCGCCGACCGTGCGGTTCTTGTTGTCGGTGAGGGTCTCGATGAGGATGGCCACGCCGCCGGGCCCGTAGCCCTCGTACGTGACTTCCTCGTACGTGACGCCTTCTTCCTCGCCCGTGCCGCGCTTGATCGCCCGCTTGATGTTGTCGGCAGGCATGTTGACCTGCTTGGCGTCGGCGATGACGGTGCGGAGGCGCGGGTTCATGTCCGGATCCCCGCCGCCGTTGCGTGCGGCAACGGTCAGTTCCTTGATGATGCGCGTGAAAATCTTGCCGCGCTTCGCGTCAGCCGCGCCCTTCTTGTGTTTGATGGTGTGCCACTTGGAATGGCCTGACATTGGTCGATCCTCTCTCGAAAACCCAGCAAAAAGACTAAGAATCTTAGCACGTAAGATTAGTGCATGCTGGAAGACCTCAGGGAACAGATCAGGCAGCTGGACGCGGAGATCGTGGCCGCGGCAGCCCGGCGGATCGCGCTCGCCCGGGCCGTGGGTGAAGAGAAACGCCGCGCCAACCTGCCGGTCGTGGACTACGCCCAGGAACGGGCCGTGCTCGAGCGCGCCCGCACGACGGCCGCGGAAGCCGGACTCGACCCGGCCGTCGCGGACACGATTCTCGTGAGCCTGGTTCGCGCGTCCGTGAGCGCGCAGGATCGCGACCGCGTACGGCGCGCGTCGGTCGGCGCCGGCAAGACGGCCGTCGTGGTCGGCGGCGAAGGCAGGATGGGCCGGTGGTTCAGGCGGTTTCTGGAGGACCAGGGCTACGCGACGGGATCGCTGGACCTCGTCGCGTCGAACGAAGAAAACGCCTGGGCGCGCGAGGCGTTCGCGTCGGCGGACCTCATCATCAGTGCGGCTCCGCCCACGGCGACCGCTTTGCTCTATGACGAATGGTCGGCCGCACCTCCTTCGGGTGTCGTTGCGGATATCGCCAGTATCAAGACGCCGCTCGTGGGATCGATCCGGCGGCTGCAGCGGGCCGGTGCACGCGTCGCCTCGCTCCACCCGATGTTCGGTCCGTCAGTCGTACTGCTTCGTGATTGCGACGTCGTCATCTGCGACACCGGCGACCGCGCCGCCTCCGACGAGGTCGAACAACTGTTCCGCCCGACAACCGCCCGCGTCATGCATCTGCCACTCGACGAGCACGACCGCCTGATGGCGGACGTGCTGACCCTCGCGCACGCAACCGTAATCGCCTTCGCGTTGGCGTTGCCGGACACTCCGAGTCCGCTGCGGAGCACGACGCTCGGCGCGTTGCAAGCGCTCAGCGCGAATCTTCTCAACGAGAGTCCCGACGTCTATTTCGAGATACAGGCGAAGAATCCGAACTCCGCATTGGCGCTCTCGCGCCTTGCGTCGGCGGTCGAGCGCGTGGCGAGCGCGGTGGCGTCACAGGATCAGCGCGGCTTCCGGACGCTGATGGATGAGGGTCGCGCGCACATCGCGCGCTGACGGCGGGCTGAAGCCGACTACTTCTGCTGCCGTAGTCGGCGGCCTTCAGGCCGCCGCACGGCGGTGACGATCCACACGTCCGAATCCGGCGTCCAGACACCACCGCGATAGCTCCCCTGGACGGCCTCGACGTCGAACCCGGCCGCATCAAGCCGGTTCAGGACGGATTCCATCGGCAACGATCGAAACGAGAGCGGAAAGCGGCGGCGTGTGACGCTCCGGCCGCGACGCACGGTGAATTCCTCATCGAAGATCGTCAGGCCGCGCCGGCGATCCTGCCGGACGGACTCGACCAGCATCACGTGCGCGCCGCCGAGCTTCCCGCGGAAACGGACCTGGCGCTGATACGGCCGCCAGCTGGTCAACTCGGGGATCAGCTCGATGCCGAACCGGCCTCCGGGTGGGAGAAGACGCGCCGCATCCGACAGCGCGGCGTCGAACGCCGAATCCGAAAGCAGCGATTGAAGTACGCCGTACGGCGCGAACACTCTCGCGAAGGAACGATCCGCGAATGGCAGCCGGGTGATGTCACCGCGCACCATCGCGGGCCGACGTTTCAGCGGCAACCGTCGGGCACGAACACGCGCGCGCTCGAGCATTGCCGATGAGAGATCGACACCGGCGACCGCTGCACCGGCGCGAGCGAGTGGAATCAGGAGACGGCCCGTGCCGCAACCGAGCTCGAGGGTGCGGCCGCGCCCCCGGGCGAATTCCTCCCAGAATCGAAGATCGCGCCGGCCCATCGTGCGCGAGTTCTCCCAGTCGTAGAAAGGCGCGTACTTATCCCAACCCACAACCCACAACCTGCCACCTGCAACCTGCAATCAATAAGACGCGAGAAGACGAGCGGCTTTCTCGATGTCGGCTTCACTCGGCAGGAATGCCGCTTCGAGCGGTGGCGAGTACGGCACGGGCGTGTCGAGGGCGGCGACGATCCGAATCGGCGCATCGAGCCACTCGAACGCCTCCTCCTGAATGATCGCGGCGACCGACTCGCCGATGCCGCCGGTTCGTGAGTCCTCGTGCACGATGAGCACGCGGCCGGTGCGCTTCGCGAGCGCCAGCACCGCGGGACGATCCAGCGGTGAAAGCCATCTCAGATCGAGAACGCTGGCGTCGATGCCATCGGCGGCCAGCCGCTCGGCAACGCGCATGGACGCGTGGACGTACGCACCGTACGAAATGATCGCAAGCCGATCGCCCGCGCGCCGGAGGGCGGCCTTCCCCACCGGCAATGGCGCGGGCGCCTCAGCGGCAACTTTCTGCTTGATGCGAGGATCGCGGTAGAGCGCGATGTGCTCGTAGTACAGCACCGGATCCGGATCGGCCACGGCCGCCGCCATGACCGCGCGGGCGTCGAACGGCGTCGATGGAACCACGATCTTCAAGCCCGGCGTCCGGTAGAACCACGGCTCGGTGTTCTGCGAGTGATAAGGACCGGCGTGACGAAGGCCGCCCCACGGCATGCGCACCACCATCGGCACGCTGCCGCCCCAGCGATAACGGATCTTCGCGGCGTTGTTCACGAGCTGATTGAATCCGGTGGCGACGAAGTCGTTGAACTGCATCTCGCCAATCGGCCGGAGCCCCGCGAGCGCGGCGCCGACGCACGCGCCGAGCACGGCGCCTTCCGCGAGCGTGGAGTTCAGGATCCGGTCACCATACTTCTCGAGCAGGGGTCTCAGCAGGAGGAACGCGTTGCCGTACTTCCCGCCCACGTCCTCGCCGAACACGAACGTTCGCGAATCCGACTCGAGCGCGTCACCCACGCCGTGCATGACGGCGTCAAGAAACGTCATGCCCTTCTTGTCGAACGCCGGCGCCTCCTCGACCGTGAGCGCGGGTTCCGCCGCGGGTACGACTGAAGCCCGGCGTTCGAGGATCTCCACCCGTGCCCGCGGCGTCGGATCGTCCGCCACGACACCGGTTGTGACGGTCGATGAATCCGGCCAGGGCGCGTCAATGATCGTGCGGGCTTCCGCTTCGACCATCGCCTCCGCGCGATCCTTGAGGAGCTGGAACTCGCCCTTCGCCACGACACCATCGGCTTCGAGCCTCGCCGCATAGGTCGCGATCGGGTCGCGCGCGCGCCAGAACTCGTACAGCTTCGAATCCGCGTAGCCTTGCGGCGTGAGCGGCGGGTAGTCCCATGAGGTCTGCGGCTCCTTGCCGAGGTACAGCATGTCGTCGTGGTGCGCGTGCCCGCACATACGCATCGCCACGAGCTCGATGAGCGCCGGACCATCGCCCGCGCGCGCCCGCTCGGCGGCCCACGTGAAGGCCGCGGCGATCGCCTCGGGGTCCGTACCGTCGATCGTCACGCCGGGAATCCCGTAACCCACTGCTTTGTCGGCAAATACACGCACAGCCGAGTTGTCTCGGACCGGCGTGGAGAGCGCCGTCTGGTTGTTTTCGAGACAAAAGATGACGGGCAGCTTACGTGCGGCGCAGAGATTGATGGCCTCGTGCCACTCGCCGAGCGAGGATCCGCCCTCGCCAATGAACGAGAGGGCCACACGCTGGTGTCCCTGACGCGCGAACGCCAGGCCCATGCCGGCGACCGTCAGACTGCTGACGGACAGCGGCGCGGACGCGGGCACGATGCCCCAATCGAAATCACCCACGTGCAGATCCCGGCCATTCATCGGCGGACCGGCCTTCGCCATCTGTCCGTTCAGGATCATCCGGATGGTGGATTCGTCCGGACGCATCGCAAGAGCGGCGCCGACATCGCGAATGATCGGCGCGACAACGTCGCCCTGCCACGAGCCGTCCGCGCCCCGGAACGCCGCGCCGCGCTTGAGCCGAATCGCGGCGGCGTAGATCGCTTCCTGTCCGAGCGATCGGAAGCCCTTCCCCTGGAATGGAGTGCCCTCGTGACGGACCTCGGTGCCGAGGAAGAACGCCTTCAGGCGATTGTCGATCGCACGCGTCAGGATCATCCCGCGCAGAATCTCCAGCCGCTCGTCGCGAGTGAGACTCCGTTCGATCGCTTCGCGCCGGAGAAAGCCGTCACAGAGCGCGACCAGATCGTCTTCGGCTTGGCCGAGCCTCTCCCGTGCGGTTACAGCCGGCGTGGTCTCGGTTCCCGCAGGCAGTTTCGGCCACGAGACGGCGCCGCGCAGCGCACGCGCGAACGGCACGCGCAGTTTTTCGACGTCGTCCGCGGCGACAGGCTCTTTCTTGACGGCGCGGTCCCAGACCGAGGCGGCAAGCGCAGCGGCAAAAGGCTGTTGTTCGGTGACGAATGCGAGGAATCGCTCCCTGAGCGGCGACGCGGGCATCGGCCCGTAAGTTTGTCACGACTTCATGCGTCGCTTCTCAGTCAGCCGCGGCCCTCGTGCCCGGCAGGATGGGGCGCGTTCGCGGGAGCAGGCCGCGACGGGCCAGGTAGCTGGCGCCGACCAGCACGGCCACAAACGCAACCAGCTTGATCCACGTCGACTGCGGCGAGAGCGGCAGCGACTTCCACAACGCGAGGAGCGTGACCTGCGCCAGGGTCACCGCCCACAGCGACCCATAGAACTGCCGGCGCTCCATTCCCTCGCCCTGAGTGGATGCGCGGGCTCTCGGAAGCCGCCCTGCAACACCGAGGAACCAGACCGCGCTGGCGATCGGAAAGTAGCCCCACGAAAAGATCTGCGACGAGTGCCAGACACCGCCGATTGCGGCGTCGAACAGGGTGATGGCGTTGAGCGATGCGTACGAGACCACGTCGCCCCACGCGACGGTGTAACAGATCCGCCTGTGGATCGGATTCGGGGTGTCCTCGCCGTACAAGAGCACGTACGGTCTCGGCTCGGTGCCGGGCAGCTTGCCAAAGAGCGCGGCGATCCCGGTGCCGGCGACAACCACGGCGAACCACGTCGCGATAGCCGGGCTCGCTCCATACGCGAACAGCGAGAACGTGATCGGGCCGGGCGCCAGGAAGAATGCCCAGATCCAGACCGGCCAGTGGGCAATCCGGTAGTGCACCTTGTTCCTGCTGCGAATGGGACGATCGCTCGCGAGCTCGACGAGCACCGCGGCGCCATGATTCTGGCGATACGACTTCGGAACGATTCGGACCATTCGCCGGAGAGTCTATCGTGGGCTTCTTCGAATCGTCCTGTGCGTTGGTGTCGCAGTCCAGGGATCCTCGGGCCAGGGGTGCTTCGGATACCGCGCGCGCAATTCCTTGCGCACTTCCGGGTACCCGCGTGTCCAGAAACTGCGCAGATCGTTGGTGACCTGCACCGGCCTGCCCGCAGGCGACAACAGCTCGAATGTCACCGGAACGCGCGCCCGTCCGACACGCGGACTGTCGGCAAGGCCAAACAACTCCTGGAGTTTCACCGACGCCGCGACGATGCCGCCATCGCGGTACTCGAGCGCGACGGTCCGTCCGCTCGGAACGGCAAGAGCCGCGGGCGCGTGCGTCTCGAGAACCCGCCGGACGTCAAATGGCAGCGCCGCTTCGAGATCGATGTCCGCCAGCCGGGTCTTGCCGGCAGCCGCGCCGGCCACCAATTCCCGGAACTCCATCGTGACACCGGCAAACGCCAGCCGTCGAATCAGCGCCGAGTCCGGCTCCGACGGACCGCGGCGCAGATACTCGTCAGCGAGAATCCGTCCCGCCTCGATTGGATCTGGCGGCATTGGATGCTCGGACAATACGAGCGATTCGTACATCTCCACGCGGTTCGCCCGTACCCCTCCGGTCGCACCATCGAACTCATGACGGACGCCCTTCGACGTCGCGGTCACCCAACCGCGGTCGACACCAGTCGCTATCCGAATCAGGGCGTCGGCGCCGATCGCTTCTCCAGCCGTCACATCCACGGCGACGATGAATTCGTGGTTGATGACGCCGCTCTCGCGGCCGAGGCGGGCGCCCGCTCCAGACGCCAGCACAAATCGATCGGTCGAACCCGGGCGCCGGCGAGCGACGCGGTCCGGATAGCCCGCCAGCACCGCGCGGCGGAACGCATCGTCGGAAAGTGCACCAGGCGTTGAGCTTCCGGCCGCACGCTGAATCTGGGCGGCGGCCCGTTCAACGTGCGCGGGCAACCGCCCGCGTTCGACAGCGGCCAGCAGATCGCATGACGTCGCCTGGCGGCTGCTCTGAGCGATCCCTGAGTGGCGTTCGGACAACCACGCACACGCCCGTGCCATCGTCAGGCTCCCACCGGACGCGACGAGCATCCGGGCAAGCCGTGGGTGAACCGGAATCCGCCGGAGCGTTGAGCCGAGCTCCGTCAGTCGCGCGTCTCGATCGAGCGCGCCGAGCCGTTCGAGCAGATCGATCGCTCCAGCGAGGGCGGAAGGAGGCGGCGCTTCGAACCAGCCAAGTGTTCGCGGATCGCCTCCCCACGCGATGATGTCGAGCACTGTCGATGCGAGGTCGACGCGCGCGATCTCAGGCTCGCGATGCGGCCGGAGCCGGTCGCGGGCGTCCCAGAGCCGGACGGCGCGTCCCGCCTGTAGTCGTCCCGCACGCCCCGCGCGCTGATCGGCCGAGTCCTGCGTGACGCGCTCGGTCTCGAGACTGTCGATGGCGCGGTCGGCGTCGTACCGGGCGACCTTGTGGAGACCTGTGTCGATCACGGCCGTCACATCCGGAACCGTGACCGTTGTTTCCGCAAGATTCGTGGCGAGGATGACGCGCGACGCCGATGACGGACGCAACACGGCGTCCTGATCGTCCGCATCGAGGCTGCCATGAAGCGGCAACACCGGAACGCCACGGAGAGCCGAGCGTCCAGCGAGGCGTTCCGCGGTCCGCCGAATCTCCGGCGCGCCTGGGAGAAAACAGAGCACGGCGCCCGTCAGGCCCGGAATCATCTGCGCTACGGCGTCTTCGACAGCGATCCCCGGCTGGTACGACACGTCCAACGGAAACAATCGTCCGGGCACGTCAATGACTGGACAGCCGTCGAGGTACGCGGCAACGCGCGCGGCATCGATCGTCGCCGACATGATGACGAGGCGCAGGTCCGGCCGCGCCCGCCAAGCCTCCCTCGCCAGGGCCAGTCCGACGTCGACGTGAACGCTCCGTTCGTGAAACTCATCGATCACGATCGTCCGGAATCCGGCGGCGAGCGGATCCTGTTGCAGCCGCGCGGTCAACACTCCTTCCGTTGCCACAAGCAACCTGGTCTCGCTGGTGAAGTTGCGCTCGAAGCGGACCTGCCAGCCCACTTCCCGCCCGATCGACCAGCCACGTTCCTCTGCAATCCTGCGGGCAATCGAGCGCGCGGCTACGCGCCGAGGCTGGAGCAGGAGCACTGGCCCGTCGACAACGAGCGCCGGCGGCACGCGCGTTGTCTTGCCGGCGCCAGGCGCCGCCGTGACAACGACAGCTCGGCGGGTGGCCAGCGCATCGACGATGGCAGGGAGGCTGACGTCGATCGGCAGCGGCTGCAGTGGGAGACGGGCGGTCACCGGTGCCATTATGTTGGCCGTGAACAGCGTCGAGCTAGGGGCAGTCCCGCCGGAGCAGCGGAGACAGACACCGTTCGATCTGTTTCTGATCTTCGCCGGCGCGAACGTCGTCGCCACCACACTGCAGGTCGGCGCCGGTCTGGCCGGCCGGTGGTCGTTCGGTCAGGCGACCACCGTCATCGTAATCGGTGCGGTTGTTGGCGCGGCACTCGTCGCCGCGCTCGCACCGATCGGCACGAGGCTCGGCGTCCCGTCGATCGTCGCTTCACGAGCGGCGCTCGGGTTTTCCGGCGCGCAGTTTCTCGCGCTGCTGCTCTTCGTCACGAACTTCGCCTGGATCGCCATCAACAACGTCATCGCTGCGTCCATCTGCGCCAGGCTCTACGGGGGAGAGCAGCTCATGCCCGTATGGGCGGTCGGCGCCGGAATCGTCGCGACCGTCATCGTCGCAGGCGGCCCGAGACTGGTGGGCCTGGCCGATCGCTTTGCCGTACCCGCGCTCGCGGTTTCTGGCGCCGTGATGACCTACGCCTGTCTCGGTGCCACGTGGCCCGCACCGGACGCGGCGCCGGCGAGCATCACCGCGCGCGGGTTTTTCGGCGCGCTGGACGTCACGGCCGGATACCAGTCGACCTGGCTCCTGATGTTCGCGGACTACTCGCGTTACAACCGATCCGGCCGGTCCGCGGCGGTCGCGGTGTTCCTTGGCCTCGCGCTTACGGCCGCCTGGTTCATGCCGCTCGGATTCGCCGCGGCAACCATCGCGGGCTCGGACGATCCAGGCGCGATGGTGAGCGCGATCGGCCTCGGCATGTGGGGCGCCCTGTGGGTGATGATGGCGACGCTCACCACGAACTTCGTGAACATCTACATGTCCGCGCTGGCGCTGAAGAGTCTTCGTCCTTCGACGCCGGACGCGGCGGGAGTCTGGCTGATCGGCGGCGTCGGCGCGGCGTTGTCGGTCCTCTCGACAGCGTGGCTCAACCAGTTTGCCGACATCACGCTGTTGCTCGCGGGTCTGATGGTACCCATCGGCGGCATTCTGCTCGCGCACTACTTCCTGCTCGCGCGAGAGGTGCGCGTGGAGGACCTGTACGACCGCACCAGCCGGTACGCCCGTACCGGTGGCTGGTCGATTGCGGGCGTCGCGGCGTGGGCGGCAGGCGCGGTTGCGTTCTACGTTTCATCGGACATCGGCGGAACGCTGCCGGCGCTCGCGGTTGCCATCGCGGTGTATTCGGCCCTGGCCCGGACGCGTGGGGATTAGGGCCAGACGGGGTCGGACACCTTGAGGGCGGCGTCAGACCCCATCCGGCCCTACGCGGCGTTTTGAAGCTGAGGCGCATAGAATCCTGCAGTGACACTGCGGGATCGGCTGTCGGGCGCGCTCGTGATGGCGCCCATGACCAAAGGCTCCAACCTTCCCTACCGCCGGCTCTGCGTCGAGCTGGGCGCCCGGGTCCTCATCAGCGAAATGGTGGTGGCACGCCGGCTCAAGCAGCGCCGCCGTAGCGAGTTCGCGCTGATTCGCCGGGCGCCGGACGAGCCCGTGTTCGCCGTTCAACTTGCCGGCAACAAGCCGGAGGAAATGGCGTGGGCGGCAGCCCTGGCCGAGTCCCGCGGCTCGGACTTCATCGACATCAACCTGGGCTGCCCGATCGATCACTTCACGCGCATGGGACTCGGCGCCGCGCTCGGCCGCCAACCCACCAAGGTCGGCCGCATCGTCGCGGCCATGTATGCCGCCGTGAAAATCCCAGTGACCGTGAAGATCCGGCTCGGCTGGAGCTCCGACTCGCTGAACTACATGACGCTCGCCCGGGCGGCCGTCGATGGTGGCGCGGCCGCCGTCTTCGTGCACGGGCGCACGCGGGAAGCCCGGTACCGGCATCCGGCTGACTGGACCGCGATCGCCGAGATTGCCGCAGCGCTTGAAGTGCCCGTGATCGGCAATGGTGACGTGCTCTTCGGCCAGGATGTCCAAGGTCTCCTCGACGCGAGCGGCGCGACGGCGGTCATGTCGGCGCGGGGTGTGCTCATCAAACCGTGGATCTTCCGCGAGGTCGAGCAGGGCTACTGGGACATCACGGCCGACGAACGCGTCAGCATCTACCGGCGCTACGTCACGCTCGCGCTCGAGCACTGGGGCGGCGACGAATTTGGCCGCACGCGGATTCGCGAGTTTCTCCGCTGGCACGCCGGGTTCTGGTGCCGGTACGCTCCGCGTCGCGAGGACGGGTCTTGGCCGTCGATGCAAGCGCGCGAAAGCGCGTGGACTCCGCGATCGCCGCTCGAGGCGCTGCTTGCCCGGTCGGATGACGCGGCCCTCGACTACGTGACAGATGAGCTCCTGGCCGGGGGTGATCTGTCCCGGCCGCCGGCGGTTGGATCGGCAATGGCAGCGGACGCGGATCTCGTGGAGGCGGGCTGAATGCTTCCAGTTGTCGGCCTTGTTCTTGCGCTCAGCGCTCTTCAGGCCGGGCAGCAGCCTGCACAGTCCGGCAATCCTTCGATTCGCGGAACGGTCGTGGATGCCTCGACGAACAGGCCGGTCGCTGACGCGCGCGTCACCCTGATCGAGGCGGGCCTCAATACGCGGACCGGCCCTGACGGACGGTTCGAATTCGTCCACGTCGCGCCGCGCACCTACACGCTCACCGTGTCGACCATCGGCTACATCTTCGTGCGCAGGCGCGTCGATGCCGTGCTCAATACGAACCTCGACCTGAGCGTGCCGCTCGCCGAGGGCACCGGCACGTATCAGGAAGCCGTCACCGTCGCGGCCGACGTCGCCTCGAAGCCGAAAGCGCTCGGAGTGTCATCGCAGATGGAACTGGGATCGGCCGGTCTTGCCGAACTGCGCGGCGTTGCGGCCGACGATCCGATCCGCGCCATCCAGGCGCTGCCCGGAGTTGCGACCGGCGACGACTTCCAGGCCGAGTTCTCGGTCCGCGGCTCCGCGTTCCGGCACGTCGGCGTGGTCATGGATGGCACGCCGACGCAGCTCCTGATGCATACCGTGCGCAGCACGAACGACGCGGGCTCAATCGCGATGATCAACACAGACATCCTGAGCCGGGGCGCGCTCTTCTCCGGCCCGCACGCGCGTCCGCACGGGGACTGGCTGGGCGCGACGCTCGAGTTCGACGTGCGGGAGGGATCGCGCGATCGCGCGGGTGTGCGCGCCGCCGTCAGCGGCACCAGTGCCTCAGGGGTGTTCGAGGGTCCGCTCGGAGGCTCGCGTCGAGGGTCGTGGCTGTTTTCGATCCGCAAGAGCTACATCGACTGGCTCGTGAGGAAGATCGATCCCGACGTGACCAGCACCATCGGATTCAGCGACGCGCAGGCCAAATTCGCTTTCGACATCACCCCTCGACAGCAGGTCCAGCTCTTCGCCATCGCCGGCGATGCGGCATATCGCGATCCGGACAGCGGCTTTTCGAACGGCATCGATAATGCGCGATCGCGGAGCAGCATGGCATCGCTCTCCTGGCGCATCGCTCACTCGCGCGCGGTCGTCAGCCAGCGCCTGTCGCTCATGAGCGCGCGCTACGAGAACCGTGGCCGAGTCGGCCAGCATCTGGCCGATGGATTGAGCCAGTCGCTGCATTGGCGAGCGGATGTCACCGCGCCGCTGTCTCCATCACTGACCTTCGAGGGCGGCGCGCGGCACGAACTCAGCGACGCGTCCGAAACTCTTCGGCGATTCGCCACGACCAGCAATTCCTCGGTTCGGCTGGTTGCGGAGCGCGCCATCTCGGCCGACCCGTCGACGTCGAGCGTGTGGGCGCAACTGTCATGGCGCGACAGCCGAGGTGGCGTCGCGGCGGGCCTGCGCGCCGTCAACCGGAGTGACGTCGAGTCAACGGCCCTTCCATGGCTGCTCGCCGAACGCACGTTCGGCCACACGACGGTGCGCGGTGGCGTTGGACGGTCGGTGCAATTCGTCGACCCCCTTATCAGTGCAATCACGCCATCCGTATCCGGACCCGAACGGGCGGCGTCGTACGACGTCAGCGTCGAACAGCCCCTGGGGAGGGGATGGGGCGTCCAGGGCGCCATGTTCTATCGGAATGAACGAGACATCCTGCGGCGATCGGGCGAGGAACGGCTGAACCCTCTGACGGGCGCCCGCATCTTCGAGAGCGTCTTTCCTCTGTTCTCGAACGCGCTCGAGGGCACGTCGCGTGGCGCGGACCTGCTGCTCATTCGGCGATCGACAACGGGACTCACCGGGTGGGTCGGGTACACGTGGGCCCACACTCGCTACCGCGACGGATCGACCGGCGAGTCGTTCGATGGCGACTTCGATCAGCGCCACACGCTGAACGTCTTCGCGCAGCAGCGCCTGTCGTACCGTTTCGCCGTGAGCGGCAAGCTTCGGCTCGGCAGCAACTTCCCGATCGTCGGATATTTCTCAGGGACAACGGAATCAATGAAGCTGGCGGCTCTCCGCAACCAGGTGAGGCTGCCGTTCTATGCCCGGCTCGACCTCCGGGCCAACCGCACCTTCACGTTCCAGCGCTCGCGCCTGACGTTGTTTGCCGAAGTCATGAACGTCCTGGGCCGCGAGAACGGCGGTCAATCGGACGGCTTCGTCGTTTCGACGACGCTCGCAGCCATCGGCTACGTCGATCGGCTCCTGCCGAGAATCCCTTCAGCAGGCTTCCTGTTCGAGTTCTGAATGCCAAGTCGGGACTACTTTTCCGAGAAAAGTAGTCCCGGCTTCGCGTTACTCGTGGGGCGGCGGGCCGGAGGCGTGCTCGAGGCCGAGGAGTCCTTTGCGGAGGGCGTAGATCACAACCTCCGTCTGGGAGTTCAGGGACAGCTTGCGCATGATGCTCATGCGATGCGTCTCGGCCGTGCGCGGCGCAACGAAGAGCCGCTTGCCGATCTCGGCGTTGGTGAGGCCCTCGGCCATCAGATGAAAAACCTGGCGCTCACGCGGCGTGAGCTGGTCGTAGGGATCGCCTTTCGCGCGGCCCTCGTGGCTGACCGCGCGTGCGAGTGCGGCGGAGGCCTGGGGACTCACGTAGTAACCGCCATGGGCGACGAGGTCCAGCGCCTGGAGGAGCTCGGCGGTCCCGGCAGACTTCAGGACGTACCCCACCGCGCCCTTCTTGAAAGCCGCCAGGACGAAATCGTCACGGTCGAACGCCGACACAACCATGATGCGCAGGTCCGAGACCTGCTTCAGTACCTCCTCGATAACGTCCAGTCCATGCAGGCCGGGGAGGCCAAGGTCGAGCACGAGGACCTCCGGCCGAAGGTCCTGGACGGTGGTCACGACGGCGAGGCCGTCACCGATCTCCCCCACCACGATGTGGCCTGTGGCTTCGAGGATGCGGCGCAGCCCCGCTCGAACGAGCGCATGATCGTCTGCGATTACTATGCGGGCCATGGTACGTACCTACTGGACGAGCGATTGTAATCGCCGCCGGCCGCCGGGCGAGAACCGTTATACTGCGGCCCCGACGATGGCCATGGGGACTGAACGGTGAGCGATCCCGAAGGCATCTCCCCCGAAGTACTCCGCCGCTTCACGCACGACGTGGTGAGCCCGCTCATGTCGGTCGTGGCCCTGGCGGAGGTCTTGTTGCTGGAAGCGCGCAACGACGATCGCCTGAACGAGGATTTAAGACGCATTCACGCCGCGGCCGACGAAGCACTGGGGATGGTCAGGGCGCTCAGCGCCGAGTTGAAATCCAGAGAACTCGACGCGGGACATTAAGAAAAGGAAATCACGGCCGTCGCCCGGTCGATCAGGGCATTGATGCTGGCCGCCACGCGCGGCGACTCGGCATTCAGGAACTTGAATCCCACGAGGAAACGCGAGCCGGCGGCCGATCCGTCGCCGTTGGGCCGCGAGTGAAGTGCCTGGGCGGTGAGCAAGGTCGACCAGACGCCATCGGGAGTGCTGAACCGGAACCGCATCACGCTCCCGAGAGAGGCGTCCGTCGAGGTTTGGGCGGAGAACCCCCCCGAACCCAGGTTGTCGAGGGTCATCACCATCTGCGTATCCAGGCACAGCACCACAATCGGGGCCGCAGGCCGGAAGCGAATGTCCGTCCGTCGCTCTTCAGGCACGTTTTTGAAACTCGCCGGGATGCTGCCAGATGGGACGGTCCCTGCCAATACGGGTTTCTACGTGATTTAGGGGATCCGAATCGGAGATTTTTTCTCTTAGTCCTTCCGCAGGACCCACGTCGTCATCGATCGCTGACCGTGGACGATGGTCGTCTTCAGCGGATCGAGCAGCTTGCCTCCGAGGACGGCAGCCCAGCGGCCGAGAGTCGATTCATCAACGAGATACCGCGTCGTCCCGTCAGGCAGCACGTACCGCCCGTCGGCCTGACGCGTGACCTGGCCGGAAATGCCGTCGGAGGACGCAAGCCGGCAGAACAGCATGCCACCTGGCGCGACAACCCGCCAGAGACTCCGGAGCATCGCTTCGAATTGCGCGTCGCTTCGCGCAAAGTGCAGGACCGCGCTGCAAATCACAACGGTGAAGTGGCCGTCTGGAAACGCCAGCGCCTCGAGTGTGCTGACCCTGAAACGATCGGGCGGTAGTCCGGGTGAGAGCGTGGCCGCCAGCTGGCGCACCTCCGCCACGGCATCTGCATCCCCGTCGACGCCCCACACATCCGCTCCCGACCGGAGCAGATAGACGAGATTCCGGCCGCCGCCACAACCGGCATCGAGGATCCGGTCATCCGGGCGGATTCGGCCCTTGAGCAGTTGGTCGAAGAGGTAGATGTCGATGTCGCCGAATTGCTGATGCAGATTCACGAGGCCCTACCGCCGGCGATACAGGGAAAAGTCCTCGATGCGCGTTTCGAGGGTGTAGTCGCTGAGAAGTGCCTTCACCGCCGGATCTTCGGGCAGTGCGTCGACGGTCTTCGCGACCGCCGGGTCCGCCGTCGAGTGCAGGCGTTCGAAGATCACGTAGACCGGTCGGCGATCCTGGAGCTCGCGCGCGACGGCATCCAGCCTGAACCGCGGATCGGGAAAATCCTGGGGCGCGAAGAAGTTGACGCGAAGAAACCGCTGCGCGGTGAGCCTGTCCGACAGAAAGTAGAGGCCTGCGCCGTTGATGCCAAACAGGAAGACGCGGTCTTCGGACTGAGTCCATGCTCTGACGTAGGCTGCGAGCTCTGCGTTCGCGCGCGCCGAGTAGCCGCGGCTGGTCTGTGCGTACCCTCCGAAGTACTCGAGATAGGTCTTCTCCTCCGACTGCCCCCGCAAGAGCGCAACGTCCCTGCTGACATCTTCGACAACCCGTTGTACATAGTGGCGTCCGGCCAGCAAAGCCATCATCGCCAGCGCGGTAACGCCGGCCAGCACCCGGCGCGCCCGGCCGGCATTGAGGTCGCCAAGCCACCAGCCCGCCATTACCGCAAGGGGCGCCATCGCCTGCAGAAAGTAGCTGTTGTACAACCGCGCTCCGTTGACGACGATGACGAGAATCGCGGCGCCGCCCCAGAAAAGCGCCAGTGACGCGGCATCGGCGACGCGGCGGTGTCGCCCGAGTTCCCAAAGGGCGCCCGCTGAGCCTGCAACGCCGGCCAGCCAAAGCGGCTCGGTCTTCATCCTCAGAAACACGCTCCTGGAGAACGCGACCGCGTAGTCCATCGCGGTGAACCCGGCGCCCACGTACCAGCGATTGAAATCGACGACCGCGATTCGTGCTTCGATAAGGGCGCCGTTGCGCCACAACCAGACAACCATCAGAACAGGAACAATTGCAGCGCCGGCCGAAGCCAGCGCAAGCGCACGAATCCTGCGGGGAGCCTTGTCAGCGGATACTGCACCACCGGCCATCAGCGTCCACGTAACGAACGCCGGAAAGTACAGCGCTGCGTTCGGCTTGAAACTGATCGCGGCGCCGATCAGGACTCCCATGCCAGCGATGGAAGCGGATGACGGACGCTGCCGGTAACGCGCCGCGCACAGGGCAGCGAGCGCGAGGGAGGTCACGATGAACGTCTCGCTGACGCTCCGTTCGAGGAACCCGCCTTTGCCGTAGAGAAACGCCGGCATCGTCAGTACGGCAAAGAGCGCGGCTGTGAGTGCGCCTCCGAGGGATCCGGAAAGAATTCGGACGGTCAGATACAGCGCAGCCGTTGTGAGTGCTGCCGCGGACACGTCGAGCAGCACTACCGCCGCGCTGGACCAGCCGAAGAGCTTGAAGGCCGCCCAATACGTGAGAAAGATTCCTGGCGGGCGCTGCTCCCAGACGTCGATGTACAGACGCTGGCCGCGATCCATGCCGCGGACGGCTGAGGCCCACAGGCTCTGATCGATGCCGAGTGGCTGCGCGACTGCTGCAACCCTGATCAGCAGGGCGAGACCGGCGAGGGCGAGGCACGCGAGATGAATCGCGCGCACGCGGCCCTGCCGCCCTGAAGTCATGTCCACGAGAGAGCGAAGTGTACCAAACCGCGCTAGGATGTGACCGCCATGACGGGAGGAAAAACCGGCGGCTCACCGGCGTTCGTGCATCCACAGGCGATCTGCGAAAGCACGTCGGTAGGGGCAGGCACGCGGGTCTGGGCGTTCGCACACGTCCTGCCAGGCGCCGTGCTGGGCGCGGACTGCAACGTGTGCGATCACGTCTTCATCGAGAACGACGTGCGCATCGGCGATCGCGTGACGATCAAGTCCGGCGTCCAGCTCTGGGACGGCTTGCGCATCGCCGACGACGTCTTCATCGGGCCGAATGCGACGTTTTCGAACGACAAGTTCCCGCGCAGCAAGGCCTACCAATCAAGTGTGCCCGTGACGACCATCGGACGAGGCGCGTCAATCGGTGCCGGCGCGGTCGTGCTTCCCGGCCTGAAGATTGGCGCCCGCGCGATGATCGGCGCGGGCGCCGTCGTGACGCGCGACGTCCCGGCCAAGGCCATCGTTTCCGGAAATCCAGCGCGGATCGTAGGATACGCGGACACCAAGTCCGCCGACGTGCGCGAACCAGCACCCTCGACAGGAGTCACACCCGGATCAATCACCGCGACATCGGTGCGCGGCGTGACCGTGCACGGCCTCACGCTGGCCGAGGATCTACGCGGCCGGCTGGCCGCCGGTGAGTTCGGCAAGGACATTCCCTTCACTCCAAAGCGTTACTTCATGGTGTTCGACGTGCCAGGCAAGGAAGTGCGCGGCGAGCACGCGCACCGCGAGTGCACGCAGTTCCTCGTCTGCGTGCGCGGCTCGCTCAGCGTCATGGTGGACGACGGGTCGGCGTCGGAGGAAGTCGAGCTTCGCGAGCCACACGTGGGCGTGCTCATTCCGCCCATGGTCTGGGCGGTGCAGTACAAGTACTCGGAGGACGCCGTGCTCCTCGTCTTCGCGTCCGAGCACTACGACGCGAACGATTACATCCGGGACTACGAAGAATTCCGGGCGCTGGCCGCGCAGGTTTCCGCGAACCGCACGACGTAGGCCGGCCGGACCGCGATGAAGCGCTCCGCCCTGGTCCTGATTCTCGCGGCAGGCGCACTGGCGCGACTCGGCGCCCTGGGCATGCCCGGCACTCGCGATGTCCCTGACTGGAAGGCGACGTCGTTCGTGGCATCATCCGACTTCACCCGAATCTATGGCGCCGGTGGATCGCCTCCCGACGAGCGCGTGCTCCTGTGGGAGCAGATCAAGGTCAAGACGGAATACCCGCCTGTCTCCCAACTCGAGATGGCACTTGTGGGTCGCGTCTACCGCCTCATCGATCCAGAGTTCAGCGACGGCCGAACCCTCACGGCCCTGATCAAGGCACCAGGCCTCATCGCTGAAGTCGCGCTGGCGTGGTTGCTGCTCACGTGGGGCCGCCGGACTTTCGGAGCGGCGGCGGAATGGGCGGCGGCCGCCTACTGGATCAATCCCGCCACGTGGCTCACCGGATCGGTGCTGGGTTACCTCGACGCGCAGATGGCGGTGCCGGCCACGTTGGCGCTTCTCGCCGCTGCATCTGCACGGCCCGGCCTCGCCGGGGCGCTCGCCGGGATCGCCGTGCTTACCAAGCCCCAGGCCATCTTCATCCTTCCGGTGGTGGGAATGATGTTGCTGCGCCGCGACAGTCGAGCCCAGGCAAGGGACGCAGTGCGAGCGATTGTCGCGGGCTTCGTCGTGGCGACACTCGCGGTACTCCCGTTTCTGCTGGCCGGTACGTGGCCGAGCATGCTTCGGGCATTCGCGCGATTCGGGGAACACGACCTCGTGTCAGGGACGGCCACCAACATGTGGTGGGCACTCACGTGGGCAGCAGGCTCAGTCGCGCGGCTGCCGGAGCTCGGCTGGATCGATGCGCTGTCCCGGCCAGCGACGATGGTCCGCATCTCTGTCGCCGTGGCGGCCGGTATTCCCAATCCACGACTGGTCGGGACCATCCTCACGGCCGGGGCGATCGCGTGGGGCGCATGGCGATCGAGGCAGGGCCTCGACGCGGAGCGAGGCACACTCGTCGCAGCCTGGTCCGTGCTCGCCTACTTCATCCTCTCCGGCCAGGTGCACGAGAATCACGCGTTCCTCGCGCTGCCATTGCTTGCGTTCGCCGCCGGTGCGAATGCAGGCCTCCGGCCGTGGTACTGGGCCATATCAGCCGCGTATGCGCTGAACGTTTACTTGTTCTACGGCTTGGGGATGACGAGCCCGCCCTGGATCGACCGGCGATGGACCTTCGTGGACATGACGGTCCTGCTCGCGATCTTCTACTGCGTGTTGTTCGTGGGGCTGACGTTCAAGGTCGCGCGCGCGACCCGCGTACGAACGTAGGGCCGGGCCCCTTGGCCCGGCCCTGCGCCAGAATCGCGACTCGAACTAATCAGGCTCTTTGAAAGACCGGGGCAGTCCGGCGCAGAGAGCGCGTGACAACCGCCTCCCCTGACCCGAGGATCGCCTCAAAGTCGGGAAGGTCATTCATGGCAGAGGGCGTGGGTGAACCGCCGAACGCATTGGCCGGTATCCATCCTCCGTTGATACAAACGCCGCCACCGATCGCGGCGAAGGGGTCGCTGCCGATGCACGAGTTGGTCGGCAGGCTGTTGATTGGCACCCAGCCGCCATTGATGCAGACACCGCCTCCGGGGAATGGATTGGAACCCACGCACCCGCTCGGCGACGGTGTCGGCGTGGGCGTCGGTGTCGGCGTTGGCGCAGGCGCGTTCGGCGCAGTGCCGTACTGCCAACCGCCGTTGAGGCAGTAGCCGGTATTCATCGACGCGAACGGATTCGGCGTCGTGCAGCCACCAGACGGAGGCGGCGTCGGAGTCGGAGCCGGCGTTGGCCCCGGCGTCGGCGTCGGGGTTGGTGTCGGCGCCGGGGTCGGCGGATTGCCGTACTGCCAGCCACCATTCACGCAGTAGCCGGTGTTCATCGACGCGAACGGATTCGGCGTCGTGCAGCCACCAGACGGGGGCGGCGTCGGGGTCGGTGTGGGCGTCGGGGTCGGCGTCGGAGTCGGCGCGGGTGCCGGAGCCGAACCCGGAGGCAGCCAGCCACCGTTCACGCAGACACCGCCACCCATGGCAAGGAACGGGTCTGGCGTCAGGCAACCGCCAGGCGTAGGCGGGGGCGTAGGTGTCGGCGTCGGTGTCGGACCCGGGCTAGGTGACGTCACCGGCCCGATGGTGTTCGAGCCACCGCCGCCGGTCGTCGTCGTGTCCACTTCCTGAAGATAGGTCGCAGCGAAGTCACGTGAGAAAGAAATGAGCCATCGTGGCCCGATGGTCGAGAATCCCGCGCGGGGATAGAACGAGCCAATCGAGGGCTGCGGATTGGTCGAGCTGATGACGCGCTCATTGCTCGACCGGCCACCGCGCGCGTTGAGCTCCATCGCGCCGACGTTGGAGGACGTCTGATGGTGACCGACGAGCAGGATCGTATTGGACACGGGATTCCTCGAGAGGCCCATGCCGTCGTAGGCGCCGACGATACTCGAGACGATGCCTTCGGCCATCTCATCGCCGGCCGCATCGATTTCCGCGCCGCGCGTGCCGCCGCTGAACGGCGCCGAGTACACCATCACGTAGCGGTTGTTCGATGGCACGTACACCACATCGTTAATGTAGGTGGCGACGTCGTGGTAGAAACCCTTGCGGCGCATCAACTGGCCGGTCGAGGCATTGACCCGGGCGATCGCGGCAATCGCACCCAGGGTGTCGGTACCGCAGTACGAAATCGCGAACTCGTTGGTGTTGGGATTCCAGGTGGCGTTCGGGTCGCGCCCGTAACCACCTGACACCTGGACAGATCCGGTCGTGGCGTTACCGTTGAGATCGACCAGGCGGTACTTGACCACCGAGCCGCCGCCGCAGCACGTCTGCCAGACGATCAGAAACTTCTGACTGATAGGCGAGTACGCGACCGGCGCCGCGGCTTCCCACCACGTTCCCTGGTCGCCACTGTTGATGATGTTGTCCGTCCCGGTGGGGCCTGCCGGGTAGGTGATGATTCGCGCGTGGACCATGTTGTCCAGATTGGGCCCGTCGTTCTGATGCCACGTCGCGAGAAAACCGCCGGCGCCGTTGTTCAGACCGGCGCTGTAAATGACTCTTGGGTAGTGAGCGAATACGTTCGTATTCGTGTTGAGGTCGAAGGGAGCGCCAATCGGGTTGCCGGCGGGGTCGGTGAACTGACCTTTGGACGACCCGTACGACCCGACCACAAGGAAGATCTGATTGTTAGGGTCGAACGCCGAATCGGTGCCGCGAACAGGATTGCCGATGCCCACCTTACTGCCGCCAAAGGCTGAAAGCTGAGCGAACGCGACCGAGGGGGCGGATAGCACAAGCACAGCCGCACAGAGGGCGGCCGCGCGGCAGCGGGTCAAAGAAAAGCTCATAGAACCTCGTACTCCTCGAAGGACTTCCGGCACTGGGTGGCCTAGCGGCCGATCTGATTACCCTTCAAGATCTCGGCCACATTCCTGAAAGCCTACAGGGGCCTGGCGGTCCCGAAATACTACACCGGATCACGAGATTCGTCAGGTGGCCCGACAGGACCGTCGGAGATCCGACACCGGCCTTCAGCGCGAGAGCTCGAGCACCCGGCCGGCGGTCCTGACTCGGATTGGCGCTTCCGCCTGCCGGAGCAGCCGTCGAAGAGTGGAAAAGTCCACCGCGGTTCGCTCGGCGATTGCTATTCCGGCCATTTGCCGGATCGCCGGGTTCTCGTCCAGGAGCAGCGCCTCGAAAGTTTGCCGCGCCAGCTCCAGCTCGTATGGAGCAATGAGCTTCGCCGCGGTCAGCCGGTTGTCTGGATTCGCGTCGGTGACGAGACCCCGTACTACTCCCTGCCAGGACTGATCGGGCGCGGCTGACATGTACTCCGCGACACGGGCGCGAATCGTGGACGCTTCACTCACGAGCTCCTTTTGCAGCATGGGCAGGCCGGTGCCGTCCGACAGTCGAAACAGGGCGCCGGCCACGACCAGGGGGTACGGGTAGGTCTTATCCGCAAGAAGCTTGCGCAGGTTCGGGATCGCAGAGGTCCCCGCGAGCTTCCCCAGTCCGTCGGCCGCTCGGGCCACATCGGCAGGCCGGTTCGCGTCATCCAGCACGCCGGTGAGCGGCGCGATGGCCAGCGGGCTGCGACTCTCAATCAGGGCGTCGATGAAGAAGCTTCGCGAACCCGGGTTCTGCTTCATCGTCTCTATGAGGCGGTTGACCGCGGCCTCGTCGCCGGTCTTCGCGAGCGCCCTCATGCTCGCAAGGTCGCCCTTGACCATCAGTCCGGCGAGGATCGCCCGCGCCCGCGCGTCGCCATCGCTTGCCAGGTGCTGCAACGCATCGACCTTGACCTCTGGAACGTCGGAGAACTCCCACAGCTGGGCCCGCGCAACCCGGCGGAGCAGATAGCCGTCTTCAAGGCGACGATCGGCAAGCCAGCGCTCATACGCCTGAAGGCCTGCGGCACTACCGCCACGAGCAATCTCGGCTTCGACCAGGAGCGCACCGGCCGCGGCACTTCGCGGATGGCTGACGAGGACAGCCGCAGCGACCATGCTGGCCTTGCCCGAGTCGCCGGCTGCCAGCGCGGCCCAGCCGGCCGTCAACGCCGGAGTGTCTTCGCTGCCTGTGACGCGCGCCGGAGGCGCCGCGCCTCGCTGCGCACGCGCGATTGGCGCAACACAGACGATGACGCCGACGACGACCACGATGGCTGCGGTACGAGTCATTTGTGCTCCCGTTCGTGATCCATTATCGGGGGGTCGGCGAGAAATCCGCCAGATCGGCACGCGGAATCGCCACGCGAAGCGCGTTCAGTACCGCGGCCAGGTCGATGGCTTCCTGCGCGACGGCCCCATAGATGGGCGGAAGCCATCCCATCGCGGCCGCGATCATGCCCGCGATGCTCAGCGCCATGCCTCCGACGGCGCTCTGAAGGGCGATGGTCCGCATGCGGCGGGCGATGTGCAGAAACTCATCGAGCTTCGCGAGCGACGGCTCGAGAATCACGGCGTCCGCGGCTTCGGCCGTGATCTCGTGCTGATGGCCGAACGCGACACCGACCGTCGCGGCCTGCATCGCCGGCGCGTCATTGATGCCGTCACCCACAAACATCGACTTTGCCTTGCCGGCCTCTTCACGAACGATGCGAACCTTGTCCTCGGGACTGGCGCTCGCGTGAACGACCGAGATCCCCACATGGTCCGCGAGATACCTGACCTCGCTTTCACGATCGCCGGAGAGCAGAAGCGTTCTGGTAATCCTGTGACGCGGACTCAGATGCCGGATGAACTTCCTGCCGTCGCGCCGTGGCTCATCGCGGAATCTCAGGGCGGCCGCGAACCTGCCGTCAATGAATACGAGCGCTTCGAGGCCGAGCTCGGTCGGCGGCAGCTCCGCCGACGAGACCTTTGAGGCCGCGGCCTGGCGTCCCGTCAGCATGACGTCGCGGCCGTCGACGCGGCCTCGCAACCCCGCGCCGGGCCGCTCGCTCATCTGCTCGACGACACCGAGCGCCAGGCGCGACTGTTTCGCGCGGTGCACGACGGCCGCCGCGAGCGGATGCTTGGAGAACTGTTCGAGACTCGCGGCCAGGCGAAGCGCGATCTCTGGATCCGCGCCGCCGGCAGGCACGATGTCGGTCAGCGTCGGCCGCCCGTACGTCAGGGTTCCGGTCTTGTCGAGAATCAACGTGCGGCACTGCTCCACTTCCTCGAGCGCCGCCGGGTTCCTGATGATGATGCCGCGTCTGGCCGCGAGCGAGATCGCGCCAATGATTGCCACGGGAATGGCGATGAGCAGCGGACACGGCGTCGCGATCACCATGACCGCCAGGAACCGCGAGGGCTCGCCACTGGCCGCCCATCCTGCAATCCCTACGAGGACCGCCGCCGGTGTGTACCAGCCGCCGAGCCTGTCAGCGAGGCGGCGAATCGCGGGGCGCCGCTCTTCGGCTTCCCGCATGACACGCATGATCCGCGCGTAGCGTGAGTCCTCGGCCAGCTTCGTCGCGCGAATCGTGATGGCCTGCTCGCCGTTCACGGCGCCGGAGAGCACCTGGGCGCCCGGCGCCTTCTGCATCAGGAACGGCTCTCCCGTCAGATACGACTCGTCCATCGTCGTCTGCCCCTTGAGGACTTCTCCGTCCACGGGGCAGACTTCGTGCGGGAGCAGGCGCAGCTCGTCGCCGACACGGACGTCGGAGATCGGAATCTGCTCCAGGCGGCCGTCCTGGACACGGGTCGCGACATGGGGCAGACGGCTAGCAAGCGCCTCCAGCACATTCGAGGCACGGCGCACTGCGTAGGCTTCGAGCGCAGCACCGCCGGAGAGCATGAGCACGACGATCGCGCCTACGAGGTACTCGCCGAGCAGCGTGGCGGTGACGATTGAGATGCCGGCAAGCCAGTCGGCGCCGAACTGACCGCGCGCCAGACTGCGCGCGAGGCCGGCCAGCAGGGGAAGCCCGCCGCCGGCAAGCGCTATCCACAACGGCCAGTCAGCGGCGGAGCCTGGAAGATGAAAGAGGAACCGAAGCGCGAGATGCAGCGCAATCGCCGTGGCAGTGGCGATTGCGATCAGTGCATCTCGCGTCACAAGTTCGAACTTCGACCTTTGAACTTCGAACTCATGCCGTGCACTTCACCCCTGTGCCGCCGATACCGCAGTAGCCGTTCGGGTTCTTGTGCAGGTACTGCTGGTGATAATCCTCGGCGTAATAGAACACCGGCGCTTCGCGGATCTCCGTGGTGACGGCGCCGAAGCCGTGGGTGCCAAGCGCCTTCTGATATTCGTTGCGCGTGCGCTCGGCGGCTGTCTTCTGCGCCTCCGACTGCGTGTAGATCGCCGAACGGTACTGCGTGCCGACGTCGTTGCCCTGGCGCATTCCCTCGGTCGGATTGTGGTTCTCCCAGAAGGTCTTGAGCAGTTGCTCGTACGAGACCTTTGAAGGATCGAACACGACGAGCACCACTTCCGTGTGTCCCGTCTGGCCGCTGCAGACTTCCCGGTACGTGGGGTTCTCCGTGACACCTCCGGCGTATCCGACCGCGGTGGTGAACACACCGGGCAGCTGCCAGAACTTCCGTTCGGCGCCCCAGAAACATCCGAGACCGAACACGGCCTGCTCGAGACCCTTCGGGAACGGCGGTTCGAGCGGCGCGCCGTTCACGGCGTGCGACGCCGGCACCGGCATCTTCTCGGCCCGGCCGGGAAGCGCCTCACCGGCAGCAGGCAGATTCAGCATTTTCGACATCGTGAACATGGTCCTGATCCTCTTGTTGATTTGGCGATTTGGTGATCTCGTGATTTGGTGATTTTCAAATCACCAAATCACCAATCACGAAATTCACTTCTGCTTCCTTGGATCGAACTGCAGCGCCGCGCCGTTCATGCAGTAACGCAATCCTGTCGGCGCAGGGCCGTCGGGGAACACGTGGCCAAGGTGTCCGCCGCACTTCTGGCAATGCACTTCGACTCTGGTCATGAAGTGGCTTCGATCCTCGGTTGTGCCAACGGCGTCCGGCATAGGCTCGTAGAAGCTCGGCCAGCCGGTTCCGCTCTCGAACTTGGTCTCCGACAGGAACAACGGCGCGCCACATCCGGCGCACTCGAATGTCCCGGCGCGCTTCTCGGAATTGAGCGGACTGGATCCCGGCATTTCGGTGCCGTGGCACCGCAACACCTTGTACTGCGTCGGCGAGAGACTCTCCTGCCAGGCGCTGTCGGACTTCTCGACTTCGAACCCGTCGGGTTTCTTGCTATCCATCAGGACTCCGCTTGCTCAGACGGCCTCACCGGGCCAGTGGTGTCATTTTCCCCCTTTTCCCGGTCGAATGCCCGCCACCGGGCGTAGGATGGTCGGCACACCGGAGACCTTCCATGATGTCGCCAGAGGATGTTCGGGGCTTCTTCGCCGATCGCGTTCCCTTGTGGAAGGCGCGGAACGCGCAGGCGCTCGCCGACGGGCATGCCGTTGACGGGCGGGTCTCGAGTCCGATGTGGCGCGAGCGGCTGGGACGCGACGCGATCCTGGAGTCGTACCGGCAGTTGTTCGAGACTTTTCCAGACTGGGATTTTCAGGGACAGGACCTGATCATCGACGGCCCGCTCGTCGCGCAATCTTTCTCGGCGACCGCAACGCTCGAAGGCGAGTTCATGGGCCTGCCGCCGACCCATCGCCGGTGCCAGATCGAGGGCGTCCGCCTGTACGAAATGAAGGACGGTCTGATTCAAAGCGAGCGCCGCATGTACGACTTCACCGGTCTTCTGATTCAACTGGGCGTGTTGAAATCCAAACCTACGCGATAGCATGAGGACAATGAAGAAGATCCCGCTGGTTCTGGCGTCGGCGCTCGCCGCCACGGTTCTTGCTGCCGCACAGTCTCCAAAGACGCATCGGCTCGAAGCGCGACCGGACACGGTTGCGTACGGTTATTACTGGTCGGAAGCGAAACCAGTGCTGCGAGTCGCGTCGGGCGACATCATCGACGTCGATACGCTGCTCACCAACAACCCGGCCGGGCTCGCGCGGGCGGGCGTCCCTGACGACAAGATTCAGGCGTCGCTCAAGGCGGTCGTCGAGGCCTTTCCGAACGGCAATCCCGGGCGCGGGCCTGGCGGGCACATTCTCACAGGACCGGTCTTCGTCGAGGGCGCGGAACCAGGTGACGCGCTCGAAGTCAAGGTTCTGTCGATCGATCTGCCGATCGACTACGGCTACAACGGCTGCAGCGGTTTCGTGCCGGAGAACTGCGACCGTTCGCAGCGCCAGAAGATCTTCACGTTCGATCGGAAGGCGATGACGTCGGAGTTCAACGCGGGCATCGTGATTCCGTTGAAACCCTTCTTCGGCAGCATGGGCGTTGCGCCGGCGCCGGAGATGGGACGCGTCAGCAGCAACCCTCCAGGCCGCCACGCGGGCAACCTCGACAATCGCGAGCTGGTCGCCGGATCGACGCTGTACATCCCGGTGTTCGTGGCGGGCGCGCTCTTCGAGATCGGCGACGGACACGCGGCGCAGGGCGACGGAGAAGTGGACCAGACCGCGATTGAAACGTCGCTCCGCGGTCGTCTGCGGCTGACGGTTCGCAAGGACATGAGGCTCACCTGGCCGCGCGCCGAAACGGCGACCGACTTCATCGCGATGGCGACCGATCCCGACCTGACTGTCGCGACGAAGGCCGCGATTCAGGAAATGGTGGACTTCCTCGCTTCGACGAAGGGACTGACGAAGCACGAGGCCTACCAGCTCACCAGCATTGCCGCGCACGTGGCCGTCACGCAGCTCGTGGACGCGCCGAACAAGGGCGTCCACGTGAAGATCCCGAAGAGCATCTTCCGAAAGTGATCGTCGAGCTGCTGCGCGCCCGCGCGGCGCGGGCCAGCCGCGCGCCGCACGGCGACGGCGCCAGCATCGCACTGTGCGTGGAAGGCGGCGCCATGCGTGGCGTCGTCTCCGCCGGCATGGTGTCGGCGCTCGAGGACCTCGGCCTCGTGCGCGCTTTCGACGCCGTGTACGGCTCCTCGGCAGGCGCCATCAACGCCGCGTACTTTCTCGCCGGGCAGGCCGCATTCGGCACCGCGATCTACGCCGAAGACATCAACAATCGTCACTTCATCGATCTCCGCAGGATTCTCACCGGAGGACCGGTCGTGGATCTTGGATTCCTGCTGGATGACGTCGCCGTGAAGCGGAAGCCGCTCGACACGGCGCGCGTGCTCGGATCACCCAGCCCGCTCACGGTCATGGCCACCGATGTCGCGACGGCCTCGCGCGCCGCGCTGCGCGGATTCCGCGACGCCCCTGCCCTCTTCACTGCACTGCGCGCAGGCGCCACAATGCCGGTACTGGCCGGGCCACCGGTCACGCACGAAGGCCGTCAGTACCTCGACGCGTCCCTGACGGAACCGATCCCGGTGTCCGTCGCCGAAGCCGACGGACACACGCACATCCTTGCGCTGCTCACGCGGCCCGGCGCGAGTCCACGGGCCACGACTGCTTTCGATCGATGGTACGTGCTGCCGAGACTCCGCCGGCTCTCGCCGGCGCTCGCGGATCTGTATGCCGGCCGCGGCGAGCCGTACGCGGGCCTGCTGTCCGCGATCGACCGAGGCCGCGGGCCGCTCGGACGCTCTTCCGTGCTGGGCCTGCGGCCGGCGCCGCCGGTCGTGAGCAAGCTGGAACGATCGAGTGACGTGCTTCGACGGGCCGCACGCGGCGGGTTCGACGCCGTCATGCAGGCGTTTGGCAAGTAGAATCCCGTTGTGCGCCGGCTTGGTCTCATCCTCATCACGCTGCTCGTTGCCGCAGGCGTTGCGTTCTGGATCTACTCGCGAAGAGCGCCGGACGGCCAGGTCCCGGGCATCGCGCTGGCGCTCGCCGAGGATCGCGCGGCACGCGTCGGCGATCTGCAGTACGACGTCACGCTCACGGTACCGGCGAAACGTGACGAGCCGATCGCCGCGCACATGCGCGCGCAGTTCCAGCTCAAGGACAGGACCAAGCCGCTCGCTTTCGACTTCGCCCAGCCAGTCGAGAGGCTCCTCGCGATGCACGCGAACGGAAATATCATTCCGCCGGCCGTCGACAATCAGCACATCGTGATTCCGGCATCGGCCCTCGCCGACGGCCCCAACATTGTCGAATTCGAGTTCCAGGCAGGCGACGCGCCGCTCAACCGGAGCGACGACTTTCTCTACGCACTGTTCGTGCCCGCGCGGGCGTCCCTCGCGATGCCCGTGTTCGATCAGCCAGACCTCAAGGCGAAGTGGCGGCTGATCCTGAACATTCCCAAGGACTGGACGGCCGTGTCGAACGGCAAGCAGGCCGGCCACACGGACATGCCGGCCCACACCGGTCTGGTTTTCGATCAGACGCCGCCGATCCCGACCTACCTGTTCTCGTTTGCGGCCGGCAAGTTCTCGATCGACACGGATCAGCGTGCCGGGCGGACGTTCCGGATGTTGCATCGGGAGACGGACGCGGCGAAACTCGCGCGGAACCGCCAGGCGATTTACGACCTTCACGCGCAGGCGCTGTCGTTTCTCGAGAGCTACACGGGCATTCCGTATCCGTTCGAGAAATTCGACTTCGTCGCCATTCCGTCGTTCCAGTTCGGCGGCATGGAACACCCCGGCAGCGTCTTCTACAACGCCAGCAGTCTGTTCCTCGACGAGTCCGCGACGCAGAACCAGATGCTGGGGCGCGCGAGCCTAATCGCCCACGAGACGTCGCACATGTGGTTCGGCGACCTGGTGACGATGAGGTGGTTCAACGATGTGTGGATGAAGGAGGTCTTCGCCAACTTCATGGCGGCGAAGATCGTGAACCCCTCGTTCCCGAATGTGAACCACGAGCTGCGATTCCTCTACCAGCACTATCCGGCCGCGTACGACGTCGACCGCACGGACGGCGCGAATCCGATCCGGCAGGATCTGGCCAACCTGAACGAAGCTGGATCTCTTTACGGCGCCATCATTTATCAGAAGGCGCCGATCGTCATGCGGCAGCTCGAGCTTCTGATGGGCGCGGACAAGTTCCGTGACGGCCTGCGCGAGTACCTCGGAGCCCACAAGTTCGCCAACGCGACGTGGCCGGATCTGATCCGCGTCCTCGACGCGCGTACGGACGCGGATCTCAAGGCGTGGAGCCGCGCCTGGGTCGAGGACCGGGGACGGCCGCGGATCACGGTGGACGTCGATCGCGGGCCGGACGTCACGCGCATCTCAATCTCGCAGGACGATCCGATGGGGAGATCGCTCGTCTGGCCGGAGAAGCTCGCCGTAGCGATTGCGCAGGGGGACCGGGTCGAGATCAAGGACGTCGATCTCGATCGCGCCGGCATCATCAACGTGCCGGCGGGCCGGCCGGTCAGCTGGGTGCTGCCGACCGCGCGCGGCCTCGGGTACGGCGACTTCGTGCTGGACTCGGCAAACCTGGAAGCGGTCGCGACGGCGTTGCCGAAGATGACCGAGGCGCTGATGCGCGGATCGGCGCTGGTGACATTGTGGGAGTCGATGCTCGACGGCCGCCTCGCGCCGGATCGGATGCGCGCCGTACTCACCGCCGCCCTGCCGGCGGAAAGCGACGAGCTCAACATCAGCCAGATGCTGGAATACACGCGCGCGCTGTTCTGGCGGTACACGGCCGCTGACGATCGTCGAGACGTTGCTCCAGCTCTGGAAGCGCTCCTGAAGAGTGGGCTCGATCGGGCGAAGACCACCAGCCAGAAGGCGGCGTGGTTCGGGACGCTCCGGTCCGTCTCGACCACGGTGGATACACTTGCGTGGCTCGAAAAGGTCTGGAGCCGTGACGTGAAGATCGCCGGCCTGCCGATGTCGGAGACTGACGAAGCCGACCTGGCTCTCGACCTGGCGGTGCGCGACGTCGCCAACGCCGGTGCAATCCTCGATCAACAGTACGCGCGTCCGACGAACGCCGATCGCAAGGCAAGGTTTGCGTTCGTCCGGCCCGCCGTCTCGAGCGACGCGGCTACGCGCGAAGCGTTCTTTCAGAGTCTCAAGGACGTGAAAAACCGCCGGCGCGAGTCGTGGGTGCTCGATGCCGCGCGCTATCTCCACCACCCCCTGCGATCGGCGGCGTCGAAGAAACTCGTGCGCGACGCGCTCGCGCTCGTCCGGGAGATCCAGCAGACCGGCGACATCTTCTTCCCGAAGCGATGGGCGGACGCAACGCTCTCCGGCTACCAGTCGCCACAGACCGCCTCGGAGGTGCGTCAGTTCATTGAGGCGTTGCCGGCGGACTACCCTCTCAGACTGAAATGGGTGCTGCTCTCCTCAGCCGACCCGCTCTTCAGAGCGGCCAGAATCCTGCATCAATAGCGACGCCTCAAACACACACAGAGATCACCAAGGCCGGGTGAGACCACAGAGTCACTTTGGGTTTGTTCGGCCCCAAGGAATCTTTGTGGTCTCTGCTGTTCTTAGTGATCTCCGTGTGTGTCTGAGGCGCCCTACCGGACGAACTCGTACAGCCGTGTCGGTTTGCCGCGCCAGTGGGCGACGCGGATCAACTTGAACTCGGGCCGCCCATCGAGCCGATCCATGACATTGCGGCACGGATCGCCCATGAACGAGCAGTTCACGGTGATGTGCGTGACGCCGCGCGTGCGCAGCGCGGCGATTGACGCCGGATCGGGGAAGTCCTTCGCGAGCTCCAGGAGCTGCTTGTGCCCATCCGGCGTGAAGCCGCTGTATCCGTTGACCATCGGCAACCAGTGCCACAACGAGAAGTACATGTATGGCAGTTCGCTCGTGGTCATTTCATCGTGCTGCTCGAACGGAAACTCGGCGAGGACCACTTCCCGGGATCTGCCGGCGATCGCTTGATCCTGATAGATCCGCGGAGCGTCGGTGTAGACCGGGTACAGAGTGAGCGACGGAGCAAGGTCCACGACCATCGACACGACAACCGCCGCGAACATCAGCCCACGGCGCCATGCCGTCCTCTGCGTTCGCAACAGTCGCCGCACGCCGAAGGCCGCGAGAACGGCAAGGCTGATCCCGAGCAGCACGCTAAACCGGGCGGGCACTCTCATGCCGCGATAGCCAGGCACCCACTCATAGAAGAACGGATACAGGCTGCCCTTCATGCCTCGAGACATGTCGAACGACACGAGCATTCCGCTGGCAAAGGCCGCCCGAACCGGGCCGATCGGCGGAGCCATGGCGATGGCTGAAAGGACGATCGGTGTCACGCCCGGGAAGAGCGCGCGTTCGGGGTTCTTGTCTTCGAGCCAATGCCCGCCGTGCGTGGCCAGCCTCGGATGCGGGCGGAAGTAGTCCGCAACCTCGGCGCTGTAGAACTCGACGGCGCTGCTCTCCCGATCGCCCTTGATGGATTGGGCCGCGAAATAGGGCTTCGCCAGCGGCGCGGCCACAGCCACCGCGACCACGCCCGCCGCCAGAGTCTTCAACAGCAGCTGCCGCCATGGCCAATGGCGCCCGAGGGCCATGACCGCGACAACCGGCACGAGATATACCGGAAAGAAGGCGCCGCAGTACATCGACGAGTAGAGCTGCGCGCACGCGGCCAGAGCAGCGGCGATGGCGTAGGCGAGCCGGCGGGATTCAGCGAAACGAACCACGAACATCAACGACAACGGCATCCACATCGTCATCACCTGCTCGAGATGGCTGTAGTGCTCGAGCCGGTACGGGTGAAACATGTAGAAGAGGCCGCCTGCGAAACTCGCGGACGCTGACAGTCCGAGCCGCCTGAGCAACAGATAAGTGGTCAGGCCGTTCGCGGGAAAGACCGCCAGCAGCAGGATGTTGTAGACGATGAGGGGATGAAGGCCGGCGGCGAACAGCGGCGCCGCGAACATCGACGGCAGCAGCATCGACTCCGACAGCGTGAACGTCAGCGGTGTCGGATAGAAGATGTTCGCATCGAAGAGCGCCCTGGGATCGCCCTGCAGCTGGTGAAACACCCATCCCATTCGCCACATCGAGAAGAGCGGGTCACCCAGATCCGGCACGCTCGTCATCTGCAGCAGCTGTTGCCGAAGCATGGCGAGACCGATGCCGCAGAACGCCGTGACGACCACCGGCAGGTGCCACCATCGCGCTGGCGCGTTGTCGGAGCTGTCCGCGGCCGGGTCGTACCATCTGCGCCAGAGGCGGCGATAGGACTCGAGAGGGCGCCCGAAAAAGTCGTCGCTCCGCAGCCAACGCCAGCGTATGAAAGCGAGAATCAGGGCGAGCAGGAACGGACGGTCGCCACGTCGCGAGGAGATCCGCATCCCGAACGGCTCGGCATAGAACCCACCGGTGAGCTCAATGAGCACCGCGCCCGCGATGAACAGGACGATGAAGGCGTCGAGAATGAAGAGACCGCGCCGGGAACGCACGGCGAGATGGTACCAAGACCGCTGCTACATCAGCGCGCGAATCCATCCTCCGTCGATGGCCAGCGACTGGCCTGTGATGTAGCTGGCGCGCTCGGACGCGAGAAACGCCGCGGCCGCGGCAAACTCGCGGGGCTCGCCGATGCGATGCATCGGAATCTCCGCCTCCCACCTTCCGATGAACTCAGCGGGGGTGATACCGCCGGTGACGGCCATCTGCTCCGCCAAATCCACGACGCGCTCCGTGCGGGTGTAGCCCGGCAGGAGGTTGTTCACCGTGATCCCGTCGGTCGCGACCTCGTTGGCCAGAGTCCGCGCGTACGCAATGACCGCCATCCGCAAGCTGTTCGAGAGCACGAGACCATCGATCGGCTGTTTGGCCGCGATCGACGTGATGTTCAGGATGCGGCCCCATCGGCGTTCGCGCATGCCCGGCAGCGCGGCGCGTACGAATCCGACGACGCTCGAAAGAAGGATGCGGGTCGCCGCATCCCAGTCCTCAGCGGCGAGCGACTCGACGCGCCCGGCTTTGGGTCCACCTGAGTTCGTGACCAGGATGTCGATGCGGCCGAATACGCGCAGCGTCTCCGCGACGACCCGTTCGGGTTCGCCTGGGACCGAGACGTCGGAGGTGATTCCGAGCGCACGCGGGCCGCGCTCGGACATGGCCGTGACCGTTTCGTCGATTGCAGCCTGGCCTCGCGCGCAGATCGCGACTGTCGCGCCCTCGGCCGCGAGCTCCTCGGCCACGGCTCTGCCGAGGCCCTTGCTGCCGGCCGCCACGAGGGCGACCTTGCCGGCGAGGCCGAGATCCACCGCCCTATTTCCTCAGGTAGTCGTCGGTCTTCGCCAGCCAGTCAGCGCGCGGCGGACTGAAGACGTCGACGTCGAGCGTGTCCTCGAGTGCCTGCGCCTTGTGCCAGACCCATGACGGCAGGTGGAGCACCTCGCCGGCGCGGATCGTGATCTCCTCGGACTCGTCCTCGCCGATCCAGAAATGCAGCGCGCCCTCGAGGACGTACGTCAGCTGTTCGTTCTCGTGGTGGTGCCGCGGGACGACATTGCCCTTCTTCAGATAGACATGCGCCAGCATCATCCGATCGCCGGTAACCAGCCGCCGTGAGAGGCCGCTATTCACCTCTTCGATGGGCATGTCGTTCCAGCGATAGAACGTCACTCCATGTTTCGACATGCGCGAAAGATTAACACGTACAGACACACACAGAGACCGCTGAGGACGACGGAGATCGCCAAGGAATGGTTTTCAAAACCAAACCTTGGTGGTCTTCCGTTTGCCTTGGTGGTCTCCGTGCGTGTCTGAGGCGCTATTTGATTTTAGAGATTTCGTAAATGCGCGTCGTCCCGCTGATCTCATTCGCCACAACAAGCAGCGGCTTGCCATTGGGACTGTCGTCCTCGGAGATCACGAAGACGCCCTCCGGTCCCAGGTCCTCCGCGGCCGCGCTGTTCACGGGCGCATTCAGCACGCGCGTGTTGATGTAGTCGACGAAGACCGGCGCGGCCGGGTCCGTCAGCTCGTAAATCATCACGCCGCCGATGCGTTCGAGGACGATGAATGCGAATTGCCGGCCGAAGAGTCGGGCGATGGTGACGCCCTCGGGCTCGGGCCCCTTGTCGTCGCTTCTGCTGTCGCGCGTCCAGTTGTTCGGATTCGCATCCGTGTTCAGGTTGTTCGTGTGCGTGGAATTGAAGAGCGCCGGCAGGCGCTGGGCCGTGATGCGCTCGATGGCGTCGCCGCTGTCGAAGATCTGCCGTCCGGCCGCGTCCCAGACGGAAAACGATCTCGCGCCGAACGAGTAGAGCTGTTCGAAGGCCGAATCAGCGTCGGTATTCCCGTTGAACAGCGTGACGTTCAAGCGGCCGAGCGATGCATTGTTCTTGAGGGCGGCGCCATTCGGAAACGTGGTCGCGTCCAGCGTGAGCGAACCGACTCGAACCGCCTCGCTGCCGCCCGGCAACCCCGGCCACTCGCGAACATCTCCCTCGTTGGCGGTGACCAGGAACGTCTGGCCCTTGTGTTCGAACGCAGCGATGCCGTCGGGCTGGTACATGCCCCAGACCTGCCGGGGAACGATGTTGATGGACTGGCTGTCGCGGTCACTCGCGTCGAACCCATTGCCTGCTCTCGAGTGATCCTTGAACCCGAGTCCCACGAGGCTGGTGATTGTCCGGCTGCGGATGTCGACGATCGCGAGCGCGTTGTTCTCCTGGAGCGTGACCCAGGCGGTCTGCGAGTCGTGAGAGATGGCAACGTACTCGGGCTCGAGATCCTGAGCGACGGTAGCGCCGGGGCCGAAGATGCGGATGGACGGATCCAGCGCCGTGCCGTTGTACGCAGAGAAGTCCAGCGTCGTCACGTCTGCATCCGTGAGTTGCCGCACGTCGCCGCGCATGTCGATGATGCTCACCGTCCCGTCGGGATCGACCGAATTCGCCAGGCCGTAGCTGTTCGGCTCGCCTTCATTGGCGACGAGGACGTACTGGCCGTTCGGCGTGAACGTCAGCATGTCGGGCAGAGCGCCGACCGTGACGACGCTGAGCAGTGCGCCGTAGGCGTTGAAGAAGGCTACTCTCCCCGGACTCGTCTTGGGCGTCGCCTCGATGGCCACAGCCAGGATGCCGTCGTGGACGGACACGCTGTTGGCCTGATTACCCCATGCCGTCACGTCGATGCGGTACACCCGCGTCGGGGCAGACGGCGTGGAGATGTCGATGATGTCGACGAAGTGGCCCGGCGTGCCGTCGGCGCCGCCGTTCGGGCCGTTCAGGTTGACGGTAAACAACCGCCGAGTCGCGGGATCGTAGGCCGCGATTTCCGCTCCGCCGCTGTCGAAGGTACCCGCGCGAAACACACCGATTGGCGTGAGCGTGATCGATTTGTCCGGAGGCGCCGTCGATACGCCGGTCCCACTGCCCATCAGCCCGGCGACCACTGCCCCGGCCGCCGCCACCCACGCCCTCACCCGCTCGTTCGTCTTCAGCATCGAAAACCCTCCACGTGTGCGACTGGAAGAAGTATCAACACCGCACGACGCGGATGCAACGTACGTGTGAACTGTACGTAACAGACGAAACCCGCAACCAGCAACCTGCAGTGAGCGCTTGCCTGCAAGTTGTTGGTTGCGGGTTGTTGGTTGTTGGTTGCTAAGAGGTATTGCGCTGCTTCTGCTGGAATCTGGCGACGCCGAGCGCGGCGTCGAGACGCTTGGGATCGACCCGGCCGTTCAACACCGCGCCCTCATTCAGGATGAGTCTCGGGGCGATCACCGCGCCGGCCACCACGGCGCCTTCGCGTATGTCGACGACGTCCGTCGCGATGAGCTGGCCCGCCGCCCGGCCGAACACCGTAATGTCACCGCCGATGACGTCGCCCTCGACGATGGACGAAGCGGTGAGCATCACCGAGCCGCCCTCGCACGTGATCGGCCCGCGAACCTGGCCCTCGAGAGTGAGGTCGCCGGTTGCCCAAACTTCGCCCGTGATTCTGAGCGTCTTGCCGAAAAGACTCATGCGTCCTTCCCCGCCGACCAGAAGCGGTAAATCACCGGCACGAGGACTGTCGCCACGACACCGGCGACACCCGCTACGACCGGAGTCGAAAGACCCGCGGCGACGCCGCCGAGCGAAATCGCGACGCTCAGCACCATCGCAAACAGGATGGAAATGGCAAGCCCGACGTGATCGGTGCGTCTTCGCATGCAGTCTCCAGGTCCGCGAATGACGATCGGCCCGATCTATCATTCGCGAATGCGCTCCATCATCTCACTGCTTGCGGCCGGCGTCACCGTGATTGCCGCCGAAGCGCTTGTCGTGTCCGCGGCGCAGCGGCCGCTGGTCTCCGGCCGGACGGCCGGCGTGTCCGCGGGTCATCCGCTCACGACCGCGGCGGCCGTCGAGATTCTCCAACAGGGCGGCAACGCGTTCGATGCCGGAGTCGCGGCCATGCTCGTGGGCGGCGTGGTCGAGCAGGATCTCTACGGATTCGGCGGCGAGGGGCTCGTACTGGTCTATCCACGGAAGGACAAGACCGTGACGTCCATCGTGGGCCAGGGATGGGCGGCGAAGGCGGCGACGATTGACTGGTACACGTCGCGCAACAAGACGCTGGCTGGCGAGGGACTCGATCCGGTCGTCGTTCCCGGCGCGCCTCATGCGGCGCTGACGGTGCTCGAGCGCTGGGGCACGATGCCGTTCGCCAGGGTCGCGGCCAGAGCGATCGCCTATGCACGCGACGGATTCCCGCTCCGCCCACGCACGGCCGCCACTATCGATCGGCAACGTGAGTTCATCAGCCGGTGGCCGACGAACCAGAAGACGTGGCTCAAAGCCGACGGCTCGCCCTACAAGGCAGGCGACACCATCGCTCTGCCGGAGCTCGGCCGGACGCTCCAGAAGATGGCGGACGCAGAGAAGCGCGCCGGCTCGCGAGGCCGGATCGCCGGCCTCCGCGCCGCACGCGATCGTTTCTACAAGGGCGACATCGCTCAGGAGATGGTGCGCTTCCTCAAAGCGAACGGATCGCCATTCGAGGCCAGTGACTTCGCGGAGTACTACGCCCGCGTGGAAGCGCCGGCGTCCGTCACCTATCGCGACGTCACCGTGTACAAGCACGGCTTCGGCAGCCAGGGCCCGGCCCTGCTGCAGACGCTCAACATTCTCGAGAACTTCGATCTGAAGTCGATGGGCCACAACTCGGCGGATTACCTGCACGTGATCACCGAAGCCATGAAGATGGCCTACGCGGATCGCGACAGCTACTACGGAGATCCTGCGTTCGTGAAGGCGCCCGCCAAGGGGCTGCTCTCCAAGGAGTATGCGAAGGTACGCGCAAGGCAAATCGACATGGCGCATGCGGCGCCGCAACAGGCCGCCGGCGATCCGCTGCCGTTCGATCCGGACGTCAAGTCGTGGCCGTACTGGATCGCCGGCAAGGGACCCGCAGGGACGCCGCCGCAGGCGGGCGATGACGATCCGTCGCTCAAGGACACCACACACATCTCGGTCGTCGACAAGGCGGGCAACGTCTTCGATGCGACGCCGTCGGGCGGATGGATCTCGGGAGGCGTCGTGGCGGGATCGACGGGCGTCGCGCTCTCAACCCGTGGAGAGCAGTTCTGGCTGGACAAGACGCGGTCGGCGCAGTTGCGCCCGCGGTCGCGGCCCCGCTACACGCTCACGCCGAGCCTGGTACTGAGAAACGGCGAGCCATTCCTCGCGCTCGGCACGCCCGGCGGCGACAACCAGGAGCAGACCATCCTGCAGGCGTTTCTCAACATCATCGAGTTCCCGGACAAGTGGTACCCGAACCTGCACACGGCATTCGAGTTGCCGCGCATCCAGACGTTTCATTTCCTGAGCTCGTTCTGGCCTCATCGAATAGACGCCAACCGGCTGGATCTCGAAGGCGGCATTCCCGCGGACGTGCTCGCCGCGCTCAAGGCGCGCGGGCACGACGTCCGCATGGTGCCCGCCGTGTCCATCAGCGGCTGCGCGACGGCGGTGATGATCGATCCAAGAACCGGGAACAGAATCGCCGGCGCCGATCCGCGCCGCGATTGTTACGCGTGGGCGTACTGAGTCGTCAGTGTGTGTCTGAGGCGATTCGCTCGCGGTCAGCGGCCCTTGAGTTTCCGAACCGTCTCGAGCTGCTGTCTGAGACCCGCCGCCTGCTGGGGTGATGCGAGCGCGATGGCGCGCTCGTACTCGTGGATCGCGCGATCGAATTCGCCGGCATCTGCATAGATCGATGCGAGATTGATGTGCACGAGCGGCGCATCTGGCAGCAGCCGCACCGCCGTTTCGAACGCCTGCCGCGCCTCGCCGGCCCGGCCGCTGCGTTTCAGCGCGAGACCGAGGTTGTTCCACGCCTCGCCCCAGTCCGGCCGCCGGCCGATCGCGATCTGATAGGCGGCGATGGCACCAGGGAGGTCGCCGCTCGCCTGGAGCGTGTCGGCGAGGTTGAGCCGCACGTCCGCCGAATCGGGATCGATGTCGATCGCCTTGCGAAGAACGCCGAGCGCGTCCGCATAGCGTTTCTCTTCGCGGAGCACGTTGGCGAGGTTGTGCAGCGCCTTCACGTTCTGCGGGTAAATCTCGAGCGATCGCCGGTACGCGTCGATCGCCTCCTGGGGACGGCCGAGGCTGGCCAGGGTCAGCCCGAGGTTGTAGTGAGCCTCCGCCAGGCCGGGATCGAGCGACACCGCGCGCCGCAGCTCAGGCAACGCTTCCTCAGGCCGGCCGGCGCGCTGGAGCGCAGTGCCAAGCAGGTTGTGTCCGGCGACGCTCTCCGGATCGATCGAGAGCGTCGTGCGCGCATGCGCCATCGCCTCGACCCATCCTGAGGGCGGCCCCTCGAGGAGAAGGGACGCCAGATTGCCGTGCGCGAGCAGCGAGCCGGGATTGCGCTCGATTGTCTCGCGGTACAGCGTCTGAGCATCCGAGAAGTACCCGCTGTAGGAAGCGGTCAGAATGCCGAGCGGTGCGGCGATGACAGTGGCGGCAACGATCTCACTCACCCGCCACCGCGCCAGCACGATCATGATTCCGGCAGACAGCCCCGTCACAACGCCGAGGGCCGCCAGATACTGAAAATGGTCGGCCACAAACGAGAATCTGAATGGATAGACATTCAGAAAGCCGAGCACCGGGAACAAGGTGCCGGCGAAGAACAAGGCCGATGCAAGTGGAGCGCGCGACCTCTGTCTGATCGCGAAGAGAAACACGAGCACGCCGATGAGCCCGATCGGAAACAGCCACTGCCACCAGGCACCGGAGTCGATGGTCCAGCGCGGATAGCTGAACATCAGGTTGACGGGCCAGGCAATCGTCGCCGCATAAAACCAGACGACCCTCCCGGCGAGAAGCACGCGCTCGACCGCATTGAACTCGAATCGCGCTCCCTGGGCACCGATGACGTGGTACTCAATCCACGCCGTGCCGAGACCGGCCGCCACGCCGGCCGCGAAGAACGGGACGAGCGGCAGCACATCCGTACGGAGCTCGAGTGTGCCGCGCTTCCACCAGAAAACCACCAGCAGCGCTGCCGGAAGCGACGCCGTCACCGTCTTGCTGCCCAGCGCGAGCAGAAAGAACGCGAACGCCAGCGCATAGGCGCGCTTCGTCCTCGTCTGGTCGAAGCGGATGTACGCGAGAAACGCGGCGAGATAGCAGAAGCCGGACAGCGTGTTCTTGAGTTCCGAGATCCAGGCGACCGATTCGACGTTCACGGGATGCAGCGCGAAGATCGCGCCCGCCACGACCGCTCCTGGAATCGCAAGCCGCCTCAGGATCACGGTCACGAGGAACGCCGATGATGCGTGCAGCAGGATGTTGGCGGCGTGGTACGCAAATGTACCGGTGAAGAATCGCCCGATGAACCAGAAGACGGTGCTGGCGACTGGGTAGTACTGCTGCGACGCGGAAGGATCCAGCCACAATCGACCGAGACCGCCGATCGATCGCAGCGTCTCGGGAATCACGTGTGCTTCGTCGTCCCAAAGCAGGCCGCCGTTCCACACGGGACGGTACGCCGCAAACACCGCGACCACGAGAGCGGCCCACCAGATCAACGACGCAAACGACGTTAACGCCGTTAACGACGCCAATTCAAATCGCTTGTCCGTACTTGCCGGTACCTTGAGGCCTCGCGCACGACGTGACTTCGAACTACGAGCCATGCGGGGCGATTGTAGCTGGTGGGGTGAACTAACTTGGCGTCGTTGACTTAGTTGGCGTCGTTGGGGAATCTCTTGTCTTTCCTAAGTCCCAGTTTGGCGAGCCTGAACGCGATTCCCGTGCCGAGACATCCGAACCCGTACTTGACGCTGCGCGAGAAGTTGATCGATGACGCATCGGGCGCGTACCGCGTCGGGCACGAGACCTCGCCGATCTGGCAACCCAGCCAGGCGGTCTCCGCGAGGACTTCGTTGTCGAAGACGAAGTCGTCGGAGTTCGCGTCGAGCGGCAGGCGCTCGAGCAGTTCGCGTGAGTACGCACGGTAGCCCGTGTGGAACTCCGACACCTTCGTGCCCAGGAGCAAGTTACCGGCCAATGTGAGAAAGCGATTCGCGACGTAGCGCCACATCGGCATCCCGCCCGCGAGCGCGCCACCGCCGAGGATGCGCGAAGCCAGGACGCACGGGTACAGACCTGTCGCCACGAGGCCGGCCATCGCGGGAATGAGCTTCGGGGTGTACTGATAGTCCGGGTGCACCATCACGACGATGTCGGCGCCGTGCTCGAGAGCGAGCCGGTAGCAGGTTTTCTGATTGGCGCCATAGCCGCGGTTGCTCGGGTGTGAGTGCGCGACGACGCGGTCGAGCTTCCGCGCCATCTCGAGCGTCGCATCCTGGCTCGCGTCGTCGACGACGATCACGAGCTCGACCATGGGATGCGCGATGACTTCGCGCCATGTTTTTTCGAGCGTCCCAGCCGCGTTGTACGCGGGCATCACCACGACCACGCGCGGGTGCTTCTTCTGGGTGGGTGGCCGCTCTATCTCGGTCACGGTCATGCGGTGACTAGCCTAGCTCAGTTGAACCATTTCCAGTCTTGCCGCGGAGCACCGCAACACGGAGAGGTCTTACGGGTGTGCGACGAACACCAGGAACTCCGCGTGTCTCGTTCTCGGTGTTGAAAGGACAGCAGGCGTTGTACAAGAAAAACGGCCGGACCCCCGAAGGAATCCGGCCGTGCGTGTTCGATGCGTCGTGCCTACCAGGTCACGCGGAAGACGAGCTGTGCCGTGCGGGCGGCGCTCTGCGTGCTGGTCATGCGGAAGATGTTCGCGCCCGAACCCGGGTTGAGCGTGTTCGGGAAGTTCTTCGCCATCAGGGCGTTGAACACTTCCGCGCGGATCTCGAAGCGAGCCTTGCTCGGCAGGGGAATCGCCTTGTTGATCGCGAAGTCGAACTCGCCGAACCAGCGGCCGTTGAACTTCAGCTCCGGGGTGTTGCAGTCCCCCTGGTAGATGAAGTTGCAGTTCACGCCGCCGGCCGGCGCGAAGTACCGGCCCGTCGGCTCGGAGCCGGGCGCGTAGAACGTCGCCCGGGTCTCATCGGTGTTGTACGCCTTGCGCGTGTTGTCGATGATGTCCTGCGGGAAGTTCCACACCGTGAGCGCGCCCGTGATCGGGTCGGTCACGAAGCGCACGGGCTTCAGGGCCTTCTTCGCCTCGTCCAGCGTCATGCCCACGAGCACGGCATTGCGCAGGATGAAGTTCTGCTGCTGCACGCGGCCCGTGCCTGAGAACGTCCAGCCGCCAGCGATGTAGTCGATCCACGGCGCCACGTTCGAGCCGAAGCGCTTGCCGCGGCCGAACGGGATGTCGTACGTCCACAGCATCTTGAACGCGTGCGGAACCGTCTGCTGCTCCAGGCTGATCGGATCGAAGTGCAGGTCGTACACCGTCCCCGGCAGGCTGTTGCTGTTGGCCGTCGCCGTGGTCAGCAACTGGAAGTTCCGCTGGTAGGTGTAGCTCACCTGCGCCGCGAGGCCTTCGGACAGACGGCGCCGCAGGTCGACGACGAACAGGTGGTTGTTGCCGCCGCCGAAATTCCGCGTCACCTGTGACTGCGCAACGAGCGGGTTCATCTGCCAGAAGTTGATCGGATAGCCGACCGCCTTCGCGTTGTTGAACAACGTGCCGCTGCTGTTGCTTCGGAGGCTGTTCCCATAGCTCGACGGGTTCGGGAAGAACGGATCGAGCACGCCGACGAACGTCGAGCTCGTGAAGTTCGTGCTGGTGTAGTTCGCCGCGTTCTGCGCCGCGCTGCCGCCCATGCCGGCGGTGAAGTGCGCGAGCGTGATCGGAAGCGGGGACGTGCCCGTGCCCGGTCCCATGTAGGCAAACGTGCCGCCGCGGCCCGCGAGGACGTTGGCGCGCAGGTTCTGCTGCGCCAGCTTGAACTCGTCGTAGAGGCCGTTCTCGTAGATGTTCACGGCGTTCCAGTTCTCGGCAACCCAGGGCAGCTTGTTCTTGTTGCCGACGTAGCGGACTTCGACCGCCATGTCCTTGCCGAGCGAGCGCTGGAGGCCGACCTGCCAGGAATCCGCGTACGGAACCTCGATGTTCGGATCGAAGATCCTGGCGTTGTTCGACGTCGTCGCGATGAGCGGCAGCGTCGGCACCGTGTTGAACGCCGGCGGACCGAGACGGCTCGTCTGCCTCAGGAGGACGGGCCACGACTCGCCGGCGAGGACGAGCGGGAAGCCGTTCGCATTCGCGTTCCGCGTCGTCGTGATCGTCGCGCCGGGGTTGCTCCCGAAGACGTTCGTGAAGCGATCGAGGCGCTCCTTGATGTAGCTGCGCGAGAAGCCGGTGCTGATCGTCGACGTCTCGGGATCACCAAGAATCTTCCGGAGGATGCCGCTCTGGACGTTCGGTCTCCAGGACACGCCGACGTTCGGCGCCCAGTTGTTGTAGTCCACCTTGTAGGCATCGCTGCCCGCCGTGTAGCGCGTGAACTTGACCTGCGTCAGTCCGGGATTCCCGAGCGTGGTCGGCTTGAAGATGTTGCAGAACCGGCCGCCCACTCCCGTGCCTTCGCCCGACGGCCCGCAGATGTCCGCGATGCCGGTCTGGGTGAACACGCCGTTCGTCGGGATGATCGGGTACTGCAACTCGTAGCGGAGGCCCGCCGTGATCGTCACGGTCGGCTTCCAGCGCCACTGATCCTGCCAGAACAACGAATACTCGTCCTGGCGCTCGCGCTGGATCGAGTGGCCGTTGTAGATGTACTGATCGCCGGCCTCGTTGATAGCCGCGTTACCGGGCAGAGACGTAATGCGCCCGGTGAGCAGCGTGTACAGGGCGCGCGCGTTGGTGCGGTCGCCCGTTGACGAGTTCGGGAAGTTCGCCGCCGTGAACATCGATTCGGCAGGGTCGTTCGTGGTGTCGAAGCCGAGGGTGACATCCTGCACCGTCGTCCAGTCGTCGATCCAGTTGATGAGACGGGTGAAGTCACCGCCCATCGTGATGTTGTGGGCGCCCTTCAGCCAGCTGAAGCTGTCGGTCACGGTCCAGTTCCACGTGTTGCGCAATTCCGGCGCGTTGGCGAAGTTGCCCCATACGGCGTTCGTCAATCCGAATCCGAGATTGACGTTGTAGCCGCCCTGGTTCGCATACTGCTCCGGCTTCTCTTCGATGAAGAAAGCCACCGGTGACCACTGCCAGCCGCCGCGGACTTCGTTGACCATCGATGACGACAGCGTCGAGCGCATGCTCATCGAGGCGGATGTCCTGAAGGACGTCTGACCCGCGTAGTGCGGGAATCCGGGATAGGACGGATCGGCGGAGTTCAGGGTGTCCGGCAGGTCGGTGAACCGCTGCCAGTAGTACGAACCCTGCAGGCGGTGCTTCGGCGAGAGGTTCACCGTGATGTTGGTCGTCGGCGCATGCCGCTTGGACTTGACGTCAACGAACCAGGCATACGACGACGTGTTCGGACTCGTCGCGGTATTGGTGATCGTGCCCGTCGTGGCGGCCGCGGTACGCATCGCCTCGAGCAGGCTCTTGATGACCGGGTCGTACGTCGATACCTGGCCGTTGGCGGCCGCGAGTGCCAGCACGTTGACGGTGGTCGGTGTCGTGTTGTTGAAGGTGAAGTCGCCGTTGAGCGCGGACTGGCGGATCAGCGTGCGCGTGCGCTGCGTCTGCGACGGCGCATACGACTCTTCCTGGTTGAAGAAGAAGAACGCCTTGCCGCGGCCGTCGAACAGCCCCGGCAGAATGATCGGACCGCCGACGCGGCCGCCGTAGACGTAGCTCGTGGCCTCGGGCTTCGGCAGGCCGGCGAGACGGGTGAAGAACGAGTTCGAGTTGAAGATCTTGTTCTTGTTGTACGAGTAGAGGCTCGTCTCGAACTTGTTCGTGCCGGAACGGGTCTGGAACCGGATCTGCACCGCGCCCTGCCCGGTCGCATCGGCGCCGGCGGTGGCCGTCGTCATCGACACTTCCTCGACCGCGTCGAGGCGCGTGCCGACGAGCGTGAAGAAGCCGTCGCCCGACTGCAGCAGGTTGCTGTTCGAGACGCCGTCAATCGTGATGTTGATCGTGTTCTGCGGCAGGCCGCTGATCGTGGACGAGCGCGCGCTGCCGGCGCCGCCGACGGTCGTGACGCCCGGCATGAAGATCAGAAAGTTCAGCGCCGTGCGGTCGCTGCGCGGCAGGGACTGGATGAAGTCGGAGTTGATCGTCGACGTGACCGTCGGGGTCTGCGTGCGCACGAGGTCCGTACCGGCAGTGACGGTGACGACTTCCGAGATCGTGCCGACCTCGAGCTTGGTCGTGATGCTGTTCGTGGAGCCGGACTGGAGGCGAACTTCGATCTCCGCCGTCTTGAATCCAGTCAGGCTGATTGTGACTTTATAGGCGCCGGCCGCGAGGCCGGGGAATGAGTAACCACCGTTGGCGTTCGTGACGCCGTTCAACGATTCTCCGGTGGCGGGGTTCTTAACCGTGACGGTCGCGCCGGGGATCACCCCGCCGTCCTTGTCAGTCACCACGCCCGCGAGCGTGGCAGTCTGCGTGCCGCCCTGAGCGAACGCCGGTGCTGCCACAAAGGCAAACACAAAGGCGAACGTCAGAACAGCCATCAAGCTTCGTCTGGCCATTCCATCCTCCAATAGACCCGGCCCCGGGAGAGAGCTGTCAGGGAACCCCCCGAGGTACAAAGGTGCGGAAGGATTGTAGGTTAAATCCTTGTAATGACGGTAGCTGGGGGCTACCCCACCTTGCGGAGCGTCCGGATGACCCGGCCCGCCGACTGGCCCTGCACGCCAACAATCGCCCTGATTACGTAGTCTCCCGGGGGGAGGATACCCACCGTCACCGTGCCCGTGGCGGAGAACCGCCCCTCCTCGGCAGTGGCGGACAGGACCCCAGGCACCCTGAACAACGGGGGGCCATCCGTCGTTTCGGAGACCTCGAACACCACGCTGACCGGCATCCCTGCAGCCCCGCCGTAGACCTCCAGATGGACCAGCGCGGACGCCTCGGTGCTGAATTGCAGCCGGGGCAGGAAGCCGGCCGATCGGGACAATCCAAGCGAAAGGCCGCCGAGCTTGAGCGGACCGGCCGGGACGAGTTCCGCGTTCACCGCGGCCTCGACTACGCCGTACTTCCCCGAACCGTCGATCGCGGCCACGCGCAACCGGTACCTGCCGGCTGGCGCGACCATTCCGACAACGGCCGGCCATGTCGAGAGGTCTTTGGCCGTTCCCGTCCAGTACGCAATGCCTCGACCCTGTTCGTCGAACAGCGCGGCTGCCGCACTGGCCAGCACGGTCGAGGGATCTGTCGGCTCGAACAAGGTCACAAGATTCAACGCACCGTTCGGTCCCATCGTCGGGGACGCCGCGGCCCGCAGGGACACTTCGCGGAAGATCCGGCCGCTCTTGAGTACGTCAAACGCAGACGTGAAGGCCGGCGCCGCGTCGGCCGCCGCAGGCCGGGCCTTCGAGTACACGAGGGTGGGTCGCGACCTGACGTCGACATCACGACGGCTGACGCGAACGCCCAGGATATGCGTGTTGTCGAGCCGCTCTCCCGGCTCGATGTCGAAGGTGGCCACCCAATAGCCGGGCGTCTCCCTGACGATTCTCGGCAGACCGGCTTCCGGACCGGTCGACGTCAGGTGGAAAAGCGGGGCACCGGTGACACCGCGAAGATTCTCGATGCCGACCGTCGCCGGCGTCGGGTTGTAGTCCGGATGGATCACGTAGAGCAGCGCCCGCGCCTGCGCGGCCGCTTCACCGACCATCTTGAAGTCCTCGGCCTGCAGGTAGCAGGCGCCGGCCGCCGTCGAGAGTCCGCCCGTGCCGGTCTGCGCATTAGGCTTCTCGATGCGCTCCATCTGGGACGGCCCTTCCATGCTCGCCGAAAAGAACGCGACGACGATCGGCTGTCCGTTGGAAGCCCTGGCAATCGTCTCGAACGTCCCGCGCAGCGTCAGTAATGTCGTCCTGGCCCTGCAGGACGGATGCACGGTCGGCGAAATCGGCGTAATCTCCGCGACTCCCCTTCTGAGTCGTTCGCGGTCACTCGTCAGATCGACTTTGATGCCGCCGTTCGGCACCGTCACGAGCGCCACACGATCGCTTGCCGGGAGGCCGGCCGCGAATTGATCAATGGCCTCGCGGAGCTTCCGTTCCTGCCCGATCGGCATCGATTCGTCGTCGACCACCAGCACGATGGCGCGCGGTGTCTCGACCGCGGCGTTCGTCGCGAACGCCGGTGCGACGCCAGGCGCCGTGCTCTGGGCGCCCGTCGCGGCAAACTTCACGAACTCGAGAGATTTGATGGGGCGAACCTTGCCGTCGACCCTCAGGCTGACTTCGTCGGCCCTCAGATCGGAGACGGGCTGGCCATCTTTCGCGACGACGACGAAGTCAATCGCAGCCGGCGGCGTTTCGCGGCCGGCCTGCTGTGCGGAGGGTACGGAAATCGCTGCCAACGCAAGCGCGACGATTGCTACGAGCTTGCGTGCGACGAGCTTGCGCGGCAGCGACATCATGTAGTTCAGTGTACCCCGGCCTTACTTGAGGCCGAGCTGCGCCGCGAACGCTGCGCCGTTGTAGAAGAGCCACTCCTCGGCCACTTTGCCGTTCTCGTACCGGCAGATCTGCAGGAAACGGGCGCTGACCTTCTTTCCGGTTTTCTTCACGCCCATGGCCTTGAGGTCGCCGGTGTTCGTGCCCGTCAACGTGCCCTCGGTCACGACATAGTCGCCGGCGGCCCACATCGTCGGGGTCGTCAACGCCACGTCCGGGAAGCCCGAGAACATGTCCTTCATGCTGGCCAGCGCCTCCTTCTTGTTCAGGTCCTTGGCCTGACCGATCTCCACGAGTTTGTAGTTGTCCGCCGTGTATGCCTCCATCGCCTTCAGATCGTGCTTGTTGAAGGCATCGAACCCGGCGCGGTTTCCGGCCATGTTCGCCGACTCGGTGGCGTCGTTCTTTGCGATGACGATGACAGGTGCGGCACCGGAAGCCTTCTCGGCCGCGCGGGCCGGGGCCTTGCTCAGCCCGAGCTGCGCCATCATCGTGCCCTCTTCGATATAGCCGGCGTCACGCGTCGCCTTCGTTCCGGTCGAGTCGAGATCGACGACATGGCCGAAGAGGAGGCCGATGGCCTTGCCGGTCGGCTTCATCGGTTTGCCGTCGGGTCCAGGCATCTCCCCGGTATTGGTTCCGGTGTACAGGGCGACGCTCGCCATGTGGTCGCCATTGACGAGCATCAGTCTGACTTCGCCGCGCCGGTCGGGGAATGCGCCGGCTTCCATCTTGCCGCGATCGATGATGGCGGTTCGCCCGGTCACCGACGGCGGCGTCGAGTCCACAGACTCTGACACCGCGTTGTCCGTGTAGCAGTTCTGGAACTGATCCCAAGCCTTGTTGTTGAAGTGATCCCAACACTGCTTGTACCAGTCAACCTTGGCCTGGGCAGTCGGCGTGGGAGGCGGAGGCGGTGGTGGCGGCGGCGCCGGTTCGGAACAGGCGGAAATGACCAGGGCCGCTCCGGCCAGGCCGGCAAGCAGATACGACGTACGCGCGACGAAGAGCTTGGACTTCATCCAGGACCTCCAGGGGAAACAAACCGGCTCGAAGGAAAGCGGGCCATTTTAGCAAGCGCGGGCAGGCGGGCCAATGGGCGTTTTGTCTAACCTTCAAGGCTTGTGATTAAGCCTTAAGAACATCTTTTTTATACTAACGGAAGCTTCCCGAGTGATATAACTGTCTGTCTTTATTCCCAGGAGACGCCCCGACATGAGCACCCCGCTTCGCGACTTCCTCGAGATCCCCTACGACAGGCTCGAAGAGATGAACCTGGCCACGAAAGACGCCCGGCTCGCTCGAACGCCCGCACACAAGCTCCGCGAGAAGCACTCCAAGGTGCTCGCGGATGAAAAGCGCATCAAAGCCGTCACGGTCTGCTTCTCGGACCTCGAAGGCCGGATGCACATGCTCGATTACGACAAGAAGTTCCTGCTGAAGTCCGCGGACAACCTGACGTTCGACGGCTCTTCTATCCGGGGCTTCTCGCAGCAGGCCGAATCCGATTTGCGCCTCGGCATCGACTGGCCGGCGATGTACTGGCTGCCGTCCGATGTCTTCGGACCGGGCAAGGTGCTCGTGTTCGCCGAAGTGCTCGAGAAGGACGGTTCCGCCTACGTCGCGGACATGCGCGCGAAGCTGAAGGCGTGGACCGAGAAAAAATTCGCGAAGGACGGCTCGACCTTCAACGCCGCGAACGAAATCGAAGGCTTCCTCTTCAAGGGCCGCGACGCCGAGCGGCACTACCACGAGAACGGCCGCTTCGACTTCATCAGCACGGGCGGCTACTACCACTCGCTGCCGGGAGACCCGCTCCGCCAGTTCATCGACACCGCCGCCGAAGTACAGCGCGCGATGGGCTTCGCGAACGAGAAGGACCATCCCGAGGTGGCGCCGTCGCAGTTCGAGATGAACTACTCGTACAGCGAGGTGAACATCGCCGCCGATCAGGTGCAGCTCTACAAGCTGCTCTGCCGCCAGGTCGCCGCGCGGCTCGACATGACCGCCAGCTTCCTGCCGAAGCCCGTCACGGGCGTCAACGGCAACGGCATGCACACGAACTTGTCGATCGCGGTAAAGGGCAAGAATCAGTTCTTCGATCCGAAGGGCCAGGACAGCCTGTCGAAGTCAGGCTGGAACTTCATCGATCGCATCCTGGCGAGCGGCCAGGACATCTGCCTGCTCTTCAACCCGAGCGTGAACGCGTACCGGCGTCTCGACCCGCATTACGAGGCGCCGAACCAGATCAAGGCGTCGGCGGTCAACCGCGGCGCGATGGTGCGCATCCCGATCGGCAACGAGAAGTCGGCGCGCATCGAGATCCGCTCGATCGCCCCGGATGCGAACCCGTACCTGGCGCTGTACGCCGCGCTTCGGACGGGCCTCGAGGGCCCGCGCAGCGGCGACAAGCCGGACACCAAGCGCGAGCGCACGCGCTTCCTGCCCGACAACATCTACGACGCGATCCGGCTCTTCAAGAACAGCGCGTTCATGGAGGAGTTGCTCGGCGCGGAAGTGCACGAGCGCTACATCGCGTTGAAGACGATGCAGGCCGACCGCTGCGCGAAGGCGCTGGGATCGACGATCAAGACGCCGGAGATTCAGTTCCACCACGAGGTGACGAATCAGTATTTGTGGAGTCAGTTCTGACGTTGACACCGTAACGACGGGAACGACGCGAACAAATGGGAACGAAAGGCACGTGTCCTTAGTGCACGGAGGCAGCGTGCAACGAGGTTGTGTTCCCGTTCGTTCCCATTTGTTCCCATCGTTCCCGTCGTTACTAATGCCTCTGACTCCTTAGCGACTCCAGACGCAGACCAAAATCGGCAGCGCCCGTGGGCTGAAGCCGCGAGATTGCGGCGTTCAGCGCCGTTTGCGTCTGTCCCGCGGTCACGCCTGGCCGCGGCCGGATGAGCGGCGAATACCAGCCTTCGCGGTTCGTGGAACCATCCAGAAGGTCGGTGGAGAGCACGAGTACCTGCGCCGCAGGATCGAGCTCAGGCGTGGCCGCGAACACGCCCGGAGGCAACACACCAATGATCTGGCCCTCGTCCCGCCATCCGTACCGGACGTTCGTTCGTACGAACCTCGAGCCGACGGCGTCCGCTCTGCCTTGGTAGCGCGACAACCAGGTGGCATGCGTCAGGATCGCCAGTACTTTTCCGCCCTTCGCTTCGGCCTCGACGAAATCGCGTCCAAGCGCCGGCTTGATGCGGAGCACGGAGAGCGCGTTCCACGTGACTTCGCTTGCGGTCATCGACGCACCGCTCGAGTCAAGCGCTCCGTACTGGACACCGCCGGCCAGGCCCACGACGGCGATGTCGGCGAGCTGGCTGGTCGCGCGCGTTGCGGCCGCCGCGTAGGTGCCGGGCAGCGTGCCGAATCCCTGGCCGGTCGCGGTGTCGAAGTACCTGAGCACAAACACATCGTCCGTGGCTTGCGGATTCGCCGGCCACCCGATGCGAATACTTTGCGCCGCTACAACCGATGAGAATGCAATCGCCAACGCCGTGACTACCTTCGCGCTTCTCATGAGGGCCTCCGTGGTTACTCTGATCTGAGAACTTCCGTCGGACTGATACGCGTGGCTCGAAGCGCGGGCAACCAGGCGGCAAAGAGCGCGGCAGCCAGTACCGTCGCCGACGCAACGGCCCACATCCGGGGATCGGACGCGTCCACTTTGAACAGCTGCGCTTCGGCCAGCTGCTTCCCCCAGCCGATCAGAACGGCCCCGGCGACAAGGCCCGCCGCCACCGGCCAGATGGCCTGTCGAATCATCAGCGCCACCAGCGAAGCGGGCGACGCGCCAATGGCCAGGCGCACACCCATCTCGCGTGTCCTCGCGGCTACGAGGTAGGCGACGACGCTGAAGATGCCGAGCGCAGTAAGCAAGAGCGCAAGCGTTGCGAGGCTCGCCAGCACGATGGACTGGAAACGCGGGCCACGGAACGCGTTGTCCTTGGCGATTTGATCTTCCCACCAGCTGAGCGCCGGCGTGAGACCGGTGGCGGCGCGGAGGTCCCGCTTGATCTCGGTGAACGTGTCCGCGCGCCGCTCGTGAAGCCTCGCGACGAAAGTAAACCGGCCGAGTTTCTCGCCGGGCATCACGTACGTGAGCGGGGGTGAATCGCGCTCCAGTGAGCTCACGACATCGCCCACGACTCCCACGACGCGATGGTGGTCGCCGCTCATATCGTCAAATGTCGCACCGATCGCGTCCCTGTCACCAAACAGTGCGCGCGCCGCGGTCTGTGACACGACCGCTCCGCTCTCGCCGGCCGTCGCGTCATCCCACGTCAGGGTGCGCCCACGAATGACCGGAATCGCGGCGGCCTCGAAATAGCCCGGCAGCGCATACACCACGCCGGCTTTGTGATCGGCCGTTCCATTGTCCGGCGCTGACAGCGTGAACGGCAGTGTGCTGACGCCGCCGGCCGCCACGACGTCAGCGCGGCTCTGGATCGCTTCGAGCGCCCGTCTGAGGAATCCCTGCCTCGCTGTCCCGGCGGGTCCTGGACCGACGGTGATCAGCGCAACGCGCTCCGTCGAAAAGCCGAGTGGCGTGCGAAGCACCGACAGGAACGCCTGGCCGGCGATGACCGCCCCGAACACCACCGCCACCGCGATCGCCACCTGGACAGCGACCAGAGACCGTCCGAGACGAATCCGCGACCCGCGTCCACCCCGCCGCTGAATCAACGCGAGCACGTCGACGCCCGTCGCACGCCAGGCCGGAATGATGCTGAAGGCCACGGCACAGAGCAGACCCATCGTCAGCGCCATCGCAACGACGCGAACGCTCACACCAGTCTGCACGCGGCCGAAGTTGTACGCGGCTGGTGGTACGTGCGGCAGCAACAGGTCGAAGCTCAGGGCCGTCAGACCAACGGCAAGCAACGCGCCGCCAAGGCCAATCATCAGCGCTTCGAACAGCATCGGGCGAATCAACCGCAGGCGGCTGCCGCCAAGCGCCAGCCGGACCGCCGTCTCATGAAGGTGTCGGCGGCTGCGTACAAGCATCATGTTCGCGAGGTTGGCGCACCCGAGCAACAGGATGAAGACGGTCGCTGCGAGGAGGAACCGCATGACGGGCCGGCCCACCGGGTACAGCACGGCACGAACGTCGTTCAAGGCCGGCAGCGAGTCGACCCGGCCGAGAGTCTGCCTCGTCGCGGCAGTCGCGGCTGCGACTTCCGCCTGTGCGCGCTCGCGCGAGACGCCACGGGCGATGCGCACGATCGGATAGAAGGTGCCGCCCTTCTCGCCCCGCGCCATCGGCGCGCGCATCGTCACGATCGCGAGTCTGTCTGACGTGTTCGATGGAAATACGAATCCCGGCGGGAGGACGCCGGCGACGTGGAGCGTCACGGCGCCGAGCGTCACTTGCCGCCCGACAATGGATTCGTCGCGGCCAAAAAGCTCGACCCAGGCGACGTGTGACAACACCGCAATACGATTCTCCTGACCGGCATCGGCCGCCGAAAACAGCCGGCCACGGGCAGGCTGCACACCCAACAGCGTGAAGTAGTTCGGCGTGGCGCTCATCAGAGGCACCGGCCTGAGGCCGCCCGGCGTGTCCAGGGTCGCTCGGCCCGATCCCCTGAAGGCTTCGAGCAAGGCGACATTGCTCACATCCGGACAGCCATCGTCGATCGCTGCCAGCAAGGCGTAGGGCGTGTTGGTGTAATGCCTCCCGGTGGTCGGGTCCATCATCGTGATGACGGCGACGCCGTCGGCGTCGGCATACGGCAGCGGCCGGAACAGCACGGCGTCGGCCACGCTGAGAATCGCGGCATTCGCACCGACGGTCAGCGTAACGGTTGCGATCGCGACGAGCGCGAAACCTGGCGCGTGGCGAAGGCGGCGCCAGGCAAATCTGAAGTCGTCCCACAAGCCGAAGAGGCGGCGGCGCGAATAGTCCTGGGCCGGGGCAGCGATGACGGAAGCACGGGCGCCCGAGATCTCGCGCACGAGCGCCGGGTGGCCCTCGAGTTCGCGCCACGCCTGGGCGGACGCCTCGGTTTCCGGCACGCCCGCCGTGATCAGATCGCGGTAGCGATCCTCCACGTGTTGGGTCAGTTCATCGATGGTTTCGGCTTCCGTCGCGGGATCGACGTCCAGGCCGGCCAGCCGTTCACGGACGCGGTGTTGCCAATAGCCGTCAGGCATGTTCCACTCCGACGGCGCGATCGATCGCCTTGACGAACGCGCGCCACAGGCTGCGCTGGCGCGCGAGGACCTTCCTTCCCTCGGGTGTCAGCTTGTAGAGACGACGCCGGCGTTCGCCCGGCCGTTCGGTCCAGCGGCCGGCGATCCAGCCGCGCTGCTCCAGCCGGTACAGCAGCGGGTACAGCGACGCGGCATGGAAGGTCACGGTCCCTTTCGACCGTTCTTCGATCCGGCGGGCGATGTCGTAGCCGTGCCGGGGCCGCGCCTCGATGGCCGACAGGATCAGCAGCTCGGCGCTGCCCTTCTTCATCTCACGGGAGCCGGTCAGGAGTGACATATATGGGAGTTACACATATTAAACCGGTTCAGGGCGCCGGGTTCAAGGGGTCGGGTTCGTCTGTCTGGTTCCGGTTCGCCTTACTTGTTGGTTGCAGGTCGCAGGTTGTTGGTTGAATCAAGCCACTCCCAGACCATCGCAATCCACAGCACATTCGAACCGGCGAGATGCGCCATCTGGAGCGCGAGTGGCGCGAGCATCAGCAGATTCATCACGCCAAGAAGCACCTGCGCGACGATGAGGGTCGTGATGAGGGGACTGCGGTAGGCGAAGATGGCGAAGAGCGATGCAACGCCCGCGAGGATCGGATGCCACAGCCGCAGCCGGATCAGAAAGTGCGACGTCGCGTCGAAGTCCGCCCGCAGTCCTTCCGCCAGCGACGCGTGCGGAAACAGCGTGTCCCCGAGCGCCACGACCGCGCCTGCCGCCGCGACCAGGATCATGAGGACGAGCGACACGGTCCGGAACGGCGTGCGAACCTCCGACCTCGTACCTCCAACTTCCCTTTGCCCTCTGCCCTCCGCCCTCCGCCCTGAATAAATCGCCCCCGCCATCGCTCCCACCAGCATCATCGTGTTCGTGAGGTGGACGCCCTGATAGACGGCGCGCATGACCGATGCGTTGTTCTCGACGAGCTCCAGCAGGACGATGCCCGCGCCGATCGCGGCCTCGCCGACCATGAACCCGAGCGCCGCCAGCGTCCACGCGCGCGCGGCGTGGCCCGCGGGGAACAACCGGCGCGACCAGACCCACAGCACGACGGTGAGAACCAGCGCGAGTCCGCTCGTGAGCCGATGCGTGAACTCGATGATCGTCGCCGTCGTCGGCGCCAGTGGCACGACTTGGCCGTTACAGGTCGGCCAATGACTGCCGCATCCCGCGCCCGATCCCGTCGCCCGCACCACCGCGCCCCAGACGATCACGACGACGGTGACGGCGAGCGTGAGCCAGGCGAATCGAACGAACGCTCGCACGCGCCCGATCTTACCTTCGACCTCTAACCTCCGACCTCCCTCTGCCCTCTGCCCTTTGCCCTCTGCCCTTGATAAAGTTCGCCCGCAATGAAGATCATCGACTTCCACAACCATTACTACCCGCCCGAGTACCTCGATGCCCTCGGGCCGTCCGGAAGCTGCCTGAAGATCACGCACGACGCGCAAGGCAATCCCGTCGTCCACTACCCCGGCGATTACAACGTCATGGTCCGCGGGCATCGCGACATCGCGTACCGCCAGGACGTGCTCGATCAGCACGGCGTGACGACGCAGGTGATCTCGCTCACGACGCCGGGCACCCACGTGGAAGCGCCGGCGGTGGCGGCCAAGCTCTCGCAAATCACGAACGACGCGTTTGCACGGGTACGCGACGAGCGCCGGGGCCGCTTCGAGCCGCTGGCCACGCTGCCCCTGTGCGACCCGGCCGCGTCGGTGAAGGAGTTCGTGCGCGCGTACGACGAGCTTGGGTTCGCCGGAGCGATGCTGTTCTCCAACGTCAATGGCACGGGCCTCGACGACCAACGGTTCTGGCCGCTGTACGAAGCCGCCAACGAGCGCTCCGCGGTGATGATGATTCACCCGACGTATCCGGTCGGCGTCGAAGCGATGCGCGAGTACTGGCTGATGCCTCTCAACGGGTTTCTGTTCGACACAACCCTCGCGGCTTCGAAGCTCGTATTCAGCGGCGTGGTGAAGCGTTACCCGCGGATCCGCTGGGTGCTCGGCCACCTCGGCGGCACGATTCCCTATCTCGCCGAACGGCTGGACCGCGGCTTCCGCGCGTTCAAGGAATGCCGCGCACAGATCGATGAACCGCCCACCGCGTACCTGAAGCGGCACTTCTGGTACGACACGGTGAACTTCGCGCAGGGCCCTTTGAAGCTCGCGGTCGAGTTCGCGGGCGCGGACCGCATTCTCGCCGGCAGCGACTATCCCCACATGATCGGAAGCATTCCGCTCATGCTCGAGGCCATCAAGGCGCTGCCGATCTCGGACGCGGACAAGGCCGGGATTCTGGGCGCTAACGCTGAGCCGCTGCTCAAGAGATAGGTTCAAGGTTCGAAGTTCGCACGGAGGCTCAGATGACGCGCGAGCGCGAAAGAAGAGGCCGGCGGGCATTCCTCAGAGCCGTCCCGGCCGCGATTGGCGCCGGGCTGGTTGCGCCGGCAGTCACGACGGCGTCACAAGCTCCGGCAGGACAGGCGCCGGCCGCGGGCGGCATCACCGCTGAAACGCTCGGCATCGCGCAGCAGATTGCGGGCGTTGCGCTGCCCATCGACGAGCGCGAGGCCGCCCGGACACTCGTCGCCAGGAACCTCACGAACATCGAGGCCGTCAGACGCGTGACGCTGACGCCGGACATCGAGCCGGCGTTTTCGTACAGACCCTCGACAGGGACGACAGGGACGACGGGGGCGACGGGGCCAACAGGTGCGTTGCAGAGGGCGCTTAGACTCCGGACGCCTTCGACGCTGCCGAAGAACCTAGAAGATCTCGCCTTCGAGCCGGTACATGTCCTGGCCGAACGTATCCGCCGTCGTCAAATCTCATCGTCCGATCTGACGGCCATGTATCTCGAGCGCCTGAAGAAACACGACGCGACGCTGTTCTGTGTCGTGACGATGACAGAGGACCTGGCGCGCGACCAGGCGGCCGCAGCGGACAGCGAGATCCGCGCCGGCAAGTACCGCGGTCCATTGCACGGGATCCCTTACGGCATCAAGGATCTGTTCTCCGTCAAAGGCCGGCCGACGACCTGGGGCGCGGCGCCGTATCAAAAGCAGGTCTTCGACTACGACGCGACCGCGGTGACGCGTCTGCGCGAAGCGGGCGCGGTGCTGCTGGCAAAGCTCACGACCGGCGAACTGGCAGTTGGCGATTTGTGGTTCGGCGGCCGGACGCGCAATCCCTGGAATCCCGAGACGGGCGCCAGCGGATCGTCCGCCGGCCCGGCGTCGGCCTCCGCGGCAGGACTCGTCGGATTTGCCGTCGGCACTGAAACGAACGGCTCGATCGTCTCGCCGTCCTCCACGTGTGGCGTCACCGGACTGCGCCCGACATACGGCCGTACGAGCCGCTATGGCTGCATGACGCTGCGGTGGACGCTGGACAAGGTCGGCGCGATCGCACGATCGGTCACGGACACGGCGCTCGTGCTCGAGGCCATGCACGGCCCTGACGGGAAGGACGAAACCGTTCCGCCGGTGCCCTTCGCGTGGGACGGCGCCGGCACGCTCAAGGGACTTCGCATCGGATTCGTGGAGCGCGAGTTCGCGGGCACCGGTCCGAATGCGCCGGTGCTAACGGCAGCGCTCGACGTGTACCGCAAAGCCGGTGCGACGCTTACGCCGGTGACCTTGCCCGAAACACCCGCCGCGGAAATCTACGCGCTGCTCAACGCCGAAGCCGGCGCCATGTTCGACGAGCTCGTCCGTTCGGGCGGGATCAATCAACTCGCTGACAAGGGCCCGAATGGACGCGCCAATCAGCTGCGCGCCAGCCGATTCATCCCCGCGGTCGATTACATCCGCGCCCAGCGAGTGCGCACGCTGCTGCTGCGGCAGATGAACGACGTCTTCACGCGGGTGGACGCGTTCCTGGCGCCCTCATCGAGCGCCAGCGTCACGATGACCAACCTCACGGGGCATCCTGCGATCACGGTGCCGTGCGGTTTCGTCCGAGACATGCCGAGCGGCCTGCTCGTGACGGGTCCACTGTTCCGCGAAGAAGTCGTGCTGCGCGTGGCCTCGGCCTTCGAAGGCGCGACGGACTGGCACACGAAGCGGCCCAAGGGATTCTAGGAGGCCTCGGAGGCAGGGCCGGAGGAACGGAGCGGAGTCAACGGAGGGCGTCGGGGCGCCAGGTCGGCGCCATGACGAAAACGCCTGTCCGCTTCACGCCGACCGTGAGCTGGCTTTTCGAATTGGTCTCGCCGGACGCGAAGTTCAGCTCGTACTGCGATGCGACGAGCCCGCCCATCAGTTTCGAGAGCGAATCCAATGCCGCCGCGGTGTTGACGTACTCGCGCATGCCGCCGCTGAGGCGGCTGGTGTCATCGATGATCCGCTCGCGCGCCGGATTCGGGTAGTTGCGTCCGTCGCTCGCGCGCGATTCGATAGCCCAGATGCTGGCGTTCGAGGCGCGACAGCGCTCGGCGGTCGCGTCCACGCGGGCGAGTCCGCGGTCCGGGCGGTAGGACGCATAGACCACGAAAATCACTCTTCGATCCGTCGGCGCATCGGCCATCGTCACGCACGCGTCGGTGAGCGCATCGACGAACGGCGCGTCGAGCGCGGATCCGACCAGCCGGTCAATGACACGGCCCGCGTCGGCCGGCGAGGCCGGAAACTTCACAATCTGCGTCACGATCTGGTCGAAGGTCGTCAGCGAGTACTTCGTCTCGACTCGACTGTCGCTGGAGCTCTCGACGAACGTGCGCAGCGCTTTCCGAAGATCGTTCGGCCGGTAATCCGCCGTCTGCCCAAGCCGGTCGGTGAGAATGAGAATCGAGGCCGCAGCCGTGGCCGGGCCCGCGGACACGAGCTCGACGGGTTTTCCGTCGAGCCTGATGAAGAAATCGGCTGTCGACAGGCCGCGCACCGGCTGCCCGGTCGCGTCGGCCACCACGACGTAGATGCGGCGGCTTGCGGCCGCCGCGGTCACGTCCGGCCACGGGCTGGCGAAAGCGGCAGCAATGGAGGCAATGGAAATGAAGAGGAGCGGCAGGAGCCGGATCTTCATCTCTTCCTTGCTACTTCGGAGCGATTCTGACGACGTTAGGAGCGATCTGGGTGAAGCGCGCGAACACAGCAGGGTCGTGGCCGGGGATCACACGCGCTGGCGATCCAGCGAGGTCGAGCATGCGCCGCTGCGCCGACAGATTCATGTCGCGGTCGAGCGTCTGCGCGATGGGCAGCCGTTCATCGAGGTTCTTGTAGAGGTACGCGTTGTCGGACGCGACCACCACGACGCCGTCGCGCGTGGACACCGATACGTACTGCGACGCGAACGTGTGCTTGCCGCCCGTGTAGACCCGGATGCCGGGTGCGACCTCCTGATTGTCGCCGTCCACCAGCTTCACGCGGCCGGCCGCTTTCAGCGCCGCAAACATGGCCGCGTCGTCGGCATCGACACCGCCGCGGTTCCTGACCTTGCCCGCCTCGTCGATGTAGTAGTCGTACTCTTCTTTCTGAATCCAAATCGTCGCATTGGGAAATAAATCCACGCCGTCCGCGTGATCCCAGTGGCTGTGCGTCACGATGATGTCCGCGACTTGCTCCGGCGCGATCCCGAGGCTCTTGGTGAGGGCTTCGCTCGGACGCACGAAGTCCTGCGGCTTCCACGACGCAATGAACTTCTCGCGATAGAAACCGGCATCGACCAGGAGCACCCGCCCGCTTGCGGGATCGCGGATCGGCCACACCGTGAAAGCGATGTCGACCTGCGGTCCTTTCTCCGCGCCGGCGACGAGCGATGAGAGCGCATAAGGAACGTGGGCAAATCTGACTGCAAAGAGTTCGTACGACGGCGACACTCTCGACTGCGCCGCCAGGACGATGGGCACCAGGCAGAGAGCGACAAGCAGCCTCCCTTTGCCCTCTGCCCTTTGCCTTCTGCTCGTCATGCTAGTTCCTTCCCATCGCCCTCACGGTTGCTTTCCCGCCGCGGCCGATCGTCTTCGCGTCGTACCAGAAGTCGATCGATCGGATCACGCGATCTTTGCCTTCGATGTCGATCACGCGCGACTGGCTGCCCGAACGGATCGTGTTGCGCAGCTCGACCTTCTGATCGTCACCGTTTCTGAAGTGAATGACGACACGGTGGAAATCGACGGCGTGGCCGGTGACGTCGAACCGGACCGCGGTGAACGTGCCTTTGGCCGCGGTGACGGCGATCGTGTCGTGATCGGCGCGATCCGTCACGACGCGCTGCCCGAGCACTTCCCAGCGCGGTCCGCGCTGCGCCTGCGCCACCGCACCAACAATCGCCACCGCAATGATTGTGAGTACAACCCGACGAACCATGATGGACCTCCTGAAGGAATGAATGAGACGGAAGTTTACTTCTTCCAGATGAGCGAATCCTGACGGATATGCCAGCGCTCCTGCGCATTGGCGGACGGCTTCGCCGACACTTCGAACTGGTCGCCCGCGACTTCAAGCCGTGGCTCGAACAGTCCGTTTTGAAGGGCTTGACCGCCGAGCTCGGCAAACGTCCCGGCCCATCGACCCTGTTTCCGGCGGAAGTCGCGCTGCGCGTAGTAGATCGCGTGAAGCCCCTCTCGAATCGACCAGGCCGGGTCCGGCACGAACGCCGTCGCTCCCGGCGCCGACGAGAACTGCACGTAGCCCCACTTCTCCGGCCGGTGCATATCGACGACCCCCTGAGGAGACCAGACCCAGTTGTGTTCGTTCGTCTTCGGGACCTTCTCGTATTTGCCGGCCGCCGACGTCAGCTGCCACTGCACTCGTGAAAAGTTCACGCGCCACTGATCGCCGTCCTGCGGCGGTGACGGACGCCGCGCCAGTTCGCCCAGGGCTTTCCACGGCAGCGCGAGCTCAACCGTCCAGCCGCGATCCGAGTCGCGCGGGTCGTTCAGCGTGCCATCGAGATGCACCGCTGATTTCATGCCGGCGATCTCCCAGTCGTTCACAGCCTTGCCATCATCCTTATAAGGCTTCGGCAGGAGAAGGTCCCACGTCGTACCCAACGCGTTGATCTCGAGCTCGTAGTACTCGTGGTTGTCGCCGTTGGGATCGATGAAGACTTCGAAGTCGTTGTCGCGAAAAACAACGGAGTCGTGCTCCTCGAGCGTCGCCCACAAGTGCGGCTCCGTCAGGTCGGCACCGATGTAGAAGTAGATCTGATCCCAGAGCATTTTCACGCGCGTGGCGTGACGAGGCTGGGGCCTGGCGCTTCCTTCGATATCCACGAATGCGCCGGACCACTGTGCGGACTTCCACGGCCCATCGTCGAGCTTTCCGTCAATCCAGATAGAAGATGTCGTCCGGTATGCGACGTAGCCTTTGGGAAGTTCGGAATTGATCTGATTGAAGGGATTGAAGAGATTGACGACGAGGGCCAGGCCTGCGACGGCGCGTGCCAGTTTCATCGCCGGCCCGTGGCCTTTGCGAGCAGCGCCCAGCGCGCCGGATTCATCGAGCCGAAGTCAAACACGGAGATCCCGGAAGCGCCGTTGGACAGCGCCGCTTCAATCGTTTGCGTGAACTCCGCGTCAGTCATCGGCGACACGAACATGCCGGTGTACACCGGAGACTTCACGGTTCGGACGGCTTCCGCCGTGTACTTGCCGACCCACGCCGGCCCTTCCTGATAGAACGAGTGGTACAGCATCGGATAGTACGCGTCGAGCTGAAATCGTCCCCAGTCCTGCCGGACCATCGTCCTGGCCAGGCTCGGGCCCGGAAAGACCGCGGCCGAGATCTTCTTGCCGCCGGACGTCGCAGCCGGCACGAGATAGTTGTTGACGAGATCGACGATGGTATCGAGACGATATTGCAGCCACTCGCGATTCGATTCCGGATCCTTCAATTCAATCGGATCGACACCGTGCTTCGTCTTGAAGATCTTCCTGCTGTACTCGGTATATCCGTAGTCGTACGGCGGATACACCTTGTCCTGGACGATGTTGTATTTCGACCACAGGTCGCGCGGAAGAATCGCATCCGGGTGCCGGATGTAGTCGAGATGGACGCCCGTGAGCCCGGGGATCGCAGCCAGTTCACGCACGGTGTCGCGGACGAACTCGCGCACTTCCGTGCGGGCCGGATCGAGAAACTTGTAGTAGTCGACGTACGCGGGCTTGTCGACGGCCGACTCGCCCTTCGCGTTGACGTTGTACCAGTCAGGATGCTGCTTGATGACGTCGTCGAGCAGGCACGGCATGCACCACATCCACGCGTGCACCTCGAGGCCGGCGGCGGTCGCGATCGGAATCGCGGACTCGAGCCAGGGCGCACGCACCGGCAGTCGCGCGCTGCGAAAGAGCGCCTGCCGTCCGTTGTAGACCTCGGGAATGATGCCGGTGATTCCGGACGACTTCATCAGATCGAAGTCGCGTTTCCATTCTTCGAGAGATCTGGAGACGGACGGACGCATCCAGACGAAGTTTCTCGGAGGACGCTGAGGCAAGGCCGGAGGGACGGAGCGGAGAGAACGGAGGGGACCGAGCGTCAGTGACGCGGAGGCGGCTTTGAGAACTTCGCGTCGAGTGACCACGGGGATCTCGAAACGCGAATGGACGCGGCCCCCGCGTGACGGGAGCCGCGTCCGAATCGACTAGATCATGCCGTTCAGCGTGCGGAGCGCGCGGACGCGGACCTTGCGGCTCGCGGGCTTCGCCTTGATCATGATTTCCTCACCCGTGAACGGGTTGCGGCCCTTGCGCGCCGGCGTCGCCGGCTTCTTCACGGTGCGGAGCTTCATGAGTCCGTTGAAGTTGAACTCGCCGGCGCCCTTGCTGAGGTCGGCCGCGATGATCGACGTGAGTGCTTCGAATACCGCCCGGACCTGACCGGTCTTGAGGTCGGTCGCCGCCGCGATCGTCTTCACCGTGTCGCCACGCGAACGACGCTTCGAGGACGCTGTGATCTTGACTGCCTTCTTCTTTGCGGTCTTTGCCATGTGAAAGTCCTGTCGCTAAGTGCTACGTGCGGCCTCATGCCGCCAGAGCGTTGACAAGTGTACATCCGATTTCAGCAACTTTGTGCGGCTTTTTTAGGGGTCTCGACGCGCGCCGATCATTTTGGATCCAGTCGAAGGAGATGCGTCGCGTCGCGCATGACGATCGCCCCGCCCATGAACACGGGCGTCGACCACGTCTGGTTCTCTGAAATGTCGTACCGTTTCTCCTCCTGGAAGCCCGCGCCGGTGCGCTTCGCGACGACCAGGGCGCCGGTGTTCGTCAGGTACAGGACGTGCGCCGGTGCGAGGAGAATCGTGGCCTGCTCACCCTCGCGCCCCTCGCTCGCCCATTTCAGCGCGCCCGTTTCGGCGTCCAGCGCGACGAACTGACCCTTCCGCTTTGCGGAAAAGCCGTATATAAGTCCGTCGCCGGCCACTGGCGAGCTCATGTACATGGTGACCTCCGCGTTCTTCCAGCGCTCAGCCGGGGCATAGCCGCCCTTGCCGTCCGGCTTGATGGCAAACGCGCGGGTCCCCTGCCGAATCCCCGAAACGATGAGCTTCCCGCCCGTCCACACCGGCGTCACGATGTTCTCGTGCCAGTCGTCCGGGAACGGAACGGACCACAACAGCCGGCCGGACTTCGCGTCCAGACCGACGACCGTACGGTTGGTCAGCGTCACGAGCTGATCGACGCCGGCGACCGTGGCAAGAATCGGCGAGGCGTAGCCGGGTCCGTCACCCTTCCATTGCCAGCGCTCGGCACCAGTCGCCGGATCCAGCGCCATGACAACGCCGCCTTTGATGTCGCTGCCAACCTGAAACACCACGGCGCCTGCCGCCAGGATGGGCGAGGCTGCGGTACCGCAGAAGAGTTTCGATGTGTCGATCATCGCGGAAAAGTCCTTTGACCACAGGCGTTTCCCGCTGGCCGCGTCCAGCGCCAGGATGTGGCCGCTCGCGCCCAGCGTGAACACCCGGCCACCAGTCACGAGCGGAGTGGCGTTCGGGCCCTTGCCCATCTGTGAGGCATAGCTGTTCTTGCCGATCGGCGCGGCGTAGGTCTCGCGCCATTTCACGGCGCCCGTAGCGACGTCCACGGCCGTGACGGTTTCCTGCGGATCCTGCCGGCTGTGGATGTACGTCACGCCGCCGCTCACGACCGGCGAGGAGTAGCCTTCGCCGATCGCTACGCTCCAGGCGCGGTTGAACGAGGCCGGCCAGGCCGCCGGAGCCTGGCCCGGTCTGAGGACGGCGTGACGGCCTGGGCCGCGCCACTCGGGCCAGTCACGATTCGGTTGAGCCTGCGCGGTCAGGAGCGTAAGAGCCGCGACGGCGACGCTCTTCATCGTGATGGTCATGGAACCTCTGGTGTTTGATTAGACACCCATTAGACGCATGGAGTCGTTAAACGACTGTAAGATCGACGCCATGAACGCCCCAGACTGCATCCTGTTCAGCGGCGGCGCGCCGGGCGCCGAAGCCGCTTTCGGCGCCTGCGCCGAGCGCCACAACGTGGAAGAGGTCAACTTCACCTTCGACGGCCATCGCATGGCCCGTCACCGCGGAGTGCGCGTGCTGAACCACGAGGAGCTGCAGGCGGGTGATGTCAGTCTCGAATACGTCTCGCGCCTGATGCACCGCCGCTACACTGACGCTCCGACGATTCGACGGGTCCTGCAGACGCTCTGGTACCAGGTCAATCACGGCCAGGAGATCTACGTGATTGGCACGATCCTGGACGACGGGACGGTGCGCGGCGGCACGGGCTGGGGCGCGGAATTCGCGAAGCTCTGCAACAAGCCGCTCTTCGTGTTCGACCAGGACAAGGATGGCTGGTCCCAGTGGAACGGCGCCGGCTGGGAGCCGCGGACCGGGGCCGGCCTCCCGCTCATCACCCATCCGCACATCACAGGCACCGGGACGCGGACGCTCACGGCGTCTGGCCGCGCGGCCATCGAGGATCTGTTTGACCGATCCTTCGGGTAGCGCCCAGTTGATCGTCGCCCGCGCGCTCAAGGGCGATGTCCGGCAACGGCAGGTCTACGTCGAACTCGACGGTGAGTCGATAGCGACGCTTCTTGTTGACGAGCGCGTGGTCCGGGACATCGCGCCCGGCACGCACACACTGAGGCTCGACAACACGCTCGTGAAGAAGGTAATCGAGTTCGATGCTGTTCCCGGCGAAGTGATCGAGTACCACTTCGCCAACACGGCCGGGCGGTTTGCGATTCCCTTCCTCGCGCTGATGGGCGTGGCGCCGCTTTTCCTGTCGATCGAGCGCGTCCCGTCCACGGATCGGCGTTAGACTGTCGCCGCCTGGAGCCCCTATGAGCCCAAACAAATACATCGCCGAATTCATCGGAACGTTCTTTCTCGTGCTGACGATTGGCTGCACCGTCATCGGCGGTGGCGGCGGCGTGATCCCGCCACTGGCGATCGGCGCGGCGCTCATGGTGATGGTCTACGCGGGGGGCCATGTCTCCGGCGCGCACTACAACCCGGCCGTCACGATCGCGGTTTGGATGCGCGGTCGCTGCACCACGGCGGACGTCGCGCCGTACGTCGCGTCGCAGGTGCTCGGCGCCTCGGGCGCGGCGTTGATCGTCAACAGCCTGTTGCGAGCGGGCCACACCGCCAGCGGCAGGATCGAGAACTACCGGGCTGCGTTTGCCGCCGAGGTGCTCTTCACCTTCGCGCTCGCCTACGTCGTCCTCAACGTCGCGACGTCCAAGCGCACGGCAGGCAACTCGTTTTATGGACTAGCGATCGGCATGACCGTCATGACCGGCGCCTTTGCGGTCGGCAACACTTCGGGCGGGGTCTTCAATCCTGCCGTCGCCGTTGGCGCCGGAATCATGGGCCTGGTGCAGTGGTCGGATCTGTGGCTCTACCTGGTCGCCACCGTCGTGGGCGCGATCTTCGCGGCGCTGGCGTTCAAGGCGATGAATCCGGACGATAAATGACAACCTGCAACCCGCAACCTGCAACCAACAGCTGCAGGTTGTAGGTTGTAGGTTGTAGGTCTATTTGATCGTGTCGAGCACCTGTCTCCAGCTGAACTTCTCGCCCTTACCCCGGACGTAGTAGTCCATCCACGCCATCTCGCTCACCGACTTCACGAGCTGGTTGCGGGTGTCCGGGATCCCGTGCGTGTTGCCGGGATACATGAAGAGCTCGGTCGGCACGCCGATCTGCTTCAGCGCCATGTGCAGCTCGATCGATTGTGGGCTCGGCACGCGCGGATCGCCCTCGACGACGTGGATCATCGTCGGCGTCTTCGCGTTGCGGATGTACTTGAGCGGTGACTGGTTCCAGTACGCGTCGTGGTCGTCGTACGGAAGCTTGTCGCCGAGATAAAACTGGCGGTTGCGCTGCACGTCGCTCTGCGCGTACATCGAGATCCAGTTCGACGTGCCCGCGCCGGAGCTAATCGCCTTGAAGCGATCGGTGTGCGTAAGGATCCAGTTCGACCAGTGGCCGCCTGCGCTCCAGCCGAGCGCGCCCATCTGGTTGCCGTCGACCATGCCCTGCGCGATCAGGTAATCGACGCCGGTCATGATGTCCTCGAAGCCTTTCTTGAAGTAGTCCCCGACGATGTCGGTCTTGTGCTTGAAGCCGTAATTCGTGGAGCCGCGGTAATTCGGGCGGAGGACCATGTATCCCGCGCCGGCGTACACCTGCGAGCCGTAGCCTCCGTTGAAGCTGAGGATGTCGGCCGACGCCGGTCCGCCATGGATGGCGACGATGAGCGGATAGCGGCGCCCGGCCTGATAGCCGACCGGCTTCACGAGCACGCCGCCGACCTTCGTGCCGTCGGTGGAGGTCCAGGTAATCTCGGACTGCTCGCCGAGCGCGAATCCGCGGACCTGCGGATTCGTATCCGTCAACCTGATCCACGCGGCCTTGTTCGCGATCTGGTCGATCGACGGCACGGTAAAGATCGTGGACGGCGTCGAGCCATCCGCGTAGTTGATCAGGATCTTGCCGGTGCGCTCGTCCTGGTCGACCGAGATCGATGCCGGCTCGCGGGTAATCTGGCGGAACTCGTTCTGGTCGCAGTCGATGGAGAACAGCTGCTGCGTCGCCTTGATGCCTTCGTTGAAATAGATCGTCTTGCCGTCTTTCGACCAGAAGCCGATCGACAGATCGCCGTCGAAGCCGCCGTCGAGCTTCTTGAACGTCTTGCCCCGATCGGCCACCGCGCGCAGATAGACACGGTTGTTGGTCATGCTGTAGCGCTGCATGTTGTCGGGCGCGCTGTAGGCGATGTTGCGGCTGTCGGGAGAGAACTGAGGCGCGGACTCGCCGACTTCGGAATTCTGCGTGAGGCGTTCAATCTGGCCCGACGCGACCTCGACCAGATAGAGGTCCGAGTACAGACCCTCCTGGGTGATGTTGCGTTCATACCGCTTTGGCGAACCGCCGCGAAAACCAATCCACTTGCCGTCGCCGCTGACCGCGAACTGCGCGACGGAGTACTCGCCCTCCTTGCTGAGCCTTACGACCCCGGGGGTCGTTTTCGCACCCTCTCCAGGAAAACGACCCCCGGCGTCATTCAAATCCAGGGCCCAGAGGCTCGACGTCGGCGTCTCGGCATTGCGGATGTTGACCGTGAAGCGCTTGTCTCTCCTGGCCTTCTCTTCATCATCGAACTTGTCGGCCGTGACGAAGTAGATGCGCTTGTTGTCGGGCGCCCATTCCCAGGCGTCCACGCCGGCGGGCTGCTTCGTGAGGTTCTCCGGTTTCGCGGTTTCGAGCGACGCCACCGGCATCCGGAACAACTGCCGCGTCTCGGCGCGACCCGCGCGGTAGGCGATCGTGCGGCCGTCCGGGCTCAAGGCGAAGTCCACGACGCCGTCTTTGGCGTCGGTGATCTTCCTCGCTTCGCCGCCATCCACACGCATCATGAAGATCTGGTTCTGCGTGGCGCCGTTCGCGGGAGCTTCGCGGTTGGAGAGGAAGAGGAAGGAAGATCCGTCCGGCAGCCAGGCCGGCGACGTCTCGTTCTTCGACGTCGTAAACGTCATCTGCTTCGTCGACGAGACGCCCGCCGTCATCGAGACGAGATAGATGTCCGACTGCCGTTCGGCGGCCTGCCAGTCGGGTGTGGACACGGTGTACAACATCCACTGCCCGTTCGGACTGGGTGTCGGCGACCCCGCGTTCTTCATCTGCTGCATGTCGAGAAACGCCATCGGCCGTTGCTGTTGGGCCGTTGGACGGGCGATGACGACGGTCGCCAGAACGATACAGATGACGAGACTCTTGCGAACCATAGCTACTCCTTTTGCACGGTACTTACGCTAACCCTGCGGGTGGCTCACACGGAGGCACGGAGTGATCCTTGCCCTCGGAGGCACGGAATCGAACACGGCTGCGAGGGTCGTCCGGGCGGCGATGCCGCCCGACGGCCGAAGGCCATCGGGAGGGAGGAGTGAATCAAGAAACGAAAGCGACCACGAGCCGTTGAATCCGTCGCTTTCGTTTCTTGATTCACTCCTCCCTCCCGGCCGACCCTCGCATAACCATAAGTGCTCTTCTTCGTGTCTCCGTCTACCTCCGTGTCTCCGTGTGAAACGACACGCGAACCTAGTACACGCCTTCGGTCACCGACGCTTGAAACCGCGAGAACGGACGCACGTTTCTGACGCCGTCCCACGGATACGCGTCGCACGGCGGTTCGCGCTCGGCTTCGTCGCGCTCGAGGAATCGAGGCATGAAGAACTCCTTCGTGAGGGTCGTGAGACGCACACGCCCGGTCTGGCCGTAGTCGACGAGTTTCATCGGCCGGTCGGGGTCCACGACCTCGAGCAGCGCCCGCGGCCGGGGCGGGTAATAAATGATGGCGTAGTTGTCACGGATGTCGAACGGCTTCCCAACCGCCAGTCCCATCAAGGTATTGCCGTACGTCGGGGCGAAGAAAATGTCGCCGAGGATCTCCTCGCGCACCCAGCGGTGGAACTGCGGAGTCATCTCGGTGCCGCCGCAGAAGATGCCGCGAATGCCCGCCTTCTGAAGCGAGATCTTCTCCGCCAGGGCCTCGAGCAGTTTCGGCGTGATGAACATGCATCGAATGGAGTCGTGCGCCTTGAGGAGTGTCAGCGCCTGGTCGATGACGTGGCGTTTGTACGCCTCCATCTGATCCATCTGCCGGGCCTTGATCAGCTTGATGACCCAGCGCGGATCGAGGTCGACGCAGAATGAAATGCCGCCGCGGTGCTGCGCGAGATGCTCGACAGCCAGCCGCAGGCGACGTGGGCCCGACGGCCCGACCATCAGCCAGTCGCTGCCCTTGGGAAAGTGCTCGTCCGGCAGCGTGTCGCTGAACATCTCGTAGTCGATGCGGAAGTCATTGATATTGATGCGCGACTTCGGCACGCCTGTGGAGCCGCCCGTCTCGAACGTGTAGATCGGGGACGTCGCGAACGCCTTCGGCACCCAGCGCCGCACGGGTCCGCCGCGCAGCCACTCATCCTCGAAGAAACCGAAGCGATCGAGATCCTGGTACGTCTGGATCTCCTTGCGCGGATCCCAGTCGATCGTCTTCGCGAAATCGAGCCAGAACGGCGTGCCGGTCTCGGGATTGAAGTGCCACTGCACGATCTCTCGAACGTGCGCGTCGAGCGCGTCTGCCGATTGCGGTGACATTGGCCATAAAGACTATCTCAGAGGGCTTGCCCACCGAAGCCGCGCACGTGAGCGATTGGCGAAGGTGGGTTATCCTGCCGCCCCCCGCAGGAATCGCGGACATCGAGGATTCGATGAAGGAGATCCGCGAACGAATGAAGCCGAAACCACCCGGTCAGAATTAGACTGGAGCATGCTTCACATTCCGCTCCTGCGACGAGGCCACCCCTACCGGAGCCTCGATTTCGCTCACGCGCCGCATTGCGCCACCGGCAAGCCCTTTGTCGAGATCAGCCACGCGAACGCGGGCCTGATCCGCCGCGATCTGTTGCAGCAGGACTCCATGCGTGAGGCCCTGCTGGCGATACCGGCGTCGCGACTGATCGAAATGACGGCTGCCGCGGCGCCGATTTTCCTCAACGACACCCTGCCGCTCGGCGAGACCAGCCAGCGCCCCGACGACTACGTCCAGCAGCTCTCGGCAACCACAGGGATGCCTCACGCCATGGTGCGGCGCAACATGCAGCGCGTGGCGTCGGTCATGACCAACATCGGCGACATCGAGGGGATTGACGCGGGGGCTCGACCTCGCGGTGATCGATCGCGGATACAGCATCGACAACGGCAAACCGGTCAGCTTCTTTCCGAAATCGCGAGCCCTCGGCGTGGTGCTGCCGAGCAACTCGCCCGGCGTGCACGGATTGTGGATTCCTGCGATTGCGATGAAAATGCCGCTCGTCCTGCGACCAGGCAGCGCCGAGCCGTGGACGCCCTTCCGCATCATTCAGGCGCTCATGAAGGCCGGCGTTCCTGCCGACGCGTTCAGTTACCTGCCAAGCGACCACGCCGGCGCGGGAGAAATCGTCCGCCGGTGCGGCCGGAGCATGTTCTTCGGCGACGTCGGAGCGGTCGGCGCCTTCGCCGGCGATCCGCGCATCGAGCTCCACGGACCCGGCTACAGCAAGGTCCTGCTCGGACCGGACCGCGCGGCCGACTGGCGGCCGTCGCTCGCGCTGATCGCGAAGTCCATCGCCGACAACGGCGGGCGGTCGTGCGTCAACGCCTCTGGAGTCTGGACTCCCGCCAACGGACGCGACCTTGCCGACGCGCTCGCATCGCGTCTCTCCTCGATCGTGCCTCGTCCGGCGGATGATCCTGCCGCCGAGATCGCGCCGTTCGTGAACTGCAGTGTGGCGCATCACATCAACAACCAGATCGACGCGGGCCTGGCCGAGCCGGGCGCCGAAGACATGAGTGCTCGGTACCGAAAGGGCCCGCGACTGGTCGAGCTCAACGGCAGCACTTACCTGCTTCCCACGATCGTCCACTGCACGTCGTCGTCGCATCCACTTGCGAACCGCGAGTTCCTGTTTCCGTTTGCCTCGGTCGTCGACATCGCGGCTGCCGAAGTGCCGGCACTGCCCGCCGCCCTCGGACCAACGCTGTCGATGACCGCACTCACGGACGACGCGCAACTCATCGAGCGGCTGCTGCAGTCGGAACTGGTGGGCCGCCTCAACATCGGCGCGATTCAGACGAACACCATCGTCTGGGATCAGCCGCACGAGGGGAATCTGTTCGAGCACCTGTACGCACGACGAGCGTTTCAGCGTGCCGGGTAGGAGAACCGGGAACCCCGAGGCGAACCTGGCACCCGGCACCTTGAACCCTGAACCGACATGCGCCTTCTATATCTAACCGCCGGCGCCGCTGAAATGTACTGCGGCAGCTGCCTGCGCGACAACGCGCTCGCATCTGCTCTGCTGGCGCGCGGCCACGACGTACTACTGGCGCCGGTCTACACGCCGACGACGACCGACGAGAAGAACGTCAGCGATTCGCACGTTCTCTTCGGCGGCGTCAGCGTGTACCTCGAACAGCACATGGCGTTCTTCAGACACACACCGGCGCTGCTCGACCGCCTGTGGGATTCGAATGCCGTGCTCAAGCTGGCGTCGAAGCGGCAGATCAAAGTGGACCCCGCGGCCCTTGGCGAGATGACGGTCTCGATGCTCCAGGGACCGCGAGGCCACCAGCGAAAAGAGATCGAGAAGATGCTGCGCTGGCTGGGGGAACTGCCGCGCTTCGACGCCATCAGTCTGCCGTTCACGCTGCTCATCGGCCTCGCCAAACCCCTGCGTGACGCGCTGAAGGCGCCGATCGTCTGCACGCTTCAGGGCGAGGATCTGTTTCTCGATCAACTGCCGGAGCCATGGAAGACGCAGTCGATCGATCTGATTCGCAGGTCGATCGCGGACGTCGACGTCTTCATCTCGGTGAGCGAGTACTACGTGGACGTGATGTCGCGGTACCTCTCGATTCCACGAGATCGAATCCGGGTCGTGCCGCTCGGCATCAACATGAATGGGCACGCGCCGCAGGCTGCGAGGACCACGCCGCCATACACCGTAGGATTCTTCGGCCGCATCGCACCGGAGAAAGGCCTCCACGTGCTGACGGAAGCCTACCGGCGTCTGCGCGCGCGGCCGGGCGTACCGGCGACGCGGCTCGTCGCGGCGGGGTACATGCTGAACGAGCACCGCGCCTACTTCGCCGGCATCGAACGCAACCTCCAGGACTGGGGCCTTGCCGGCGAGTTCCAGTACGCCGGCGCGCCAGATCGCGCCGGAAAGATTGCGCTCCTCCAGTCGATGGACGTGTTCTCGATGCCGGCCACGTACGCCGAGCCGAAGGGCTTCACGCTCCTCGAAGCCATGGCCAACGGAGTACCGATCGTCCAGCCCGGCCACGGCGCGTTTTCGGAGATCGTCCACGCGACCGGCGGCGGCATTCTCGTGAAGCCGGGCGATCCCGATGCGATCGCGGACAATCTGTTCGCGCTGCTGACGGATCGCGAGCGCGCCGCCGCTCTCGGCCGCGCCGGCGCCGAGGGCGTTCGCCGGCATTACTCGGTGGAGGTCATGGCGGCTCGTGCGGAAACGGTGTACTCCGAAGTCCAAGGTTCGAAGTCCGAAGTGCGAAGCTGATGCTGATTGCCTCTTCTCTCTCCAAGCAGTACCCAACGCCGGGCGGATCGCTGTCCGTTCTGGACGACGTATCGCTCCAGATCGATCGGGGCGACTCGGTGGCTATCATGGGCCCATCGGGGTGCGGCAAGAGCACGCTCCTCTACATGCTTGGTGCGCTGGAGCCGCCGACGTCGGGGACGGTGACGCTGGACGGTACGAACCCGTACACGCTCGGCGAGCGCGAACAGGCGTCGTTCCGGGGAACCTCCATCGGATTCGTGTTTCAGGATCACCTGCTCCTGCCGCAGTTGTCGGCGCTCGACAACGTCCTCGCACCCACGCTGGTGGCGCCCGCGGCGGGCCGTGGGACGTTCGAATCCCGCGCGCGCGACCTGCTGAACTCCGTGGGACTCGGCAACCGGCTCGATCACCGCCCCGGCGAACTCTCAGGCGGCGAGCGCCAGCGAGTGGCGATCGCACGCGCGCTCGTCCGGCAGCCCGCGCTCGTCCTCTGCGACGAACCGACGGGCAATCTCGATCGCGCCTCGGCCGACTCGGTCGCCGATCTTCTCGCGGGTCTCACCCGCGACGCGCGCGTCATGCTCGTAGTCGTTACGCACAGTCCGGCGCTGGCCGCCCGATTCGGGCGGCGGTACGAAGTGAACGATCGACGGCTCAACCCGGCCGCGTGACATGACGTTCACCCAGCTCGCGCTTGCCAGCGTCCGCCACTACGGGCGGCCGCATCTCGCTGTCGCTCTTGGCATCGCGGGCGCGGTCACCGTGCTGGCCGGCTCGCTGCTCGTCGGCGCCTCGGTCCGGGATAGCCTGGCTGCTCTCGCCGCGAGCCGCATAGGCCACACCTCAGTCGTCGTCACGGCCGACTATCCGTTCACCGACCAACTCGCGGACCGTGTTGCGGCGTCGACGTCATCTAGCGTGGCGCCGCTGCTCACGCTCGGCGGTGTCGTGCGCCACGAATCAACGTCGCGCCGCGCCGGCAACGTCAGTGTCTACGGAGTGGACCGGCGGTTTTTCGAGTTTCACGGCGTCCAGGTCGCAGCTCCGGGCAATTCCGACGTGCTTCTCAGCCAGGACCTTGCCGCCGAAATCGGCGCGGCCACGGGCGACCCGGTCATGGTGCGTGTGCCACGTGTGACTGACATCCCGCTTGATTCGCTTCATGGGCGCAAAGACGATGTGGGACGGTCGATTCGGCTGAGAACGAGCGGGATCCTGGCCGGCGACGCCATGGGTGAATTCTCGCTGTCGCCGAGCCAGGGCCCTGTGCGCGCGGTGTTTATTGCACTGTCACGGCTTCAGCGCGACCTCGGACTCAACGAACGCGTCAACGCATTGCTCATTGGTTCCCGTGGCGGCGATGCGCGGCCTGACGCCGCGCGGATCCGGGCCGGCGTTGTCGCCGAGGCAAAGGCGTCGGATCTCGGGCTGCGCCGCGAGATCCTGCCGTCTGCCAACACGCTGATTGTCGAATCCGCCGCCGGCCTCATCAGCGATGCGCTCGCGGCAAAGATCACTGGAGCCGCGGCGGCGCAGAAACGCGCGGCAACTCCCGTACTCACCTGGCTGGCCAACCGGCTCACGGTCGGTTCGAAGACGGTGCCGTACTCGCTGGTCTCCGCTTTGGGAGAGGGCGCAGCCGGTGATCCACGACTGGCCGGGCTGTTGAACGCGGCTCCGGCGGCGTCGCCGCCGATCGTGCTGAATGAATGGGCCGCGCGCGATCTCGGCGCGGCGCCGGGCCAGTCCCTCGAACTCGAACACCTCCGATGGGCGGACGAGGGGCGGCTCGTGACCGAACGCACGACCTTCATCGTCGCGGGCGTCATACCGATGGCTGGGCTCGCGACCGACCGTCGGCTCGCGCCGGATTATCCCGGCATCACGTCCGCGGCTTCGTTTGCGGACTGGGATCCTCCGTTCCCAATCGACCTCAGCCTCGTCCGCAAACAAGATGAGGACTACTGGCATCAGTACCGAACCGCGCCAAAGGCCTTCATCCGGCTCGACACGGGTCAGTCCCTCTGGCGGACCAGGCACGGCCAGATCACGTCGATTCGCATTGACGGGACCGATCAGCTTGCGCTTGATGGGCTCGCAGACGCTACCGGACCCATTCGCGTCGTCGATGTCCGCGCGCAGAACCTCGCGGCTTCCGCCGGGGCAACAGACTTCGGCGCGTATTTTTCGTACTTCAGCTTTTTCCTGATGGTGTCCGCGCTGCTGCTTGCAGCGTTGTTCTTCAGGCTCGCTGTTGAACAAAGACTGCCTGAAATCGGTGTGCTTCGGGCCGCCGGCTTCCCGGTCGCGGCGGTGCGGCGAGCCCTGTTGATTGAAGGCGCGATAGTCACCGCCGCGGGCGCAGTCGCCGGCGTCGTGCTTGCGATTGCATGGGCGCGGCTCATGGTGCTCGCGCTCACGACGGTGTGGATCGGCGCGGTCGGGACAACACGCCTGTCGCTCCACGTCGATCCGATCTCACTCGGCATCGGTGCGTTGTCCGCAAGCCTGGCAGCAATCCTCTCGCTGGTTGTCAGCGTCCGCGCGCTCAGTCGATCCTCGCCGCGCGCGCAGATCGCTGGCGGTCTGCCGGCGCCCGGTGTGTCCTCGACTTCGCGCGCGCGGTGGCTCACGATCGCCGCAGTCGCCGGTGCGATAGCGATGTCCGCGACCGGCGCGGCGGGAGTCATACCCGCGGCCGGTGGCTTCTTCGCAGCAGGCGCGCTCATGCTCATCGGCGGTCTGGGTGCGCTGCGCCTGTGGCTTGGCGGATCCCGGCGCCGCCAGACGGCCACGACCTCACTGCGATCGATCGGCGGTCTCGGTCTTCGAAACGCCGCCTGGCGTCCGGGCCGCAGCCTGACAGCCGCTGGTCTGGTGGCTTCGGCTGTCTTTCTCATTGTGTCCGTGGATTCCTTCAGAAAGACGGCCGGGGCGGCGACCGGGACGCAATCAGGCACGGGCGGGTTCGCCCTCATCGCCGAAACCGAGCTGCCAATCGTTCACGACCTGGCAACAGCTGATGGCCTTCGCGAGGCTGGAGTCACGCTGACGGCCGGCGTCACGATCCAGCCTCTGCGTCTGAGGCCGGGCGACGACACGAGTTGCTTGAACCTCTATCAACCCAAGCAGCCGCGGGTGGCTGGCGTTCCGGATCGCTTCATCAAGGAGAACCGTTTCCGGTTTGCGTCGGTGATCGGTACGGCAAGCACAGATCAGCGCGGCAACCCATGGACGCTCCTGGGTCCGGTCGACGCCAGCGGACGCGTCCCGGCAATCGTCGATCAGACTTCACTGCAGTATGTGCTGCACGCGGGTGTCGGCGACGTCGTCACGATCGATGCCGACTCATCACGTCCGATCGAACTCATCATCGTCGCGTCGCTCGATGATTCGGTACTGCAGGGAGAGATCCTCGTCGGCGACCAGGCATTCCGTCAGGTGTTTCCGGACGTCGCCGGCTACCGTGCGTTTCTGATCGCCGCCGAGGGCGACGCCCCCACGATCGACTCCGTCGCTGCCGGCCTCGAAGAGTCGCTGCAGGAGTTTGGATTTGACGCTCAGTCGGCGCCGGCAAGACTCGAGTCTTTCCATCGTGTTGAGAACACATATCTGTCGACGTTCCAGGCGCTTGGCGGGCTTGGTCTCGTGCTCGGCTGTCTGGGGCTCATCGCGGTTGTCGGGCGCAACGTTTTCGAGCGCCGGCGCGAACTCGCGTTGCTTGGCGCCGCTGGTTACACCGGCCGCGATCTACAACATGTAGTCGCGATCGAGCACATCGCAATCGTGGCAGCGGGTCTTGCGATCGGTCTTGCGGCCGCTGCGCTTGCAATTGCACCGATCGTAATTGCACGAAACGGCGCTGCGCCGTGGCGCGCGGCGATCTGGATTGTGCCCGTGGCTGTCGCCGGTTGTGGCGCAGCGTGGGCCGCGACACGAAGCCTTCGGCAGCTGCCACTTCTGTCATCGCTTCGCAGCGAATGATGCCTTTGGGTCTTTTTGCCCGGCCACCCCGAACATAAATTCCGGCAAATAGCTGATTAGTTGCCGCAGTTCTGTAAGTCAATACTGAAAGCCCGCGCTGTCACGCTGTATGTCCCAGCAAATGCAAGGGTTGCGGTGCGCGGCGCGCGCACTCGATTCCTGGCACGCTCCTGGCTATTTAGACCCTCGTTCGGACCTATGGCGGTCCACCAATGCGAGGAGACGCGAGCGTGAGAAAACTTTCAGGAATCATTTTTGTTGCTGCGACGATGGCTCTAGCCACGGCCGGGTCGGCTCAGGCGTCATCGCTCAGCATTACTTGCCCCACGACAGGATCTCCCGACCGCCAGGCGACTGTCACCAACGCGATTGCGTGCGTGACGATGGGTCCGGTCACGGGTACGCCGCAAGCCGGTGACATTGCGGCGGCGTTCGGCGGCACTTGGTTCGCAGCCGGTACGTTCAACGCCGGCGAAGGCACCAACGGCTGGCTGACGCTCGACGTGACGAGCGGATCATTTGGCTCGCTCCCCGTGTCGGGAACGTGGGGAATCAGCCCGACGCTCTGGCAGCTTCATCCGCGCGCTGCTCTGTCGTTCCATCTCGGCAACGGCGGCGGCAACCCGGACTGGTTCATGTTCGAAATCGCTCCGGGCGCGACGTCCGGCACGTTCGACCTCGTGAAGCTCTCGGGCACCGGCGGTGGCTTCTCGAACATCGTCCTCTGGGCGGACCCCCCGGGCAGCGGCGTGTGCACGGAACTGGACTGCTCGCCCGCGCCAGTTCCTGAGCCGGCATCGCTCCTCCTTCTCGGCACGGGCCTCGCGGGCCTGGCGATCAGACTTCGCAAGAAATACGCGCGCAGCTAGTCCGACTCACCGACTCCTCCTCCAACCGCCGGCTGTCCGAAAGGGCAGCCGGCGGGTTTCTTTTGTCTGGCACTGCCACGCCGGGCCTGAAGGCCCGCCACATCAAAGCGAAAACGGCCCTAAAGGCGCGATTGACACCTGCCGACAACTGTCCTAGTGTCATAGGACAGTAAGACATGCGTTTTGAGCTCAATTTCAAATCCGGCAAGCCGGTCTACCTGCAGATCACCGACCAGGTGAAGGCGGCGGTGGCGTCCGGCGCGGTACAGCCGGGAGACTCGCTTCCCTCGATCCGGCCGCTCGCCGAGGACCTGCGCGTCAACCGGAACACGATCGCCAAGGCCTACACCGAGCTCGAGAGCCAGGGCGTCATCGAGACCGCTGCCGGCAAAGGCTGCTTCATCAGCGGCAACAACTCGACGCTGCGCAAGGACGTGCGGACGCGACTCCTCACCGAGGAGATCGACCAGGCCGTCGTTCAGGCGCACCATCTGCAGGTCGACAAGGCGGAGTTCCAGCGCCTCTGCGAGGAGCGGTACGAAGCATTCGAGAAGCGGCGCACCCGCGCGAATGGCGGTCACGGATAAATGGACAACCCCATGTCACAACAGACGCCCGCGATCGAGATCGACAACCTCGTCCGCCGTTACGGCCGTACGGACGCCGTGAACGGACTGAGTCTGCGCGTCCAGCCGGGGCGCTGTTACGGCTTCTTCGGCAGGAACGGCGCGGGCAAGACGACGACGATCAAGTGCCTGCTGAATCTGCTGCGGCCAACGGACGGCTCGGTCAGGGTCTTCGGTCTCGATCCGACCGAGAACGAAGTCGCCGTGAAATCGCGGCTGGCCTACGTGCCCGACCATGTCGGCTTCTATCCCTGGATGACCGTGCGAGACACGATCAGTTATGCCGCGTCGTTCCGGCACCATTGGAACCACGAGACCGAACGCGCGCTTCTCGATCGATTCCGTCTGACGCCGTCGCAGAAGACCAGTCACCTGTCGAAGGGCCAGCGCACGCAACTCGCGCTCATTACGGCGATCTGTCCCGACCCGGATCTGCTCGTGCTCGACGAGCCCACATCGGGCCTCGATCCCATCGTCCGCCGTGAGTTCATCCAGACCGTGATTGGTGCGTATCAGGAAGGCGGGCCAGGCAAGCGCACGGTCTTTGTCTCGACGCATCTCATCTCGGAGTTCGAAGGCCTCATCGACGAGTTCACGATCATCGACCAGGGCCGGGAGGTCCTGACGATGACGGCCGATGACGCGCGCGAGCGGTATCGGAAGATCTACGTGCGCTTTTCGACCGCGCCCCGGATCAGCGCTGCCGGGTCTGAAGACCCGGCCTCCCTCGATCTCACCGGCGCGAAAGTGATCCGCCAGCGCGACCGTGAGCTCGAGGTCCTCGTCAATGGCAACGCAAGTGACGTCATCGGGCGGCTCGACGCGCACTCGCCCGAAGCCGTCGAGACCGAAGCGCTGTCACTCGAGGAGATTTTCGTGACCACGCTGCAATCGACGGCGGTGCCTGCATGATGACGGCGATTCGCGTCCAGGCGTGGAAGGAGTTCCGCGCGCTCACGCCGTGGTGGGCGGGGATGATGCTTACCGTGCTGACGGCGACGGTTCTTGGCATGACGCCTCGGGGGCATGGTCCTTTCCCGATGGCCGCAATGCTGGCACACGTGGTTGGTTGTGCCGCGCTGGGCGCGCTTGCTATCGGCCAGGAATACTCGAACCGAACGCTCGGCCAGCTTCTCGCGCAACCGATCGATCGCCGCGTCCTCCTAGGACTCAAGACCGCCGTCACGGCGATCCTCGTCGGATTGCTGTTTCTCACGTCGCATGCGGCGATCACCGTTTCTCAGATTTTTCCGTTTTATCGAGCCCAGGGCGGCATGGAGATCTACGTCTACGGACCCGCCATCGCCGGCCTGTCTCTCGCGCCTTTGCTGACGATGCTCTGCCGGGGCGCGCTTGCGGGCGCGGTGTTTTCGATCGCCCTCCCGGCGCTGGGCGCCATGCTGGCATCCATGTACGGCGTCGACTTCGCCACCGCCTGGCGGGTATTCGTGGGTGTTGCCGTCGCGGCGTTCGCGGCGACCTGGATCGTTTTCAGCCGGCTGTCTGTTGTTGACGGGCAGGCGGCCGTCGAGGGACCGTCGAGGCTGTTCAACCGCCCAATGCCAGACGTCCGGGACGCTGCCACGCCCTCGACAACCGGCGGCTGGCTCCGGTCGCTCGTCGGCAAAGAGCTTCGGCTGCAGCTGATGACGTTCGTGGTGTCGGGCCTCTACCTGCTCTCCTGGGCAGTTTTCAGCATTGCGAGAACCGTCGATCCCCAGAGCGTATACACCGCCTCCTTCGTCATGACCGGGTTTCACGGCGTCGTGATTGCCACGCTCGCCGGCGCGCTGCCGGCCGCCGAGGAGCGCCACCTCGGCGCCGCCGAATGGCAGGTGTTGCTCCCCGTGTCTTCCTCACGGCAGTGGATGGTCAAGAGCGCCATGGCCGTGAGTGTCGCGCTGACGCTGGCGATCGGAGTGCCCTTCCTGCTGCACACGATCGCCCCGGCGCCGGGTGATCTTTCCTTCGACTGGCTGCAGGTGCTCGGTGTGCTCACCCTCACTACCGGGGGTCTTTACATCTCATCCATGAGCACAACAGGGTTACGAGCGGCACTCTCGAGCCTGCCACTCTTTGCGGCCTCGCTGCTGTTCGGAGCAATCGTGCTGGAGTCTATCTCTCACCTCGCGCGGCAACTGGCGCTGCCGGCGGTGGCGACGCTGGCGTCCTGGTCCGGCATCAGCTCCATGAGCGCGATGCATCTCGCCCGCACCGGCTTCGTACTGCTGGCAGTCGGTCTCTGGGCCGTCTTGATTCGGTTGGGACTGGCGAACTATCGCTCGGCGGATCGCAGCCCCAGCCCAATCGTTCGTCAACTCTCGTGGCTGGCCGTCTACGGTCTCGCCGGCGCCATGGTTGCCGGGACGCTGAATGCCCTCGTCGCTGCTGTGCATTCGGCTCCGTTCGCACGATAGGACCGATGAATAGCCTGACCCACGCCGTCCGCCGGCTGCGCCACTCACCCGGGTTCGCGATCTTCGCGGTCGTCACCCTCGCGCTTTCCATCGGCGTCACGACGGCGATGTACTCGCTCGTCCGCACCGGTCTCCGGCCGGACGTCGAAGCGCCGTCCGCCGCGCGGCTCGTTCTCATCACGGACGACAGCCTGGCGCGAACTCCGAGGCCGGCGCGGCTGAGCTGGCTGGACTACCAGAGTGTTGCCGCGCTCTCGCATTTCGACGGTGTCGTCGCGTGGAGCAGCACGATTGCTTCGGTGTCGGTGAATGGCCGGGCGGATTTCGGTGTCGCCGAAGCCGTCTCTGAGAACTACTTCGACGTGATCGGACTCAAAGTGATGCGGGGCCGGGCTCTCGATGCTTCGGACGACGAGCCTGGGGCGCCGGCGGTTGCGGTCATATCGGCAGCGGCGTGGCGCACACGCCTGCAAAGCGATCCGGCCGTCATTGGGCGGTCGATCAAAGTGAACGGCCACGAATTGCAGATCGTCGGCGTGCTTCCCGGCGATTTCCACGGACTCGAGCCGCCCCGCGGGTTCGCACGGCCGGAAATCTGGCTGCCCCTCTCGTCCTCGAGCATGGTGTCGCAACGCTACGCGCGCCAGGACCGGGCACGGCGGGATCACGCATGGTTGTCGACTGCCGGCCGTCTCGCGCAGGCCTCCACCGTGGAAGTTGCAGGCCGGCAACTTCAGCAACTCTCCGCAGGCCTTGACGCCAGCGAACCGCTTCCTGCACTGCGGTTCGCGGGGGGCGCCACGACGCCGCAGTCTCGGCACTGGCAGGCGCGAGCCGTCAACCAGCCGATCGATTTCACCGAAGAGAAGTCCATCTTTCGGATAGTCCTGCTGTTGCCGACACTCGTCCTTCTGGTTGCGTGCAGCAACCTCGCAAACTTCGCCCTGTCGCGGGGCTTCGCGCGACGGAACGAACTGGCCGTGCGTCAGGCACTCGGCGCCTCGCGCTGGCAGCTCGTTCGCGGCTTCGTGGTTGAGTACGGCCTGCTCTCGGTCGCCGGCGCCGGCGGTGGACTCGTTGTGGCCGATCGCCTCCTGGCGCTCATCACAGGGACGGTTCAGCGGACCGCGGGCTCGATGCCGCAGTTCCGCATCGACGCACGCATCGATACAGCCGTGCTTGCGGCCGTCGGGGGGCTCGCGTTGTTGTCGATCGTCGTCGCCGGTCTGTTGCCGGCGATGCGGCTTACGAGAGGCCTCCGGTCGGCCATCGACACCGATCACCCGTCCTCGTCATTGCCCCGCTGGCGCGGGCGCGGCAACCTGATCGCGCTGCAGGTCAGCGTCTCGGTGGCGCTGCTGCTCGTCTCGGCTCTGTGCGTGCGTCAGCTGCCGAAGCTGAAGGTCGCCGCTGCGTCCGGCATGGCGCTGGATCGAGTCGCGGTAGTGACCGTGCCGCAGTTCGGCCAGCTCATGCGGGATGAGGACCATCGCCGTATCGCCGGGGAAGTCGTCCATCGGATGAGCGCCGTTCCAGGCGTGGAGTCCGCCAGCTACGCCAGAACCAGGCAGTACACGGAGATTGCCGGGATTGGCGTCGACGGCGCGACACTCGAGGGGAAAGTCACGCAACTCTCGACCCGCGTCGTTCCCGTCGCACCCGGGTACTTTCAGACCGTCGGCATCAGCATCAACGCCGGGCGGCCGATCGGCGCAGGCGACGTTTCTGGCTCGGAGCCCGTCGTGGTGCTCAATGCGTCACTCGCCCGAATCCTATTTGGCTCCGCTGATGCCGTAGGCAGACGCATCGTCCTTGGCAACGACGCCGGCGCAGCCTTCCGGAAGGAGCCGCCTGTGATCACCGTTACGGTCGTCGGCGTTGCTTCGGACACGTACGAGCGCGACGGCTCGGCACAGGAAGCGGCCTACGTCCCGATTACCCAGCGACCGAGCGACGTGACGGAGTTGCTTGCCCGCGCGCGGAATGAGGTCGAACCCGGGGATTTGGCGTTCCAGATGCGCGAGGTCTTGCGCCGCATCGATCCGGACATCGCGGTGAGTTTCGTGGGGCGCGCGGATGCCGCCGACTTCGGACCACGAGTGATGCTGAAGGTGTTCGTCCTCTGGTTCGGCAGCCTTGCGGTGCTGGCGCTTGGTTTCGCCATGTCCGGCCTCTACGGAGTGCTGTCGCATGTTGTCGGCCTCCGCACGCGGGAGCTGGGTTTGCGGGCGGCGCTCGGCGCGGATCAGCCGCGGCTTATCAGGCTCGTGCTCAAGGACGGCGCGCGGCCGGTCCTCGAGGGCATCGTCATCGGCTTCGGCATCGCCGTCGGCGCACGCCTGGGGATGCAGCCGTGGTTTGAGGATCCAGTGACGGCGGTGGACCCGTTGGCGCTGATTATTGCCCTGGCTCCCCTCGTCGGAGCCGCACTTCTCGCCTGCTATTTGCCCGCGCGCCGGGCGGCCCGCGTGGATCCCAACGTCGCGTTGAAGCATCTCTGAGCCGACTGATTTAGAATTGTTCCCGGGAATCAGGGAGCAATCCGAATGCGCAAGTTTCTGTCAGCGACGTGTGTCTTCTTCGCCGCAACCGTGGCTCTCTCCGCCAACTGGCCGAACTGGCGTGGCCCGACGCTGAACGGCGTCAGCACGGAAACCGGCCTTCCCACGCATTGGAGCACGACGCAGAACGTCGCCTGGAAGCTGGCGATGCCGGCGTTCAGCGGATCCACACCGATCATCTGGGGCGACCGCGTCTTCCTCAACGTCGCAACCGGGCGTGACACCGGCGAGCTCGAGCTCTGGGCCATCGATCGCAACAAGAAAGACGTCGTCTGGAAGCGCGCAATCGCCGGCGGCAACAACTTCCAGCGCAAACAGAACATGTCGTCGCCGTCGCCGGTGACGGACGGCAAGCGCGTCTGGGTGATGACCGGCGTCGGTGTCCTCAAGGCGTTCGACTTCGACGGCAAGGAAATCTGGGCGCGCGATATCCAGAAGGACTACGGCTATTTCGGCCTGAACTGGGGCTACGCGTCCTCTCCCCTGCTCTACCAGAACGCGCTCTACGTCCAGGTGCTGCACGGCATGAAGACGGACGCCGCGTCGTACGTGCTGCGAATCGACGCCGACAGCGGCAAGACGATGTGGCGGCAGGAGCGCCTGACGAATGCGCCGCGCGAATCACCGGACTCGTACACGACTCCGACCGTGCTCACGCATGACGGCCGGACCGAGATCATCATTACCGGCGGCGACGTCGTCAGCGGTCACGATCCGGCGTCGGGCAAGGAGCTCTGGCGGGCGACCATCCTGAACCCCACGGGCCGCACCGACTATCGCATCGTGGCCTCCCCGCTGATCGCCGCAGGCTTGATCATTTCGCCGTCGCGGAACGACCCGCTGGCCGCGATTCGGCCTGGCGGATCGGGCGAAGTCGCGGGCACCCACGTCGCCTGGTCCTTCTCGCGCGGCCCCGACGTGCCGACGCCCGTGAGCGACGGCACGTATCTCTACGTGGTCAACGAGACGGGTGTCGTCTATTGCCTGAATGTGAAGACCGGCGAGCTCGTGTACGGCCCGAACCGGTTGCCGAATGATTTCTACAGCGCCTCACCGACGCTCGCAGACGGCAAGATCTACGTGACGGGCGAGACCACCGGGATCACGACGGTGTACAAGCAGGGCCCCGCGTTCGAGATCATCGCGTCCAACAAGCTGGACGAGGGCTGCAATCCGTACTGCCAGAGCTCGGTCGCCGTGTCACAGGGACAACTGTTCCTGAGGACGAGCGCGAATCTGTGGGTTATTGGGGAACGAAAAGCCAAGTAAGTCGGAACACCTCAGACACACACGAAGATCGCGAAGAAGAACAGAGACCGCAGAGGATTGGTTTTGAAAACCTGACCTCTGTGGTCGTTCGTAAGTCTTGGTGATCTCTGTGTATGTCTGAGGCCTCAGAAACCGATTCCGAAGCTGACCCCCGCCGTCCGCGGGCGTCCGGGCTCGCCGATCATGCCTGACTGCGTCGAGAATGCGAACGCGATCGGGACGTACTTCGTGTCGAAGGCGTTGCGCACCCAGGCTTCGACAGTGATGCGCTTGCCGCGCCAGCCGCCGCGGAGGTTCGTCAGCGTGTACGCCTCCTGACCCTGCGCGTTGGTCTCGTCGTACTTGAAGGCGCCGAACGTCGCGACTTCGGCCCGGCCGAATGCCTGGCCGCCGGCGAGCGCGCGCGAAATCTGCGCTCCCACCGTGATCGTGTGTTCGGGCGTGTTGGGCACCTTCTTGTCAGCAACGCTGACGCCGCCTGCCGACGTTCCCGAACCAAAATGCGCCCGGGTGACGCCCACGATGGCGAAGACATCGACGCCGGCCTGCGGCCGCGCGGTCAACTCCAACTCAGCGCCGCGGCTTGTGGCCGAGCCGACGTTGAAGATGTAGAACTGTCCTGGCGCCCCGGGAATCGGCAGATTGAGCTGCAGGTCATCCCAGCTGATGCTGAACACCGATGCAGCCGCCGAGTACTTGCCGCTGGCAGCCGTGACCTTGACGCCGCCTTCTCCGTTCCAGGCCCGCTCCTCGCCGAAGCTCTCACGCCCCGGGATCGAGACGGGATTGAAGCCGCCTGCCTTGAACGCCCGCGAGGCCGTGCCGTAGATCAGCACGCCCGGCCGCGCACGGAATGCCGCAGCGATCTGAGGCGAGACGTCCGTGAACGTCCTCGTCTCCTTCACGATGACATTCGGCGAGATCTGGGGAGCCGTGCCGCTGAACAAGTCCGCTGATCGTGTTTCGCGATCGACGCGGGTGCCCACTGAGACGTCAAGCCTGTTCGAGAATGCCAGGGTGCCGTGCGCGTACATGCTCACGCCCGAGTCCTCGAGCGTCGCTCGCGGACTCGTCGACACGACGGTGAACGGAATGAGGGGCGACAAGACGAAGGGCGCCACGGTGTTCGAAGCGTCCTGCTTGTAGTCCTGCTTCGAGAAAAACGCGCCCGCTTGCCAGCGCAGGCCGACCGAATCGGACAGCTTCACCGGCGCGGCGACGGGAGACGCAAAGCGAAACTCCTGCGTGAGCTGTGTCGCATCCTCGTCATTCCGGCGAGTCGCGGCCGGGAAGGGCGAGTAGTCGATGTCGGTCGCGTCCTCCGTCTTCCACTTGACGAACCCGGTCGTCGAGAGGAACGTCACCTGCTGCCCAACGGCCGTGTTGTGGACGGTGGTGGCGAACAGATCGCGGTTCGTGAAGCCCTCGAAGTCCCGCGCAACCTGGAAAGGATTCTGACGGAGGGCCGCCAGATCGTTCAGCGCGTAGTCGCCGTCGCGGGCGCGTTCGCCCGAGACGATCACGCGCGATTCCCACGTCGATGTCGGCGCCCAGAGCAACTGGCCTTTGCCGGCGAATGACTCGCGTGAGTCCACGTCGTGGCCGGTCACGGTGTTCGTGGAAAAGCCATCACGTTTGTTGAAGGAGATGGCTACGCCGGCTGCCGCTTTCGCGCCGAGCTTGCCGGACGCGTCGGCACGCACGCCGTACATCGCGTCGGTTCCAAGGGGCACCGACACATTGCCGCTCCACGCCTTCATCGACGGACGGGCCGAAGTGATGTTGATGAGGCCGCCGAGCGCGTTGCGGCCGAAAAGGGCGCTCTGCGCGCCGCGTACAAACTCAATCTGGCCGACACCGACCAGATCGAAGCTCGACGTGTTCGAGTTGAACTGCGGTACGCCGTCGACGTAAGTGACGACTCCCGGGTTCGCTGGACTCGAACCGACGCCACGGATACGCGGATTGCTCAGCTTGCGCGCGGTGAACTCGGTGAAATGCGTATTCGGAGAAAAGATGCCCGCATCGGCGACGAACGTAATGCCGGCAGCCTTGATCAGATCCTCCTGAACGGCCGAGATGCTGACGGGCAGTGCCGCCGGATCGGCCGGCTCCTTGGTGGCGGTCACGGTAACGCTCGATCCAGGGACGCGGACCGGAGTCTGAGTTGGTTGGGTTGAGCCTGCGGCGCCCGAGGACTGAGCGAACGCGGTAGACGACACCAGAACTACGAGCGTCCCTAGGACGCCCCGAACAAAACTCTGCATGACCCGATTATGACGCAGGGGAACTATAGAAGTTCGACGGTCGGCTACCCCTGAGGCTTGAAGTACAGCACCAACGAGGCCCCGATGGCGACAAGCGCAAATCCGAGCCAAAGTAGTGGATTTGGCGCAACCTTCGGTGGATGCAAGTACATCGTGAACAGGACGTTGACGAGCGGCGCGCCGCCGAAAACCAGCGGCATCACGTAAGCCGGCAGCCCGCCGGCCCGAAACGCATAAATAATGAACACCGCGCCGAGCGCGCCCAGGCCGCCCGCGAGCGTCGCCTGTGTGAAGCCGGCGGAGTTCCAGCCCTTGCCGAGTTCCCCCTGCGTGGCGAGCGCAACGACGGGAACCAGCACTCCCACAAGCATGTAGGCGATTCCCACGCACAAGAGCGCGCGGAATGGGCTGCCGAGTTTGACCTGCCCCGAATGGAGGGCCGGTCCATACATGCCCCAGGAAAGAGCGGCGCCAAGCGCGAACGCGATCCAATGCATGGGCCGGATTATTACTTCCCGGCCGCCTGTCGTCTAATCACTGCAGGCGCCTCGTGGCGGTTTTCAGATAGGATCGATGGGCCGCCTGCCTGGAAACAATGTGCAAGTCCCTGAAGTATAAGGACATACGGTCGGAATGACGGATACGCGTACGGGCAGTGTGGCAGAACCGGAAGTTGGCAGCTACTTCGTGGCCAACTACCCGCCGTTCTCAATCTGGACGGCCGAGGGGGTCGCACGCGAGGCGCTGCCCGCGCTGGCCTCCCGACCGGCGCCGAACGTTCCGCTCGGGCTCTACCTCCACATCCCCTTCTGCCGGAAGCGCTGTCACTTCTGCTATTTCCGGGTCTACACGAACAAGAACGCATCGGAAGTCGAGCAGTACCTCGACCTGCTCGCGCGTGAATGGGACCTGCTGCGCCGGCAGCCGGCGCTCGAAGGGCGGAAGGTCGACTTCGTGTACTTCGGCGGCGGCACGCCGTCGTTCCTTTCGACGCAGCAGCTTTCGTCGCTGGTCGATCGGCTGACGGCGCATTCGCCCTGGACGGGCGCCGAGGAAATCACGTTCGAGTGCGAACCCGGTACGATCACGGAACCCAAACTCGACCTCATCCGACGCATCGGCGTCACGCGCCTCAGCCTGGGCGTCGAGAACTTCGACGATGGGATTTTGGAGTTGAACGGGCGCGCGCACCGATCGCCCGAGATTGCTCGGTCGTTCGCCTACGCGCGATCGATCGGGTTTCCGCAGATCAACATCGACCTGATCGCCGGCATGCTGGGCGAGACAGAAGAGAAGTGGCAGCGCACCGTCGAACGCACGCTGGCGCTCGATCCCGACAGCGTCACGATCTATCAGATGGAGCTGCCGTACAACACGACGATCACGGCGGATATTCTCAAGGGCTCGGGACAGTTCACCGAACACGTCGCGTCGTGGGAGACACGGCGCCGCTGGGTCCGCGAGGCGTTCGACGCGCTCGAGAGCGCCGGCTACTCGATCGGATCCGCCTACACCGCGGTCAAGAACCGGGATCGGACGAAGTTCGTGTACCGCGACCGGCTCTGGCAGGGCGCGGACCTGGCGGCCATCGGCGTGGCATCGTTCGGCCACATCAACGGCGTGCACATGCAGAACCTCGACACGTGGGAAACATACGGCGCCGCGATCGACCGTGGCGAGCTGCCGCTCGGCCGCGCGTACACGCCGACGGACGACGAGCGCCTGATCCGCGAAACAATCCTCCAGCTCAAGCGCGGATCGATCCGTCCGTCTTACTTTGCCGCGAAGTTCGGCGCCGACGTGCGGTCGCGCTTCGCCGACGCCTGGGCGTCGATCAAGAACGACGGATATCTCGCCGAGTTCACCGACGACCGTATCGCGCTGACGCCTGACGGCCTCCTGCGCGTGGACATGCTGCTACAGCGCTTCTTCCTCGAACAGCACAGGAACGTTCGATACACCTAAACAACCTGCAACCAACAACCTGCAAAGTCATGAGTGAATTCGATGCGATCGTGATCGGCGGAGGGCCTTCGGGCTCGACCGCCGGCGCCCTGCTCGCCGAGCAGGGACACAACGTGCTCCTGCTCGAGCGTGAGCCGTTTCCGCGCTACCACATCGGCGAGTCGCTGATTCCGTACACCTGGTTCACACTCAACCGCCTCGGTGTCGTGGACTGGCTGCGCACGTCCGCCTGCCCCAAAAAGTACAGCGTGCAGTTCGTTTCGATCACCGGCAAGGTGTCGCAGCCGTTCTACTTCTTCAGCACCATCCATCACGAGTGCTCGCAGACCTGGCAGGTCTGGCGCGGTGAATTCGACCAGATGCTGCTCGACAACGCCGTCAAGAAGGGCGTGACGCTCCGCCAGCATGTATCCGTCCGCGACGTCCTCATGGAAGGCTCGCGCGTCGTCGGCGTCCGCGCGGACACCAAGGACGGCGTCAAGGGCGAGGAGATCCGCGCGAAGGTCGTCATCGATGCGAGCGGAAGGGATTCCCTGCTGTCGCGCAAATTCGGGTGGAAGGACAAGGACGCGGATCTGAACAAGATCGCCGTCTGGAGCTACTTCGAGGACGCGAAACGCGACCCGGGCCTGGACGAGGGCGCGACAACGGTCGCGTACGTGCCGCAGAAGGGCTGGTTCTGGTACATCCCGCTCCACTCGAACATCGTCTCCGTCGGCGTCGTCGGCGAGCCTTCCTACCTGTACAGGGACACGAGAGATCCCGACGCGATCTTCCACCGCGAAGTCGAAGGCTGCGTGTGGATCAAGGAACGTGTCAGCGTCGGCAAGCAGGTGCAGCCGGTCCGCGTCACGGGCGAGTACTCGTATCATTCGAAGAAGATCGGCGGCGACGGATTCTGCCTGGTCGGCGACGCGTTCGCGTTTCTCGACCCGCTGTTCTCCACGGGCGTTTTCCTGGGCCTGAAGAGCGGCGAGATGGCCGCCGACGCCGTCCACGCCGCCCTGCAGACCGGCAGCGTCGATGCCGCCCACTTCGATGACTACTACACGCGCCAGCGCCGCGCCGTGATGAGCTTCCGCCAGCTCGTCTACGCCTTCTACGATCTCTCCTTCAGCTTCCGCGAGTTCCTCCAGGTGTACCCGCATCTGAACTCACTGATCGTGGACACGCTCGTCGGCAACGTGTTCACGGATCTGACGCCGCTGTTCAAGGCGCTGGAGGAATACAAGGCGAAGAGCACGAGGGCGGAGATTGACGTTGCCACTGCTTAGAGCACACATGAAGCAATGAAGGCAGTGAAGGATCTTCATCTCTTCGAAGCACCCAGCACACGAGGGGGTAGCTAGAGCATCAGGACAACTCACGACGGGAACCGTCGTACCCCGACGGTAATGTTGGGTTTGTCAGGGGACGGAGCACGCTCTTGATGCCGTCTTTGAGGCCAGGAACCGGTGCACTTGGATCGCGCAGCCGATTACTTTCTGAACCAGAGGATCTTCGACCAGAGCCACGCGATCCGCGCTGCAACAACCGGACCGCATGCGGATCGACCGTGAAGGATGTGTGCACTTCTCTCTTCCGGTATCATCCGCCCGTGGCCGTTTCCTCCCATCGTTATCGTCGCCGCGTCGAGTTCGCGGACACTGACATGGCCGGCGTGGCGCACTTCAGCTGGATCGCCCGCTACATGGAAGAGGCGGAGCACGCGCTGTGGCGGGCGGCGGGACTGAGCATCGTGCCGCCCGACCACGCGCTGGGGTTTCCGCGCGTGGCGGTATCGATGAACTTCAAGGCACCGCTCTACTTCGAGGACGAGTTCGAGGTGGACGTACGGATCACCGCGATCTCGTCGCGATCGGTCTCGTACTCGCACACGATCACCCGCGGCGATACGGTGATCGCGACCGGCACGATGACGGCGGCGTGCGTCAGGAAGATCGAAGGCAAGATGCAGGCGACCGAGCTCCCGCTCGCCATCCTCGATCGGCTCGCCGTACACGCCTAGGTAAGCTTTTCTCCATCGAAGGGCGTCGCCTGCTCACGCGCCCTCGTTCGACGCCACATTCGAGTCCGCAGCGAGGTTCTCCGGCTGGTACGGGCGTTGCACTGCATGTCGCGGGAGACCCCCATGCGCTATGTGAACCTCTACCTCGCGGGCTACGCGGTGTTCGTCATCGGAGTTGTCCTGGCGCTCTGGAAGGCAAACATCCTGTCGCGCATCGATCCGGTCTGGATCGCGATCGGCTTCGTCCTCGCGATTGGCGTGGGCATCATGATCGCCGTGTCGGCCGGCAAGCCGGCCATCACAAGTGAGAGATAGCGTATCGATCCATCGATTCATGGACTCAGCGCGGTCTACTCTCGCTTGAGCCAGGCATTGATTACGCCCGCCGCGATTTCATTGCCTCGGCGGTTCCAGTGCGCGTCTAGGGGCAGGCCCGTGACCTTTTCTCCCGCCGCGTGCGCGGCTTCGACGGCCTCACCGACGCCAGGGATGAACTCGACGCCGGCGCGCCTGCACACATCTGATACCGACCAGAAGCTGAACGCCTTGTCCGGTCTGGCGGAAAATACCGCCACGGGCACGCCGGCTCGCTTCTGGATCATCTGAAGCAGCTCGACGGTCGTCGCCACCGCCTGCAATACGTCCGGATCGTCCGGCCGCGCGAACTGCTCGATCGATCCAACGGACTTCGCGCGCAGGAACGTGAGATTCACGTTCACGAGCCGCAGCAGATATGAATGGCGCGCGAGGTTGTAGAGCGGCCCCCAGCCCGGGTTCTCCGGGAACTTCGGCACGACGCGTCCGTTTTCCCAATACGGCCGCGTGAGCTGGTTGTTGTCCGTGGTGCTGCGTGACTCGAGCGCATGCGAGTTGTTGATGAGATCGTTCGGATGCATCTGGACGATGACGAGCCAGGGCTTGATGCCGTCCACGAACTCGTCCACGAGCATGAACTCCTGCAGCGTTCCGTAGCCGCCGCCGCCGATGGCAAACAGCTCGAGGTCCGGTCGCATCGCGGCGAGCAGCTCGTAATAGGTCTCGCCCGTCGAAAGGTGCTCTCCTTCCGTGAACGAATCGCCGACGACGAGAACCTTGCGTTTCGGGGAAGCGGGATCGCCGTAGATACGGAATCCATCGCGGGTCGTCTGGTAGCGCACGTGTCCAAACGCCGGCAGGTCGCGCTCGACGGTCGCGTTGGCCCTCGGGCGCCAGCCGATCGTGCCGGCGAGAATCCGGCTCTGCGGTGTCGTCCACGATCGGACCGCGAAGACGAGCCGTAGTCCTCCCTCGGCCAACCCGAGCGTGAAGAGAGTGGCAACGACCGAAAGCAGCATCTGCCGCCACGGCGCCCGCTCCCGGCGGACCAGAAAGGTCAGGCCCACAAGGAGGGCCGCCACATCGAACAGTGCGAGCACGATCCGGCTCGCGGGATTCGTGATCCGGCCGCCGACCGTCAGCGAAGCCCCAAGCACCCATTCGTTGGCGATGAGTGCGATGGCGATGAAGACGAGGCCGCCGATGAGAAAGGGCCGGCCGCGCGATGAGGACGAAGGCACGCGAGAAGATCCTATCGTGCGGCGGGCCAAAGGCCGCCGACTACGGTCTCCGATGTCAGTAGTCGGCGGCCTTCAGGCCGCCGGACTCATCAGTCCGCGTAGTACCCCTGCCGCGCGCGAATCGTGGCGTCCGGCGCCTTCGGCACCTGCACCCTGATCGTGTGCCAGCCACGGCCGCTGACGCCGTTCGGCGAATAGCGGAGCACGTAGCTCTGCCGGAAGTCGCTGAAGATGGTCCTGAACGCGCGCGCAATCGACGACGCGCGAAACCAGCGCGCCTGCTTGCGCAATTCGCCACCTGTCCGCTCCGCGGCCTGCTCGATGATTCGCACGCCGTCCGGACGCGCCCGGGGCGTGCACGACCGCACGCGATAGTTCGCCGGGCCGCCCCCGCCCGAATAGTCGACCAGATGCAGCAGGGCGTCGGTCCGGCCCGCGAGCTCGAGCAGAAGCGAGGCGGGAACCACGCTGCCGCAATCCTGCCGATCGGTCATGCCGACGACGAGATGACGCCGCCCGGGATCGGGACGATGCACCAGACCCGCCAGAAGCGCATCGTGTATCACCGAGATGCCGCCGACCGCGGAGAACCTGGTCTTGACCTGCGTGCCGGCTTCGACCCAAGGCACCGCTGGCTGGACGGCGTCGCCGATCGTGAGGAGCCTGAAACGATCGCCGGGCCGCAGGAGCTGGACGACGGCCTGCACGTCCTTGTCCATTTCGTCGAGCTTTCCAGCGGTGCTGCCGCTCGTATCCAGAAAGAGCGTGACGTCGATGGGAACGGACTCGATCGACACGGCTTCGACGGTCTGCGCGACGCCGTTGTCGGTGAGCAGGAAGTCCGTGGTCTTGAGATTCGCAACGATCGAATTGCCGCGCTTCACGGACACGTTGACGCTCACCGTCGACGTTGTCGATCGAAATACCGGTTGCTGCTGTGCAAAGGGCCGGACACCAGCCGCGGCGAGCACGAAGACGCCCAAGAGCAACGACCCGCGGATCATCTTCATCGCGACACCTCGCGCCGGAGATCCGCGATCAGCCGGCCAAGACGCGGATAGTGCCCGTAGAGAAACTCTCGCCACGGATCGACATCGTCGGGTCTCTTCGCGAGCGACGCCTTCACCAGCTCGTCGGCGCGGGCAGCTTCGCCCCGCTGCAACTCGAGCGCGGCGAGCGCCAGTGACGCGGACTGCGAGTCCGGTCGGATCTCGAGCGCGATGGCAAGGTCGATTCTGGCCTCGTCGGGCTTCGTCTGGAGCACCGTCCATCCGCTCAGAAACCGCGCGAGGTACTTCAGATCCCTGTCGTGCGCAGCCCTCGCGGCCTCGGCAAATTCAGCGCGGCCACCTTCGACGTCACCGGTCGCCCACAACACATAGCCGAGGCGAAGCCGTGCTTCCGCGCCGACTTCCGGGTCGTCAACGAGCGCACGCATGGCTGAAAGTGCCGCCTCTTTGGGATTGACGCGCGCCCGTGTATTCACCGGCATTCCGCCCCGACCGTTGTTGATGATCGAGACGAAGTCCAGCGCGACGCCTCCACCGGCCGTGGTCACGTTGTAGCGCGAGGCGACAGCGATGGCCTGTTCGAGGCGGAGGCGCGCATCGCCCGGATGACGGACGAGCGCTTCGGCCAGGAGACCTCGTTCCGGAATCATCGCGCCTGGCATGGCTGTGTACAGGACGGGGAACTCGCGCACGCCTTCCAGCAACGCCGATGCCGCCAGCACCCACGCGCGTTCCGCAGCGTCGGGCACCGTTCGCTCCACCAGCAGTTGCCACGCCCACTGGATCACGCACAGCCCCGCGGGGGCTTTCGCGTCTTTGTTCTTGGAGTTTGGTGGCAGTGGGCAGACGTTGGGCAGCAGCGCAGCCCATCTGCCGCGCTCAACCGCCAGATGTTCCGTTTCCAAGGCGAATGCCGCCGCGGCGAGCAGCCGTTGCGGCTTCGCTGATGGCACTGCATCAATCCAGACGCGGCCCGTCGTGCGCCATTCGGTGCGCAGCTGATTCGCTTCGACATCGCCCGCCGAGGCCACCGCACCCATGGCCTGATCGAACCTGCCAGCCGAGTAGTCATCGAGCAGGTGTGCCAGATCGAGCACACGTGTGCCGGCCCGGCCCGACAGTCCCCCCACACAGATCGCAATCACGACGACGGCGCACGTCCACCTGGCAGTCACGGGGGTATTAGACGACGGGTCGCGGCACCGGGATGTCTATAATCACGCCAATGTCCCAGAGATTGACGCGCACGCAGTGGCTGATCTGCATCATGGCTGCGATCGGCTTCGCGTTCGACATCTACGAAATCCTGATGCTCCCCCTCATCGTCGCCCCGGCGCTGGCTGCGCTGGTCAAGGCGACGCCCGGCACGGACGCCTACAACTACTGGATCGGAGTGCTGCTCTGGGTCCCGGCGATCGCGGGCGGCATCTTCGGCCTGCTCGGCGGCTACCTGACCGACCGGCTGGGGCGCCGCCGCGTGCTCACGTGGAGCATCCTGATCTACGCCGTGTCGGCATTCGCCGCCGGATACAGCACGAACATCTGGATGTTCCTCTTCTTCCGATGCACCACGTTCATCGGCGTCTGCGTCGAGTTCGTCGCCGCCGTCGCCTGGCTGGCGGAGATCTTCACGGAACCGAAACAACGCGAGCGCGTGCTGGGCTACACGCAGGCGTTCTCCTCGATCGGCGGAGCGATGGTGACGGCCGCGAGTGCGTGGATCCTCACGCACGGCACGTCACTGCCCGCGATCTACGGCCAGCACGAGTCGTGGCGGTACACGCTGATGTCCGGATTGATTCCGGCGCTGCCGCTGATCATCATCCGGCCGTTCCTGCCCGAGTCACCCGCGTGGCTGCAGAAGAAGGCTGCCGGCACACTGAAGCGGCCGAGCGTCGCGCAACTCTTCAGCCCCGAGCTGCGCCGCGTCACCATCGTCACTACGCTGATGTTCGCGATGTCGTACGGCGCCGCGTTCGGCGCGATCCAGCACATGCCGCGCATCGTGCCGGCCACGCCTGAAGTGGCGCCGATGACCCTGAGCCGGCCGATGCCGCCAGACCCGGCGGGCGCGGCGGCCTGGCGCGCGGAACTCGGCCGCGCCAAGCAGCGGGTGGGCGCAGACGTGCAGTGGTGGCAGGAGATCGGCGGCCTCGCCGGACGAACCGCCCTGGCGATGCTGCTCCTTGTTATCGTGAGCCGGCGCGGACTGCTCCGCCTGTTCCAGGTTCCCGGATTGATCGTCGTCCCGATCGTGTTCTGGTTTGCTCCCGGCTCGTCCGTGGGGCTGCTCAAGGCCGGAATGTTCTTCGCGGGATTCTTCACGGTTGCGCAATTCAGTTTCTGGGGAAACTATCTGCCCCGGGTCTATCCCACGCATCTGCGCGGTACGGGCGAGGGCTTCGCGGCCAACGTCGGCGGCCGCATGCTCGGCACCGGCTTCGCGTTCGTGACGACAACGCTTGCGTCGAGTCTGTCGGGGCCGCCGCACGTGCAACTCGCGCTGGCGGCGACGATCGTGGGCGCGTTCGTCTACGTCTGCGGCTTCGCGTTGAGTTTTGCGCTGCCGGAACCGAAGGGCGTGGAGTTACCTGACTAACGGCCCGGGGTCTGAGGACCCCGGGCTCCATCATCTGAAGGCCGGGTCTTCAGACACGGCGTTGCCGCGCCGATAAACCCGGCTGGTGCGTCACGCCGTCCGGCAACTGCTTCGCACACCATCATTTACAGCGACCGCCGTCCTGATGCTGGCGACAGGAATCGCGAGCGTCACGACGATCTTCGCGGTCGTCGACAAGATCGTTTTCGAGCCCGTTCGAGCGGCCACGCATCCCAACGTCTACAAGATCGGTTCGTTCTCCGTCCCTGTTTTCGAGACGCTCCACGCGAATCTTCCCGAAGGCGTCGATGCTGTGACTGCGTTCGAAGTGGTCTGGGACAGGCTGATTCAGATCCCGGGCCGCGCGGAGCGCGCGGATGTCTGGAGAATCGGGGGTGGCTACTCGAAAGTCCTCAGCGCCGGCGCCATGGCCGGCCGTTGGATCAGCGATACCGACAATGTTGGCGGCGAGATCGATCCGAAGATCACGATTGAAGGACATCAGTTCCCGCTCGTCCTCGGCCAGCTCGGCGCCGATGTCGCCGTAATCAGCCATCGCCTCTGGAAGGAGTGGTTCAACGCCTCGCTCGATGTCGTCACGCGAGGCTCGATCCAGGTGGATGGCCGGCCGATGCAGATCGTCGGCGTCGCAGCCGCGGGATTCGAGCCGACGATCGATGTCTGGACTCCGTTTGGCCGCCGCAGGCCGCTCACGCGCGAAGAACTCGAGCTGCAAAAGACGATGAAGCCGTCGGCCTGGATTGGAACGTACCCACAACCGGGGCCGCCGACGATTCGTACTATGGTGCGCGTGGAGCCGGCGACACCTCTGGCGGTTGTGAGCGCGCGCCTGGCGGCGGCGACGCAGGTGAGAATGTCGACGCGAGACCTTGTTTCCTTCCCGGACAACGTCGACGTCCGAATCTTGCGGACGGGCTACGTGATACTCGGATTCGCCGCACTGATTTTCGTTGCCGCCTGCGCGAACCTCGGCAACATGCTTTTCGCGCGCGCTACCGACCGCGAGGGCGAGCTCGCAACCCGCATGGCGCTGGGCGCCTCGAGGTGGACGATTTTCGGCCTGCTCTTCTCCGAGACCGTCATCATCTGCGCCGCCGCCGCCGCGATCGGTCTCGGCGCCTCGATTGCAGCGCTTCGAATGTTCGCGAGCGCGGTGCCGGCATTCCAGATCTCGTACTGGCAAAGCGTTCGCCTTGATCTCGCGCCGGACTGGCGGATCGTCAGCCTCGCGATCGTCGCGGGCGCGATCGCGGCGGTGGCTGTCGGTTTGGGCAGCCTCCGGCGATCAAGCCGCGTTTCCCTGCTTGTGCGGCTGGCGGCGGCAAGCTCCGCCGTCGTGACCAGAAACGAGGGACGGGCGCTGCGTACACTGCTCGTCGCCATCCAGGTCACGGCAGCGGTGCTGCTACTGATCACCACGGGCATGCTGCTCGAAAACACGAGCAAGCGTCTGAACCGTCGCTTGATGTTCAACACCTCGCCTGTCACCGGCGCCACCGTCGAACTGCCCGGGACCTATGATGAGTCGCGCGGGCAGCACTTCTTCGAACAGCTCGTGGCCCGCGTGCGCTCGATCGACGGCGTGTCCGCAGCAGCGGTCGCCGACGCCCTACCGGGCGGCGAGGCGCCATCGCCGCAGGGCGGCATGAGCGCCATCGCAACCTCTCCACCGGAACGAGGCCTGAGCGGTGTGCAGTTGCGACTCGACGGATCCTGGATTCACGTTTCTCCGGGACTGTTGGACACACTCGGAATTCGCCTCGTAAGGGGAAGGGACGTCACGCCGGCCGATGTTGCGGGGTCGGACCCGGTTGTCATGGTGAGCGAGGCGGCCGCGAGCGCACTCTGGCCGGGCCAGGATCCTCTCGGCCGGCCGGTCTGGTGCTGTGGCGCTCGCTATGCGCGGAGAGTGGTTGGCATCGTCACGAATCCGGTCACCGTCAAGAACCGGCCGCTGACGCTCAATCTGCAGGAGGCCATTGCCAGTGCCGTCAGCGGCAATACCGCGGGCGCGTTCGTGTTCCTGCCTGCGACCCAGCAGTACAAGAAGCGCATGCTCATCCTCGCGCGGTCCGATGCGCCGGCTGCGTTGACACAGCCGCTGCGTGACGCGGTCGTGAGCCTCGATCCTGCTGTTCCCGTCTTTGACGCCGGACCGGTCGACACGACGCAGTTCCGGCAGTGGAAGGCGGAGCGGTCGGTACGCCTGCTTGCCGGAATCCTCGGATTCCTCTCGCTGGCCATCGCCATCATGGGTGTCTACGCCGTCGTGTCGTACTTCGTGAGTCGAAGAACGCGTGAGTTCGGCCTGAGGCTCGCCCTTGGTTCCAGTCGCGGCCAGATCATCAAGCTGGTGATCGATCACGCCATACACATGGTGCTGATCGGGCTCCTGCCTGGCGTGTTGCTGGCAAGCTGGGGCACGCGCGTCTTCCAGGCGGAACTCGTCTCGATTCATCCCAACGGTCTGACGGCGTGGATACTCGTCCCGCTGCTCCTGCTCGCTGCGGCGGTCGTCGCGGCATACATCCCGGCGCGCCGCGCTTCGCGCGTCGAACCGATCCGGACGCTCAAAGAACTTTGAGCCCACTTGCAGGTTGCAGGTTGTAGGTTGCAGCTTGGCGCGGAGAGGTTGTAGGTTGTGTCGGTGATTCGTCCAGTTCTCGGCATTCTGTTCGTCGCGGCCGTCGCAACGGCGGGCGATCACGTCTGGTATGCGGTGGGCGCGAGAAACGAAGCGACCGCCGGATCGATGCATGGCGCGGCGCTGCTTGGGGCCGTGGGTCTCGTTCTCGGCTGGCTCTCGGGACGATTGGTCGCCGGATTGCTGGCCGGCATGGCCGCCGGAGTCGGCGGCGCGCTTGCCTACTATGCGATTGCGGCGGTCCTCGGCGGGCGAGGCATGAGCCTGACAGCGATGGTGGCGGCGTGGGCGGCGGTCTGGATCGTTCTCGCGGTGTTCGACGCGCGGCTCCTGCAACGGCCACCGGGCGCGTTGACTACGGCCCTTGGACGCGGCGTCATCGCCGCCATCCTCGGCGGCGCCGCGTTCTACTTCATGTTTCCGTTCTTCTGGGGACGCGAGTCGAGAGACTACAGCGATCTGGTCAAGTTCGGCGCGTGGGCGATTGCGTGGGCGCCGGGCATTCTCGCGATAAGTTCGAAGTTCAAAGTTCGAAGTTCGAAATAGGAGCACGGTCTACTCGCACTTCGAACTTGGTACTTCGAACTTCGCGAAGCGTCAGCCGCCGAAGGCGTACAACCGTCCGTCCGCATCTCCAATAACAATGCGGCCGCCGGACACCCCTGGAGACGCGGTGAAGCCGACGCCAGCCTCGAACTCCCAGATCTTCTTACCGCTGGCGAGATCCAGCACGTAGAGCTTGCCGTCGCCCCCGCCGACCACAACGCGGTCGCCGGCAATCGCCGGCGATGACTCGACGCGCGCGCGCGTCATGAACGTCCAGCGCGATTTGCCGCTGGTGAGATCGATCGCGCGTACCTGTTTGTCGCGGCCGCCGATGACGAGGAAGTCGCGCGCGAGCGCGGCCGACGAGTAGTACGGAAACGGCCGGTCCCGATCCTCGAAGCGCCACTTCACCTTCTTCGTCGCAATATCCACGGCGATGACTTCGTTGCCGTAGGTGCCCCAGTAGCCGACGCCGGCGGCGATCGCCGGAGACGCGATGCTGTAACCCTCGACGGCGAGTTTCACGACCTCCGTGCCGTCGGAAATACGAACGCCGTGGAAGTACTCGTCACAGCCACCGAAGTACGCGACGCCGTTCCAGACCGACGGCGTGGCATGGACGTAATTCTCTGTCGTGTACTTCCAGACCTGCTTCCCTGTCGCGGTGTCGAGCGCGTAGAGGCTGCCGTCGTACGATCCGATCAGGACGCGCGTGCCGACGACGACGGGCGATGACTTGATCTCGGCGCCGGTCTTGAACGTCCACTTCGCCTTGCCCGTGGCCGCATCGACGGCGTGGAACACACCGGTCAGATCGCCGATGTAGACCGTGCCGCTCGCGACGGCCGGAGACGACTCGCCGATGCCGAAGTCCGCCGGCGCGGCGCGGTACTTCCACTTCGCCTTGCCCGTCGCGAGATCGACGGCATGCAGCTCGCCGCTTGCCGAGCCGACATAGGCCACGCCATCGACCACAGCGGCCGACGATTCGATGGCGCCGCCTGCTTCGTAGGTCCACAACAGCTTGAGTGTTGCCGGCAGCGGCGCGGCCGCCACGCCGGTAAGCGCTGGCGTATTCCGGAACTGCGCCCAGTTCTGCGACGGCGCGGCAGAGGCAGTGGGCGCCTGAAGGTTGAGCAGTGCCGTCAGGACAAGAATCAATGCAAGCATGCTCTAAGTTCCCGATCGTTCCCGTCGTTCGCGTTCGTTCGCGTCGTTGGAACTATTTCCGTTGCGCTCCCTCTTGAACCGCAAACAGGTTGTTTCTCGTCATGATGAACATGACGCCGTTGGCGGTGACGACCGTCGAGTAGACGGAGCTGTCCATCGTGTTCTCAGCGAGGATCTTCGGCGCTGGCTTCTCCGTCGGTTTGATCTGGGCGGCCGGAACGTGCTGAATCACGACCACGTCGCCGTCCTCGTCGCCGAGGTAGATCTTGCCGTCGGCGACGAGCGTCGAGCTCCACATCGCGGCGAACATGTCGTGCACCCAGAACGGCTTGCCGGTTTTCACGTCGAGCGCGTGGAGGAAACCGCTGAAGTCCGGAACGTAGATGACGCCGTCCTTGATTGAGGCGGTCGAGATCGATCGGCGAATCTTGTCGTAGTGCCACACGAGCCCGCTCTTCGTGATGTCGCCCCGCTTCGTCGCGTCAATCGCGTACAGATGCCCGACGCCCTCGCCGTGCTCCGGGTCCTGCCCGTTCGCAATGTAGACGACGTTGTCATAGATGACCGGCGTCGCGATGACTTCATTTCGCGTCTTCGGCCAGACGGAATCCTTCGGGTTGGTGTCGAACTCCCAGAGCTTCTTGCCCGTCTTCGCCTCGTACGCGCGGACCCAGCCATCGCCCTGCGCGTGCACGACCTGCAGGGCGCCGCCGACCGTGCCGACGGCCGGTGTCGACCACTGGCCGTGCAGGATCTTGTCGCCGGGTGACCCATCCTCCCAGACGGGCTCGCCGGTCGTCATGTCGAGCGCGACGATCGACGGCGCTTTCGGCGACGGGATGTTCACGTGGCTCTCGTCCTGGCCATTTCCCGTCGAGATGTAGAGCAGGTTGTCGTAGTAGGTCGGCGACGAATTCGCCAGGTTGTGCGGGAAGTTGCCGACGGCTTCCATCGTGTCGAACGTCCAGAGGATGTCCGGGTCGTTCTTCCCCGTCAGTTTCTCATCCTTGAACGGACCGTCGTTTTCGCCGTCCTGGAAGCCGCGGATGTCGACCGCGGTGAGCACCGCGCGGTTCGTCATGAAATACGCCTTCTCGCCGATGATGAGCGGCGACGACGCGATGCCCTGGAACGGCCAGTCGTTCGCGCGGCCGGACGACAGTTTCTCGGACGTCGCCTGCCACAGGAACTCCCCGGTCGCCTCGCTGAACGCCATCAGCACGCCGCGATCGCCGGGTTGCTTCGGATCGCGCATCGCTTCGTTGTTCGTGCCGACCAGGACGACGCCGTTCGCGACGACCGGATTGCCGTAGCTCTGCGAGCCGAGCGCCGCGACCCACTTGATGTTCTTCCCTGTCTTGACATCCCACGTCGTCGCGAGCCCGGTCGCGTCGGACACCATGTTGCGATCCGGCGACCCGCCCCACATCGGCCAGTCTTTGACGCCCTTCGCGGATTGCGACGACACCTGAATCGCGCTCACCAACACCAGCGCGATGGCGACAAACATCCTCATCGTTGCTCCATGTATCGATCCATCTAGTCAACGATCCATCGATCCATCGATTGATCAATCAGATGGATCGTTGGATCGATGGATCGATGTGTAAATACGCTACTGGTTCTTGTACACCTTCAAATTGTCGAACATGACATCCGAGATGCCGTCCGCGTAGATGCCGGGCGCGCCGTTCATGTGGCCGATGCGATCGACCTTTTCAATCATCCACGCCGCCGGCTCCGGCTGATCGCGTTTCCAGACCTTACCCTGCACGTGCGCCGATCCGTCCGGGCGATTCTCGACGCGCAGCTTCATGCGGTACCACGTGTTGACGTCCCAGGCGACCTTGTCGACGCGCACGGTCATCTGTTCGACGGCCTGCCATGGATGAATCTCGAGGTGCTGGCCGTTGCCGAAAAGCACGAGCGCGTACCGCTGATTGATGAGGCCGATATCGCCACGCTGCCGGCGCATTTCGGTGCCGCGTACGTCGGCCTCGACCGTGTAGTTGGACCAGTCGGGGCGTCCCATGAAGAAGCGCGTACGGCGGCCGACGGTGTCATCGCGCGGGCGGACGATCACGCCGCTGCCGTCTATCGTGTTCGGAACGCCCTTGAGATTGGAGGTCCACCACATCGGCGCAGCCTTGAGGCCCTCGAAGTCGAATGTCCACGGCAGCGGTGGAACGACACGGACGCGCGCCTGACCGGCGACGTCCCCGACGGTGGCCTTGACGAACCCAGCCGATCCCGTTGCCGGCGCCACAAACACACCGTCAGCGCCGACCGTGCCGCCGAGAAGATCGAGCGTCCACTGCGCCTCAGAGGCCGGAGCGTTTCTTATGAAGTTGCCCTTGGCGTCGTACAGCCTGAGCGTGAAGGGCTGTTTCGCGCCCGGATTCAGCAGCGCTTCGTACGGGAACACCTGGACCTGCGCGACTGGCGCCGTGGACGCCGCGGGGGTCGGCGGCGCCGGCACGGGTTTGCCTGCATTGCGCGTCGCCGTCTTTGGCCCAATCGCATACAGATGTCCCGCCGATCCCGCCACCGGCTCCCCCGGTGCCATCGTCGTGACGAAGATGCGTCCGCCGGAAACCGCGGCGGACGCGACGATGGGTTCGGGATTGGCCGCCGTGCCGATGAGATCTTCATCGAGCGTATCGGCGCCGTTGGCGGTCGGACGCAGGATGTAGAACTTGCCGCTCTCCGTCCCGACGTACAGTTTGCCGTCCGCAAGAATGGGCGAGGCTTTCGAAGAAATCCCCAGGCGCTTCGTCCAGACTTCCTTGCCTGTCTTGAGATCGAACGCGCCCATGATCGCGCTGTTGTCCATGGTGTACAGCCGGGTTGCGTCCATGACAGGCGAGGCGTACGACGGCAGGAATCCGTGTGTGACCCACTTGATGCCCGCAGGCGTCACCGGTCCGCTCCCAGTGGCGTCGATCGCCGCGATCATCCCCATCTCGGTCGTGTCGATGTTCTCCTCACCGTGCGTGACGTACACGATGTTGTCCCTGAACAGCACGCTGTTGAGAATGGCGCGTTTGCTGACCTCGTAATTCCAAACCGGTTTGCCGGTGTTCAGCTGAAGAGCGTGAAACACGCCGTCGGTGCCGCCCACGATGATCAGACGCGATCCGTTGACGTCCACGACGATGGGCGTCGAATAGTTCGTGTCCCAATGCCGCGCCTGAGGCGAGCTGACCCAGATGGTCTGTCCTGTCCGTTTGTCGAACGCAAAGTACCGGTTTCCCGGGCGGCCGAGATCGGGTCCCCAGTTCTGAATGAGGGTGTTCAGGATGACTTTGTCGCCTTCAATAATCGGCGACGTCGTCCGTCCGCCGTGCGTGGTGATGGCGCCGTACTCTTCCGGCAGCGATCGATCCCAGAGCCTCCGGCCGTCCGGCGCGAAGGCAACGAGCTCAGCCGCGCCGGTGAACATATAGATGTTGCCGGTGGCGGTGTCGACGGCCGGTGACGCCCACGCCGCGCGGTCGTAGCGAACGTCGCTGTGGAAGTCGTTGACGCGGCGCTCCCAAACGACGGCGCCGGTGTCGGCGTCCATTGCGATGAGCCGCTCCTGCGTCGTGGCGATGGACTGGGTGGTGATGGTCTGGAGGTAGAGACGGTTGCCGAAGACGACCGGGGTGGACCGGCCGCCGAACGGCTTGGACCAGGCGACGTTCTCGCCCGTCGGCGACCATCGCTCGGGGAGGTTGGTCTCGGTCGATGATCCGTCCCTGCTCGGTCCCCGCCACTCGGGCCAGTCATTTCCGCCAACCACTGCCAGGCCGGCGGTCGCCACCAGGATCAGAGAAAGAAGCCGTGTGCGCATCGCCTCAATGATACCGGGGTCTGACCCACTACCGACCCAGGTCTGATCCCAACTTGGCGCCGACGGCGACGCAGGCGGCGTGGATCTGAGCATTGATCCCCGCCGGGAAGACAGAGGCGTCGGCGATGCGGAGGCCGGTGACGCCTCGGACACGCAGGGCGGGATCGACGACGGACTGCGGATCGCGGCTCATGCGGCACGTACCCATGGGATGAAAGATGGTGTCGGCGGCGCGCCGGATGAAGTCGCGCACGTCCGCGTCCGTCGCCGCCAGCCCGGCGGGATCCACCGGCTCTCCCCTGATGCCGACGTACGCCTTCGAGCTTGCCAGCGCCTGCGCCAGCCGGACCCCCTCGACCATCGCATGAAGATCGCCATCGCCGGCGGCGCCAAGGTAGTTGGCGCGGATCACGGGCGGATCGAGCGGATCCGCGGATCGAAGCGTGATCGATCCCCGGCTCGCGGGCCACGACATCGCCACGGTCAGCGTCACGAACTGATCCGGGACGTCGAGGCCTCGCCCCACGTAGAACTGCAGGTCCGGCGGCGCCGACTGTCCGCGGGCCGCGGCGGCCTTCGAGTGCGTGAACAAGCCCGCCGACACGGTCGAGGGCCCAAGCGGCTGACGCGCCGCCCACCTCACGGACACGCGCAGGTGATCCTGGAGATTCGCACCAACCGCCGGCGCGTCGCGGACCACGGCCAATCCGTGCCGCCGCAATTCGGCGGCAGGCCCGATGCCGGACAACATCAGCAGCTTCGGCGATTCGATCGCGCCCGCGCTCACGATCACTTCGCGCCGCGCGCGCGCATGGACGCGCTCCGTCCCGCGCATCACTTCGACACCGGTCGCGCGATCGCGTTCGATCGTCACCTTCAGCGCACGGGTCGCCGCCCACACCACCAGGTTCGGTCGCGTCAGCGCCGGCACCAGGAACGCCGCCGCCGCTGAATGCCGCAGTCCGTTGCGAATGTTCTTTTGATAGAACCCCGCGCCGCCTTCCTGCTTCGGCCCGTCGAAGTCGAAGTCCGGTGACGCGTCGAAGCCGTGCTCGCGCGCGGCTTCGAGAAACGCTAGATGTCCGGCATGGGGGTCCGTCGTGTCCGACACGGCGATCGGACCGCCCGCGCCATGGACGGCCGACGAGCCGCGCGAGTTGTCCTCAATCTGCCTGAAGACAGGCAGCAGCGCGTCGTAACCCCACTCGCGCCCGGCCGCGGCTTCCCAGGCCTGATAGCAGCGCCGGTTCCCGCGCGTCCACGCCATCGCGTTGATCGCGCTCGAGCCGCCGAACGACTTCCCTCGCGGCCACTTGATCGTGCGGCCGCCCAGCGCCGTCTCCGCTTCGGTCGAGTAATTCCAGTCGAGCTCGGATCCGATGAGCGACGTCCACTTGCCCGGCGTCCCGATCCGCGGGTCGGTCTCGGGCCCGCCGGCCTCGATGAGCAGAACGCGATTCGCGGCGTCGGCGCTGAGTCGATTCGCCAACACACAGCCGGTCGATCCGGCTCCGACAATGATGAAATCGAATTCAATTGCGGCACTTTGTGGCCGCAAAATGGCGGGTGCCGAAATCGCTGCTACGCTCATCGTCTTGAGGAAATCGCGCCGCCGCTTGTCCAAGAAACCCCCGAAGCCCGTATACTATCCACCTGTGTCGCCCCTGGAACTCACCCTCGAGGTGAATCCACAGGCGCGGGTTGACCTCATCGACGTGCGCGCCCGCGCCAATCAAGTTCACGGCCCCGCCCTCGACGATTACTCGAAGACCCTCTACGTGTCGGCACACACGACGGCGGGCTACCTGCCGCAGCCGCTGGCCACACGGCTCCAGGCCAAGTCGGACGGCATCGACAACTACATCGGCCTCTTCAAGTCGATGTTCCCCGAAGGCGCCGACTACGCGCACGACAAGCTCGACCAGCGTCACGAACTGGCGCCGGAGCAGCGCGCAGTGGAACCGGCTAACGCGGATTCGCACCTGGCCTTCATCGCGGGCGGTCTGCAGTCCTGCGTGATGTACAACGCGCGGCGGCCCGGTCCGGTGTTCTTCGTCGACCTCGATGGGACCTATAAGGGCACGCCCCGGCGGCGCGCCACCACGATCGTCGGATTCAACCGCGAGGAAGTCGTGGCCAAGGGCACGCTCGACGTGCCCGTGTCCGGCCACGCGGTTGACGCCGTCAACCTCAAGGACAAGAAGCTGGGGCTCTACGAACAAATCGGCGAGTTCATCGATCAGCACGGCGTGACGAAGGGCCGCGTGCGACTCGAACTCGGGCGCGGCGAGAAATACGCGAGCCTGACGGTCAACGAATACGAGACGTGGCTGATGCACCACGACCTTGCCGACGTGCTCCGCAACCCGCTGCGGTTCGCGGCCGAGCGCGCGCGCCACGCGTGGAACGACCCCCGCGCGATTCCTGCCAAGGCGCGCGCGTACGCGAAATACGACATGGTCTACGCGCTGAACAAGCTCGTGGACACGTTCGGATTGCAGTCGTCGTTCATCGAACGGCTGCTCGCGCGCACGCTCGAAGTCGGCGCGTCGCGGTTTTTCAGGATGGATCGCGGCGTGGATCTTCTTGTCTCGGACGGCCGTACGCCCGGCAGGGGCACGGTCGTCGAAGGCACGTATCAGACGCCGATCCTCGTGCAGTGGCGCCCGGCCAAAGACACGCGCCGCACGGTCGATATCTCGCTGACCAGATTCTTCTAGTCAATAATTGCTTGGTTCGCGTGGGGCCCCACCCCCACGCGCTTGTCTCCGGACGCTCGGGGCACTCGCGGAGTCTGGGCGTGGGCCCTATTTCACAGTGACAGTGAGCGCTTTGCGCATGTAGTCGCGGGGACTCACGTTCTTCGCCACAGCCGTGAGCGTCTTTCCGCCAGCCGGCCAGGTCGCTTCCACGTCCACCGCGCCCATTGTCGCCAGTCCGATGTGCACGGGCATGTCGTTCTGCGACGAGTAGCCGGATCCGGTGTCCACGAGCCGCGAGGCGAGCACGCGGCGCGTCCCAGTCGCGAATAGCCTGACCATGGCGCCCGGACGGGTCGCGCGGCCGGTGCCATCGACAACGCGAACGGCCAGCGAGCGCTGGGCTTCGGCCGTCGGAAGAAGGTTCCGGAAGATTGAGTGCGTCGCATCCGGTCGCGATCCACCGATGGCAAGATCCAGATCACCGTCGCGATCGAAATCGGCCCACTGCGCGCCGTGCGAGGCCTGTATCGCCAGGATGTTCTCCGGCGTCGCGTCCTCGAGCTTCGCGCCAGCGCTTCGGAGGAGATAGTCGCGATAGCTGATACCGCCGGTGACGGTCCCGTTCACGTAGACGTCAAGCCTGCCGTCGTTGTCGATGTCCCCGGTGATGCAGGTGTCGTAGCGCCCGTCGATTGCGGCGCCCCAAGATGCCGACACGTCCTCAAACACGATCGCCGGGGTCCCCTGCACCCCGCCTGGCTTCCCTCCGCCGCGATTCAGGAAGAGCCCGACCTTTCCGTAGTTCGCCATGAACAGATCGAGCCGGCCGTCATTGTCAAAATCCGCCGCGCACGGCCGCACGGTGCCGTTCGCGCCGTCTTTCGGCGTGCGGCCGCCCCAGGCGACGCCCGTGGCCTCGGCGACATCGACGAACTTGTCGCCGTCGTTTCTGAACAACCCGTTCGCGTCACCATCCATGTTGCCGACATACGCATCGAGGTCACCGTCGTCGTCGACGTCGAACCAGACGGCGCCGACCGTCCGGCGAGTGTCGTCGAGACCGAGCGCGGGCGCGACGTCGGCGAACTTGCCTCCGGTATTCCTGAAAAACATGTTGGCGCGATCCCTGAACCCGACGAACAGATCGAGATCTCCGTCTCCGTCGAGATCGATCCAGGACGGTTGCCTGACAGCGCCGGTGTCTGTTGAGAGCCCGGCAGCCGCGGTGATCTCGATGAAGCGCGCGCCTTCATTGCGATAGAGCCGCAGCACGGATCCGCCCCCGGGCGTGAACCCCACAAGAAGATCTGGATCGCCGTCGCGATCGAAATCACCCCACGCCGCGGCACGCGTCGCGCGGGCGTCCGCGACGCCCGCGGCCGCCGCCACATCCGAGAACACGCCGTCGTCGTTGCGATAGAGGCGATTCGCCGGCGTGCCGCCGAAACCGACGAACAGATCGAGATCGCCGTCGTTGTCGTAATCAGCCCACGCATTCGCGAACGCGCCGCCGGCTGCGAAGAGCTCCGGCTGAACGGGTTCGAAGCGCAAGGCGGCGCTCCCGATCAAAACAGCGCCGCCAAGGACGACTGAAGCGGAGAGCAGGTTGAGGGCCATTGAGTGTTGCTAGGGTAAACCAATCCGCGCCGCGGCCTTCGTCAGCGCCGCGGCGGCCTGTTCTACGGCGTCCAGCAGCGCCTCGCCCACCAGCCGATCGAGCGATCCGGTGCTGCCGCTCGTGAACAGGCCACCGACTGGCAGTCCGTGCACCACCGCGCCGGCGCCGATCGTCCGATTGCTCTTGGACGCCGCGCCCAGCGACGTCGCGGTGCTCACGAGCTCTCCGGTGCGGACGTTGACGATGCGCAGCGTCAGTCCGACGGTTGATTCCTGCGAGCTCTTGCCGCCCCCGCCGATGAACGGGATGCCCAGCAGGCCGCCGCGGCTGTTCTTCTTCTCGTTGGCGAATCGCGTGACGGCGCCAAGGACGACATAGTCCACGCCCGCCTGCTGCGCGAGCTCTCGAATCGCGTCGAGTGACGGCCGGCGCCCCGCGGTGCTCTCCGGAAGCATTCCGCGATCAAACACGCGGTAGGCGCCGAGCTCGACGAGTCTGGACGCCAGGAGATCCGCCACGGTTTCACCGAAGTGCGGCGGTGGCATCCAGCCCGTGCGATCGGTCTCGAAAGCCCCGACGGCAATTGTCGGCCGAGCAGCCGGCCGCGAGGGCGCCATCGTCTGCGTGCCTGGCGCGTCCTGACCGGCCGCAGTGCCCGGGCTCATCGCGAGAACTGCGCACACCAACAAGCCAACAAAGATTCGTTTCTTCATTTCGTGCCTCCGGATGTCCAACGAACCAGCGTCTGCCCTGCCGTCGCGAGCGCCCGCTCGAGGCCGGCGTCGAGAGCGACGGATGACGACCGCGCGCGCATCGCGAGCGCCGCAATGGCCAGAAGCGGTGAAGAGGGCGCAACGGCGAGCGCTGCCGTCCGCGAGAACGCTGGCTTCTTCGGCATCAGGCACGAACCGTTTCCTTCGGTCAGAACCTGGCCGGTCTCGACGTCAACCAGCTCGAGCGTCACGCGAAGGCGATCGACGTAGCGGGGGCTCGAGCGAAGTGGCGCCCGGCCGAAACCGGGGTGCGGCCGGCCTTGCGGCACGATGCCGGTCGAAGGCGAACCGTAGCCTGCGATGTCGCGGTACTTCGAGACGCGGCCGATGACCAGATATGCCACACCGGCTTCCCGAGCCCGGTCCCGGAGCGTCGTCGTGGACTCCCGAAACGGCGCGCCCGATGCCACCCCCAGCCAGGTGCGATCCATGACCCGGTAGCGGCCGGACTCGACCATCTGCAACGCCACGCCATCCACCATCGCGTCCGTGGCTTTCACCGGGAGCTTCGAGGCTGAATCAACGATGAAGCCCGCAACCGCCACAGATGGCGCCGGGACCTGCGCACCGGCAATCACCGGCGAAAACACGCCGCCCGCCACCACGCCAGCAACCACGACAACCCTGCAGAGTTCGTTCATTGCTGCAGGATAGGAAACGGGCTGGACTGCCGTCCTGACGAGGCGCTGAGAATAGGGTGAGGAAACGCCTAGCTGAGGAGCCGGGCGAAGCAGAAGACGTCGGACGGCGACCCTGGCGCGAGATTCGGGAATTCCAGATACCTATGGAGCACGCCCTCACGCGTAAAGCCCGTCTTTTCCAGAACGCGCGCCGATTTCTGGTGATCCACGTGGCAAAGCGCGTACAGGCGGACCAGGCCGATGGCCTGGCTCACGTCCACCATCGCGCGAACTGCTTCGGTCGCGTAGCCCATTCCCCACGCATCGCGCGCGAGGACGTAGCCGGTGGACGCGCGGTATGACGTTTCAAACGCCAGGCCCGTGCCGCCGAGCAGTCGGCCATCTTCTCTCGATTCAATCAGATACGGCCCTGCGGGCCATCGCTGCCACTCGGTGTCGCTGAACTCCAGAAACTGCCTCGTCATGTCGGCGGAGTCATGGAGACGCCACGCCAGATAGCGGCTCACCTCGACGTCGCTCGCATATCGTTCGAAAACGACGGACGCGTCATTGACGGTGGGTCGCCTGAGGATCAGCCGTTCGGTCTGGACGCGTTCTGGCGCCTTCTTCCTGGTCATCGGTTCCGTGAAGCCTGTGTCTGCAAACTCAGCCGGCCTGCAAGCCTGACAATGGTATTCATTCCGCGAAGCGTTGAGCGAACTTTCAGCGCCTTCTCGATCGCGCCGTTCGAGATTTTCGATTCGCCCTGCTTCGCCCAGGTCAGCCAGTACCACTCCCGTCCATTCGCATGGAAACGGTCGAGGTCGCTCGCCATCCGGCCCAGCGCCGTCTGCGCCTCGCGAGAAAGGGGGGCCGCGAGAAAACCGACGTAGAGGACCCTTGCCGATTCGACATCGCTGCCGGAGAACGCCACGTAGCCGCTCACCTCAATCACCTCTTCGACGGTGCGGACGAACGTCGAGACTTCGTACCCGAGATCCTTCTCGAGCTGCTTTTCAATCTGGCGCTCGAGCTTCGCCGTGTCCTTCGCCCGCGACGAGAACAGCACGTTGCCGCTGGCAATGAACGTATCGACGTCCGAGAAGCCAAGGCGGACGAAGGACTTCTTCAGCGCCTCCATCTTCACGACGCGCCCGCCGACGTTGATGGCCCTGAGAAACGCGACGTAGGAAGCCACTACCAGTCCGTGACTCTGTAGTCTTTGAGGAACTGGCCCCAGATGTGCGCGCCTGTGTTGATGCCGTCGATGATCGGATCGACGATGCGCGCGCCGCCGTCGACGATGTCGAGCGGCGGATGAAACCGGTGCTCCGCGGTCTTTCGCGCGGCCACGTGCGCAGGATCCTCGTCCGTAATCCATCCGGTGTCGACGCTGTTCATGTGGATGCCGTCATGGAAGTAGTCGGTCGCCGACGTGCGCGTCATCATGTTCAGCGCCGCCTTCGCCATGTTCGTGTGCGGATGCCTCGTCGTCTTGAACCGCCGATAGAACTGCCCTTCCACCGCGGACACGTTGACGATGTGCTTGTCGCGATTGGCCGTCCTGAGCATTAGAGGCTTCAGCCGGGCGTTGAAAACGAATGGCGCCACCGCATTTACGAGGTGGACCTCCAGCAGCTCGACCGTGGAAACCTCCGCGAGCAGCAGACGCCACGAGTTACGATCGCGAAGATCGAGCTGCTGCAGATCCTGATCGAGCGTGCCCTCGGGGAAGAATTCGCGGGCGACTAGATCCTCGGGGAGCAACGGAACCTGCGACAACTCAGCTGACGGGCGGATTTGGTGATTTGGTGATTTGGCGATCTGGTGATTGTCGGAGCCAAGGAGCTTTTTCGCCGGCGCAGGCAGGTCAACGAGCGCGCGTTCCTGTTCCATCATGTGCTGATAGAACGCCGGCGGCCGCCGAACCGTCTGGCACGCGTTGTTGACGATGAAGTCCAGCCGGCTCCGCGTCGTCAGCATGTCGTGGCAGAACGCCTCGACGCTCGGCGTATGCCTGAGGTCGAGACCGAAGACCTCGAGCCGATCCGACCAGTCCGCGAAGTCCGCTTCCGCCGCGTAGCGCTTCGCCGCGTCACGCGGGAATCTCGTGGTGACGATGAGATGGGCGCCGGAGCGCAGAAGCTTGATGCCGGCCTGGTAGCCGATCTTCACCCGTCCGCCTGACAGCAACGCGACTCGCCCACGCAGATCGGCGAGCTCGCCGCGCTTGCGGTAGTTCAGGGCCGCGCAGTCAGGGCAGAGCTGATCGTAGAAGTGATGCAGTTCGGAGTATTGCTGCTTGCAGACGTAGCAATGCTTCTCGTCGACACGCCTGGGATTTGCCTCCGCCTCGAGTGCCTTCGGCGGGAACACGTTCGGAGTGGTGAACACCGTCTGCCTGCGCAGCGAGCGGATGCCGGTTTCGTGCAGGGCGCCGTCCGCCTTCTCGACGCGGTCCTTCTTCCGCCGCTTCTCCACGGCCTTGACGAGATGCCGCCGCTGCGCCACGTCCGGATTGAAGACGTTGCCGGCGGCCTGAATCAGCCGCGTGCGTTCCTCGGGCGCGAGCTCCGACAGCATCGAGCGGTTGCGCGCGACCTCTTCGAGGAAATCGGTCAGCTCGCGGAGGCGGCTGACCACATCGCCAAGCGGCTCGTTCGGGAGGTCCAGCTTCGAGGACATGCGATCAGTAACGCTCCCGGAGGATACGGGCATGGTGGGCGACATGGCCGGCCGCGATGAAAGCCAGCGCGCGCACCGTAACTTCGTGCCCGCTCGCCACGCCGCGGCGCGACCACGCCTCGTCTGGCAGACCGTCGAAGAGCGCGAGCGTCGAGGAGCGAATGGCCTTGAACTCGGCCAGGTGGCTCGCCCATGTCCGGTTGTCCGCGCCGGCATTGGCGATGGCAACATCCTGATCGAAGCTCGGCTGCGGCTCCGGGAGCGCACGCGCGAACCACATCGCGCGCATCGTAAACAGCCGTTCGGTGTCGTTGATGTGGCTCAGGACCTGTTTGATCGACCACTTGTCCGGGGCGTACCGGTGCCCGGAGTGTTCCTCGGAAATACCGTCGAAGAGCGGCAGGATGTCGACCGCCTGCGACGCCAGGACCTGCCGGATGTCACCGGACGGGACCTGGTCGATGTATTTGACGTAGTACTCGGCGGCTTCATGCTCGTCGGGGCGAGGAAACGGGTCCATACCAGACGCATGCTAGCAAACGGCCGCGCCGGCATCGACCGTGAATGGGGTCAGACCACATTGGAGTTTTTCCAACGTGGTCTGACCCCGGTCTGACCCCTTACTGGATCGGCGTCGCCGGCGCGCCGAAGGGCTCCGTCGGCGCCGTGCCGCCCGTCAGCTGCCAGATCGTGTTGCCCGCGTTGGTCGCGAACGCCCGGGTGCCCGTCGTGTTCAGCGACTGCGGTACGGCCGTGGCGTAGTAGGTCGTGATCGTCGCTGTGCCGTTGCAGTCGTTCGGTCCCGCCGCGGAACCGGCGCCGGCCGCCATCGTCAGGTTGTAGCCGCTCTTCTGCGGGGCCGCCACGGAGCCCAGGTCCTTCGAGATGAACCCCTCGCTGCCGGCCGCCGGCGGCGTGCCCAGCACGACGTACGTCGCGGCGTAGGCGCCGTTTCCACAAGCGGCCGAATACGCCACCTGCGACGATGTCGTCACCTTGAGTGACGCAATCGCCGACGTTTCATTGCCGGTCATGCGCGCCCGCAACAGGCCGGGCACGGCAATCGCCGCGATGATGGAAATGATCGCCACGACAATCAACAACTCAATCAACGTGAATCCGCGTTCGCTGTTCGCTCTCATGTCTCCCTCATTCGACACCTGCGGCGCAACATCTCTGATGACGTCGGACAAAACCGGACGCCCAACGCGCCTGTGTCAGTTGTCATGCTGTGAAGCAAAGAGGTTGCCAGCCTCGGCACTGGAAATGCGTTTCGAACTGACGGGACCGTGGCTCACGCGCGCGACGGACACGACGAAATCGCGGAATCGCGCCGCGAGGGATGTAAGCGTCACGCTCGAACGAAAACGAAACGACGGAATCGTCAGCGCACGGGGGATGGTCGGAAGCTATTTCGCCCGAACATAAAGATCGAGCCGCGAGAAGCTGAACTGGCTGGCAGCGGCGTCGATCACGTTGACCTGGCATGTGTAGAGGCCCGGCGTGAACGTGCTCGCGTCCACTTCGAACTCGAAGATGGCCGCCTTACGGTCGGCGGCATCGAGTACCGTCCGTTCGACAATCGGCGTTTCGTACACCTTGACCTTGCCGCGATAGAACGCCAGGTTCGTGCGAATCTGCGGTTGGTTCTCCGTCAGCGCAGGCTCATAGACCTCGTAATAGAAGTAGAGCTTCTGATCCTGCGTGACCACATGCGTGAGGTTCGGAATGATCTCCAGGTTGTCCCGTACGAGCGGGCTCAGCGTCTTGCGCGCCGGCTTGCCGAGCTGGAGCTGGGTGCTCATCACGATGGAGCTCACTTTGACGGGCGCGCGATTCAGTTCGGGCACGAGCACGGCTGCCTCGAACGTCCCCATTTTGCCCGTGACGTTCTCGCGGACGATGATGCGCGCGATGTAGCGGCCAGGGGGAAGCGTGGCGCCTGTCTGGAAGAGTACCTGGCGCGAGGCGAGGGAATCGCGGGTCGCGGCCGGTACCGTGATCGTCTGCTTGATGGTGGCGAACGGTTGATTGCGCTCGTCACGCACGAACCCCCGGATGTCGAGAACCTCGTCGCTGGTTGACGCGGGCACGGCCTCACCGGGGATCGCCAGCGAGATGGGGACGTAGAAGCACGACGGCATGAAGCCCCCAGGGCCGCCTGGCCCACCGCGTCCACCCTGGCCACCGGGACCGCCGCGTCCGTCTCCGCCACGACCACCACCGCCGCCAGGTCCCGCACCACCAGGACCGGGGCCGCCCCGGCCGCCGAAGCCGACCTGCTGCCCGCACGCGTCAGCGTTGGCGAGCTTGAAGTAGCCGGCCGTGACGAAGAGCGGCACGTCGGTCGCGGGAATCGCCATCAGCAGCTGTTCCTGCATCTGGGATTCGCGATCGGCCTTGTTCGTGTGGGTGAAGTCCCGGTCGGCGTAATAGCCCTCGCGCGAACGGACGCGAGCGTCAAGCTTGTTTTTCAGCCGCACCTCAATCTTGCGATACGTGCCGTCCTGCTTGGTGTTGGTGCTCCCGTATCCGAGGATGTAGTACGACGACACCTCATTCGTGATTCTGTTGAACGCCTCGCCGAAGTCGTTGGAGTCGGTGAAGGCTGTCCCACCCGTGTCGGCCGCCAGCGACTGCAGCGTTTCCTGCTGAGCCGCGAGGCGCGAGAACTGCTGCGCCACGCCACGGCCCGAGAAGGCGGCGACGCCGCCGCGGCTGCCCTGTCGCGCGCTGCCGCCGGCGACCACGACCTGCAGCCCGCGCGAGTCCACGGGGTTAATCGACGTATTCGCGCGGCTGCAGGCGTTCACCGCCGATCGCGATTCCACGGCGTTGTCCGACCCGTTTCGGGCCATTCCGGAACTGAAGTAGAGAATGGACTTTCGCTGCTGAATCGACAGCAGGCCGTCGCACAGCGTCTTGATGCCGCGCAGCCGGATGTCGTTGTTGAACGAGTCGAGCTCCTGCACGCTCGCATCAACCGTGGCGGTCGCTGTCGTCGCCGTGTTCGTGGCCTCGTCGGCAGCCATCGTGCTGGCGTCGACGTCCGCGGTCGCGGTGCCGTCGGTGACGGCAAACGCCTTCAACACCGACACGACCCTGGCCTTGTCATTCGTGAAGTCCGACAGAATCTGAAGCGTGGATCCAATTGACGCCACCGCCACGAGATCCGCGGGCGACATCTTGTCCTGGCCCCACTTGATCGCGGCGTCCGCGGCTTTCTGCACGTCTTCGGGCTGCATGGAGCTCGTGTCGAAGAGCAGCACCCAGATGCGGCGCCCGGCGACTTCGTCCGACGTCAGCGGTCCACGGCTGACGTCGACCGCCGTCATTGGTACAGGCGCTGCACCTGCCGTGACTTTGGGATCTGCCGCAACGCCCGCGGGTGGAGTCGTCGTCACCCTGACGGGAACGCCGGCCTTCGCGTCACCCAGTCTGGACAGTGTCGACGCCGACACGATGGTTTCGGCCGGCGCCGCCACGTGCTCCTCGGCGAACGTCACGATCGCCTGAGGCCTGCCGTTCTCGAGCACCTCGAAGTCGGTGGCTTTGAGGTCCTTGATCGGCTGGCCCTTGCCGTCGCGAACGGTCACGTCCACAAGGATGAGATTGACGCTGCTGCGAAACGTGGGGGCCTGCTGCCCGACGACGAGCGCCGGTGCCGCAAGGACGAGCGCGAACAGGCTTGCGAGAAGTCTGGTGTGCATGTCAGAACCTGATCCTGGCGGCCACGCTGAGCGTCCGCATCGGCGCGAATCTCGTCACCTGTCCGAACGTGTTCGAGTTGACGTTGGCGTCAATCGCCGTCCACCGGGTCGTGTTGAACAGATTGTTCGCGTTGATCGTGAGACCGACGCTGCGGTTGCCGCCGATGCGCATGTCGCGCGAGAACTGCGCGTTGAAGACGTACCCGCCCGGGCCGATGATGACGTTGCGCGCCGAGGTGCCGAACGCTCCGATCGCCGGCGCCGCGAACGCGTCAGTATTGAAGAACCGCAGCAGCGTCTCGTCGTCCAGGCCGATGGGCACGCCGAGATAGTCCGCCCGGAGCGATCCGCTCGTGCCGCTGGCGACGCTGGTCGTCGCGCCCACGACGCGCGGCGTGAACGGCGAACCCGACTCCGCGGAGAAGTTCAGCGTCGCCGACCACTCTCCGACGATCGCACGGAGCCACCCGCCGTCGGAGAACCACTTCCGGCCGACGCCGAACGGCAACTCCCATGTGGCGTTGGCACTGACCTGATGGCGCTGATCGAAGTTCGACAGGGCGTATTCAGCTTCGAGGTTCTGATCGTTCTGTGCGACGACCGCGCCGCCGGCGCCGAGCGACGAGGCGTTGTCCATCGATCGGGCCAGCGTGTAGCTGGCGCCGAATCGGAGGCCGCGGGCGAGCCCGCGCTGAACCGAGAAGCTCGCCAGCGACAACAGCGATCGGCCGCCTGACGATTCCCACGTAAACGGCTGGACGCCATTGATTCTGAGCGTGCCGTCCGCGTTGCGGTTCGGCGCGCGGAGCAGGTCGAGATTGGTGCCACGCGTGCCCGTGTATCCCGCGGTCGCGCTCCAGATGCGCCAGAACGACTTCGAGACGGTCGCGTTCCAGGTCTGAATCATGCCGAGGCCGTAGCGCGGATCGATGCCGAAGTTGTTCGTCACGTTGCTGCTGCCTTCGAGCAGGCCACTCGAGAGCGACAGAGGATCGGCAATCGATCCGGCGTTGGTCAGCGTGTCCGCGAACGGCGGCTGCGCGACCATTCGCTGGGCGATCGACGAGTACGACGTCGTGTTGTACGTGATGCTGTAGCTCGTGTTGAGCACGGTGCCGCGCGCGAGCCGGTAGGCCATCCCGACGCGTGGCCCGATGTTGTTCCAGTCCGTCCGCACCATCGTTGAGGGGAAGACGATGCCGGTGACCGCACCCACCCCGCCGGGCGTCACGACGGCCGCGGCCGTGAAATCCGGCGCGACGTCGAGGTTCGCCATGCGTCCGCTCGCCTCCTCGTAAGGAAACGGGACCTCCCACCTGACACCGAGGTTGAACGTCATCCGGTTGCTGCGCTGCCAGTTGTCTTCCAGATAGACGGCGAACGCCTTCTGCCGGAGCCGCGTGGTGCCGGCAACCTGCAGCGTGGCCTGCTGGGGCATCCCGATCAGGAAGTCCGCGAAGTCGGCGCCGGTGTTTCGCGAGATCAACGCGCCGTTGCTGGTGTAGAGACCCGTGAACGTGAACGTGCCCCGCGAATTGCCGTTGCTCTGACTCGAGGACGCATCACGCCGGAACTCCGTGCCGACGCGCAGTTGGTGCGTGCGGACCGGACGCGACAGCGTATAGGTGAGACTCGTGCGCAGATCGTTCCGGGAATTCGCAGCGCTCGATCGCACGCTGAAGTTGGAGAAGATCAGGTTGGGTACACCCCAGTTCAGAGGATCCGGCTGGGATGGATACGAGATCCCCGCGAGCCCCGCGACATTGACAATGTTCGAGAACGCGTTCGACGTGGTGCTCGAGTTGCGCGCGATGTTGACGGCAATAGTGTTGTTCGTTCGGCCCTTCGCGATCGTCAGGTTGATGGGTACGGTGACGCTCGTGCCTTCGGTGTGTCCGCCGAGCTGCGGCAGCACGTTGAACTGTTCGGACTGGTTGCCGCGATACTGCAACTGCGCGCTGAGATTGATGGCCAGCCCGCGGCCGCCGCGGCCCCCTGGTCCGCCACCACCGGGAGCGCCACCGCCTCGGCCTCCTCCCGCGCCGCCGCCGCGCCCGCCGGGTCCTGCGCCGCGCTGGGGCAGCGTCGGCGTGAGGTTCTGATTGAGGCGGACGCTGATGCTGTTGGACGTCGAGAGCACCGCGGCCGCGGTGTGGAAGTTCTGCGTCGTGACACCGGCGATATTCGGTTCCGGGATGTAGCCCAGCAGCGACATCGCCGCCACCGATCGCTGACCGAGAGGAATCTGATTGTTGGCAAATGGCTGGCCGGTCGCCGGGTTGTACAGCTGGATACCGCTGCCCGAAAAATCGCCGTTCCGCATCGCGACCGTCGGCACCGTGGTGTATTGATCCTGGAGCGACGTCGAATGATTCCCGGAGTAGTTCAGCTGAAAGCTCGTGCGGCGGTTCGCGTTCTTGTAGAGACCTGGGATGATGACCGGGCCGCCGAACGTGCCGCCATAGTTGTTGCGGGCGTACGGTTGCGAGCTGACGGGCGTGACGACACCGTTCCGGGGCTGGTAGTTCGTCGCGTCGAGCGCTGATCCGCCAAAGGAATAGTTCGCCGACCCTTGATAGAGGCTCTGGCCACGACCACCCCGCCCACCTAGCGCAAGGCCGCCGGGACCACCGCGACCGCCTCCGTTCAGGCCACCCCGACCGCCGCCCTGACCGAAACCCTCCTCAGGGGTCAGAGGGTTGAAGCCGGCCGCGAACTGGCCGGTCGCGGGATCGAATTCGCCGCGGCCGATGGCGGACATGCGGTCGTTCAGAATGCCGCGATTGACGTTGATCGCGTCGCCGCGAGCGTTGACGGAGACAGCCTCCGCGCTCGCGCCCTGCAGCGTGAAACCGGGCGGCAGCAGTCTGGCCAGCTCGGCCGACTGATCGGGCGGCGTCACGTCAAGGGTCGCCGCGCCCGCCGGATCCGAACGCACCGCGAGTTGGGTGAAACGTCCCGTCGGCGCGGCCGTCGTGCCGGTTGGGGTGGCCGCCCCGGATGCCAGGGGTGTCGCCGAGGGAACCGGCACAGAGCGGGGCAACAACGTGAGCTGGAAGTCCAGCGTGGAATTGCACGGCAGCGCGCCCAGCGTGAGGTCTTTCTCGAGCGGCTGAAACGCCGCCATCTCCGCGGTCACTCGGAACGTCTGGCCCGGAGTGAAAAGGATGCTGAACCGGCCGTCCACGTCAGCGGCGGTCGCCACCACAAGCCGCGTGCCCTGATGGACAAGGATGGTGGCGCCGGAAACGGGAAGGGCGACGGTCGGCGGGGCCGCGGGCGCCGCGGGTGCTGGCGTCTCGGCCCCGCCACGTCCCCGCCCTCCGAATGGGCCGAAAGGCGCAGTAACGACGCTCGTGACACGGCCAGTGACCCGGCATCCAGTCGGAGACTGCTGGGCCGCCTGGCCGGAAAACTGCATTGCCCCAACCAAGGCGGCCACTGCGGCGGCGGAGATGACTGGAGCATGCGATTTCATCATGACTACGTTACGCCGACGACCGGCCTAATGTTGTTGCCCCTTCGTGAAGTAATTGTGGCGAGAAGGTGGCGGAGATCCTTCCGGTGTTGCGGATCGGCGGTGACAGCAGCAAGTAGGCCGTTCTACTTACCTGTTCCGACGACCTTCTCGATGTCAGCCACCAGGCGTGGCGCCTTGGCTGAGAGGCGCACGAGCCCCTTGTCAGTCATCAGAAACGAGTCCTCAATCCGAACGCCGATGTCCTTGTATTTCTGAACGGCCGGCGCGACCTTGGCGATGAACGCGGCGTTTTCCGGCGTCTTCGGCAGTTCGTCGAGCGCGGCCTGGCGGATGTAAAGTCCGGGCTCAATCACGAACGCCGAGCCGATTTCGAGTGTCTGGCCGAGTGGATCGTGCACGTCGATCCCGATGCCGTGCGTCGGACCGTGCGTGGACCACCGGCTGACCTGAGCGTTCTGTGCGGGTCCGGGCGTCGCTTCGGTGATGAGTCCAAGCTTCAGCAGGCGCTCCGCGAACACCGTCCGGCATGCCTGGGCAATGCCGTTCGCGGGCGCACCCATCTTCGCAGCGGTGATGCCGGCCTCCTGCGCCGCGAGCACCAGCTCATAGATGTCTTTCTGCGCCGGCGTGAACTTGCCGTTCACCGGATAGGTGCGCGTGATGTCGCCGGTCAGGCCCTGAAAATTCGCGGCGGCATCCACAAGAAGAAGGTCGCCGTTCTGCATCTGCCGCGTCGAGGCGCCATAGTGCAACGTCGTCGCGTTCGGACCGCTGCCGACGATGGAGGGGTAACCCCACGACATCGCGCCGTTCTTCATGTACCAGTACTCGATCGCGGCCTCGACTTCGTATTCCCACCGGCCGGGTCGCGCGGCCTTCATTCCTTCGAGATGGGCTTCGGCTGAGATCTCAACCGAACGCGTCAGGACCTTCTGCTCGTACGGTGTCTTCAGCTGTCGAAGGGTTCGAGCGATGACTGAGGCGTTGAATGGTGTAACGCCGGCGTTCCTGTCGACCACTCTCATCGCCCACTCGAACTTAGATCCTGGAATCGGGGACCCGAGCTCTAAAGCTGGCTTACCCGGACCAGCGGTAGTAGTGACTACGGCCTCGAAGATCCCGAGTCTGGCCTTGCCTGCCTTCACTGCCCCGAACACCGCGCCGAATTCTTCCACTGCCTCGGCAGGAGACATCTCGTACCCGGTGCCGCCGAACAAACCATCGATGAAGGGCTGGAAGGCAGTGAGCGGATAAACCGTCGTGACGGCACTCGCGGCTGTGACTTCCGCCGGCGTGAGCGTGTGTCCATTCCAGTGTTCGCGTCTTGGATCGGCTTCGCGCGTAAAAAGGATCTCTCGCTTTGTCTTTGCGCCTGGAATGAGCACGAGGATTGACTCTTCCTGCGTCATCCCCGACAGGTAGAGCATGTTGCTCTCCTGGCGGTACTCGTAGTTGACGTCGGTCGAGTACACCTTCTCTGGCGCGCTCCAGGCGACGAGCACGGACTCGGATCCCAGAGCGGCCATGGCTTTGGCGCGCCTGGCTTTCAGGTCGGCGCGGAATTCTTCGGCGCCCCCGTAAGGCGGAAGCTGTCCCGCCAGCGGAGCAGTCAGACAGAAAACCGCGCACGCGATGAGCGCGACCGGCACCAGCCGTCGGGTTGAAAGAACGTTCACTTCACTTCTCCTTTTGTTCCTACTTCGCCGGCTTCAAGGTCAGCGTGTGAGCCTTTGCCGCATCAACGCGCGCCCGCGAAAACGCGAGCGGAAAGTAGGTATCGTCCGCCCATAGCTTCAGAAGACTGCCGTAGAACGGACTGCCGGGCTGCCCGGACTGCCCCGGCACATTGGTAACGATGGATCGATCCCAATCGGCGACGTCGAGTACTTCACGATAACTCGCGCCATCGGCGGCGACGCTGCCCGCGCCACCCGGCCGTTCGACGGTCGGCAGATCGAACGCGGAGAGAAGCGGATGCGGGAAGGCGCGCGTGTGCATGCGCCCCCATCGCCAGGCGGCCCAATCCTGTCCCTGCGCCGTCTTCATGTCGGCGATGGCGCGGGTGAGGCTGGCTTCGTGCTGCGCTTTCCGATCGGCCGCCGATCTCGCCGCATCTCGTTCCTGCGCGGACGAAAGTCCGCGCCAGGTGGTGTAGACCGCCGCAGCAGCGCTTGTACGATCCAGACGGCCGTCCCACTGCGCGATGAGCGCTCGCGCGCGCTCGACCTCCGCGTTCGCTGACGTCCAACCCTTGAATAGCGGGATCTCCGAGACCGCGCGAAGGTGCAGCGTGTCTCCCTGCATCCGGCGATGGTCCTCGATCGTGTACTTCTTGTCGGGCGTGACCATCTGCAACAACCGCGTAATGCGATCGAAGGGAACGTTCGTCGAGCTCTTGAACATCATCGGCGGCTGATAGTCCTTCGGCTGCACCTGATTGTTCGCGGTCGCGACGAAGCCACGAGCAGGATTCAATTCACGCGGCAGGTCCTGGCGGAATCCCTCCCACTCGTACGCCCCCGTGCCCGGGACGGGGAGCCGCCCGGTCCAGGAACGCCTCATGGAATCAGTCTTGGGCGCGGTGCGATTGGGCGTCAGCGCCGACGCCTGCCAGGAGATATTGCCGTCCACGTCGCCGCAAATGAGATTCTCCGTCGGCGCCTTCCAGGACATCGCCGCATCGAGGAACTGCCGGCAATCACGCGCCTGCGCCAGCCGCAGGCCGCCGATGTACGGCGCTGTACCGGGCTCGAGCAGGGCGGATCGCAACACGTAGGCGCGGTTGCGCGCCTTGTCTTCGTAGAAGATCGGTCCGTGCCGCGTGAAGCGGAGCTCCACGGTCTCCGCGGCTCCGCCCTTCACCGCAATTGATTCCCGCACGACGCGGATCGGCTCCCAAGCACCGCGAAAGCGCACTTCATTCGCGTTGGCGGGGTTGACCTCCTCGACGTACACGTCTTCCTGATCGTTGCCGGCAATGGTGAGGCCCCACGCGACGCGTTCGTTGTGCCCGACCGCGACACCCACGAAGGGAGGTTCGCTCGCGCCAATTACGTTCCACCCGGGCGCAACGAGATGCGAGATGTATCTGAGCGACGGGTTCGTCACCGTTCGATGCGGATCGTTGGCGACGACCGGTTTACCCGTGGCCGAGAGCCGTCCGCTCACAACCCAGTTGTTGGAGCCGGGACTCGTGATCTCATCTCCCGGCGGCGACGGCAGCAGGCCGCGACCGCCGATCCAGCTTCGATACGGTTCGACAATTGCCGGCTGATTGCCGCCGCGGCCACCTCCGCCGCCACGCCCTCCCGGGATCGCCACCGCTTCATCAATGATCGAGAGGTCGAGTCCTTCCGGCAATTTCAGGTCGTCCCACGGATCCGGCGCCCGTTGTTTATTTGCCGCTTCCGCGCCGAGCCGCACCACGTTCCTCGCGAGCATCAGCTCCGCCGACGCATCACCAAACGTGCCGGCCCGCAGCAGTAACGTCTCCGCCGTCCATGGCTCGGGCGTGATGCCGGTCAACTTGAACTCCAAGGGCAGGTTGTTCGCGTTCTGTCTGATGTACGCGTTCACGCCAGCCGCATAAGCCGTGAAGATGCGCTTGCCGTCCGGGTGGTAGCTCGTCCACTCGCGATCGTCAAAGGGGCCGCGGAATTTCAGCTGTCGCGCGATGCGATCGCGCTGCACGGCCTGCGGCCCGAGGATCTCGGCCATACGTCCTTCGGCCTGGCGCCGCCACATTTCCATCTGCCACAGCCGGTCCTGCGCCATGACGTAGCCCTGCGCCATGAACAGGTCGTCGATGTTGCGCGCGTAGATGTGCGGCACGCCCCATGTGTCACGCACAACCTCGACCTGCGCGGACAGGCCGGGTACGGCGAGCTCACCATTGATCTGTGACAGCGACGCCCGGGCAAGTGCATTGATGCGATCGTCGGTCTGCGCGGCGGGCCACATCGACAGGACAACCAACCCGAGCACGGCGAAGGCCGGGCCGACGAATTGTTTAGCTGGGAACATGGGACAAATTATGTACCCACGTACGTCGGGTACGTCGGGTACAAGGAACGAGCTGGCGCGTGCCTACTTTCGATTTGAATAAGAGTAGACCAGCGTCAGTCCGCTCGTTGTACCTGACGTACCCGACGTACGAGACGTACCCGACGTACCGCCCTTATCGGAGATTGAAATCCAAAATGATGTGCACGATTGTGTCGACCGGCCGCCCGCCGCTTCTGCCCGGTATGAAGAACCAGTTCTTTGCTGCCTTGATGGCTTCCTGATCGAGCCCGTAGATGCGGTCGAGCGACTTGATCACGCGCACGTTCCCGACGGTGCCGTTCGCCAGCACTTCCACCTCGAGCGTGACGCTGCCTTGAATCTTTGCGGCCAGCGCGCCGGGCGTGTACGCGGGCTTCGGCTGGCGCAACGGAACGGCTGGCGTCACAGCGCCGTCGCCCTTCTCACGGCCGCCGGTTCCGCCCTTTTCGCCTGGTCCTGCCCCAGGACCTGTTCCGGGCCCGACGCCCGTGCCGGGACCGCCGCCGCCCGGTCCCGGCGGCGCGCCGAGTATGACGCCGCTTCCCTGAAGCATCGTCGCATTTGGCTGGATCTGGACGTCGAGGACGGGCGGTGGGTCGACGGTCACGACCGCCGAAGGGATCGCAACGGTTGGCTGCACATGCTCGGGAATCTGCAGCTTCGATGGCGGCGCCGGCGTCGGCCGCCCTCCCCCACCCCCGCCCGGGCCGGCTGTGTGCTGCAGGAATACGAGATCCGTGTGGATGGGCTGCGCTTTGGTGGAAACCGGCTCCGGCTTCATCCCGGCCAGGACCAGGAGAACCACGGCCAGCGCACCGTGAATCGCTATGGAAACGCCGAAGGCTGTGATCTTGGGCCGGCCGGGCTTGGGAGGCATGCCCGTTAGACGACAGGGGTACTTAGGGGGCCGGGGCTACCGGTCCTGCCAGTCCGGCGGCCGTTTTTGGAGAAACGCGTGTAGTCCCTCGGTCGCGTCGTGCGTCGCCACCAACTCGTCGAGGTAGATCTTTTCGATGCGCGACAAGTCGTCGGCAAGGCGCGCGGCCAGACCTGCCCGCGCGGCCTTCACCGCGAGACGCAGACTCGACGCGGACAGCATCGACAGATGCGCGCGAATCCATGCAAGCGCCGCGCTCCCCGGATCGCCATCCACCACATCGTCTGCAAGTCCGATGGCGCGCGCTTCGGCGGCGTCGATCGACCGTCCGGTCAGGCAGAGATCCTCTGCGCGAGCGCGGCCGATCCGATTCGCCAGCAGTGCCGATCCGTATGGAGCGAAAACACCAACCGCGATCTCCGGCTGTCCGAACGTTGCATCGGCGTGCGCAACGATCCGGTGGCAGATGCTCGCAATTTCGAGGCCGCCGCCAAGGCAGCGTCCGCGAACGGCGGCCACGACGACGGCATGACTCTCGAGAATGTCGAAAAGAAGGCCGCGCATGTGCTCCAGCATCGAGCGCACGTCAGGCGGCAGGTGTTCCTGAATCGAAGCACCGTACGAAAAATGATCGCCCGCGCCCTCGAGGACCATCGCCTTGAGCGACGTCGCGGCGCGTGCGTCCACAAAGACCTGTCGCAATTCCGCAAGCGTCGCTCTGTCGAGGATGTTGCCGGGCCTGGCCCCAAACGTCACGAGCCACACCTGGCCCCGATCCTCGATCCGGACGCGGACGAGCTCGGACATGCGCGTTAGCTTAGCTTGCTGGCGAGGCTGCGGTCGGCAGGACGACGTCGAAGCGCGCGCCGCCACTCGCGGCGTTGGCGGCGTGGATCGTGCCGCCGTGCCGCCGAACGATCGCCTGGACGATCGAGAGGCCCAGGCCGCTGCCCGACGGAAGCGCGGTTCCGGTGCGCGACACATCGGCTTTGTAGAAGCGATCGAAGACGCGCGGCAGATGTTCTTCGGGAATGCCGGTCCCGGTGTCCTCCACCGAGAGCCGGACGCCGGCCTCGACGGGCTCCGCCGACAGGCGAATCGTTCCGCCGTCCGGCGTGTGGCGCACCGCGTTGGCCGCGAGATTCTGAATCGCCTGCTCGAGACGGTTCGGATCGCCGGTCACGCGATCCGCGCCGGGCTCGACGCGACGCTCGAGCGTGATGCCCTTCGCCTGCAGCACGGGATCGTGACGGTGCAGGACGCGTTCGAAGAGCGCGGCCACCGAAACCGGCTCTTGCTTCCACGCGCCGCCGCCACCCTCGAGGCGCGCGAGATCCAGCAGGTCGCCGATGATGTGCTCCATGCGCTCGGTCTCGTCCGCGACGATCCCGAGATACCGCTGGCGCGTCTCGTCATCGAGGTTGAGCTGCGGCATGGCCATCGTTTCGGTGTAGCCGCGGATGGCGGCAAGCGGCGTCATGAGCTCATGCGAGACGTCGGCCAGAAGCTGGCGCCGCGACTCGTCCGCCGCGACAAGCGCTTGTGTCCGCTGCTCGAGCCCGCCGGCCATCTCGTTGAAGGCCGTCGCCAACAATGCGACTTCATCGCCGCCGGTGACCTGCGCGCGGGTGCCTGACTGCCCGGCGCCAATCGCGCGCGCCGCTTCCTGCAGCGACCGCAGCCGCCTGTGAGTCGGCCTGAAGATCACGAGCGCGCCGATCGACGCGCCGGCAACGAGCAGCGCGACCCCGACGATACCGAGCGGTGTCCCTAAATCGCGCATGACGATCGAGAGCGGCGGCGCGTCACTCGGCACGGCGACCATCGCTTGCGTCTCACCGTTCACGAGGACTGGAACAAACACGGCGGGCGGGCCACCTCGTCCGCGTCCGCCGCCGCGGCCGCCTCGGCCGAATCCGTCTCGGCCGAACCCATCGCGCCCGCGGTCCGGGCCCGGTCCTCGGCCGATGTCCGGCCGTGGCATCCCCGGCGCCGCCTCTGGATTCGCATTAGCTCCGCCGCCGCCCGGTCGAGGCGGCCCCGGAAAGCGAGGTGGACCACCGCCCTCGCCATACAACCTGCCCATGGCTGACCGCGAAAGATCGAACGGCGCCTCGACAGCCTTGCTCTGAATCGTCTTGCCTTCGCGTGTGACAACGACGAATGGCCTGTACTTGGTGACGTACTTGCCGTTCAGATAGGAATCAAGATCGGTCGCGGGCGCGTCCCGAAGGACGTTGCTGAGGTCCGAGGCGATTGTCTGTGCGTACTCCGCCGGCGATCGTCCCGGCAGGAGATCCGACGCGCGCCCGGTGATCCAAAGAAACACGACGCCCTGCACGGCGAGCAGTGTCGCGAGCAACGCGACGAACCCCGTGGCAATGCGCCAGTAGAGACTCCGGTACCAGGCGATGGGCGCCATGCGTCACGCGTCCGTGAACTTGTAGCCCGTTCCCCAGACGGTGAGGATGAGCTGCGGTTCGCCTGGATCGGATTCGATCTTCTGGCGCAACCGTTTGATCAGCGTGTCCACGCTCCGCTCCGTCACGTGCACGTCGTTCGTCCACACACGCTCGAGGAGCACATCACGCGTAAACACGATTCCCGGGCTGGACGCGAGAAGGTAGAGCACATCGAATTCGTGCGGTGTGAGATCGACGGCGCGATCGTCTACCATCACCTGCCGCCGCGCCGGATCCACGCGCAGCAATCCCACGGCCAGTGGCGTCGCGGTCTTGCCGGGGCCGCCGGCCTTCTGAGCGCGCGGCCGGCGCAATAGCGCGCGCACGCGGGCGACCAGCTCGCGCACGCCGAACGGCTTCGTCAGGTAGTCATCGGCGCCGCTTTCGAGGCCGACGACCTTGTCGCTCTCCTCCCGCTTCGCGGTGAGCATCAGAATCGGGACGTCCGCGTTCGCGCCGTCTCGCCGGATGGCGCGGCAGACGGAGATGCCGTCGATCTTCGGCAGCATCAGATCCAGGACGACCACGTCGAACTGCTCGGCGCCGGCGAGCTTGAGCGCGGCTTCACCGTCAGCGACGGTCGTAACATGCAGGCCTTCGAGCCCAAGGTGCAGCGACACCAGCTCCCGGATGTTGGGCTCGTCCTCGACGACGAGCGCCCTGCCCTTGGTGGGGGCCTCGACTCTGCCCTGTGGATTCGTGGTCATGAAGGCTAACTACGACTGTAGACCGCGGCATTGTGACAGCGGTGTTGCAAAGGCGTGAAGATCCGGTGGCTCAAATACTTAGGCGGCTTTTTGCCAGAACCGTCGATAATGCTCGTCGTATCGTCGTTACATGAAATCGACCGGTAGCCGGGACATCCGCGCGAGCGCGTGTGAACTCAAATTCGTCGTGGATCGGGCGCTTGGCGCCCGCATCCGCGAGCGGGTCCGAACCCTGCTGTCGCCAGATCCCTACGCCTCCGGCCCGGCTTCGGACGAATACCACACGACGACCATCTACTTCGATACCGCCGAGTACGCGGTCTACCGGCGGCGAGGGTCGTATCGCCGGGCCAAGTACCGGGTACGCCGCTACGGCGAGGGCAACGTAGTGTTCCTCGAGCGGAAACTCCGCACACCCGACGTCCTGTCGAAACGCCGCTCCATCGCGACGATCGACGCGCTGTCGCGGCTCACGAGCGAGTCTCTGGACGCTCATTGGCCGGGCGCCTGGTTTCACGAGCGCTTGCTGATGCGACGGCTCGCACCGGTCTGCCAGGTGTCGTATTCGCGAACCGCGCGCGTGGGGATGACCGACTACGGTCCGATCCGGCTCACATTGGATGACGACCTGGCGGCGCTGGCCGTCGACACCGCGGAGTTTCAGTCGGCTGCGCCAATACCTGTGTTCGAAGGCCGCACGATCGTGGAGATGAAGTTCACCGCGGCGATGCCGGCGGCGTTCAAACAGATCGCCGAAGAATTCGCGCTCGAGTCATCACGCGTATCGAAGTACCGCCTCGGCGTCGAAGGCACGCGAAACCTCGTGCCAGATGCGCCTGCTGATCAAGGAGCCGTCTCGAATGCCTGAGTTCCTGCGAAGCGCCCTGGCCGGTGCTCCGGCGACTGGCCCTGTCGATCTGGTGATTCGACTCGGGCTGGCGGTCGCCCTCGGCTGGCTGGTCGCGGTCGCCTATCGCGCCTCGCGCAACGAGTCGGACATCGTGCCGACGTTTCCTGGAACCCTGGTCCTGCTGGCCGCGCTGATCGCGATGGTGACGCAGGTCATCGGCGACAACATCGCCCGCGCCTTCTCCCTCGTCGGCGCGTTGTCCATCGTCCGCTTTCGGACGGTCGTCCGGGACACGCAGGACACTGCGTTCGTGATTTTCGCGGTCGTCGTCGGCATGGCAGTGGGCGCCGGACATCTCATGGTGGCGGGCGGAGGCCTCATCGTGGTTGGCGGCGCGGCGATTCTGATGAAACCACGGGCGCCGCGGGGCGCCGGCGCGAGCGCGCCGAGCGATGAACAATTCTTCGTGAGTCTGCGCGTCGGCCTCGGACACGACATCGAGGCGGTTGTGGGACCGGCGCTCGACGCCGCGCTCAAGGGCCGGTACCTCGTGTCGATGCGTACGGCCAAACAAGGCATGTCGGTGGACGTGTCCTATCGGGGATTCCTTCGGCCCGGCGCAAACGCCGAGTCGCTACTGAAAACATTGAACCGGCTCGACGGGATCCAGAACGTGGAACTCGCGCTGCACGCGCCGGTTGAAGAATAGAAGAGTAATCGCAGCGAGGTGAAATCATGACCACACGAACTCGGATCGCAGGCGCACTGATCGCGGCAACCCTTCTTCCATGGACGGGAACGGCGCAGCCCTTCGACTTCGCTCAGGGCGGTCAGGGCTTTCCCGGCGGCCAGGGCCGGCCCGGCGGTATGGGTCCCGGCCCAGGCGGCATGGGCGGACCGATGCAGCAGGAGCGCAAGATCGTCGCGCAGTTCGATAAGGACGGCGACAAGCGCCTGAACGCGGCCGAGCGCAAGGAAGCGCGAACGTGGCTGGCGTCGCAGCCGATGGGTGGTCCGGGCGGGCGAGGTGGCCGCGGCGGGCCCGGCGGGCCGGCGCAACCAGGCACACCGGGGCCGAAGGTCAGCGCAGCCCAGGTGAAGAAGTACGGCAGCGAGCCGCTGTACGACCCGAGCATCCTCCGCACGTTCTTCCTCGAGTTCGAGAACGGCGAATGGGACCAGGAGCTGACGGCGTTCAACAACACGGACGTCGAAGTTCCCGCGACGCTGACGGTCGATGGCAAGGTCTACAAGAACGTTGGCGTCCACACCCGCGGAGCGTCGTCATTCTTCGGAGTGCCCGAGGGATCGAAGCGGTCGCTCAACCTCACGATGGACTTCGTCGACGACAAGCAGAACCTGCTCGGCTACCGGACGCTGAATCTCCTTAATTCGCACGAGGATCCGACGTTCCTCCGGACGGTGCTGTATCTGCAGGCGGCCCGCGAGTTCGTGCCGGCGCCGAAAGCGAATTTCGTGCGGGTCGTCATCAACGGCGAGAGCTGGGGAATCTATCCAAACGCGCAGCAGTACAACAAGGATCTCGTCAACGAATGGTTCAAGACGACTGACGGTTCGCGGTGGAAGGTGCCGGGCAGCCCGAACGGCCGGGGCGGGCTCGAGTACCTCGGTGAGGACTCCGAGGCGTACAAGCGCATTTACGAAATCAAGTCCAAGGACGATCCGAAGGCGTGGGCCGCGTTCGTCAAGTTGACCAGAACACTGAACACGACACCGCCCGAGCAGCTCGAGCAGGCGCTCGCGCCGATGCTGGACGTGGACGGCGCGCTGAAGTTTCTCGCCGTCGATGTGGCGCTCGTCAACGGAGACGGCTACTGGACGCGCGCGAGCGACTACAGCATCTACCTGGACACGAAGGGTGTGTTCCACGTCTTTCCGCACGACGCGAACGAGACGTACGGTCCGGGCGGCGGGCGGGGTGGCCGTGGAGGGCCGATGGGTCCGCCCATGGGAATGCCGGGGCCACCGCCTGGAGGCGACATGGGCCGCGGCGGCCAGGGCGGAATGCGGCCGATGGGACCCGGTGGCGGCGGGCCGGAACTCGATCCCATGATCGGCTTGAATGACGCGTCGAAACCACTGCGGTCGAAGCTCCTCGCCGTGCCGGCGCTTCGCGAGCGGTATATGAACTACGTCCGCCAGGTGGCGACGAAGTGGCTGGACTGGAACACGATCGGCCCGATCGCACAGAAGTATCAGGCTCTGATCGCCGCGGACGTCAAGACGGACACCCGCAACCTCTCGACCTACGAGGCGTTCCAAAGCGGCGTGGAGACGTTGAAGACATTCGCGGAACGCCGTCGGGCGTTCCTACTCGCGGCCAAGTAATCCGAAGCGGCATTGGAGATTTTCCAATCCCGGGAGCATCCCGGATTGGAGAATCTCCAATCCATCCGGCGCACTTGCCTTGAAAACGGGCGATTGCGCCATGCCGGCCATGGTGCGCTGTTTGCCTTGCCGCACGGTATGGCCGACACACGCACAACCTACACACCCGGACTTCATTTCTTCTGCGACCACCGCTGCTGGCGGTGTCCTCTCGTCGAGCGGTGCCTGGTGCCCGCTCGGATGGCCGAGCGGCCGCGCCCCAGATCAAGCCGCGCCTCCAGCCAGGGACCGGCCGCGCGGGTTGCGGAAGTCGTCATGGCATCGCTGGCCGTGACCATCGAGCAAGTTGGCGCCATCGCTTCAGTCGTTCACACGTCGGCTGCGGAGGTGCCGGCCGAATCGGAGTCGGAGCCGCTGTCATCCTGCGATCCAGATGCCGCGGCAAGAGCGGCAGAAGCCGATCCCCTCACGATCCGAGCCCGCGAGTACGCGAGCGGAGGGTTGAGAGTGCTGCAGGCGTTGCGGCCGCGTCTCATGCGTCGCGGCGACTCGGCTTCGATGGATGCCGCGGATCGCCTCGAAGAGACGTGCATCACCGTTGCGAGCAAGATTCACCGCGCGATATCGAGTGCGTTTACGTCCGTCGAAGATCCCGCTGACGTGCAGGTAGATGCCAACGGATCCGCGAAAGTGGCGCTCCTCGTGATCGAGGAATCGCGGCAGGCTTGGCGCACGCTCATGCGCCCGGGCTTTGCGGTCGGCAACGGCGCCCCGGCGGGCTTCCTCGAGACGCTCGATGTGCTCGAAGCCGGGCTTCATACCCGCTTCCCGCGCGCGCTCGAGTTCGTGCGGCCGGGATTCGACACGAGCGACGGCAGTCTCGCGAACGCCTGGGCCTGCGCGCTTGACGCGGGACCGGGACCAACGCGGCATTAGAACGCGGGCGACATGCCGAGCAGGCGCATTTCGTGACGGAGCGTCTCCGCCAGACCATCCGATAGCGGCCTCGCGTGCCAGCCCAGCTCCTTTCGCGCTCTCACGCTCGTTCCCAGGTACGTAACGCCGGCGAGAACACGCAAGCTCTCCGGCGAAGCGGAAGGTGGAAGAGAGACGATCGCATCGACCATAGAGGCCAGTGCAGCCGCTCCTTTGAGAACGACCGGCGGCAGGCGAATTCGAGGCACCGGAATGCCGGTGATCTGCCGTGCGATCTCCAGCGCTTCAACAAGCGTGTGCACCGGGCCGGCAAGAAAGTAACTCCGACCGGGCGCGCCCTGCTCCATGGCAAGGATGTGCCCACGCGCCTCGTCCTCGACATGCGCCCACGAATACGCCGCCCCTGACGGAACCGCGGGCAGTCTGCGCTGCAGATACTGGAGGAGGGTAGTGCGAACGCCGCTGGTGTCACCGGGACCGTAGATCAGACCCGGCTGGACGATAACGAGGGGCAGACCGCGGTCGATCTGCTGTTGCGCGATCTTGTGCGCCTCGTGCTTGCTCCAGTCATAGAGCGAGACGTGAGGCCCCTCGAATCGGTACGTCTCATCGACAACCTGACCGTGGGTGTTCGAGTTCACGGCAAGCGTGCTGGTATAAACGCCTTTCGGCACGCCGGCTTCGCGCATCGCGTCGAGCACATTCCGCGTGCCCTCGATGTTGATGCCGACGGCGGCGGCGCGGTCGCGCACGCCGAGCTTGTACCACCCGGCGACGTGAAACACGCCATCGGCGCCTGCCATCGGCTTGCGCAGGGACGCCTTGTCGGTGACATCCCCGGCATGGAGTTCCACGCCGAGCGCAGCAAGATGGGCGGCCGCGGCCGGCGTGCGCACGAGCGCTCGCACCGTGTGGCCGGCAGTCCTGAGCTGGCGGGTGATAGCGCCGCCGACGAATCCGGTCGCGCCGGTCAGAAAGTACGTCATCTCAGATGGAGCCTATAATCGCCGCCCAGGGGGCGCCAATGGGTCGCATCGGACGGAGCTTCGAACTCGTAGGCCAGTCATACCGGGTGCTGATGCAGGACAAGGAGCTGATGGTGCTGCCCCTTGTGTCGGGCGTACTCATTATCGGTGTCGCAGTGAGTTTCTTTTTCGGCGCCGGACTCGGCGATCGAATCGACGCTTTCGACCGGAGCGCGCCTGACGCGGCGTTCATGATTCCAATGTTCGCGCTGTACGTTCTCACCTACGCCATCGGGATCTTCTTCCAGGCTGCCGTCATTGCCGGCGCCACAGAACGCCTTCGCGGCGGAGATCCGACGGTAGGCTCGGCACTCGCCGCGGCAAGCCGCAAGATTCTGCCCATCCTCATGTGGGCGGTCGTCGCGGCGACCGTCGGCATGCTGCTGCGAGCGATTCAGGATCGCGCCGGTTTCATCGGCAAGATCGTCGTCGGCATCATCGGCGCCGCGTGGTCCCTCGCAACGTTCTTCGTGGTGCCCGTGATCGTGCTCGAAGAGAGCTCGATCGGCGAATCGTTCGGCCGGTCGCTTGGCCTGTTCAAGAAGACCTGGGGCGAGCAGTTTGTCGGCGGCGCCAGCATCGGCATCGCCGCGGTCTGCGCGTGGGTCACGCTCGTCGCGGTCGTGGGCCTGCTGGCCTGGGCCGGAATCGCGTTCGCGGCCTTCGCCGTGGGCGCGGCGGGCGCCGTGTTTCTCGCCGTGCTCTTCCCCACGCTCCAGGGCGTGTTCGTGGCGAGCCTGTATCAGTACGCCACTCAGGGCGGAACTCCACGGGGCTTCGACGCGCAGCTGCTCTCTCAGGCATTCGTCCGGAAACACTGACCCGCACCGCGCCGCCAACCTTTCGGCCGTCCGGCTCGTCCTATATCCGCAACGGATATAGCCATGCCCAGACGCCCCAATGACCCGGTCGACGAGTTCCTGCCGCTGACCCCGGCGGTCTTCGACATCCTGCTGACACTCGCCGATGGCGAGAAACACGGCTACGCCATCGCGCGGGAAGTCGAAGCCCGTTCGGAAGGCCAGGTCAGGTTCGGTCCGGGCACTCTGTATGGAACGTTGACCCGTCTTCTCGGTGCAGGGCTGATCCGCGAATCGGATGGCCCCGGCGAGGAAGGCCCGACGGTCGAACGCCGCCGGTATTACAAGCTGACGCCTCTCGGGCGCGAAGTCGCAGTGGCCGAAGCCCGGCGCCTGGCCGGCCTGGTGGCTACCGCGCGCGCCAAGTCACTCATCAAGCTCAAGGGCGACGCGCAGAGCCGATGACACCGCCCGTGACCCAACACCGCCGGTTGATTTCCCTCGCCGCACGATGGATCGGCGCGGCTTACCCATCGCGCTCGCGGCTGGAGCACGAGGAAACGACGGTGTTCCTGCGCGATGCGCTCGAGGATGCCTGGACACGCCGCCGCTGGCTGGGCCTAGCCGGCATGCTCCGGGTCACCGCCGCGGATCTCTGGCGATGCTGGACGGGCCGCGCGGCGCTGCCGCTCTCGCCGGCGTTCCCATTCGTGTACGGCACCGCACATTCACGGAGAACCACGCTCATGGACCAGTTGATGTCGGACCTGCGTTACTCGGTGCGCCTGCTCACTCGCACGCCGGCCTTCACGGCCGTCGCGGTCGCGACGCTGGCGCTTGGGATCGGATCGGCGACGGCTGTTTACGCCGTAACCGACGCGGTACTCATCAGGCCATTCCCGTACCCCGACATGAACCGGATTGCGCTCCTGACCGAGGTCGCGCCAAACGGTCAGGGAATGTCCGTGTCCTGGCCGAACTACCAGGACTGGGTCGCTCAGAATGAGGTGTTCGACGAGCTTGGCGTGTACCGCGGAGCGACCGTCACGATGACAGGTGGCGACCAGGCCGAGCGACTGAACGGCGCCATTGTGTCCGCTTCCGTGTTCGCGACGATGGGCATCCCGCCCGCGAGGGGCCGCCTCTTCAATACCGTGGATGATTCCGCAGCGACCGCGCGCGTAGCGATCATCAGCGAAAGACTGTGGCGCAGCCATTTCGCGGCTCGTGACTCCGTCGTCGGCGAGCGGGTGATGCTCAACAGCCAGCTCTTCGAAATCGTTGGCGTCATGCCACCCGCGATGCGCTTCCCGTCGCGACTGACCGACGTATGGCTGCCCCTGGGCCTGTCGGTTCCCGGTTTCCCGCCGCGCGGCGCGCATCCGGGGCTGACGGCAGTGGGTCGCATCAAAGCGGGCGTCGATCTCGAAGGCGCACGTTCTGCGATGACGACAATCGCAGCCCGGCTCGCCGAGCTGTATCCGAACAGCAATAAGGGCGGCGGCATCGCGGTGAATTCCTACTACGAGCAGGTCGTGCAGAACATACGGCCGGCGTTGTACATGCTGCTGGCGACGGTGGGCCTGCTCGTGCTCATTGCGTGCACGAATCTGGCGAGCCTGATGCTCGCGCGGAGCGATGCGCGGCAGCGTGAACTCGCCCTGCGTGCGGCGCTCGGCGCCGCCCGCGTGAAACTGCTTCGCCAATTGCTCGTCGAGTCGTCGCTGCTCGCCTCGCTCGGTGGAGCGCTGGGCCTGGGACTCGCGTGGATCGCCGTACGCACGTTCGTGGCGTCGAATCCGTCCACGGTCCCACGGATCGATCTTGTCGGCATCGACTGGCGTGTCGCGTCGTTCGCGCTCGTCTTGTCGGCGCTCACCGTCATCCTCTTCGCCGTCGTACCGGCTCTTCGAGCTTCAACGCCTAATCTTCAGGACGCGCTCAGGGATGGCCGCGGTGGCGCGGGCCGCCGCTCGATCCGGATGCGTCGCGTGCTCGTCGCCACGCAGGTCGCCGTGGCGGTCATCCTTCTCGTCGGCGCCGGCCTCCTCGCCAAGAGCCTCGGCAGTCTGCTGTCGATCGACCTCGGATTCAACCCGGACAAGGTCGTGACGATGCGCCTGACGATTCCCGACGCGGCGTATCCCACGCCGGAGGCGTGGGTGGCATTCCACAGATCGCTGGTCGAGCGGCTCGCGTCGATCCCAGGCGTTCAGAAGGCGGGCATCAACAGTGCCTTGCCCCTTCAGGGCGGCGGATCTGAATCGCCGGTCATGAAGGAAGGCGATCCTCCACCAGCGCCGGACAGGCCGATGACGATGACGCTCTATCAGGCGTCGGGCGGCGAGTACTTCGACGCGATGGGGATCGAGTTGCTCAAGGGGCGCCTGTTCAAACAGGGCGACACAGGAAACGCAGCGCCGGTGGCCGTCGTCGATGACACGCTGGCCCAGAAGCTCTTCGGCACCGTAGATATCGTCGGCCGGCGCATCGCGTTCGAGTTCGACGGCCACGATGCCGCCACGTTCAAGCCGCGTTGGCGCGAAGTCGTCGGCGTCGTCCGGCACGTGAAGCACTACGGCCTTGTCGGGGAGCCGCCGTACGTGCAGATCTATGCGCCCTTCGAGCAGATTCCGCTCTGGATGGAAGCCCGCCGGCCGGCGATGGCGATCGTGGTACGCACGGCAGGCGATCCCACGACTATCGTCGCAGACCTGCGCCGCACGGTAGCGGCCATCGATCCAAGGATTCCGGTCTACAGCGTTCAGGCGATGGACACCTACGTTGGACAGACCACCGAGCAACCGCGATTGTCCGCGGCTCTGGTGACGATGTTCGCGGCGGTGGCGTTGATGCTTTCGGCAGTCGGACTGTACGGCGTGCTGTCCTACCTCGTGTCCCTGCGAACGCGCGAGATCGGCGTACGGCTGGCGCTTGGCGCCAAGCGATCGCAGATCGTGCGCCAGGTGATCGGCCAGGGCCTCGGTATCGCGGTCGCGGGTCTCGTCGCGGGCGTCGGCGCGGCACTCGCGGCCACGCAGCTGCTGAAAGCCATGCTCTTCAACGTGTCGCCGACGGACGTCTCAACGTTTGCGACCGTCATCGGCGTGCTCGCAGTCGTGGCCGTCATCGCGAGCGCCGTGCCGGCCCGCAGGGCATCGGGCGTCGATCCGCTGAGCGCGCTCAAGGCGGACTGACGTCAGTGCCGTTACCTGCCGGCCGCGGGCTGGAAGACTCGAAGCTCGGCCACCGTCCACCAGGCGCTGCGGTGCCGGGCCGCCTGGTGCAGTTTGACGAAGCGCGCCGATGCCGGCGCGAACGAAATATTGATCGATCCGAGGGCCGCACCACGCATCAGGCCGCCGACGGCGAGTCCGGCCGTCGGGCCGGTCCATGCGCGCGTCCAAACGGCCCCATCGCCTGACATGTCGACCTCGAGGGACCGCGGGAATTCGAAGCCCGATCGGCCGATCAACAGATCCACGGCCTGGACCTGATGAAGCGTCCCGAGGTCGATGATCAACTCCTCACCTCCGGTCTGCGGCGCGAGGGTCGACCACCACGTGTCTGGACGGCCGTCGGTCAGCGTCGAAACGATCTCGGGATGGATCGCCGCGTGCACCGCGACAATGGGAATTGACTGACCTTCAGGCAGGGATGGGCCTGGCGGATTCAGATTGAATAGCGTGAATGTTGCGTCCGCGGACTCACGAACGAACGTCGCGTGCGTCAGCACGAAGGTACGCCATGCGCGCTCACGGTCGTTTCGATTGACCACCGCCACCTGCGAGACACCTGCCCGCGCGAGCGTCTCGAGAATCATTGGGTCGGAATCATTGAGAGCTTCCCGAAGCGGTAGGTACCAGGGTGGAATGTGGCCGCTGTAGCCGTTGACCAGCGGCCGGCCGTGGCTCATTGCGCGGTACATCGAGGCGGCCTCATTCAACTCGTTGAGGATCGGCAGCACCAGCAACGCGCCGGCACCGTCCGTGGCGCTCAGATCCCAGGCCTTTGGGGGTTCCCAGAACGAGACGGCGCGCGGCCAGCCTTCGGCCGCGACAGCGACCGATGCCACGAGCAGCGCGACGGCCGTCGTGGGCGCGCGCCACGACGCCGTCAGCCGTGCGAAGCCAATCGCCGCGCCGGTTGTCGCGCACAGCGTCATCAGCATCCCGAATCGTGCCGGCGCCCGCAGGGATCCGAATCCCGGCAGTCCGGCGAGCCATGAAAACGGACCGGGAATGCCCAGCCGTTCACCAAAGGCCGATGGCGCGGGCCCGAGTGCGAGCAGGAACATGACGACTGCCGCAATCAGATAGAAGAGCGCTATCGATCGTGAGGTCAGCGCCGGCCGAACGGACTGGGTGGAATTCCTCGCCAACAAGCCCACGCCAACCAGCAGAAGGACCGTGAAGCCTGTAAAGAGAGCGCCCTCGGCGGTGCCGTACTCGGGCAGCCGTCCTCCCCACAGGAGCAGTCCAGACGACGCACTGATCCATCCCGCGACGTCCGCGCTGTAAAGACGCATCTGATCGAGGTTTCTCTCGAGGCCGTAGTGCGCGTGCACCGATCGGTAGGTCAGGAGAACCGGCGACATCGCAATGACCACTGTCACCGTCGCCAGCGCGACGGCGCCCGTGCGGGCGAGCCCGAGGCGCCTGGTGAACCAGGTCAACCAGACCGCGACCAGCACGAGCATGAACATCAGGTAGTAGCCGTTGGTCAGTGCCTGCAGGATGAATGCTGACGCAAACAGGACGAGCCATCGTTTCCGCCCTGTCGCGGCAAATTGATGGAGCCCCAGCAGGACCAGCGGCATCCAGAACGCGGCGAGCACCTGCAGGTGCGACAGCTGCGCGATGCGGTAGGGTGCGAAGCCGAAGGCCAGTCCGGCGACGAAGGCCGCATCGCGGCGGCCTGTCAGGGCGAGCGCCAGAAGGAATGACGATGTTGCAGACAGCGCGAATGTCAGGATGAACGCCACGTTGTAGGCAACGAGCGGGTTTCCGGACAGGTGCGTGATCGGCGTCGTCAGCGGAGCCAGTCCGAGCAGGTGCTCCGAGAAGGCGAGGGTGTGATCAGCCGGAAAGAAAATGCCGGCGTTCCACCACGCCTCTGTCAACGGCCAGTGGAATGCGTTCCACCAGAGGATCCAGGTGTTGAGGACGGGGTCGCCGAGATCGTTCGGGACGGCGGAACCGAGTGCAGTGACGAGCGGCCAAGTCAGGGCGATGGTCAGGAGCAGATAGGCCGCGGAAGCCAGGAGGGTCGCGCGGGTCGTGGACAGCGTCCGGCCTGCCGGCACGGGCGAAGAATGTCACATGAAAAGAAAAAAGCCGCATCAGCTGTTGTGCTGATGCGGCTTTGAGAATAATCCCGGCAGTGACCTACTCTCCCACACAGTTACCCGTGCAGTACCATCGGCGGTAGCAGGCTTAACTTCCGTGTTCGGGATGGGAACGGGTGTGACCCTGCTCCTATCGCCACCGGGAAACCGAGGACTGGTTGCCGGCGATTGCTATTTGCGAGCCCGGGTCCCGAACAGCCCTGACAACACAAACCACCAACAACGAATCGCAAATTCAAAGTGTGGCGGCGGAACATACGCCCGCCGGCACTTGCCCGCCGTCGCGTCGCCTTATCGGCGCCGCTTCAGCGGGGCAAAACGAATCTCAACTGAACATCCTGCAAACGGCAGCTTTTCCGCTATCACCACACGCAATGCTTTGTTGCGTGGGCAAAAAGAATCAATGATCAAGCCGCACGGCTGATTAGTATCGGTAAGCTTCACATCTCGCGATGCGTCCACATCCGACCTATCGACCTGGTCATCTACCAGGAGCCTTTAGGGGACTTACGTCCCGGGACATCTCATCTCGTGGAGGGTTTCACACTTAGATGCTTTCAGCGTTTCTCCCTTCCGCACGTAGCTACCGAGCACTGCCACTGGCGTGACAACTCGTACACTAGAGGTGCGTCCAACCCGGTCCTCTCGTACTAAGGTCAGCCCCACTCAAATGTCCTGCGCCCATGGCAGATAGAGACCGAACTGTCTCGCGACGTTCTAAACCCAGCTCACGTACCGCTTTAACCGGCGAACAGCCGGACCCTTGGAACCTGCTACAGCTCCAGGATGCGATGAG